>Ga0210241_101606_pt1 | contig 16191 bp, 10 predicted proteins | sample ChrtobMetP5a_8mM_FD_155488 | JGI IMG/M metagenome (GOLD analysis project Ga0210241, IMG submission 155488) | Chrysochromulina tobin associated microbial communities from unialgal haptophyte culture, Seattle, Washington, United States - P5a_8mM | ecosystem: Host-associated > Algae > Haptophytes >...
CTCGTTTGGGATACGTGTAAAATACACGCAAAATACCAAGATACATGTATTCTCTTGGAATATAACAGGGCATTTAAGATACATTTTGAAATACATCAAGATACATAAGGGATACATGTATCTTACAGAATACATTTAGGATACATGCAGGATACATCAGAATACATCAGGATACGTATCCGATAGGAAACTACCCCCAAAAATGATAGGAAACCCCCCCTAACCCCTGCGGAGAGATGATCGCGGGCGGACCCGAATATGTGACTGGAATCGGAAATAGCCGTTGTCAAGAACCATGGTCTGGACTAGTGCAGGGGACTAGTGTCAGTGCAGTCGCGCTACAACCGAAGTGCGACTCATCGTTCTTGCTCTCTTTTTCACCAGGGTTTTTCACGGAAGAAACAGACACGCGATCACCGGATCACACGTGCGCCTCGTGGAAGCCTCTGGAGCACCCTCATATCACAACATATCACATGTAGTGCTTTCTTTTGGGGGCTGCGGAGAGATGATCGCGGGCGGACCCGAATATGTGACTGGAATCGGAAATAGCCGTTACACCGTTACATAACACCCTGCCTCGCTCGTGTGATCGGCTCGACAGCCAAAGGCTGTTCGCGATTATCTATTGAGGGGCTCGCTGAGCCCTCCATGGCGAATACGTCGATCGACGAGCCGCCCCGCTACCCCAAGGGGCCGCTCCCCGACGGCTGGGAGATTGGCGACAGGCTCCCGGCGGCGTGCGCGTACATTAAGCTGCCGATTCATAAATTCCAGCACGCGACCGCGCGCTTCGGCGAGCTGAGTGTGCCAGTGCCGCCGCGTGATGCATACTCGTCGCGGCCTCTGCACCGCGACCTCGCCGTCCAGCGTATGCGGCGCGAAGTCCACCGCGAGCCTGGTAAGGGCTGGCCGGCTGCAGCATGCGGCCGCTCAGAGTTCCACCCGAACGCGCTTGACTACCGGACGGTGGATGAGCTCGGACTGACAGTGGAGAAGCTGGAAGAGCTGCAGGTGTCGCGCACGGCCGCCGCGCGCCAGCACGCCGAGCAGGTTGTTGACGACATGTTAGTCGAGGGCGCCGAGCTGCAGCAGCTGGCGGCGGGCCTCGGGGCGCAGCCGTCGCTGGACCTCGAGTCTGGCAAGCCGATGATGGGCGAGATCAGGCCGGCGCAGGACACGCAGTACTGCTTCTACCAGATCGTCGTGCCCCAGTGTGTCGTGCCCGTCGGGCTGCTGGTGACACTCAAGAAGACGGCCGGCTCGGGTGATCCCGATCTGCTCGTGTGCAACCGCACGTCGCAGCCACGACTCGAGCCGCACCTGCACACATGGCGCTCGCAGGACGCGGGCGACGACCGGATCTTCATCCCGCCGCACGACCCACTCTACTTGCCCGGACCCTTTTACATCTCCGTGTACGCGAACAAGGAGTGTACCTTCGCAGTGCAGTGCGACCTGATCGAGCACCAGGTGCACCTGCGCACTCCCCTCGCGCCCGAGGGCAACGGCTTCCTCGACGTCAAGAAGACGCTCCTCTTGGCAGACACGCGCCGTCTCTTCTGCAGGACGGGCGCCGGCTTCCTCGAGCAGCTCGACTCGCCACGAACCCTTTACCCCAAGCCCGACCCAAGCGAGGAGCCGTCGCCGCGCCTGGCCAACGCCTCGCCGCGTTCGCGCGGCCCTCCCGCCTCTGCACGCCCCTCGGCTCTCTCGCAGCCGACGGCGCCTCAGCCGCCTCACTCGGCGCCGCACTCGGCGCCGCACTCGGCGCGCGCTCGCTTTTCTGAGAGCATGCCAAACGGCTTTGGTGGCGCTGGTGCATCGTCGTCGTCGGACGTGGCGCGTCCATGGACGGTTTCGACCGAAGGCAGGGGCAAGCCCGTAGCGGCGCCGCCTTCATCCGCCGCCGGCGCGTGGCTCGCGCCCGCGGCCGCTGCGCTGGATCCTCCACTGGAGGGGGTGGCCGCGCTACCGCCCGCAACGCGCCAGAAGATCCTCGGCGAGACGGTACGTGCCGCCACGCCACGTGGCCGCCCCCCCACATTCTGGCCACGCTCGGATAGCGTGAACCAGACGGCACCGGCCGGTGCGCTCCGGCTCGCGGGCACGGAGGCGGCCGTCGAGCGCGCCCACGACGACGCTGTCGACGGCGCGACGGAGCCGAGTGCGGCCGGCGACGGCACGGGGTCGATGCGGCCGGAGAGCGCCCTTCAGCTCTTCTCACCGCGCTCGACGCGTCGCGCGACGCTGTTCGCCGAGACGGACGCACTTGAGAGCGTGACGCCCCGAGTCAAAGAGCCGCCTCCCGTGTCCTCCCTGCCCTCGGCCCGCGTACGAGCAAAGCGGGAAGGCGAGCCACTCAGGATCGCTAAGCAGTCGATCGCGGGCGTGCAGGTGGCGGCGATGATAGCACAGCTCCAGGAGCATCGAGACAAGGCGCGCCAGCCCGATGACGAGACGCTCAGCGAGCTCGAGAAGCTCTATCGCTCCGACACGGGCGGCGATGTCCTTGCCACCGTGCGCGCCTTCCTCGCAGTGCAGCATAACGTGTCGCCCGAAGTGCTCGAGACGCGCGCTCAGATCTCGATGAGTGACCGTGTGCCGCTCAACCAAGCAGAGTTCATCGGCCTGCAGAACATGCTCACGCACCGGCTGCGCAAGTCGCTCAACACGCAAGCTAACGCGCGCCGGACCGCGTACCGTTTAAAGGCCAAGGCCTCACATCACCTTGAGCTCGAATCGGTCGCCAATTGGAATGCGGGTCGCGCCCTCTCGCTGGTCACGCGCGAGTCCCTGCGTATGAAGAGCACGTACGACGCCAAGCTCATCGAGTGCGCCGAGAACCTCGTGCAGCAGCAGGAAGAGGAGAGCAAGGAACAGCAGCGCTCCGCGGCGCGCCTTAAGATGCGTACCACAATCAAGGTCGGCCTTGCGGCCGTACGGATGCTGCGCAAGTCTTCGGTCGGCAACCAACGCCCGGGCATCACCCTGGGCGCCGGGCTGGGCGCCGGGCTGATGCGCCGCAATGGAGCTTGAGCAGGGTCAAAAGCTCGTCCACCGTCCGACCGCCGGGCTTCATCCCCGAGAGTGACGCGAGACGCGGGGCACGTTCAGGCTTCAGCGGTGTTCGCGGGTGCACGCGTGCAGCGTGCCGGCTCACCGATTCGAGTCACGAGAGTGACTGGACCGCTCTCAGAGTGGTGCCGCACTGGTAAGTAGCGTAGTCTGTAGACGGGCCGGGGCGGGGGAAAAACTTCACTGCATTCAGATTCACTCGGAGTCACACAGTCTTTGACTTTGTGGGACTCGCTCTCAGTACGTTTGCGGCGGTCCCGATGTCACGGTCACGACCAAAGCTCCTGCACGAGGCGGCCTTGGCTGGTCATGCGCTTGAGGTACTCGCTCGCCTGCGCATGCGTGAGCTTGCCGTGGGTGCCCAAAATCTCGGCAAGCACGGAAACGACCTCCCGCCCCATGCCGGTGCCCCCGCACAGGTAGACGTGCGCGCCCTGCTCGAGCAGCCCGTACACGAGCGCACCGTCTTCGCGGAGCCGCTGCTGCACGTACACCTTGGTCGGCCCATCGCGCGAGAAGGCGGTGCGTAGCTTGGTGAGGATGCCCGCGCACTCGGCAGCCCGGAGCTCGTCGGCGTAGAGGAAGTCGACGGCGGCGTGACGGCATCCAAAATAAAGGCGAGTCTCGCCCGTGCGCCGCGCCTCGGACAGCTCTTGCACAAAGGCGCGAAAGGGGGCGATGCCTGTGCCCGGCCCGACCATGAGGACTGGTGTCGCCGGGTCGCGTGGCAGTCGAAAGGCGGAGGCGCGCACGAAGACGACGACGCGCTGGCCGAGGGCGAGGGCGCCGAGCTGTGTGGAGCACACGCCCTCCTTGAGACGAGTCTCGGCGCCCTGACGTGGCTCGCGCAGCACCTTGACCGTCATGGCGACACGCGCCCCTTTGGAGGGGATGGGCGAGGACGAGATGGTGTAGTAGCGCGGCGAGAGCTTCGGGACGAGCTCGAGCACGGCGCCGAGGGGCGGGCGGCACGAGGGGTTCTCCTCGAGCAGCTCGAGGAGCCCGCGCCCCTCGACGACGATCCACTGCGTGTACTCCTCCTTGCCTGCCGCCGACGCGAGATGCTCGAGCCGTCGCGCGTGCGCGGCATCAACCGTGTGCGCCGCGAGAAGCTTAAGGAGCGGCTTCGGCGCGGGCGCGCGCACGTCCGCGTAGTAACGGAGGGCGTGCTCGAGAGTGCAGGGCGAGGGGAGCGGCGGCGCCATGCCTGCACCGCGCGCCGTCGCGAGCATCTCGAAGGAGGCGTTCAGGGAGAGTCCGAGTGCGCGCGCCGTGCGCTCGGCGAGTGCATGGCCATTGTCGCAGCACACGCCGAGGTCGTCGGCCGCCGCATAGCGCAGCTGGCCAGCTGCGCGGCCTCTCTCGGTGCAGTTGCATGCGAGCTCAATGTGGCGCACCGAGCCGCCCTTGAGGTTCGTCAGCTCGGGGTTTGTCAGCTCGAGGTTTGCCTCGACGCGGCACTCGTAGAGAGTCTGCTTCGGGAACGCGCGGCAGAGCCACTCGAACGACGAGCTCGGCAAGGTAGGCGCGGCGACGGCACCCGGCAGCCAGCGGCACCGGAAGCTTGCCTCGAAGGCAACGGCCGCTTCGGACCCCTCAGCGGCGCCCTCAGTGCCGCCCTTGATGGCGGCGCTCAGCGCTGGCCAGAGCCCCTCGCGCCACGCCTCGAAGTCGGCCTGCAGGTCCTGGTCGTCGTTTCCGAGCCCGAGCTCATGCACCGGCGTCGCGCCCAGCTCGAGTAACCGCCGCTGCGCCCATTTGCCCATGAAGCAAAAGTGCTCATACTGCGTGTTGCCCAGCGCTGCGCGTCGTCGGGCGGGGGAGCGAGCTGAGTCGCGGGAGCGAGGGCGCTGTGTGCAATGGCTGTGCGTGGGCCGTGCGTGGGCCGTGCGTGGGCGCAGGTCGGCAGCGGCGGCCGCGGTGGCAGCGGCGGCACGCACCGAAGACGGCAAAGCGCAGCGATGCCAGCTCTTGTGCATCGCGGATCGTGTCGTTGGCCCACGTGTAGAAGGGGATGGCGTTGTCGGTCGGCTCGCCCTCGCCGTGTGTCGACATCAGGAAGACGACGGGCGCGATCTGGCTCGCAAGCTCCTCTGGCACGAGCTCCTCGAGGTCGACGGAGCGCGCGTCGTATCCGCGCTGCCTCGCCTCGCGTGCAAGATCGTTGCCAAACTGCTCTGCTGTGCCAGTCTGCGAGCCCCACGAGATGAGCAGCGGGCCACGCGGGTAGTTGTGCACCGCCTTGGATGCCGTCGGTAGGGCCGTCGAGGAGGCCGTGGTGGGAGCAGCTGCCGAGCCACCTCGCCGGAAGATGAGTGCGATGAGGAGCACGAGAAGCATTGCCACCAGAACGGAGAGCACGTCGATGCTGGGCGGCGGCGGCGATGGGGGGAGGGGCGGCGCCTTTTCTTTGAACCAGGCGACGCTCGCGGCGAGAATAACATGGGCGCTCATGTCCGAAGATCGCCGACGATCCCGAGGCAAAAATTCGAAACCCGTTGACCCAACCCGAACCATAACTGAAGCCCAACACACTCAAAACCTGCAAGTACCGTCCGGCTCAATCCGGTGCCATTCGTTTCACGCGCTGTTGCGGTGGCTTGCCGACTTCAAGGACTCTGCTTCGCGCCATCCACCGATTCCACTGCAAGGCGACCAAGACGCCAATAGCCGCAGCGCAGCAGCATGAACGTCATCAAGCGTAATGGCCAGTCGGAGCCGGTCATGTTCGACAAGATCACTGCGCGCATCGGAAAGCTGTGCGTGCCCGCCGGCACACGCTGCTCTCGCCGCTCGCACCGCTGAGAGCTGCCTAGCCAAGAGCTCGCGCCGCTGCCGTGCCCCTGCCCTGGTGAACCCGTCGACCGACGCGCGCCTCGCCCGCTCGTACTCGCCCGCAGCACCTATGGCCTCGACCCGAAGCACATCAACGCTGCGCTCATCACGCAGAAGGTGATCCAAGGCGTGTACAATGGCGTGACGACGGTTGAGCTGGACAACCTGGCGGCGGAGACGGCGGCGTACCACACGACGCAGCACCCCGACTGGGCGCGGCTCGCGGCGCGCATCTCAGTCTCCAACCTCCACAAGATGACCAACAAGAGCTTCTCGGAGACGATGCACGCGCTGCACAGCTACATCAGCCCGAAGACCGGCCAGCAGGCGCCGCTCATCTCGGACGAGGTGCATGGGATCATCATGGCGAACGCGGAGCGGCTGGATGCGGCGGTTATCTACGACCGCGACTTTGACTACGACTACTTTGGCTTCAAGACTCTCGAGAAGTCGTACCTGCTCAAGATGCACAACAAGGTGGTCGAGCGGCCGCAGCAGATGCTCATGCGCGTGTCGTTGGGCATCCACCAGCACGACCTGGATGCGGCGATTGAGACGTACCACCTGATGAGCGAGCGCTGGTTCACGCACGCGACGCCCACGATGTTCAACGCGGGCACGCCGCAGCCGCAGATGTCCTCGTGCTTCCTGCTCTCGATGAAGGAGGACTCGATCGAGGGCATCTTCGAGACGCTCAAACTGTGCGCGCAGATATCCAAGAGCGCGGGTGGCATCGGCGTGGCGGTGACCAACATCCGCGCCAAGGGCTCGTACATCAAGGGCACGGGCGGCACGAGCAACGGCCTCGTTCCCATGCTGCGCGTGTACGACAACACTGCGCGCTACGTCGACCAGGGCGGCGGCAAGCGCAAGGGCGCCTTCGCCGTGTACCTCGAGCCATGGCATGCGGACGTGTGCGACTTTCTTGACCTGAAGAAGAATCACGGCAAGGAGGAGGCGCGCGCGCGCGACCTCTTCTACGCTCTCTGGGTGCCTGACCTCTTCATGAAGCGCGTCGAGGCCAACGGCGACTGGTCGCTCATGTGCCCGCACGAGTGCCCTGGTCTCGTCGACAGCTGGGGCGAGGCCTTTGAGGCTCTGTACACCCAGTACGAGAAAGAGGGCAAGGCGCGAAAGAGCGTGCCCGCGCAGCAGCTGTGGTTCACCATCCTCGACTCGCAGATCGAGACGGGCACGCCGTACATCCTGTACAAGGACGCCGCCAACCGCAAGTCCAACCAGCAGAACCTTGGCACGATCCGCTGCTCCAACCTGTGCACCGAGATCATCGAGTACACCTCGCCGGACGAGGTCGCCGTGTGCAACCTCGCCTCGATCGCGCTGCCGCGCTTCGTGCGCGAGGTCGACGGCGTCAAGCAGTTCGACCACGAGAAGCTGCACGCGATCACGTACACGGTCACGCGCAACCTCAACCGCGTCATCGACCACAACTACTACCCCGTCGAGGAGGCGCGCACCTCCAACTTGCAGCACCGGCCGATAGGCCTGGGCGTGCAGGGACTCGCCGACGCCTTCATTTTGCTGCGCCTGCCTTTCGACTCAGACGGCGCACGTGCGCTCAACGCGCAGATCTTCGAGACCATGTACCACGCCGCGCTCACGTGCTCGTGTGAGCTCGCGGCCAAGGAGGGCAAGTACGCGTCGTATGAAGGCTCGCCCGTGAGCAAGGGCGTGCTCCAGTACGACATGTGGGGCGTGACGCCCTCGGCGCGCTGGGACTGGGCCGCCCTCAAGGCCAAGATTGCGATGCACGGGCTACGCAACTCGCTGCTGCTCGCGCCCATGCCCACCGCGTCGACGGCGCAGATCCTGGGCAACAACGAGTGCTTCGAGCCGTACACGTCCAACCTGTACTCTCGCCGCGTACTCGCTGGCGAGTTCGCGGTGGTCAACCAGCACCTGTTGCGCGACCTGATGGAGCGCGGCCTCTGGACAGAGTCGATCCGCAACCAGATCATCGCGCACAACGGCTCGGTGCAGCGGATCCCCGAGATCCCCGACGACCTCAAACTGCTCTACCGTACGTGCTGGGAGCTCAAGATGCGCTCACTCATCGACATGGCCGCCGACCGCGGCGCGTTCATCGACCAAAGCCAGTCGTTCAACGTGTTCATGACCGAGCCCAACTATGCCAAGCTCTCGTCGATGCACTTCTACGGCTGGAAGAAGGGCCTCAAGACGGGCATGTACTACCTGCGCACGCGCGCCGCCGCGGATGCGATCAAGTTCACCGTCGACCAGCAAGGGCTCGCCGCCAAGGCGAAGCAGGACGCCAAGGGCGACGCCGCGAGCAAGGAGAACATGTTGCCCACGCCGCCGTCACAGACGCCTGAGCCCGAGGAGTGCCTCGCATGCGGCGCCTGAGCACGGCACGGCACATGGCTCTGGCGGTCGTGCGAGGGGCGCAGCAGTGCGACAAGGCTCGCGCGGGCGTGAGGGGCGGCGGCGGCGGCCGATCGTCTGACCTACAGTGGGCATTCCGGGTAGGCGCGGTGCGGGCATACGGGAAGTGCTCGCGACCCGTCATGAGCGCAAGGCAGGGGCTGCCTTGGCAGGGGCTGCCAGGATGGGCCGGCAGGCTGGGGCGGCACGTGTGTGCCCGCCGGAGATGTGCGCTCTGCGCGGGGCAGAAGAAGAGAGAGGCAGCCAGGAGCGCAGGGAGGATGTCGAAGATCAGGATCGAGCAAGCTGCGCCTGGACAAACGCGCGGCGGCGGACCCTGATGTGGCTGATGACCGCCGTGACATTGTTGCCTCGCTGCTGCGTACTATTACAGAAACTATTTAACAGAACACACCGGGTCAACGTGAGCATGTCTGGATTGCCGCACACTCGAATCTTCCTATAGGAGTTGCCGAAACAGGAATTTGCCGATTAATTAATAATTCACAATGGTCGCGAACCTTGGCGGTCCGGTGGGTACTGTGCACGGCTTGATGCTGCGCAGCATCCGTCACGCTCACCCCAAATCTCTCACGTGTCGTGCTGCGCTCGCAGAGCCGGCCCCCGCTCGGACTCAAGATCCTGCTCGTCCTGTTGCTCAACCCCAATCTGCCGCTCCTGCGCAACTACGACAAGATGCCAAGGAAAACACAAGAACAGCTTCTGCCGCCGCCGCTTCCGCCTCCAACACCGGCACCGCCCGGACGGTCACCGCCGCCGCCGCCGCCGAAGCTGCAGCCCGCATCCCCACCTCCAAGGTCACCGCCATCTCGCCCGTCGCCGACAGTGGCGGCTGGGGTGGTGAAGGTGGAGGAGATGGTGCAGGAGCGGGCGGTGGCCAGGGCGGTGGCGAGGGCGGCGGCGAGGGCGGCGACGACGGCGGCGGAGACGGCAGTGGTGGCGAGGGACGCGTTGGTGATGGCGGTGCGGCTGGCTCCGTGGGCGGCGCCACCGTCAGCCGCGCCGGTGGACCCCATGCGTTCACAGTCACAGCGTGGTTCGCATGGCTTCAAGATCAATCACGTGGTGATGCTCGCGGCGGCGAGCGAGTTGGCTCTCCGCTACGCGCACTTGCAGCCGCCTCCCACCCTCGAGGATGCCAAGGGGCTCGCGGTGAAGGGGGTGGCGGCGGCCAAAGGACTCGCGCTCAAGGGGCTCGCGGCTGCAAAGGGGCTCGCGGCCTTGACGCGTTCGCGGCCGGCGCTCGGTCCAGCCGTACGCGCCGCCAAGGGCGGCTGGCGGCGCTTTGGGCAAGACGAGGTCGCCGCGGGGTCGTATGCGCCGCGCGTGGCCGAGGTGGGCCCTCCGCCGCTCGTGCCGCTGCTGATCGCGTTGGCGGCGGGGTCGGTCGCTCGTGGACTGCTGCTCCCCTTCCACATACTCATCTCGAGCGAGCTCGAGGGGCGGCGCACCTTGCTCTCACGTGGCGCCTCGAGCCTCCTTCTGGTCCTCGTCGCCGCGCGCGCTGCCTCGGCGATGCCCGCGCTGCGTGCCGCGCTCTCGGCAGCGGCGGTGGGCGGCCTCATTGGCGTCGGGGGGGGTCTCAGCGACCGCGTTGGGACTCTCATCCTGTCGGCGGTCGTCTCGACCTTTGCGTACGCCGCTCAGCCCCTGGCGCAGGCCCTCGCGACTGCGGGCAACCTCACTGTCGAAGAGACGGCCGCACGCCTCGGGGCGCTCGCCGCCACCAACGGTCTCGGTGCCTCTGCAGGCGTGCACATTTGCTTAAGCTTGCTCGGGGCGACGTCGGGCACGGGGCCGACGGCGTACGTGGTGCTTCTCTGCGGTGGCGCCGCCCTTATCGCCCTGGTCGGCGTCGCCGTCCTGCCCCCCACGCCGCCAACCCCGCCGCCCGCGCCGCTGCCCTCGGCAAGGGCACACTCGGCACGGGCACGATGGCGGCGCACGCTGCAGGCGATGATGACCGAGGAGGGGGCGCACAGTGGAGGCGCCGACGCGGCGCGCGCGCAGCTGGTGCGTGCGCAGCCCACGACGCGTGCCCAGGGGTGGGCCGTGTTCCTCACCTTCATCGTGTCGAGCGTCTCGATGGCGGTGGGCGCTGTGCTCGTGCAGCGGCATGCCGATGGTCTGACTGTCGTGCCGACCGATGGCGACCGGCTGCTCGACGCGACGCTGCGGCTACTGCTGCAGGCCTTCACGGCGCGGCGGCTGGCGAGGCGGTACGGCGGGCGCGGCCTTGGCCGCCTCGGCTTCCTTGCCATCGCCACAGGCACGCTCCTCGCCGCGCAGCCGCAGGTCTCCAAGGAAGGCATCCGCTTCGGCCCTGCGCTCGGGCCTGCGGCTCAAGGTGTCTCGGGACCGAGCGTGGCGGTGCAGCTGCTCGCACACCACTTGATGCGTAGCGGGCTGCTCCTGGCCGAGACGGGAGTTGCTACGCTCCTCGTCGCACGCTCCGCCGCATGCTCCGTGCCCGTCGTGTGGCGCGTCTCCAGCCTCGCCGCCCTCCACCTCGTCGTGACGCTCGGCCCGACGCTCCTCCCTTTGCTTGGCGGCGCTGACGGCTCGTGGGCCCCCTGGCTCGTCGCCTCGCTAGCGCCGCTCCCGCTCCTCTCGCTGGTGCCGCCCGTCTGAGATCTCGTCCCTAAGACGGGCCGGCTTGGGCACTTGGCAGTACGTAGCAGCTACGTAGCATAGCATGGCAGTACGTAGCATGGCATGTGCACGGTGCACGCGTGCGCTCTTGTATCCCTCCACTCGGCGTGACTGTCATGGAAACTGAGAAGTGAGATGAGGTCGAGGTGACAAGAAGGGCTCTCCTGTGGTCGGGTGGCGCTCCCCGGGCCGAGCGCCGAGATGGCGCCGAGCGGACCACCGGCTCGGGTGCAGGGTGCGCCGCCACACTGCCGCCCTCGCCTGGCATTCCCCTCTCGAGGCGAGCCTAAAGTACTTTACGCTGTGCTGCACACGACGAGGGACGGCAGTCGATACACGACCGGGACACCGCGTCGCACACTCTGACGCGTCCCTCGCGCGCTTTAAAAACCGGACTGCATGACGGACGGGCGGACTTACTATAAGATTCTAACAGCATGCTTCGGTTCGAAGATGCACAACAAAGCACGCTCGGTCGGCGGGCTGAGCAGTTCGCCGTGGACTGACGGCCAGCCGAGGTGCGTGCATAGCTTAGTTGATGTCGTCGTCGTCGTCGATGGCGGGCTTGTCATGGGGGAAGATGCATAGGTATAAGAGCGAGATCATCGAGACGCCAAACATGGTGTAGATGAAGATGTTGTTGCGAAAGAAGACGGAGAGGCCTTGCAGGTTGCGCACCTGCACGCCGAGCAGCATCTCGGCGTCCGTGAGCTGCGCGTACGCCTGGAAGGACTGAAAGCAGAACTGGACGCACGCGACGGCGCAGAGCAGCAGCAGCCACACGTTGAAGAGGAAGGAATTCATCATGGTCTCGCCGATGCGCATCGGGTGGATGGGGATGCAGAAGAAGCGCATCCCAACCTTCATGCACCCCTTGACCACGCAAAAGAGTAGATAGAAGGCGAAGAGCGCGTAGAGCGATGTGCCAAAGAGTGGGAAGACGTTGTCGAGCTGCTCGAAGGCGTAGTTGAGGCATGTCGTCGGCGGCGGCGAGAGGAAAGTGTAGACCACGATGTGCACGTACCACGTGATCGAGAGTCCGATCCCGAGCAGGCCGCCGAGCGCCTGGGCCATCCACACCAGCGGGTTGCCGCCGCGCTCCTTGTACGCTGTCTTGACCTTCTTCCAGTCCTTTTCCAAAAAGAAGACGGCCTGCTTGAACTGGTTGTACTGGCGCCTACCGCGAGTGTCTTTCTTGCGGTGCGCACTGGGGCCGAGCTTGGCGGCGACCTGCTGCAGCTGCGTGGCGCGCTCGTTGAGCAGCATTCGCTGCTTCGCGTACTCCTCCAGGTCGAGCGGCTGCGGCCGTCTCGCGTATTCCTGGATCAAGTCCATGGGCAGGGCCACGAGGCCGACGCCCGTGAAGATGGTGAAGAGGAACCAGCCGACGAAGGCGAGGAGCGCGACGATATAGACGGCGAGGGTGACCGAGATGCGTAGGTTCGTCTCCTCATGGGTGCTTACGCACAGCGGACCACAATCGTTCGACGCTGTCGCAGGGAGGAGCAACTCCGTCTCCGAGTACGTGCCGTTTTGCCAGAAGACGTCGAGGGGCACCTCGGCGAAGCCCACGAAGGCCCACAGGATGCCAAGCGTGAGACCGCAGATGATGATGGTGCACACCTCGTACTTGAATGCCGTCCAGATCTGCCAGTTGCGCGACTCTGGGTCATACGCCTCGTAGTAGAACATCGTGAACGGCACGACGATGACAATCATCACCGCCATGGTAATGTACATGATGAGCCAGAGCAGTGACATGGGAATGCCGCCATTGGAGCTCCGGTTGGCCACGTCGAGCGGCAGCATCATGATGATCAATGCCGTGAGCGTCAGCCCGAAGACGACCACGATCTTGGGAGCGTATGCAGTGTTGTCGTCCTCTTCGGACTGGTAGTGGACGAGGGTGTAAAAGGAGGCGACCAAGATCAGGAAGATCATGACCGCCATCACGACGATGAGGAAGACGTTCACCATCGTTGTCGGCTGGCGGCCAAGAGAAACTCTTCCGGCACGCAAGCTGACCTCTGCTTCCGGCGGCGGCGGCGGAAGTGCAGTTGTGCAAGTCAAGTCAAGTCAAGTAGGAAGGTCCCACACACCAACCCAACGTAACACACCATCCTAACGAAACGCTCTGCCCCCGAGCACAGCGAAATGTGTCATCGCTCTGCTCGGGGGGAGAGCGAATTGTGTCGTCGCTCTGCTCGAGAGCACAGCGATTTGTGTCATCGCTCTGCTCGGGGGGAGAGCGAAAACGGGGGCAGGCAATGCGATTTTCGCAGAGCGAAATCGGGGGGGCAGAGCGAAAAAGCAGAGCGAAATCGCTGTGATCAGAGCGAAAAAGCAGAGCGAAACGGGGAGCAGAGCGAAGCGAAAGCGAGGCAGAGCGAAGCGAGGAGCGCGCGCGCGCGGAGCGGCCTGTGGTTGGGTGATCCCATCAAAGGTCGGCGCAACAGGGTGCGTGACAGATAACGACGCAATTCAGGATACGATTCGCTTCACGCACATTGATACTGGCATGTCGGGGATGATGCCGGCGCCGGTGATGCAGGTGCCTGGCTCCTTGGTAGCTCCTTGGCAGCTCAGGCGGCCACCCGAATGGCTACGGGGCGCATGCCCCTGCCAGGCGAGGGCCCAGCCCGCGCAGAGATATCCCCGGAAGCAGCGCAGGCAGCCATGTCCCAGCAGGTTTGCGGCGGAAATTATGGCAACCATCTCGGTCACCGTGGGACCTTCGAGTCCTATTCTGGACAACATTCTCGACGTGGCAGGTCAGCCCTCCCTCGCTGTTCAAATCGAGCAACTGATCGCGCAACAAGTGGCACACATTACCAGCTTGGCAGGGGTCACCCCGGAAGCGTCGCCTCAGGAGGTGCTTTCAGGCCTCACGGATGCCGTCGAGACAGCTGCGCAGAGCGAGACGGATGCCCTTCGTGCTGACGCTGAAAATTCTCTGACTCAGGACCCCGCGGCGGGCAAAGATGGCGCAGGTCGAGCAGCGAAAGCCACTGTGGCCGCAGGCGGCCAAGATGGCGCAGGTGGAGTGGCGGGCAACGGGTTGGCTCCTGAGCCCCCGGCTCAGCACATTCTGCTCATTCACGGCCATCTGCATGCTAATGGTACTGTGACGCACTCCTTCCTGCACAACACGGTGGTGCAGGCGGTGCTTCACCATCAGCTTGGAGGCATGGGCCTTCCCCCAACGGTGATGGGCCATGCCCATATTGGGCAAGTCCTGCAGGGCATTCAGGCGTATTTGCACAGCCACAACGCTTCCCACCTGTGGCACCAGTTCTTGGAGATTATTCAAGTTGTCACGCCGCCTCAAGCTCAAGGACTTCTGAGATCCGGCCTTGGTGAGTTTGATGCTGAGGGCGAGGCTGCCCTCGCTGAGCAACTTGAGGTGGATCGAGAGGCTTCTCATGCCCTGCCTGGTCGTGGGTTTGGAGCCACCATGACCGCAGGGTTAGGGTTAGGGTTAGGGTTAGGGTTAGGGTTAGGGTTAGGGTTAGGGTTAGGGTTAGGGTTAGGGTCATTTCTTCTCTCATTCTCCTCTTTTGACCCCTAACCCTAACGTCCTCTCCCGTGAGCATCCATGCTTCCTTACTTCCGTAAGGAACACGGGAGAGGCGAGCTAGCCAAACACCCACCCTAAACCCCTACGTAGCCGCTGGTTTCGAGACCTGAAAATGCAATCCTGAGGAGTTAGGTCGAAAAAACGCTGTTTTGAGCGGCAGTTGACCTCAACCGATGACCAGCGCCACTGGTCACCACTGGTCGCCAGTGGTCGCCAGTGGTCGCCAATTGAAGCCAGAACCCCCTGGCACCCTCTGGCACCCTCTGGCACCAACTGGTTCCAACTGGCGACCACTGGCGACCACTGGCGACCGCTGGCGCCACCGGGCGCGTATGCGTGCGCACCGAGGAGAGGCGCCACTGGTCGCCACTGGTCGCCAGTGGTCGCCAGTGGTCGCCAATTGAAGCCAGAACCCCCTGGCACCCTCTGGCACCCTCTGGCACCAACTGGTTCCAACTGGCGACCACTGGCGACCACTGGCGACCGCTGTCGCCACCGGGCGCGTATGCATGCGCACGGAGGAGAGGCGCCACTGGTCGCCAGTGGTCGCCAGTGGTCGCCAGTGGTCGCCAATTGAAGCCAGAACCCCCGGGCACCCCCTGGCACCCTCTGGCACCAACTGGCGACCACTGGCGGCCACTGGCGACCACTGGCGACCGCTGGCGCCACCAGGCGCGTATGCGTGCGCACGGCGCCACTGGTCGCCAGTGGTCGCCAGTGGTCGCCAGTGGTCGCCAATTGAAGCCAGAACCCCCTGGCACCCTCTGGCATCCTCTGGCACCAACTGGTTCCAACTGGCGACCACTGGCGACCACTGGCGACCGCTGGCGCCACCGGGCGCGTATGCATGCGCACGGAGGAGAGGCGCCACTGGTCGCCAGTGGTCGCCAGTGGTCGCCAGTGGTCGCCAATTGAAGCCAGAACCCCCGGGTACCCTCTGGCACCCTCTGGCACCAACTGGCGACCACTGGCGACCACTGGCGACCACTGGCGACCACTGGCGCCACCGGGCGCGTATTGGTTCACTTGTTTCGTTTTATACAGACTAGGCGCCACTGGTCGCCACTGGTCGCCAGTGGTCGCCAGTGGTCGCCAATTGAAGCCAGAACCCCCTGGTACCCTCTGGCACCCTCTGGCACCAACTGGTGACCACTGGCGACCACTGGCGACCACTGGCGACCACTGGCGACCGCTGGGCGCGTATGCGTGCGCACCGAGGAGAGGCGCCACTGGTCACCACTGGTCGCCAGAGGTCGCCAGTGGTCGCCAATTGAAGCCAGAACCCCCTGGTACCCTCTGGCACCCTCTAGCACCAACTGGCGACCACTGGCGACCACTGGCGACCACTGGCGCCACCGGGCGCGTATTGGTTCACTTGTTTCGTGTTATACAGACTAGGCGCCACTGGTCGCCACTGGTCGCCAGTGGTCGCCAGTGGTCGCCAATTGAAGCCAGAACCCCCTGGTACCCTCTGGCACCCTCTGGCACCAACTGGTTAGGGTTAGGGTTAGGGTTAGGGTTAGGGTTAGGGTTAGGGTTAGGGTTAGGGTTAGGGTTAGGGTTAGGGTTAGGGTTAGGGTTAGGGTTAGGGTTAGGGTTAGGGTTAGGGTTAGGGTTAGGGTTAG
>Ga0210241_101609_pt1 | contig 16159 bp, 14 predicted proteins | sample ChrtobMetP5a_8mM_FD_155488 | JGI IMG/M metagenome (GOLD analysis project Ga0210241, IMG submission 155488) | Chrysochromulina tobin associated microbial communities from unialgal haptophyte culture, Seattle, Washington, United States - P5a_8mM | ecosystem: Host-associated > Algae > Haptophytes >...
GTTCTGCGCAGCGCGCGCCCCGAGCTCGTCGTGCCCACACCCTGGACGAGTCGGCTCTGGCCTGGAGCCCCAAATTTGAGGTTATGGCCTCGAGCATGCGCTGCGACGGGGTTGCGCGCCTCGATGATGGCAGAGCTGGGCATGAAACGCAGCATTGGCGCGCGGGCGTCCGCAGCGGCGGCCGGTTGCGCGCGTACGCACTCAGCGCCGAGTTTAACACGATCGCGTTGGCGCGCACGTTGGCTGAGCGTATCGCCTGCACCTGCCACATCGCGTGTGTCGCTGTCGCTTGGCGCTGCACGCGCATGTCGCGCGGCAGCTAGCGCGCGGGCTTCCACAGCGTTAGCCGGTTGCGCGCGTACGCACTCAGCGCCGAGTTGAAGATGATCGCGTCGGCGCGCACGTTGGTTGAGCGCATCGCCTGCATCAGCCGCAGCGTACGTGTCGCTTGGCACCCATCACAGCACGCGGCGACTGCGGAGTAGGTCCGACGGCCGAGTGTCGTTGACGTCTAGGACGGCGATTGGTACGTCGGATGTAGCATCATTCGAATCGTCGCCCTTTGATCTATCGGACTCCTCCACGCCATGAGCATGCTCGATGAAGATGAAGAGTATGAAGACGAAGTGCTGTACGAGCGCCGCGGCACGCCTGTTCTGCGCAGCGCGCGCCCCGAGCTCGTCGTGCCCACACCCTGGACGAGTCGGCTTTGGACTGAAGTCCCAGATTCGAGTTTATGGCCTCGAGCATGCTCTGCGACGGGGTTGCGCGCCTCGATGATGGCAGAGCCGCGTCCCCCGTTTTCCGGCCGCTGTCTTGGGTGGTAGGGGGTTGCGGACTTTTTCCCTAAACAATGACTAAGTATTTCATCCTAACTCGCATCCCCGGGCCGGGCGTGGCGGCTTCGGAACGAAATAGCTCTGTGGAAAGGCCAGGAACCTCAAAGACAAAACCCAGCAGTTCGAATCTCAAAGGGGAAATCCTGAGGGGAGCGACCTGAGGGGGATAGCCTGAGGGGAACGCCCTGAGGGAAATATCCTGAGGGGAATACCCTGAGGGGAGCGCCCTGAGGGGGATAGCCTGAGGGGAGCGTCCTGAGGGAAATATCCTGAGGGGAATACCCTAAGGGTATTCTCCTAAGGGTGCTATCCTAAGGGCATTCCCCTAAGGGTGATATCCTAAGGGTATTCCCCTAAGGGTGATATCCTAAGGGTATTCCCCTAAGGGTGATATCCGTCCTAAGGGTATTCCCCTAACGTGTGTAATATCCAAAGGGTAAACCCCTACAAGGGTGATATCCTATTTCCCCTAAGGATAAGTTCCCCTACAAGTATTACCCTTGAGGGCTCACCCCTCAGGCCCTCAGGGCTCGCCCCTCACACACCCCTCAGGAGGGAGGGGCCTCACACACAGTCCCTTAGCACTGCGTGAATCGGCTAGAAAAGGTCGTGCCTGGTGAAGTTCCCATGTCGAAGATTCATTCATTCAACGCAACCCTCGTGCCCCCGGGTGTGCCTGGACACGTGCCCTGAGTGTAGAGCGCGAAGCCGCCCATCCGAGCGGGGGCCCTCAACAGTTGCAACACGCATGTGCGAGCGGGACGGAGAGCGGAGAGATAAAATACACGTGTGAAAGCGCACGATAGCCGCTAGCCGGCGCCTCCCGGGCACGGCCGGGCTCGGGGCTGACGAGCCTGACGCGCGGTCAACAATCAAGTCAAGCTCCATGCCTAACACCTCTACCATCACGAGCTCCGGCCGGTAATCCTCTGGTACTCCATGCAATCTGACCCACCCGAGACGCGAACGCATTCGGCGGCGACTTGCGTCCACGCGCGAGCCGCCGCATGCTCGCCTGCCTCACCGGCGATCATCACGCCCCGTACCACCCAAGTCTTGGCCCACGGCATGGGCATGCGCTCCTCCCTCATGAGTTGCAGCACCTCGGGTATCAGCCGTTGAATGCGCGCATACGGAGGTCGTGGCTCGCTTCCGATGACACCGATCACAGCAGTGAGCTCGGCCAGTCGTCGCTGCCGCATATCGCTCTGGAGAAGGGCCTCGCCTGTCAGGCGGCAGGTGAGGCAGCCACAGTGGAAGCCGAAGCGCTCGAGGAGAACCAACTGCCGGTCAGACCGCACCATGCCGCTGATGCCGTCGAGGCCGTGGTATGCCACTGTGAGCTCCTCGCCGCAGCGAATGTCGCGCACGGCCTGCAATGTGAGGCAGCCCAACTCGGGGTGCCACTGCACCATAGTATTGGGCATGCACGCATGATTGATTCTGCTCAACTCTGCAAATGCGCCCATCCCGTCGCAGCCACTCGGATTGTTGGAATCCCGCGCAGCGACCGTCGGATAGACATTCGAAAGCCAAGTGCCGATGGCAGACTGCTCGTCACCGAAGGATGGGTGCTGGCTGAGTGAAAAGAAGGCCAAACGCTGCGACTCGCCAAGCGAGCCGATCACTTTATCGACGAGGAGCTTCGCCTCCTTCTTGCTTATCCGACCCTTATCCGGCACTGCAATGCTTGCAAGCGGCCGTTCGGCCAGAATACGCGCGCCCTTTTCGTACTGGTGGATTGCAAACGCGCCGAGTCCTTGACCATTGACGCTGCGAAAAACCATCCTCCCAAATATCCACTGGCTTTTCCCCCCATCGGTGATGGACAGTGCCAAGCCCGCAGTGGCCAACTCCATCTGCGGCACTGCAGTGGTCATCTCCATCTCTCCGATCCACAGCGCTTTGCCTGTGATTTTTACCGCGGCGCGTGGACGGACCGAGGTCTCCTTTTGGCCTAAGCCCACACAATTTGTGACCACCACCAAGCCCCTTGCCACCACACGTTTGAGAAAGGGCGAGAAGTTTGCTCGTCAGCCGCCGCAGCCCCACAAAACTCATGTGAGTGGCCGTAAACAAAGGGCCGGTGGGGGAAGGGCATTGGGGTCCGCACCGTCCTGTACGACGTTACGAGACTTATCCAATTCTAGCTCTTTTCGCCGCGACAAACTCACCACACAAAGGGGCCAAATCGCCCAAGCGCGCGTGACTCAAGGGCCGTGGCGACACCTCGTGTGTCGCGAAGACGTGTTTGTTTCAGTGTTCAAAACGACTGGACGATGGAGGTTTTGTCCATATTGAAATTCCCCACGCAAGAGGGATCTCAGCTCGAGGTCGGTAACCGAGTCAAGAAGATACGTGGAGTACATAAAGGCCAGCTCGGGGTCGTGACGATGAAGACCGAGTCCTCGAAAGGGACCTGGAAAATCAAAGTACGCCTGGACGACAAAGAGAAACCAGAAACACTGCAGGCGGAGAAGAATTACAAACGCGTGGAGGTCGCGTTGGAAACTGGTGACGTCGATGATCAGCAGGCCGATCAGCAGGCCGACATCGCGGCTGCTCCGCCGGCCCATGTTGCGACATTCTCTGAGGACACCACCGTCAACTTTGAGAAACAAGAGGCCTTGGAGATGATCAGCAAAGTGCTTCAGATTCGGCCGCCGATGAACAGCGTGGAAGAATTTCAATCGACCCACGTGGCGAATATGGTGAAGCACATCGAGGACTGCATCAAAGCGTTCCGAGTCGTCCGCCAGCTGCAGTGTACCTCAGGAGATGATGGGCAGCCAGATAACGACACAGCGAAGCTGCTCGACGCGCTGAGATCCAAGCTATTTCTACCGGAGGAGAAAGAGATGGAAATCTCTGTCTCTTCTCCGAAAGAGGTCGAGGTGGGCGTGAACGCCCCTACCGACGGGGCACTGCCGTCGGCCTCGAAACCCTGGTACATGTACCCCTTTCTAACACGCAAATGGCCCAACGGTGCTGGCACAGGCAACGCAGAAGCTACCGAGGACAACGCAAAGGCGACGGTCAAGTCAACGCCGCAATCGAAGGCCAAGATCAGGCCTCCGCCGCAATCAGACGTCAGCACGTACTACCTCACCCACGACGTCACCGATGACGATGGGGAACCCGATCCGCGCATCGTACCAGTGATGGTGGAGGCCGACTCGTACAAGTCCGGCGCAGACTGCTCGTTGAGGCGGGTGCCATGGACGCAAAAGGATATGCTGAATCCGGCAGTCGACCCGCTGCTGAAAGAAGTCCCGCGATGGGACCCCAAATCCGAAAAGGTCAGGGTCGGGAAGGATAGGCTCTTCACACAGAAGGAGTGGGTTACCCAGCTGGAGAAATGGCAAGCTGCTTACCCCAATGTGACGAAGCCCGACGGTTCCAACCCTTTCGAGACCGCTGCCTTCCGGACCAAGAAGACTTCTGACGACAAGATCATCGAGGCCACGTTCAACGCGTTACCAGCATTTGGTTCGCCCACCTGGGGCGAGTACAACGCCAGCTGGGGAAAATCGACGAAGGCGCTGCTCAGCATGTTCCGACCGGACATGTGGGGCAACATGGTGTGCTTGCCGGACAAGATCGACCCGCTGGGAGCCACCAACGGGTCCTTGTGCTTTTTCGACGTGGACCACCTTTTCCCCTTCTCACGGGGGGGGCAGTCCATCAAGGACAACTTCGCGGCTGTGCAATGCGTGGCCAACCGGTACATCAAGGGCGACAACTTGATTCCTTATTTGAATCCGGTCCAAATGGCGTGCGGCATTTCGTCCAAGCAGCTCGTGGCCATGGTACTCTCCGTGGAAAAGAACAGCATAGGGGAGCTCAGATCGCGGAAGGACCAAAACAGTTTACGCGACAGAATGCTGACGTGGTTGACCAGGTCGTCCATCAAGGGCGAATCGTTTCGCACCTTCCAAGCGGACGTACGGAGAAGTACTGACGGCCAGACGTTGGTGAATTACTTCAGGGAACGGCAGAGACGCGAGGACGAGGCCTTGTTGGGTCGCGTCGAACCCCGTTCTGCCGACCGTTGCCTCACTGTGCGCATCATCAAGTGCATGCTGAGGCTGGAGGTCCGCGGACAGTCCACGTACTACGTCCAGCTCGTCCAAGACCGCTTGAAGAGCGCCAAGTACTGGTGGGACAATGACAACGAAACGTGGGCGAAAGAGCTCGGTTCTCAGACGGAAAAGGAGGACCTCTTGAAGAACTTGCGAGATTTGGCGCGCGAGTACGGCTTTCGATACACGGAGCTTACGATTGGGAATTGAATCAATCTTAAGCCTGCCAGTAAAATGAGTTGTATAAAAGATGTCATCGCGGTGAGAGTATGGACCGTATCGCGTATGAGATGCAGATGGCCAAGAACACAATTGGTACCTCGATTGCTCGAATAACCACGAATTGACCACGAAAGGGTTCGGTAACTATCGACGCCCACTTAGTAACTAGAGGTTCAGAGGAGAGGAGCGCCGCTGCCGCCGCGAACTCACCGTGTGATGAGTGCGGCGGAGGGTAAGGGGGAAAGGGAGATGCGGGGAGATCCTCGTGCGCGCCGCTCTCTCCCGGGGGCCTTTTGGACGGGATATTAGTAAACGAGTGCGGATGTATCACTCGCGACCGCTGTCTTATCTACTGTCCTTGCTGCTCGTGCTTCTGGCAGCTGCACCGAGTGCCGGCACGACAGGTATCGTTGTGCACGGGTATCACCGCCAGGCACACAACTGGGAGGAGGTCGTCTGGGGTGACATGGCCAACCAACACCTTGGACGCCTTCCACAGGCTGCGCTGCTGGCGTGGGAGTCGCGGCACGAGCTTGCCACGTTTATCTGCGGTTCTGGTGCCTCGTGCGATGCAGCTGGCAGGATCGAGGCGGATGCAATTGTGGCCCTTCTTTTTGAGCGTTTGCCAACGCTGGCGGCCTTTGAATGTTTTCGCGGCGTGGATCTCGTCGAGCTCGCCCAGTTGCTGCACCGCACAGTTGTGACGGACACCGTGTCTACAAACACCGAGCAGGAGGTGAGGTCTGCGCTGGCGCGACTGCAACAGGCTGGTGTGCGACGTGCAGTACTGATCTCTTCGCCGACGCACATGCCTCGTTGCTTGAGAGACGCATGTCGTGTAGCTTCTAAGGTGGGCTATGTCGGCAGCTTGGCTGCATGCCCATGTGATACATCGTGGTCTTCAGAGGCGCCGATCGTGCTCGAGCCGGCACATCGGCCGGATGCCGTGCGTTCTGCTTCCTTCTATCATCTGGCGAGACGCGCTTCAGCCCTGGCCTTTGAGGCGCGATCAGAGGACGAACGGCGGCGCTTTCTAGCTGCCTTGGATGCTTTGCTGTCCTCCTTTGAGTCCCATGGTGATGAGTCCCTACAGTGAAGCACGCGACCGCGTCCGTAAAACAACATAAGGTTCGTCTTCACAGGTGGACGCGGCTCCGGTTCGGAGTGTGAACAAACACGATGGCCACGTCCGCCTCGGCGTCGCTCCCCAAGTCGATCGCCGTGCTCGGCGCGGGCCACGTGGGCGCGCCACACGCGATCATGCTCGCCAAGAAATGCCCCGACATCAGGGTGACCATCCTCGACAACGACGTTCGCAAGATCGCCGCGTGGAATAGCTCCACGCTGCCTTTCTTCGAGCCGTCGATGATCGAGGCCGTGGAGGAGGTGCGTGGCGTGAACCTCTTCTTCAGTTCGAATATGACGCAGGCGATCATTGAGGCCGACCTCATCCTCGTCTCCGTGAGCACACCGATCAAGTCGGACGGCATCGGCGCCAACTTCGCGCCCGACATGCAGCACTGGGAACGCATGGCACGGCTGATCGCCGCGTCGACTTCGAAGCCGAAGACGATCGTGGAGCGCTCGACGGTGCCCGTCAAGACCGCCGACCTCATGGCCGCCGTCCTCTTCGCCAACAGCGGCGGCCAGCAATGGACGGTCCTCTCCAACCCAGAGTTCGCGCGTGAGGGCACGGCGATGATGGACCATGCTGCGCCGGAGCGCGTGCTGATCGGAGCGCCGCCGACGGAGGCGGGCGATGCGGCGGCGGCCATGCTCAGCGCGCTCTACGCCAAGTGGGTCCCTCGCGATAAGATCATCGTCGCGGGCCTCTGGTCGGCAGAGCTCTCCAAGATGACTGCGAACGCGTTCCTTGCGCAGGTGCGACGAGTGTCCCTATACGAGTGTCCCTGCTTGGCCTCGGAGATTGGCCTCGGAGATTTCGCCTGATGGGCACTAGATTGGCCCATGAAAGTGAGCTCGGATCGCCTTCCCTGACGGTCTCCACCGCCTTTCCTCGCGTGCAGCGCATCTCTTCGATCAACGCGATCTCCGCCCTGTGTGAAAAGACAGGCGCGGACATTGGTGAGGTGGCGCACGCTGTGGGCATCGACTCGCGCATTGGGCGCAAGCACCTGGTAGCGTCCGTGGGCTTCGGTGGCGCGTGCTACGACACACACCTGCGCAATCTCGTCTACTTGTGTAACCACTATCGTCTCAAGGAAGTCGCCAACTACTGGCACCAAGTCCTCAAGATGAACGAGTGGCAGAAGAAGCGCTTCGCGATGCAGATCGTCTCGGCCATGTTCAACACCGTCTCGGGCAAGAAGCTCGCCATGCTCGGCTTCGCGTACAAGAAGAACACGTCCGACGTGCGTAACACGCCCGCGCGCGACGTGTGCTTAACGCTGCTCGCCGAGCGGGCACAGATCACAATCTCAGATCCGAGGGTCGCCAAAGAGGCGATGATGGTGGCGCTCACGGGCGCCGACGGAGCTGAGGAGCACATCCACGTGAACGCGGACCCTTACTTGGCGTGCGAGGGCGCGCATGCGATCGTGGTGATGACCGAATGGGATCAATTCACAACCCTCGACTATGGACGCATCTTCGAGTCGATGGAGAAGCCCGCCTTCATCTTCGACGGTCGCAATCTGCTCGATCACGAGGCGCTCCGGGCGCTTGGGTTTATCGTGCATGGGATCGGCAAGCCGCAGCCGACCAGGAAGCCGACGACGGAGGAGGAGGCCCTCGCCACGCAGGCCGCCTTAGCCGAGGCCGCACGCTGGCGAGTGGGCGGCGCTGGGATGCCCACGCCTCCGCCTAAAGTGCTCAGCACGGCGGACGGATTCGGCGCGATCGCGTGAGGCGGCGGGCCGGCGTCCAGCACCGACCGATCCCCTCCCCGCTCCCCACTTCCCGCCCCACCCCCTCCCGTCCCATCCATACTCTGCCGACGGCGACGTGAGGTGGGTCTGGTGGGTGCGAGGCGGCACGGGGGCGGGCGGGCGGGATATGGCGTTGCGAGGCGCGGCTCGGTGGCTGACACCGTGAGGCTCTTGTGGCGGCGGTGAGATGATCTCGGGGGAGGCAGAGCGCACTAAGAACCTCTACGTGGAGAGAGGAGTCCTCGAATCGGAGAGAGTGTGTTTGGGGGCGTGGGGGGAGGGGGGGGCGAATCTTTAATGAATTTCCCGAAGACAAATTCATTTCCAATTCGGCACCTCGGAGCTGGAGACAAGAACTCGGCCGATATCCTAAGCTCTTCGATTAGCTGCCATTCTTCCAGCCGCGCTCGGCGCCATGGGCAAGGATGATGAAGTAAAAGGCAAACAATTGGCGCAGAAAACGCTGCAGAAGCACGCAGACACGCCGTTGGCTGCACAGGCAGGCGCGGGCGGTACTTCCACGGAGGCTCGCTTCCTCGCAGCCCTCCAGGCGATGATGGGCGATGTCGAGCTCACGGACGAGAGTGTGAGGCAAGCGATCGCGAAGATGACTCCTGAGCAGAAGCAGCAGCTGATGCAGGACGCTGGCGGCCAGCAGCTCAAGCGCGAGTTGTTAACCAACGAAGAGACCAAGCAGGACCGCTCGCTCTACTTCAAAGAGGTGAATCGCTCAGCAGAGGCTGCTGGGTTGCCTGTCGACAAGGACAACAGCCATCTGACTAAAAAGGTGCGCCGTGCGCAGCGCAGGCTCGCGGCGGCAGCAGCTTGGCCGATATGCGTGCGCTGTCCTTGCCAATGGGCTCCTCATATTAGCTGATAGCCTGCCTAATGGGCTCTTCATTTTAGCTGATTGCCTGCCTCCTCGGCCACAACGTCGCAGATCTCGAGCTTCATGTTAGGCTCGAGTGACGATCTGCCGCTGCTGCTTCTTGAGGAAGGCATCGCCTCGACGCCGTATATGGTCAAGGCAGCGCTGAGCGAGGCGCGCAGCGAGACGGCTGCCACCGTCGCGGCCGACTTAGCCGAGATCGAGACAGCCCTTGCTCTGCTCAAGGTCCATGGATGGGCTGCTGCCGAGACGGCCGGCCGGCCGCCAATCGTGCGGCGCAACCTGCTGCTGCTGCACTCGCACCTGCATCGCGAGCGGCTCAAGGCGCTCGTGCTGAGCGAAGCGACGAAGATGGCCACCGCCGAGGTGGTCGAGAAGGGCGGCCGCCTGCTCGATGGGCTCCTCTCATACTCAATCCAGCTGCAGTGGGTCAAGGCGACGCTCGCGATCACCGCGCTGCAGGCGCTGCTGACCAACGGGCTGTGGGACCACGCTGACGACGAGTGCCGCGCGATCATGCGCACACGCCTCTCCGCGGTCGGTCTCAAGCTACCAAAGCTCTCTCTCCGGTGCACAGCAGCCGACGTATTCGCGGGAGAGACTGTGACTGTCAAGGTGAGCGCGCAGCGACTGCACGTGTTCACAGCAGCGGAGCTCGAGCGCTACAACGCCACCGCCTCGGGCGTGCCGGCGGATGAGGGTGCTCCTCCCCAGAGCAACAGTGCCCAGAGCGACAGTGCCCAGGGCGACGCTGTCGTGCGTGTAGCGGACGCGCACGAAGGCTGGTGGCTGCTTGTGGAATCGGTCCGATCGGCGCTGATCAAGGACGCTCAGCTGATAGACCGCGAGGTGCACCACAACGTGCTGGTGGGCCGGCAGACGCTCGTACCCAGCCTGGACGACGCAACAATGGAGAGCTCGATCGAGTTCACCGCGCCCTCCGCGCCTGGCGAGTACAGGGTGCTTGTGCACCTGCGCAGCAGCAGCATGGTCGGCGTCGACGTGAAACGTAAGGTGTCGTTCACCGTCAAGAGCGGCAAGCGTTCACAGCCGTCCACCTCGTCCGGCACCTCAACCGACGATACCAAGAGCATGGAGGAGATCGATGGGACCATCGCCGACATCATCCAGGAGGAGGAGGCCAGCACAGCGCCCAGCACAGCGCCCAACACAGCGCCCAACACAGCGCCCAGCACAGCGCCCAGTACAGCGAGCCTCCCTACCGCGACGCCCTCACCTGCCGCGCTGGCCGTGCCGGTCTCATGAGCGAGGGGCCGCAGACCCTCCGAAGCTCACCCTATACTCCCACCCGAGGGGAGGGGTACTCACTTGATTCCGATCCTAATATGGACTCTGGACACAAGGACAGTTGGCATGTCATGCATAGAGTCAGTGGGCCGCAACATGCGGACGCGCCCGGTTGCGCGCGCGGGTGTTGCGAGGCGCGCAGAGGGCGCGCGGCGGCGGAGACCGGCGAGCAGCGACACGAGGTGACGAACCCCAAGCAGCCCTCAAGGCGAGGCCAAGCGAAGCGGCGCGCGCATGCCTCGCTGCGGTCGGAATCGGTGCTGGGGAGCCGGGAGCGACATGTATCATGTAGAAGCAAGAAGGGTTGCATGGATATTTTTGAGCTCGAACTAAAGCTCGAACGCCCCCCTTGTGCCCTCAGCTTAGAGCTTGAGGTTGAGCTTTCGCGCGCCGTGATTGCGGCATTGCGCCGTCAGCGTTGAAGTCCGGCCAGAGCAGGCGCCAACTATAGGCGTAAAAAGAGGTTTTTCCCGTGATTCAGGGGACGACAATTGGGGGACGAGGTACGCACATGCCCGCGCACATGGTTAGCAGAGGTCCAGAGGAAAAGGAAAAAGATAAAGTGTACGATCAATATGTTTATGGCGAGGCGAGCCCACGGAAGAGCCCACGGATCACAGCTGTGGCCAACACGGGCCAACTTATGGTCTCTTACGAAACAACCATTAGGAAAGGTTAGAAATCAAACGGACCCGAAGTAGCCGATCGATGTCGAGCAGCACCATGTATCAGACGGCGCCAGTTGCGCATGCTGAGCCTATCGCGCAGGGCGTGCCCATTTATCATGAGTCTTCGATGCCACTCTGCGCAGTGCAGGACCACCCCATGCCGGCGGTGCATGCAAGCGAGGCGCTGCAGGCGCTAGCTGGGTGCGGATTCCCGAGAGGCCTCGCGTCAGAGGTGGTCAACAGCGCTCACAACTCCTTTCCCATCCGCCTCTGGATAGTCGATAATTCCGGCTCCATGCAAACCGGGGACGGCTCGCGCATGGTCCAAACCAGCAACGGTTCTTGCCGCATGATACAGGCGACGCGCTGGCAGGAGTTGGTGGACACCCTCGGAGCCGTCGCCGAGATGGCGTGCGCGCTCGGTGCGAGGACCGACTTTCTCCTGCTCAACCGTCCCTCGACAGGTCAAGTGCAGTTCGCCACCGTCGGCGGCAAGGGCACGGGCAACGCGGCGCTCGTGCCCGTGTTGGGTGCGCATCTCGAGGCTAGGCAGGTGAAGCAGGCGATGCAGCAGCTGCAGCCGAGCGGCGGTACGCCCCTCACAGAGGCCGTCCTGCAGGCATGCAACCTCATTGAGATCGCGGCGCCTGCGCTGCTTGCGAGCGGCCAGCAGGCGGTCGTCACCCTCGCCACCGACGGCCTGCCTAACGACAACGACACATTCATGCTTGCGCTGCAGCGGCTGCAACGGCTGCCCGTGTGGCTCGTCGTGCGCCTGTGCACCAACGACGAGGGCGTGGTTCGGTACTGGTCTGATCTCGACCAGTCACTTGAGATGCCACTCGAGGTGAGAGGATGGACTGGCACTGAATTGCGAAGGGTAGACGCTGATTGCGAAGGGTAGGCGCTGATTGCGAAGGGTAGGCGCTGATGAGAGGCACCGATGGCTTCGCTCGCAGGTGCTCGATGACGAGCGCGGCGAGGCCCAGGAGATCTACGCCTTCAATCCTTGGCTCACCTACGGGCCTCCGCTCCACCGCGCGCGCGAGTTTGGGCTCAAGCATCGCCTGTTTGACCTGCTTGACGAAACCCGGCTCATGCCCTCGCAGGTGAGTGTGCCCGATGAATTGCGTCTGATGGGCACTGATTGCCTCTGATGAGCACCGGTGATTGGTCTGCCCTCACCTGACGAAACCCGGCTCATGCCCTCACAGGCGCGTGAACTCTGCGAGGTGCTTCTCGGCTGCGGCCCATTGCCCGAGCCCGAGCTTGAGTGGAGCGCCTTCGTGAGCGCGCTGCGTAATGCCCTCCTCTCGGCGCCGTCGACGGTGGACCCGAGCACTGGTCGGAGGCGCGCGTGGATCGACCTGCGGCGCATTGGCCGGCTGCGACCTGGCTACATCGGCTGCCCGTGCTTGTAGCGGGCAATCTCCCCCGAGCTCGCGAGCCGTGGGACCTCATGGAGGAGCGGGGGGTGCGGCATTCGGCATTGTCGGTACATTGTCGGGTTTCGACAGACCGTCGTCCTGACCTTTAAAGATAAACGTTAACGCCACGACGCGCGAGCGCAGAGCTCTGAGCTCAGCGCCGCGTTACCCAGTCCTATAGAGAACCCAGAGTGACGAACACACATATTCTATTCGTACATTCTAGATGATTCTTTCGCATAGACTCTATACATGCTATAGGCCTCTCTGAGTTCACATCTATAGTACTTTCCGCAACGGATACGCGCGTTGTTCATGTACACGAAGTACACTGAGCGTTCATGTACAAGGGAGTGATCATACACAGACGAGATACAAAGATACACACATCGCATCGTCCTTCGGTTAAATCTTACGAGGTGTCAGTTCACATGCGTCTGACTGGTACTAGAGATGAGGCCGTGCGGTGTAGTTTGTTGTGAACGTGCGCATCATCTGGTGCAGGCAATGGACCTGCACAGCAACCAGGGTTTCAAGCACATGTGGCGGTGAATAGAGCATTCACTGCAGTGCGATGCATCATGGGACATGGCCTCAAGCGGTTGGAAACTCCTGACTCGGATAACAACTCATCTTGTATAAGCCACACGTAAACGTTCGGCGTGGTATCGGAATGACGTGATCGTCATTGTCGAGGAGCTTGCGTGAAGGGTTTGCGGAGCACAAATCACGAGGCGCGCGGCGGACAATCAGCACGACCCGTGGACCGCTCCATGAAATCTTGCACACTCGGTTGTTCCGCCCACGCGGATTGAAGAACCGCGCGGCGGAAATATTTCGAAGTGCAGGGCGCGCCCGCGTTCATTGCCCTCTCGCCTCGTACCGTCACGTCATCGAAGGAACGAAGGGCACGAAGGGGCGCGTGGCATCTTCACAAAGTTCAAGGATCCCCTTTTGGGACCTTTGACGAGACACGTCTCCCAAACTTAGCCACATAGCAATTGCTGTCGGGTTTAGTTACCCCCGACACTTCTGCAAACAAACAGGAGGTGCATGCGCAGGCTGTGCACCTCGATTGACAATTCCTAAATTGGCTTGATCCTTTCTTGATTCCGCCTCGCGTCGGGCGCGGGCGCGCGGCCGCGAGTGTTCTACGATTTGAGTGGCGTGAGTGGCGTGAGTGGCGAGATGAGAACGTGCCATGCCATCGTTTTGTACGCGTCGATGTGTTGTGTGAATAAACGTGATTGGAACTATCCTGATGAATGAACTAGAATGAACTCGCATGCTCGTTCACGTTCACGTTCATTTGCAACCGCGGCGAGATCTGCACACACCCACCAACTCACCAACCGGTCCCGTGGAGACACACCGTGGGAGGCGCAGACAGTCACGGAACAAACTCACTCGCATGCTAGGAGCCTACTTGCGATTGTTGCAGTCGCACCCGCTGCGGACCAATTCAGCATCCGCCGGCTGCATAGGTGCGATCGGTGACAGCATAGCGCAGCGCATTGAAGCGAGGGGGCATGAGGGTGCCGACAAGTTTGATATGGTGCGGACGGCGCAAATGTTCGCCTTTTGCTTCACTTGGATGGGTGCGCCGCAATCCATCTGGTTTGGAGGTTTGGCACGACTATTTCCGGAGGGCACACAATACAAGTTGGGGAAAACTCTCACAGTGCACCTCGGGCTGATGGCACCGACGACAAATACATTATTCTTTGCTTATCGAGAAGCCATGCGTGATGAGCCGATCAATACCTGGGCATCGCGCTTCAGCCTGCGCATGCGCCGTGAATTTCCGACGGTGACAGCACGTTCACTGCTCTTCTGGACGCCTGCGCAGACGGTGAACTTCATGCTCGTGCCGCTGCATCTACGCCCGCTTTACTTGAACTCGATGATGGTCGTATGGACCACGTACCTCAGCATTGCCGGTCACCGTCGGTATAGCTGAAACGCGCGGCACACTGGTGTGAGCTGTGCGTGTCCGACTGCGTTCCCACGGTGCGTTTTGATCTTAAGGAATACAGATTACTACACGAATTCACATGCCTGAACTCAATATCGTCTATCCCGAGTTCCCGACCGATCGCGTCTGTCTCGAGACTGAGCGGAGTCCATCGTCATCATTTCATTGTGGTTATAATCCGCTTTAATCCGCTGGGACTTCTCTGACTATAGATCACGCCGTCATTGCACATGAGACACGCCGTACGTGCGTCCGAGAGCGGAGTGAGCAATGGCGCGGCAAAGTGACGGTTCGTGGTGCAACGAAACTGCGATCTACGGGCCGCGTATCGCGAGTACTCATACCTAATTGGCTAATACGAAAACGCCATGTCGCATGTGCCGTGCCGTGTCGATCACGCGGACATGTTGATGACGTCTTCCCACACTTCGTGACTCTCAGTCTCTCTCACAGGGCCCTTGGGGGTCATGTAGTAGGCCCCTTGGGTGTCATACAAGATGGTGCGTCCGTTGGGTCCTTTGGCGCCGCCTGTGCGGGCGGCCTTCTCCTTGTCAGTGAGCGTGCGGCGCGGCGGCGACGGCGTGCTGCCAGGACCAGCCAGCCTTGCCAGTAAGCTCTCTGTGTCAGTCAGCACGGTCGGCGAGGATGAGAGCGCGAGCGCGGCCCGAGAGTTTGGGGAGTACTCAAGCAAGTAATTGGTCGCCGCCTGGGTCGGCGAGGGCGCCAACGTGAGCGCTGCCAGGTCGGGCCTCGCTGCCAGGTGGCGTGGCTCGGGCTGAGAGACAAGCCGCTGCAAAGTGGCAAGGTTCTCCTTTCGATGTGAAGGCTGGTCGATGCGGGGGCTGGTCGCTCTGAGGATCTCCGCTGGAGATCGCGGCCGGCGAGCGTTGGCGTGAAGGGCAGTCGCATAGCTGAAGGCCACAGCGCCTTCTATCCACTCATCCTTTGGCGGCGAGTCTCCAAACCCTACCTCCTCGAGCGGGGAGCTCTCCCGCGGTGCGTGCCGGTTCCACGGGAAGAGTTCCATGCGCATGGGAGTTCTCCAACTCGCCGGCGCCGAGGTCGCCGACGCCGGGCGCCCACTCGCTGGCGGCGTGCGCCCACTCGCTGGCGGCGTGCGCCCACATGACGGCGCCGTGCGCCCGCTTGCCGGCACCGTGCGTCCGCTCATCGGCGCCGCCGTCACCGCCGCCACCTCAAGGGCACCAAGGACATCCTCCTCGGCTGCCTGGAGGAAATCGGAAGCTTGACTCAGGATGTTGGACGTCGCGCGAGCGCGAATGGCAAATTTCTCTGGCGACTCCCCCCACTTCGGCTTCGACTTTGCTGCCTTGGCACGCATCACCCGCTCTTTCGCCTTGCGCTGCGCCTCCTCAGCCGCCCGCGCCTTAGCGAGCTTCCTCGCCGCCTCCTTATCGGCACGCAGCCTCCATTCTTCGCTCATCTGCGCCTCCTGTTGCGCTCGCTGTCTCCATTGGTCGAGGAGCTGCTGGTTGAGCTGGTCGAGCACCTGCAACCGCTCCAGTCGCGGCGACCCCGGTGGAGAGATGATCTTCACTGCTGCTGGCCGCTCGCGCTCGAGAACGTCATACTCGGCGCTCATACTCGGCGGCCCTACCTTGCCCGCTGCTGCCCGCTGCAGCCCGTTCACAGCGGCTTGGGCCCGCAGCAGCAGCTCGGCATACTCTTTGCCACTTGCCACCTCGGGCTCTCCAGAACTGTCTTGAGAGCCAAAGGTCGAGCTCATTATTTCGACGTGCTGCTGCTGCTGCTGCTGCTGCTGCTGCTGCTGCTGCTGCTGCTGCTGCTGCTGCTGCTGCTGCTGCTTCTGCTTCTGCTGCTGCTGCTGCTTCTTCTTCTC
>Ga0210241_101621_pt1 | contig 16022 bp, 8 predicted proteins | sample ChrtobMetP5a_8mM_FD_155488 | JGI IMG/M metagenome (GOLD analysis project Ga0210241, IMG submission 155488) | Chrysochromulina tobin associated microbial communities from unialgal haptophyte culture, Seattle, Washington, United States - P5a_8mM | ecosystem: Host-associated > Algae > Haptophytes >...
GGGGCGGGGGGGGGGGGGGGGGGGGGGGGGGGGGGGGGGGGGGGGGGGGGGGGGGGGAGGGTGGTGGGGGGGGGGGCGGGGGTGGCGAGGGCGGAGGAGACGGCGGTGGCGGCGATGGGGGGGGCGAGGGCGGCGGGGGTGAGGGCGGCGGGGGCAAGAGCGGCGGCGGCGGGTTGGCCAGCATCCCTTCCGCGGCGAAGATTACGAATGCATACACGCAAGTTGGGTTTTCCTTCACGATAATGGTGACTGGCGCAGAAGGATCTCTGCGCGCGACGAGGCGCAGACTTGAAGCCGCTCCGACGCCGGCGTTGCAAGTGCCGAAGCCGCCTGTGTATGATTGAGTCTTTATGGCGTTTACGGGACTCACGGATGAGCTTACGTATGAACCGAGATGCTGATTGTTGGGTGAACTAAGGCTGTTCCACAGTGTGCGGCATTGGTCGTTGCTCGTCGCCTGACCCGCGGATCTCATGTCAATCCTTGTGCCAACGTCGATCCTGTAGCAGTTATCTCCCCACCCATGATTGCCGAAGAGATAGACAACGACACCGGCGTAGCTGGCGGGGTCGAGCCGTAAGGCACAACAGCACCCGTATCCTGCCCCATGATCATCGGCAGCGAGCCATGTACCAGGCGGATTCCCAGCCGAACCTTCACCCGTCGCGCACCCATATGTAAGAGTCCAATCGCAGGAGGCTGTGAACAACGGACTGTTGAAGATCTTGACACCAGTGAGGGGGGTAAAGTTGATGCAGTCTGACGAGAGGGCGCACTTGCAGTTGTGGTCCGGGGCCACGATCGCGAACGCGTAGTTGAGCGACTTGCAGTTTGAAATGCACTCGGCGTCGGTCCAAGTGTGCGGCGTTGGTCCATAAAAAACGGAGGACGGCAGGCAGTCTTGCCCTGATCTAGTCAAGGTCCACTCGTTGTAGTACGCCGAATAGCAGTCAAGGGTCTCGAGAGTCACGCCAGGTGGCGAGGGCGGGGGCGAGGGTGCCGGCGAGGGCGGCGGGGGCGACGGCGAGGGCGGCGGGGGCGACGGCGAGGGCGGCGGGGGCGACGGCGAGGGCGGCGGTGGTGCTGGAGGCGGCGGCGCTGGCGGGCTCCTCGGAGGCGGCGGCGAGACAGTCAGCAGGGATGCGGGTCCAGTTAGAGTGAATGAATACACACAGGTGGGATTCTCGACCTTGGTGCCCGTGATACTCGTCGCCGTCGGATCTGCAATCAACGTGAGCGTGCCGGTGTTGTTGCACGTGCCGTTGCCGTTGGCGTAGGAGTGGACGAACGCGTTCGTATTCACGTACGTACCGAGCGAGGTGGTAGGTCCGGCAGCATTCCAGGTGTTTGCACACCCTGCAGAACTTCCCTGGTCTCCAAACTGCTGGATGCGATCGCGGAGAGCGATGCGGTAGCACCACCCACCCACGGACACGAATATGACCAGAGTGGCGCCGTTGTCCGCATTCAGACGCTCTCTCGCGCCGCTGGCATAGCCCGTCGAGCACACCTTCCCCATGGACGGGGAGTTTGTGCCCGTTTGCGCGTTCGGCTGGAAGAATACCTGGCCGTTGTGCGCGAAGCAGCCCTGCGGCCATTCGGCGCCGACTGAAGCCGCGCCGCGGCAAATGAAAGCGTTGCCGTCGTCACTTGCAATGGGTATTTCGGTGCCAGTCTGCCGTCTCATCTGGGCGTAGACTTTTGTACCGTGGATGAAGCAGCCTTGCCTCCAACTCGTAGTGGCGTCCACGAGGTACGAGAAGGTGGTGAACGCAATGTTGTTGTCGTTGTTGCACTCGGCAACGCTCGCCATGGCCGTCGGGCCATTCGCGCACTGCACCGTGCGGGCGTAATTCCACCAGGAGACACCAACGACCGAGCTTGCCTCCATGCAGCTGGCAATCGACGCGACGATGGTGGAGTTCCCAGAACATGTCGACGACGTCGCAAAGCCTGAGCGGCACAGGAACAGACTGAAGCCATCGGCAGGGATCGGCCAGTCCGTGCCCGTCTGCGTGCTCGGCTGCCAGAATGCAAGCGTCCCGTGGAAGAAGCAGCCTTGAGGCCAGTTAGTGCCGGGGTCAAGGCCAGTGTTGTAGGCGTACACGCCGAGGGCTAGCGCCGCAGTCTGACATTCCGACTCGGACGCAATGACCTGGTTGCCCGTGCACGCAGTCGCAGATCGCAGGTACGCGTGGCTGCGCGCCACGAGCACTAGGGCGAGGAGCAGGCGCATTCGGAAGGTTGCGCAAAACTTCGATGCAAATCTCGTAGGAATTCATTGGACGCAAATCTCGTTTAATTCATAAAATTACTGAGTTTTGTTGCGATATGCATGCCACTCCTGCGTGATGTTCCGATGCGGCAAGCAAGCAAGCACACATCTCATCCTCTCCGCCCACCCTTTCCTTAACCCTTTCCTAATACTCTGCTGGCTCCTGGGGGCACACTCAAAAGGCTTGGGGTATTCGGTTGCGCTTGTTATTCAAATATGTTTCAAAGGTATATGCGCTTGTGTGGTTTCGACTAAAAGCTTGCGATGTGGCTTGCCTGCTCGCTTGCTTGAGAGGAGGTGCTGGCTCCGCCACGGCTGCAGCGCTGGCCGGATGCCGCTGCTGCCCCCTTTCGTGCGCAGACGGGCGGGCTATGGCCTTCTCGAGCCGCTGGCGCACGGCACGAGAAGCAGGTGCGCACGAGCAAGCGAGCAGGTGAGCTCCAGCAGCAGCGCCGTCGAGTACCTGCAGCCGCAGCAGCTGAGGTACGGCATCGGGGGGCGCCGTGAGCTGTACCAGCTGTGGGAGATCTCGACAGGCAGTGAGCGTCACTTTAGCGTCACTCTCGCTTAATTATAGTCATTTTGGTGTGGCCGTTAGAGCGAGTAGATCAATAGAATACATTCGCTTTAAACTCGACTTTATATAATATCGTATGTTATTTCCAGGTCTGAAAAAAAAAACAGGAAATGCTGGTACTGGAACACTATCGCACACCCACACGCGCCGACCGACGCGCTCACTCACACATTTACGCCGCACAAGAGTCACTTCTCGCCGCCGCCATCATGTCTTGATCAAATCTTATCACCAAGCGCAACGAGCTCAATGTAAAAGACCAGGCTCGAGTTGGGCGGGATCTCCCCGAGGTCCTTGTCGCCATACCCGAACTCTGGTGGTATCTTGACGATGACCTTCTGGCCGAGCTTCATGCCTCCCACTACAGCTTCCCAGCCTGTAATAACAGTCTGCTTGCCTAGGCGGAACTCGAAGGGCCGTTTCTTGTCGTACGCGCTGTCAAACTTGGTGCCATCCATAAGGTAGCCTGTGTAGTAGACCGATACCTTCTGTCCTTGTTGTGGCTTGTCACCGTCGGGCTGGTTCAAGAACTTGTAGATGAACCCGTCATCGCGCTTCTTGAACGTGCTGTCGAAGAAGGCTTCCGTGAAGGCGCCGGTATGCTCTGCCCAGGCACCATCAGCTTTGATGACTTGGAGTGGTGGGAGCCCGATCTTGGCTCTGTTTGCGTTGATCTCCTCAATTGGTGGGGCACCACGACCAAATAAAAGGTCCGCGTGAGCAGGAGCCACTCGTGCGACGCCCAACCATGCTGCTGCCGGCGCACCCACGGCAATCAAAGCTCGCCTGCTGAGAGCATTGCCTGCCGTGAGCCCGACCAATGCTACGGCCAGGCCGACAAATGACATCGAGAAAAACAAAGCCCCGCGCGGGAGGACCTCGTCGATCGAGATCGCATAGAATGACCTTTGCCAATTATGCCAGTTTTCGATGCGACGCCGCTTGCGCAAAAGCGTCCTCCCGAGCGTTTTTCAACTTGGCCATGTTCAGACCGACTGTCGTTTCATCGGCAAGGACCGGGCACCTCTGTTTTTTCTTGTCCGGTCTCCAGCTCCGTCCAGCAGAGGCATGAGTGTCCAGACAGCGAAGAAGTACTCGGCTTCGGGCTACATGGTCGGCGGAATTGACGCGGCTGCCAAACGTCTTGAGGGCGTCGACTGGCTCCGGACGGCCTTCGACGCGTTTGACGTCGACAAGAGCGGGTACCTCGACCCGCACGAGCTCCGCGCCGCGCTCACGATGCTCGGCGTCCGCAGCTCCGGCAAAACCGGAGCCACTGCGCTCGAAAAGATGGGGATCGACGACAAGGACGGCGACGGGGTCGTCTCGCTTGAGGATCTTGATGTGGACGGCGACCAGAAGGTGGATTTCGAGGAGTTCAAGGTATTTGCTGCCGTGCTGCCAAAGCGCGACCACGCCATCTACAGGAACGCGCTCGCGGCCAGGCCGATCACGTTGCCAAAGGATACTTCCAAGGCGTCGGCTGTCGAGGTTGAGCGCGCCAAGGCGCAGGCTGCATGCAACATGGCGCTCAACAATGCGCTAGTGCGGCTGCGCAAGGCGCTCCGGTTGAATACAGACTCGAAGCTCATGAAGGACACCGTGCTGCTCAAGAAGTTCCAGGAGCTCGACGAATCGGGGGACTCGCGCGTGAGCTCCAAAGAGCTGGTGTCGTTCCTCGCAAAGGAGCACGGCGCGAAGCTCGCCAAGACGGACGTGTTTGCACTGCTGCACTTTTGCGACACGAATCACGATGATCATATGTCCTTCGACGAGTTCAAGCACATGATGCAGACGGTTGCGCGCTCCGTGGATATGGAGACAGAAGCAGGCACAGACGCCATCTACTCGTGAGTCGAGCATGCGGTGCCAGCCTCTGTGCGGTGCCAGCCTATGGACGGCTCAACCTGCGGGACTTTGTGGCCTCGCGTCGGTGGCGGCTCGGGGCTGGGCCGCGTTCACACGTCGTGGCAGTGCAGATAGCCACGACAGCGCTCGTCGACGGGGATCCGGTGCATGGTTGGAACGAGTGTTCGTACGTATCAAGGTGAATTTTCGCGCAGACCACTATTTGTGGGATGTGGCGTGCCCTGGGCCCCGCATCCCCGATTATGACATTTCGTGCAACACAGAACACTCGTCACTCCAAAACCGGCCGGCGGCCCCGGCCGGCGCCCGCGCCCCCGCGCGCCGGCCGCTGGGGGCGGCCACTCAGCCGGGACGCGTCACCGCGCGCCACCGAAGCGCATGGCGAGGCAGACCCCACCGGCACCCCCATCTCCCTGCCTGCCGGCCGCCGCCGTGACACACGGGTCGGGTCACCACCCCACACACTGGGCGTTACATCTTCCCAGTTTCCAAGCGGAAGTGCTACGCTCCCGGACCCCACGCCTGTCTGACGCAGCCTTGCCCCCGACGCATCCCCCCACCTCCACAAGACCACCGTCACATGCTGACCACATGCTGGCAACACCGACCAGCTCTCAAGTGCGAGGGCGCGCGCCGCTTGTGAACGCTTGTGCAGGGCATCGAAGTGAGGGTTCAACTTCGGCGCCCCCTAGCAGCGCCTCGCGGGGCCCACAGAGGAGCCCCACCGAGAGAATATCCGCGACTTGCGGGACGGCCGCGGCTCAAGCGGCTGGTTGCCAGCGCGCAGTGCGCTGGAAGCTCAGGTTGGCGAGCCCGGTGGCGCCGAGCCCCTGGTGCGCGCGCGGCCGAGCGGGTCAAGAGCAATGTGGTGAGCACTTGCAAGGCAGGTCATCAGTGGCAATCAACGTACCTGGTGCGCGGCCGAGCTCGCCACGATACGGTTGCCGCGCAGATCGATGGAAGCGAGCGAGCGGCTTGCTGAGATGCCTGCGAGGAGCTCGGCAGCGCCGTCCTCCTCGATCTCGTTGACGGCGAGCGAGAGGCTCACCAGCGCGTGGCACTCGGGCAGGCGCCAGGCGAGCTCCCACGCCCCGAGATCGCCAATCTCGTTGGAGCTCAGATCGAGCATGGCCACGCGGCTGCGCGCGAGCGCCGCCGCGAGGCGTCCGCAAGGTGCAGCCCCGACAGCGCAGCCGTCAAGGCTGAGGCTCGTGAGGCTCGGCGTGTCGGGCAGTGCGGCGGCGAGCGCAAGGGTGCCCTGAGGGCCGATGTGCGCGTTGGCCGACAGGCTGAGCGTCGTGATTCGACTGAGGGGTAGCGCGGCTGCCAGCAGCGTCACTCCATCTGCGGTCAGCCGATTGCCCGCCAGGTCGAGCACCTCGAGCGCACTGCCGCCGTCAATCCGCGCGCCGTTCAGTGCGAGGGCGAGGGCGGCGCACGCGCCGTCACCCACCCCCGTGAAGGGCACTGCGAGATACCGTAGGGTCGTGTTCGCAACGAGCGCGTGTGCAAGCCTGCTACAGCCCTCATCGAGGAGAGGATTGTGGTGAAGCTCGAGGCGTGCGAGCTTGGTGTTGGCGCACAGGGCGATCGCGAGCGAAGCGGCACCGGTGGCGTTGATGTACGAGCAGCCCAGCTGAAGGTCCTCAACGGACCGATTGATCGCAAGCGCCTGGCCGAAAGCGCTTGCCGCCTCCTCCCCCCGCAGGGCGCCGCACCCAGGCAGCACGAGCCGCCGCAGCGCGCACTCGGGCTTGGCGAGCAGCCGGATCACCTGCTTCACGCCGCGCACATCGAGGGAGCCGCGCGCGTCCAGCTCGACGAGGGAGCCCGTGCACCGCTGCAGCGTGAGCCCGAGAGCGCCAGGTGCATCGTCGACCTCACCGTCCGCCGCCGCGGTCGCGTCCTCGGCGCCCTCGCCGAAGACAGCAGCCGCCGCCACGGGCAGGGGTGCGGGAGGCGGTGAGATGGGCATCAACGTCTCGGGCGCGTGCGGCCCGTGGTGCAGCACCAGCCGGCGCGGCTGGATCGACTCCTCCTTTGCCAGCAGCCCAAGGTGCTCGTCGTCGAAGCCCTCGGCGCGGCAGTCGACCCGCAACAGGGCGAGCGATGGGCATAGGGCGACGAGGCGGCGAAGGTCGGCGACCGTCCACGAGGCAGAGCCGACTTGGAGGGCGTACAGGTCGTGCAAGTTCTGCGTCGAGCCGTAGCGCAGAGCCTTGAGGATGCCACCCTTGGTCAGCTGCTGGCAACCGCTGACGTTGAGTGATTTGAGCATGCTGCGCGGCACCCGCTGGAGCACAAAACGCAGCTTGTTGTCCGTGATCAGATCCTTGCACACGGTCAGATCGATGGCGCCAGCCTCGAAGAAGCCGTCGCTGCGGGCACGAAGCCCGTGGCTCACCTGGCAGAAGAGGAGCCATGCCGGCACGCCGCCGACGGCCAGGATTTCGTGCAGCACGTCGCTCGGAAGCAAGTCCAGCATCGAGGATGTCGAAAGGGTCACCGCCAGCGTCGTGGTCGGCGTCAGCATCGTCTCTGGACGGCTCGAGGATGCAGAGATGCAGGCCGATGCAGAAGCGCGAAAGGGTTCTCACGGGAGCTCCCGCTGAGAGATCTGCTTCGGTACATGTACATGTACCAAATGCTGAAGGGAGAGTGGTATGATCGAGACTGCAGAAACTTGTTACATGTACATGTAATGCTCCGGGAATTGCGATTCACACCATTTTTGGGCTGTGTAATCCCTTTTCTTTGGCGGGGTGACCGAGGTCTCCAACGACCCGAAGTCGGCAGCGTCGCAATGTCAGGCGAGTCAGAGATCTCGCCCATATCACCCGTGTCTCCCGCGGGCGCGGGCAAATTGCGTGCCTACGTCAAGCAGCATGCCATTGAGCCCCTTCTCGCAGAGGCGCTCAAGGCGGCGTGTGACACCGGGGCTAGCGATCCGGTGAGCTTCATCGGAAATTTCATGCTGAAGAAGGCAGCTCAAGCGTGCAAGGAGCGCCGTCTGAGCAAGGAGGCCGTAGCAGAGAGCGAGTACTTGCGCACCACCGCCCTCGGCATTGCAAGCCAACGCACGTGCTGGCTGCTCTTCTTCATGTTCGGGCTGCTGCTGACTGCAAATGTGCTGCACAAGTTCGAGGCGCTCCTTGAGCGAGAGCTCGAGCTCGCCTTCTTCGTGCCCCTCCTTATCGGCGCGGGCGGCAACTCGGGCGGCCAGACTGTCTCGACTGTCATTCGTGCCCTCGGCTCAGGCTCAGTCAAGCTGAGCGACGCGCCGCGCATCATCGCCAAGGAGGGGCTCTCCGGGTTGCTGCAGGCGTTCGTGCTCGTACTGGTGCTCGCGCCCTCGCTGCGCCTGGTCATGGATATCTCCGAGGATGTGACGGTGGTCGTCTGCCTCACTCTCCTCGGTCTCGGATTCGGCGCCAACAGCCTCGCCTCCGCGCTTACCTTCTTCGTCGCCTGGATGGGTAAGGATCCCGCCGTGATCGTCGGGCCGCTCATGACGACCTCAGTCGATAGCATCGGTCTGATGAGCTACCTCGCGATCGCCACGCTCTACATCTCGAGCCCCGGCGGCCCGGATGACGTGAACGCTCTCGGCCCTGCTTGCAAGCGCAACTGGCACGGCGTCTGCATCCCCGCGAACGAGATGACGCCCTTTTGCAAGGGCAACGTCTTCTCTTCGTGCAAGCCCGTGGTCTGACTCAGAGTCTACCAGCTCCCGTAAAAAGTCTCTAGTCTGTTGGGAAACACAAATCGAATCGAATATTATGAGTTTAATCTCCGCGTTCCGTTCACACTTTCGACGGGGATCCACCACGCATCTCTCAATCCTCCGCAACCAGGCACTCGCGCCGACGCCGCCGCACTACCTCTCATCCTCCGCACCACCAGCCCCTTTCGATGACCAAGAAGAAGCACGCGAAGGCGCCAAGCGTTCAAGAAAACTACTACGTATGCGCGCCATGCGGCAAGGAGTGCAGCGGCGAGACGAGCCTGCTGCAGCATTGCATGGGCCTGGAGCACTTTCGGCGCGTGGGCCACCGCGGATTTGCGGGTTGCATCCCGAACAAGCTCGGGCAGATTCCACCGCTATCCGACGAATTCTTCGTGCGCATCGCTCAGGGACCGGCCGGCCTCGAGCAGGTGCCCCCTGAAGGACCCATGAGCGAGTACGACCCACTGACGCAGCAGCCGGCAGGTGGATTGGGCGGCGGCGGCGGCAGCAGCGGCTTCGACGGCGCCGCGCCAACCACCGCCGCCTCCGCGGCGCAGACTGACAAGTTTTTCCAGACCTTGTACCGTTGCGCCGCTTGCGGCACGACCGTCTCGGGACACATCTCTTTCGTGGAGCATTGCCGCGGCAAGGCGCACATCAAGAAGGCGGGCTTTTCGGGCTTCGCCGGGCTGCTGCCGAATGACGCGGGCATCATCCCGCCCGTTCCCCCGCAGCTCCTCACCTCCATGCCCGCCGCGCAGCCGGCCATGCCCGACTTTGCCGTGGCAGCGGCGGCGGCGGCAGCCGCGCTCGTGGCGGCAGGCGATTCCGGCGCGCCCGGCGCTGCGTCTGGCACTGCCCCCGCCGTGGCCGCTGCCCCCGCTGTGCCCCCGCCGGTCAAAGAAAAGAAGGCGGTCTCGGTACGAATGAACCAAGCCTCGCTAGCGGCGCTCTCGCGGGCCGCGAGCAACCACGACCGGGAGAAGATTACCGGTAAGGGACCATCGGCCGGGGAGCGCGCAGCGGAGAAGGCAGCCAAGGCGGCAGCACGTGCCCTCGAGCGCAACAAGCACGGTGGCAACCGCGCGGGCCCCGTGCCGCAGCTCGAGGTCCCCTTCGGCCCCTTTGCTGCCGACCGCGCCAAACTGCCCATCGCCAACTTTCGCGAGACCGTGCTTCAGACGATGCGGGCCAACCAGGTAACGGTACTGCAGGGCGACACAGGCTGCGGCAAGACGACTCAGGTACCCCAATTCATCCTCGAGGAGGCCGCGGCTACGGGCACGCACATCTCGATAGTGTGTACCCAGCCGCGCCGCATCTCCGCGATGGGCGTGGCAGAGCGCGTCGCTCAGGAGCGAGGCGAGGCGGTGAGCTGCCCAGCCCATGGGCCGAACCCTACTCCGCCCCTTGCTTGCCCCTGCTCGCCTGCCCTCTCGCACAAGTGCCATGCTGCCCACGGCCTCATGCTGCCCACGGCCTCCTCTTGTCCGTCGGCCGTTTCTCACATGCTGCTCTCCCTTTCCGCCCCCTCAACCCGCCCTCGTGCGCGCAGCTCGGCCGGACGGTGGGCTATGCCATCCGCCTCGAGAACAAGTCATCCTCGGCGACGCGTCTGCTCTTTTGTACGACAGGGATCCTGCTGCGCCGTCTCGAGGAGGACCCCACACTGCAGGGCACCACCCACGTCGTCGTGGACGAAGTTCACGAGCGGTCCGTCGAGTCTGACTTTCTGCTCATGGTACTGCGCGACACGCTGCGCGACCAGCGCCCCGACTTGCGCGTCATTCTCATGTCAGCCACGCTCGACGAGGACCTCTTCTCGTCCTATTTTGCCACAGCGCCCGGCACACCGCCGCCGCCGCCCCTGCTGCCGCCGCCGCCGCCTCTGCTGCCCATGCCGCCGACGAACAGTGTCGTTTCACTCGACGGCCTCGCCCCTAATAGCTCGACAGCTTCGCTCGACCAGCTCGTGACGAATCTCTCGGCCACTTCCCTCGAGGGGCTCGATGCCACTGCCCTCGGACCACCAGGCTCCGACCAGGGACCGCCGCCGGCGGCACCCACGCCGCCGCCCGAGGCGGTGCCACCGCGCGGGCTCAAAATGATCAACTACCAGACCCTGAATCGCGACAATTGGATTCCTGCGCCGTGCATCCGCGTGCCGGGGCGCACGTACCCCGTCACCGTGTACCATCTCGAGGAGGTGCTTCAGATCACGCGCCACCACGTGCGCCCGAATGCCGAATGGGCGCGCAAGCTCAAGCCCGGCGAGCGGCCCGCGTACATGCAAGACGAGGGCGGCTACGGCAAGGGCGGCGGCTATGGCGGCGGCTTCGGTGGAGGCTACGACGGCGGCTTCGGCGGTGGCAAGGGCTTCGGCGGCGGCAAAGGCTTCGGAGGACGCGGCTACTACCGGCGCGACCGCAAGAATGCGACGGCCGTGGCGAACGAGCAGTCGGAGGAAACGAAGAGCGAAATGCCTAAGGAGCCAACCGACGGCGAGCTCGACTACGACGAGATCCGCAAGCGATATGGTCATTATGGCGAATGGGTGCCGCGCGCGCTCGCGGCCCTTGATCACGCCGCCGTCAACGTTGATTTGATTGTACAGCTCATTGGGTGGCTGGCACACGTCAACGGCCCCGACGACGCGGCGCAGCGGATCAACGCGGAGCTGCCGCCGTCACCAGGCTCAGGACGGCGCGGCGGCCCACACCCCAACGGCAAGGGCGCGATGGCCGTCGTCGCGGCCCCGCCGCCGCCGCCGCCACCTCCGCCGCCTCCGCCTGGAGCTGACGGCGCGCCGCCGCTGCCCTTGGGCCCGCCACCGCCGCACGCATACCTGGTGGGGCAGCTGCCGCCCGCGGGCCAGGGTGACCCGGAGTCCAGCTACGGGGAGGCGCAGGCAGTGCTCGTCTTCTTGCAGGGCATTAAGGAGATTGTCGCCGTGCAGGATGCGCTGCTCTGCACGCGCGAGTACTCGCAGGAGCCAGCGCGCTCGTGGGTGCTCGCGGTGCACTCGTCGGTGCCTCCCGAGGAGCAGCGGATGGCCTTCAAGCGCCCGCCGCCCGGTGTGCGCAAGGTGGTGCTCGCGACGAACATCGCCGAGACCGCGATCACGATCGATGATGTCTCATTTGTCATCGACTGCTGCCGCATGAAGGAAAACCGTTACGACCCGGCCACGCGCATGGAGTCGCTTGATGACGTGCCCATCTCGCAAGCGAACGCCAAGCAGAGGCGCGGGCGCGCAGGCCGCTGCCGGCCGGGCGTCGCCTTCCACCTCGTCACTAAGCGCACGCTCGACGCGGCGCCCACGCACCAGGCGCCCGAGGTGCAGCGCATGCCTCTCGACCGGCTCATCCTCGCAATTAAGGCGCTCAACTACGATCGCTCCGCCGCGAACGTGTGCGCGGCCCTCATCGAGCCGCCCTCGCCCGCAGCTGTGCAGCGCTCGATCGCCGACCTGTGCGACCTCGAGGCTCTCTCCCGCACGACAGTCAAGGTGAAGCCAGCTGTCGAGGCGGAGGACGGCAAGGAGGCGCAGGAGGCGGAGTTTGAGATCGGAGAGGAGCTCACGTCCCTGGGCCTGCACCTGTCGCGCCTGCCTGTGGACGTGCACATTGGCAAGCTCATCTTGCTCGGTGCGATCTTCAACAGGACAAACGACGTGTTGACGATCGCCGCGACCCTCTCGACACGCACGCCATTCCTCTCGCCGGTGCAGCGACGCGAGGAGGCCGATCAAGCCAAGCGGCGATTCGCCTTCAACCAGAGCGACCACTTGACCATGCTCCGGGCTTACAATGAGTGGGACGCGCTCAGCGGCAATGCCAAGTTCGACTTTTGCCGCGAGAACTTTCTGGGTGTGCGCACTCTCCAGTCGATCTCAGGCCTCAAGCGGCAGCTGCTTGAGCTGCTCTGTGATGCGGGTTTCGTCAAGTCGTCGACGCCGTTGCGCGTGCGGGCTGTCGAAGCGCTTGGCCGGCGCGAAGATGGCTCGGACGGGGTCAAGCTCGCGCTCGTGGGCTTCCTTAGCGGCGAGGGCGTCTGCCCGCACTGCAGCAAGGTAGGGCACACGCCCTCCACGTGCCCCGTCAGGCTCTACGCTCCGCCGCCGCCGCCGCCGCCGCCGCCGCCGCCGCCGCCGCCGCGCCGCCCCGAGGGGTACGGCGAGTGCATGGCGTGCCACCAGTGCGCTGCGGGCGAGTTTGACGAGGACAGCTGTCTGTACTGCATGGATTGCTGGGCCTTGTGGCGGCAGGAGGCCGGCGCGCAGGACATGGGCGGCGGCATGGGCGGCGGCATGGGCGGCATGCATGGCCAAATGAGCGCCCAGATGGGCGGCCAGATGGGCAGCGGCATGATGCAGTCGCCCCCGCCTCCCAGCATGCCTGGTATGGACGAGCACATGCTGCGGCAGATGGGCGGGATGCACCCGCAGATGCAGATGCAGATGCAGATGCAGCAACAGCAGCAGGTGCAGCAGCAGCAACAATTCCAGCAGCAGCAGCAACAGCAACAGCAGTTTCAGCAGCAGCAGCAATTTCAGCAGCAGCAGCAACAGCAATTTCAGCAGCAGCAGCAGCAGCAGCCGCAGCAGCAGCAGCAGCAACACCAATTTCAGCAGCAGCAGCAGCAGCAGATGCAGCAGCAGATGCAGCAGCAGCAGCAGCAGCAGCAGCAGCAGCAGCAGCAGCAGCAGCAGATGGGCCTGGGCATGGGCGGCGCCGCCGGCGGCCCCATGTTGGCCGGTCTCGTCAACGGCCTACCGCCTCCTGTACGGGTGGGCATGGTCAACGGCGTGATGCCGTCCAATGGTGGTGCCATGGGCGGCCTGCCGGGCATGGGCGGTGGCATGGGTGGCGCGATGGGCGCCGCGATGGGTCAATTGCAGATGGGTGGCCAAATGGGAGCCCTCGGTATTGGGGCGTGTGGGCTGATGGGTGGGCCGTTGGGCGGTCAGGGTGCCATGCCGCCACCGCCGCCGGGGGGCGTGATGGCACCCCAGCCGCCGGGTGGACCGATGGGCGGCGGCATGTTTGGAGGCATGGGTGGCATGGGTGGCATGGGCGGCATGGGCGGCATGGGTGGCGGCGTGGGCGGTGGCATGGGTGGCGGCATGGGGGGCGGTATGGGTGGCCAGATGGGTGGCCCGATGGGTGGCCCGATGGGTACCCCCCTGATGAGCAGCTCCGCTAGCTTTGAGTCGGGGCTGAGCAGCTTCGGTGCTGCAGAGGCGGAGCGGCTAAGGCTCAACGAGGCGGCGGCGGCGCAGATGGACGCAGACGGCAAGCTGCTCGTGGGCCTCCTGTGCGCGGCACTCTATCCGCAGGTGATCGCCCTTGAGCGCGAGGAGACGAAGAAGAAAAAGGGCATGAACGCGCCCGTCAAGCTGCGCATCCGCGACCGCAACGAGGACGGCACCGGCGCGTCGGACCCTGTCGAGGTGGCCCTGCACCCGTCCTCGGTCAACGCGTCGCACGAAAAGGCGATCGCCTCATCATACCTGATCTACCACGAGAAGGTGCGCACGACGCGCGTATATGTGCGCGACTGCTCGCCCGTCTCCGCGTACGCGCTCATCCTCTTCGGCGGAGTTCTTTCTTCCCAGCCGGGTGTGCCGCCGCCGCCGCCGCCGGTGACCAAAAAGAATCGGCACCGGCCGCCACCGCCCCAAGTGGCCAAAGACGGCATCCTGGTCATCGACGGCTGGATTATGTTCTCAGTCTCCGTGCAAGAGCAGCGGCTGCTGCTCGGCGTGCGACAGAAGCTCGACGAGCTGCTCGCCTCCAAAATTGATTCTCCCGAGCTCGAGGTGGCCGAGGCGGGCAAGGAACTGCTCAGCGCGGTCTCGCAGGTGCTCGCCTCCAATTAAGCTAGGTCTCGCGTCCAAACAAGGCAGGCACTCGCAGCCTATATGCAGCGAGATGCACGCGATGAAGGTGAGAGCGCACGGGATGGACAGGGCCACGGGCCGGTGGACGGGCCGCGGAGCCGATCGAGGAGCGAGAAGCGAGAAGCTGCCGTTGCGCGCATGCGCACAGCAGGATGGCGGGCTGAGGGAACAAGCCTTTATGTACAACAAAGGCGGCGGGATCGCGTAGGTGCGCGGCGTGAGAAGCAGAACAGGGCCGGATGGGGTTTTGTTTCGTTATTTGTGTGTCGGAGCTTATTTGTAGTGTCGGAGGAGGGTCGAAACACTGCCACTGGGGCGTGTGGCGTGGCGACTGTGCAAGTTTTCACGATGCATCGTGGAAACGTAGTCCGCCCCCTGCTCGGTGAAACTCATCGTAGCGTCCTCGCCCTCGAAGCCTCCTCGTCATCCTTCTTCGCCTTACTGCTCCTCATCCGCGCCTTCCTCCTCGTCCTCGTCCTCCTCCTCGTCCTCCTCCTCGTCCTCGTCCTCCTCGTCCTCCTCCTCCTCCTCGTCCTCCTCGTCCTCGTCCTCCTCGTCCTCCTCCTCCTCTTCCTCCTCCTCCTCCTCCTCGCCTTCCTCCTCATCGCTCTCGACACTCTCTCCTTCTCCTCCTTGGACTGCTGCTCTCTTCGTAAGCTCCTGATCCAACCATTCCGCTGCCAACCTCACTACTGGCGGCTCAACCGTTCGGGATGAAGTGTCCGAAACAGTCAAGGCGACGGCCACTGCCGCGCCCTTGAGCGTTCGCTCAAAAGCGGTGCGATCGAGCCCATACGCAAGCACTCTGGAGACCAATGCATCCTTCAGACCCGCCGCTTCGTTGCCATACTTCAACTCACCCTGCGTGTTGCGACGGTATGCCAATTGATAGCATGCGGCAAGGAGTTCCCATGCGCGCACCCTGCAGCTTGCTGGCCAGAGTGAATGAGACACCGCATGCCACGGCATGCAAGCCGCAGCTACCAACTGAGCGGCCTCGTACCCGGCCGTCCCTGGCCCGCGCTGCAAACTGCATAATGCACGCGATTGAAGAAATGCGTCCTGCACTCGGCCGCCCGCGCGAAGCAGGGCCTTGCATTGCGAGGCAGAAAGGAGCTCGAGATAGTGCAACGGCGACGTATGGTCGCGTGTGCGGCGAAGCCAACGGCAGACAGTAGGGTAGCCAGCCGACACTTGAATGGCTGTCGGAGCACCTGCCAGCTCTCGATTGGCACCATGCAAACAAAGCTCCTGCACGTTGAGCAGATGGCCACGACGTGCCGCTAAGTGAAGCGGCGTGTTGCCCATGCCATCCGTTTGGTCTATGTCGGCGCCCACTTGCAGGAGGAACCGCATGCAGCGGACGTAGTTGGGCTCTGAGTTGATTGGCATTATCGCGGGGGAGGTCCGAGCAGCGCCATGCAAGGGCGTTGATCCATTAGCAGCCGCCGCCACCAAGCTGGCCGCTGCCCCGAGCTCATGCAGAGCATGCAAGCAACTCACGTGGCCTTCCAGAGCAGCCCAATGCGCGGGCGTCCCTCCATATGCATCCGCCGATGACAGGCTGGCCGCCGCCCCGAGCTCATGCAGCGCATGCAAGCAGCGCTCGTGGCCTCGCATAGCAGCTAAATACGCGGGCGTCCTTCCATCTGCATCCGCCGCCACCAGGCTG
>Ga0210241_101633_pt1 | contig 15919 bp, 10 predicted proteins | sample ChrtobMetP5a_8mM_FD_155488 | JGI IMG/M metagenome (GOLD analysis project Ga0210241, IMG submission 155488) | Chrysochromulina tobin associated microbial communities from unialgal haptophyte culture, Seattle, Washington, United States - P5a_8mM | ecosystem: Host-associated > Algae > Haptophytes >...
CGAAAAAAGGCTGCAGCATTACGCCGCGCCTCCGAGAGCAAAGTATCTTGGCCACCGCGACGATAGACGTTGCCCATGTGCATCAGGCGCATCGGGTCGAGGTCGATCTCGCGGAAGTACAGCATCAGGAGCTCGTGCGCCACCTTCCAGGACTCCTTCATCCGGATGGCGCTATAGACGACGTCGTCCAAGAACTTCGACACGATCGTCGCCGAGGCCATGCCGAGGGCCACCGTCAGCATGATGAAGAGGTGGATCATCTCGTAGAACTCGGCCTCGTTCTTAGGGCGTACGAGCGTGGCCGTGTGGCTCGCCGCCTTGCCCTTGCCCACCTCCAGCTTGAAGGTAGGATCACTGCGCTTGGACAAGACGGTCGAGATCTTCGCCCAGCAGAACGCCAGCACGCCCGAGGAGGTATGGATGGCCGATTCAACACCGAGCTTGAGGGAGTCCAACGCGCCCCTGATCTTGTTGACCTCGAGGTCGGTCGTGGCCGCATCCATGCGCTCCGCCAACTCTGCAGAAGCCTCTGCAAACGAGGCATGCCCATAGACGGCCGCCTTGACGACTGCATTGGCTGCCGTGTACGCCGTCGACTTGAGATCAACTTGGGCTCCTTGGCACGGCGCGCATGCGATGCCCATGATCGCGTCGACGACGGGCCTAGTGAAGTGCGCCGCCATCTCGTGCGTCAGCGAGTACGTGAGCGTGGGCGATCCGGCGAGCGACTTGGTGGCGAACAGCTGCGCATTGGCAGCAATGCCGACCACCAGCGGGCATGCCGCATCGAGATGGGCGGGCGTGATCGTGTCCTTGCAGTGAGTGCAGACGGCGCGTACGCCCGGCAGCGAGTGAACGAAGAGCGACAGCATGGCTGCCGAAGGGGACCGTGCGCGAAGCAACAGAGTCATCCCAACTTGGGCTAAAATTGGTTGCCATTCATTTGAAACAACCGACGAACTCGAGAGGCACATATCCGATGAAACCTCACACTTGTTAACGTTGTAGAGCATGTCGGTCACGGTGTATCCGTCTTCGGGTACTTCGAGACCAGGGAGAGAGTCAGACGCGAACAGATAGTCGTCGACGAACGCCCCCACCAGCACCAGCCCCGCACCAGCACGCGGTGCAACGAAGGCCTGACCGTTAGGGGGGAGTAACGCGACACTCGACGTGATCGCACCGAAGGACAGGGCGAGGAGCATTAGCGCGCGAGCACTCGGGCCGGCGCAACACATCACACTCCCTGAACTGACGCGCATCGATATTCGAAAGCGCCGACCGGAGACCGTCGGCACATTCTCGGAGTATGCCGCAGAGACCGGCAATACTTCACTCGCCGAATAGAGCAGCATCAGCCCGCGCGCGGGCGGCATACGAACCGCATACCCGGGTGCCTATAAGGCTTTCCCCTGGGCATTCCCTTTCCCCCAAACGGCGGAGACGCCCCATACCCAGGGCTCTCCGTATCCCCCCCGATCTGGTTCCATGATGGAGACCGTCCCTGTGACCTGGCCCTTCACGTTGAGTTCACAGCTGCGTAACTTTGGGCGTCACGCAGCAGTGAATTCGAGATGGGCCGGGGCTTCTTTGTGAGTCTCTTAAACCTTCTGCCCCTCTTGCTTGACTGTGAAAGTTGATTGGCTTCGTGATTGGCCGGGGCTTCACTTCTGAGAGACCCACTTTCCTCTCGTCGCTGTCGCGCGCTGCTGCAGGTTCAACTCAGCCAGTCGTAATCACGTCGTCTATCCAGCGTGAAGCGTCCATGGCTCCCAAGCCCTCGGAGAGCGTGACCAACACCGCTCCTCTTTGGGCCCCGGTTGATGGACGTCCCGATATCGATGTCCCCGATCGGTACTGGGCCTGCTATTTCATCCTGTACCTGCTGGGCATCGGCTCGCTGCTTCCGTGGAATGCGCTCATCACGCCGACCGAATACTTCCAGCTGCGCCTCACCGGCTCGCCCTTCATCACGTCGTTCGAGTCCATCCTCTCCGTGTCCTTCACGTTCTTCTCCTTCACGTGGGTCGTGCTCCTGCAGTGGCTGCAGCACGTCATCCCGATCCGCGTATGCATCCTCGGCGGCCTCGTGACGCTCCTGCTCGCGCTGGGCACCCTCACGGTGCTCGCCATCGAGCCGCTCTTCGCCGCGGACGATGAGCTGCTCGATGTGCTCGCCAGCGGCGCCACCGGCCAGTTCGTCGCCCTGATCTCGTGCGCGGCGATCTGCGGCATCGGCCAGGCGTTCCTGACGGTGATGACGTACTCGTACGCCGCCGTCTACCAGCGGCCGCAGTACCTTCAGGCCATCTCGGGCGGGCAAGGCGTCGCAGGCCTCTCAGTCACACTCGCGAATGCCCTTCTCAAGCTGCCAGGGATTGTGCACGAGTGCGCGAGCGACGGCGACGAGGCGGGCACGCCCAATACGACGCGCCGCCTGAGCGAGAGTGGCCCGAGCGTCGCGCACGCGCGCGACCTGATCGCCGCAGCGTCCGTGTACTTTAGCGCCTCGTGCGTCGTCATCCTCGCGTGCATCGCGGCCTTTCTGGTCCTCGAGCAGCTACCCTTCACGCGCGCGCGCCAGCGGATGGCAGAGCACTCGACCTACGTCCATGCAGCCGCCCGGAGCGAGCGCGCGTATACCGACTCGAGCAGCAGCACGGAAAGACCGCTGCTGCTGCACGTCGCCGCCAGCGACCACCCGCCGCCGCCCGGCGAGCATCGCATCTCCAGCGGCGCGCGGGCGCGCATCATGCCCACAGGGGGCACCGGCATCGGCGACTCCCACAGCGAGGGCATTTCCCACAGCGAGGGCATTCGACGGCGGGCGGCGCCGAGCGAGGAGCCCGAGATGGCGAGCCTGGACACGCGCGTCGCGATCGACGCGCTCGTCGCGGGCGACGCGGATGCGCGGCTAGGGGGGGTCAGAGGGACTTGCAGCCTGGTCGCGCGGCTCTGGAAGTGGTGCGCCTCCATCAGCCTCGTGTACATCGTGACGATCGCCATCTTCCCGGCGCTGACGGTCACGATTGCGCCTTCGGGGGGCTCGTGCGCGTCGAAGCAGCTCTTCACACCCTTCGGTTTCGTCATCTTCAACCTGGGCGACACCATCGGGCGCAATCTGCCCTGCCTGCTCAGCCGACCCTCGACGATCCTTACCGCGGTCGTCTCGCGCGTCGTCTTTGCACCGCTCTTCATGCTGTGCTATACGGGCTCGGGCGATGCAGCCGGCCCGCTGCAGCTCCCGATATTTGAGGGCACGGACGTGATGCCCTTCGTCATAATGTCCGCCTCCATGACCTCCAACGGCCTGCTTTCGAGCTGATTGCATCTGAGTGCATGCTGATTGCCGCGGGTGCTGATTCCTCCTCAGGTTCGTCTTCTCGATGTCCAACGGCCTGCTTACGAGCTCCGTCTTCGTCTCGTCACAGCTCGAGGGAGTCATGCCAGCGAGCAAACGGCAGCAAGGCGCGACGCTGCTCGTCATGTTTCTGAACACGGGCATCTTTGTTGGTGCGGCCCTCTCGTTCCTCGTGCGGTACGTCAACTGCACGCCCAGCGAGGCCAACGGCTTCGACTGCAACCCCTTCCTCACGAATGCCAACTTCACCGGTCCGTGACGGAACGAGAGGAGTTCACAGGGAGGAGTTCACAGGGTACCCACCATGCGCGACAGGGTACCCACCATGCGCGACGTCCAGCGTGACAGCCCTGCCCTTCCCCATCCCCCCCCAAGGGGCCCTCGGGCTGTCCAGCGGCGCAGCGACCACAGAGTGTGAACCATCGACGCTCGAGCGTGTTTGCGCGCGAACGCGGCTCGTCGCCTTCAAAGTTTGGGAAACTCTAGGCCCAGGAGCCAGGTTGATTCGCCGCCACCCTGTTCCTATCCGCGTTCCCCGCCCCGCTTTGGCTTTCCCACCTTTCCGGATTCCGCCTGCTCTATCCTATCGTTTTGCAGGGAGGTCTTGTATTATAGTTTTGTGTCATTGAAAAGCGGCTACTACATGCGGTCTCGTGCGTCGTGGCGCGCACGGCGCAAACTCCGATCCTGCATGAACATCAACGGCATACTCGCACTCACGAAACGCTGACTCACGTCACTCTAGCACAACATCCGTCAACCCTTACTTGGGGCCATCCCCATGCCCATAGCACTACTGTGTGCAGCTTGCACGGCGGCAACGGCACAATCGCCCATGCGCTCACCACTCCCAACCGAACACAAGGTCGCTCCTCTAACACATCACTTCACAGATGGTCAGTTCTGTGATCACACTCGTCGTCGCCCCATCTCTGGACAACGAAAGCACGCTAGCCGCAGCTGCTCCCGCCCGAAATCCCACAGGCCGAGCGAGCCCTCGCCCCTAGTCGGCGCATACGCCCACCATGCCCACGACAGCGCGAGACCTCAGAGCTCGACATAGCAGCAGACTCTCCCTCTGAGCGCTGCGTCTGTCCCTCCTCCCCTCCCCATGCCTCATGTGGAACCCGAGCAGCGAAGGTCGACAAGACCCGCTGACGGTCGTCATATCATAACATCATCACACAAACGATCGCGGCCTGGCGCGGCAAACGCGCCGCCGAGCCGCGTCGAATAGCCCAGCGAGGGCAATAGCAAAGAGCATCAGCAGATCGCGGCCAAATCGGCCGACGCATGTGCCGAGCACATGGCCCCACCCCATCTCGGGGAGGGGCACCATATTTGGTAGCAGGGCGCGATTCGTCAACGCCCTGCATTCGGCGACCTCCTTAGTAGGCCTCGATCATGGGAATCTGGAACGTCGGGTACGAGAGGTCCTCAGTGACCGTGTCCTGCTCAAGGAGCACGGACAGGTTGAAGATCTTTTTGCACAGGTAGGCCATCGATCCCGCGTCCACCTTGCACACGTCCGAGGGCGTGATCTTGGTCTTGGTGGCCGCGACGTTGGCGCTCGACGCCTTCATGCCTCGGAAGCCACGCGGGGTGCCGAGCGCGTTGGCCACGTCGCCGACGCCGCCGAGCGGCACGCGTGGGCGCGCCGACTGCTGCGGGGGCGGCATGCGGGGCGTGAGCCGCGCGGTGTTGCCGCCGTTGCGCTGCGAGAGTTGGCCGCGCTGCGACACGAAGCCGTTGGAGTACTCGCGCTGCGAGGCGGGCGCGTTGGAGCCGTACTCACGGCTCGTAAACTGGCGCTGCGTGCCCGACCCCTTGTTGGGGGACATGGACTGCTCCTCCATGACATTCTCGATCTGGGCCAGTCGCTCGGTCATCGCGCCCGCCGTGGACTGCAGCATACCCGCGGTGTTCGGGTCGCGTGACGCATAGTCGGCGAGGATGGCGACGACGTCGTCGAAGCCGGCCGAGTCGGCGTAGTCGAGCGCGGACTTGCCCTCGACGTCCTCGCGCGTCGCCGTCGCGCCCGCCTCGAGGAGGAGCCGAACCGAGAGGAAGTCACCACGCGCAGCCGCGTGGATCAGCGGCGTGATGCCGAACAGGTCAGCCACGTCGGGATCCGCATCGTGCTCGAGCAGGGAGGCGAGCACCTCGCGGTGCCCAAACGAGGCCGCGAAGGCGAGCGCGCCATAGCCCTGCGAGTCGACCGCGTCCGGATCCGCCTCTGCCTCGAGGAGCAGGTTGACCACCTTGTGGTGGCCTCCATATGCGGCCTTGATCAAGGCGGTCTTGCCCGTCACGTTGTCCTGCACGTCGACCTCGGACCCCTCGATGAGCAGGAGCTCGACCATCGACGCGTGCCCACGGTACGCGGCGCAGTTGAGCGCGGTGTTGCCGTCGCAGTTCGCAATGTCCACGTCGCCGTTGACGTCGAGGAGCAACTTGGCGACGTCGAGGTGGCCGTACCATGCCGCGAGGATGAGGGCAGAGTCGCCGTAGTGGTTCTGGAAGTTGCGCAGGCGGCCGAGCTCGCCCGTGGCGGCCATATCCTGCAGCGCAGCCAGCTTGTTCTCCTTGACCAGCTTGAGCAGGCGCAGCTTGTCGTCGTCGTCGAGCATGGTCGTGCCGAACGTACGCGTCGCGTTGAGCTGGCGCGCCTTAGCGGACTTCTCGCGCTGATGCTTGCGCTCGGCGGCGAGCTGGAGGCGCGCGGCCTTCCGGGTCTGGATGCCATCGGCCGACTTCATCTTCTCATCCACCTTGCACGCGACCGCGTCGGACTTGGCCTGCGCGTTCGTCTCGATGCGCAGACGAACTTGGTCCTCCTTTTCGCGCTCCTTTTGCAGACGCTGCGACTCGGCAGCGTGCTTGGCCGCGCGCTGCTCCTCGGCAGTCTGCATGCGCTGCTTGTGCTTGAGGAGGATCTCCTCGGGCGACTTGGTATGGCGCGCCGAGAGGCGCTCTGCCAGCTCCGTCGGCACCGTCGAGGGCTTGTCCGTCCACGCCGCCGCCACAATGTCCATCACATGCGTGTTCTCGTTGAACTCCGCCTGGAACGGCACGGGCGCGATCACTTCCCGGCGGCGTCGGCGCGCGGAGAGCTCGGCGGGCAGGGCACCCATGAGCTCGACCGGGCTGGCCGGGCTGCTGCTGCTGCTGGCAGCCCCCGACGAGGGCTGCATGCTGTTCAGGGAGCGCCCGCCGAGTGGCGTAGGCGAGCCCTGTGGGGTTTCCGTCGCGTCCTCCGGGGGGCCCACCTCGTTCGACTCCATGCGACGGCGGCGCACCTCTTCGGCGCGCGCGCGCTCGCGGGCGAGGCGCTCGGCCTGTTGCTGCAGCTTTGCATTCCGGAACGCGTCCGCCGACTCCTGCTTGCGGTGCGAGGTCTGATCGATGTCATTGAGGTGGCCCTCGCGCCTCTCGGTCACTTTTTGGGCACGCTCGTGTTCGCGCGCCGTGTGCTGCTTGCGCTCCGAGTCGAGGCGCGCCTTCTGCTCGGCCGCCTTGGCATTGCGCTTGTTGGTCTCCTCCATGATCTGCTCGACCGACTTGCGCGTGCGCGAAGACAGCTTGTGGTGCAGTGGCGAGTCGGCCGGCGGGCGCGAGTCCTTCGAGGGTGTCGAGCCGGTGCCGAACATGGCCCAGGGCAGGTCGATGACCGTCTCGCCGTGCGCCCGCGAGGAGTTCGCCTCGTCGCCGAAGCCCCGCTCCGTGTCGCCGATGCTCACCTTGCGCTGGCGCACGAGCTCGGCCCGCTCCTCGTCGCGCTTGAGCCTCTCGGCCTGCTGCTGCAGTTTGGCGGCGCGAAGGGCTTCAGCAGCGGCCTGCTGGCGCTGGGTCTTCTCGCCGATGGCCGCGATGGAGGCGTTGTGCTTCGCTCGCACCTCCTCCTCGTGTAGCCGCTCAGTGTGCAGGCGCTCCGACTGCTGCGCGCGCTTCGCCGCGAGGGCCGCCTCGGCGTTTTGCTGCCGCCGCTTGGCCGACTCGAGCAGGTCGTCAACAGACTTACGCGAGCGCGAGCTGAGCTTGTTGTGCAAGTGGGACGCGTCCGAGAGGGGCTTGTCCGTCCATTCGGACCAGGGCTCGGCAATCAGGAGCTGCTCGTCGGGCATCATCGGCTCGGCCATCTTTTCCGAAAAGCGTCGGATCCCCAAAAGTGCGATGCGCTTGGACTTTGAGGCTCAATTGGGATCCGGCCGAAGTGCGCGGCTTTTGGACGTTTCAACACTTTGAACTTTCAATTTACGAAACCCGTGATTAAAGTTTGCGCACACGGGGGTGCCACCACGCACTCTCCCAGTATTTTGAAGGTGGATGCCTGGCCGTGGCAAACACACAAAGTTGCAGCGGTTGATTTCTCAACTGGCCGCTGTGCAGTGTACTTAAATGAGAGACCCGCGGGGCTAACCTCGAGAGACCTCTCTCGAGAGTTACCCGGCGTGCGCACGCGGTCCGGCGCGGCCCCAACGCCTCGAGCTCACTGGGCCTTCCGCTTCGCGTCGGCGCGCTGCGCGGCGGCGGCCTCGAGCTTGAAGAGCTCGAGGCACTCATCCTGCATTCGGAGCACGTCGGCCATGCTGTGCCCGTCCCACGCGCGCTCTGGCTCGCCGGTGCTGCTGCCCGAGGCGCACTCCGCCACGACCGCCTGTATCTTGGCCTTGAGCGGTGCACTCAGCTCGAAGTTTGCGAAATAGACGAAGGGCAGCTCCAGGCACTCCGGATGCAAAAACTTGCGAAGCTCCGTCGGCGTGTGGCGCGTCGCGCCGAACCAGACGACCTTCTGGGGCAGTTTGGCGGCCTCGGTCATGGGCATCGAGAAGATGGGCGACGCAGGCGACCAGTAGAGCGGCTCCATGGCACCCACGATGCGCGTCGAGCCGCTGAGTGGCGAGTCGGTCATGGTCCACCACTTTGGCCACTCGTCGAACGGGTTGCGAGGCAGCATGAACATGGGGCAGCATGAAAACGGCAGGATGTCGTCCAGCCAAAAGTCACGCAGCGTGAGCGCGGTTAGTACCTGCAGCGCCGTGTAGATGAGCGCGGGCAAGAAGAACCCGGTCTCGTGCGCCCAGCCCTGCAGCACCGCGGTCCAAGGCTCACGAGACGGCACGCCGACTAGAAAGGCGAGCAGCGCGGGCGACCAGAAGGTGACGAAGTCGAGTCCCTGGAGGAGCAGGATGCCGAAATGGAAGGCGAAGCCGCCCAGCCCGCAGAGCACCATGAGCAGGTCCGAGGTTGGCGCGAGGATGAACGACGTCTCAAACAGCACCGAGCCTGACGCCAGTGCTGTCGCCAGCCAGGGACGCGTGAGCAGCTGCTGCTGCAGCCTTCGCACAACGGCGCTGTCCGTCGGTCGCGACCACATGCCGTCGAAGACGTACGCCTGCAGCGTCGGGCCCCAGCCCCAGAAGCGCTGGAAGCGCGCGCCGCACAGCAGCTTGCACATGCCCGACGCGAAGTAGCCCGACGCGAGATAAATTCGAATCAGGACCAAAGGCCACTCCGACCGTGACTTGACTTGATGATCGAGCGACGGCGCGCAGCTGAGCAGCAGGAGGAGTGACGGGATGAGGATCGTCGAATGACCCGAGCACGTCACCTCGGCGTACAGCTGCGGGAAGTAGCACAGCGAGAGCAGGTACGCGACGAACAGGAAGACTCGCGGCGCCATCGGCGTGCACGCCGCGAGCAGGCAGCCAATGAGCGCGAGTCCGGTCAGGCGCAGCTGCGGCGCGCTGAGCCTGGGCGGCGTCAGGAAACCGTACAGTGGCGCCGGGTGCGCGCCGAGCCCGCGCTTTTTTGCCATCTCGAGCCTGCGACGCGAGGAGCGCGGCAGCGTCACGGCGGCCGTTCATCGGCGTGTGAGAGCGACGGCGGCGCGACGGGGCGGAGGAGGTCGCGCGAGGGCGTCTTTACAGCATCAGGCGGCGGGAAGAGAGCTGCGTACCCGGAGTTGTCGAACCACTCGAGAAACCGCACCTGGCGGCCCAGTGTCCACATGAGCGCGGCGGCGAGCCAGAGGCAATAGAGGAGCTGAAATTGACGCACCGGGTTCTCGTAATCGACGGAGCCAAAGTATGCGAACGCGCTGCGCAGCAGCGGCGATTCCTCGGGTAGCAGCGCGGAGACGAATCGGCCCAGCCAGGTGAAGGCGTGCGCCCACGGAGGATGCGTCGGACTCGACGCCATTGATGACTTTTGTAATCAATCGTGGCCTCGTCTCCATGTATACAGAGCCTCTTGCTCAGCCCTCCAACCTGCGGCGGCTGAGCGCCGCACGCTTCTCGGCCTGCGGTCATGCGCGCGTGCCATGCGCCGTCTGCTCACGTCTGAATGCGCTCGCCCGCTCGGTGGCAGGCCGGCCCACAAGTCGTTCTTCACCAAGAAGAAGCTCGCAAAGAAGCAGAACCAGAACCGCCCGATCCCGCAGTGGATCCGCATGCGCACCGGCAACAAGATCCGGTGCGTGGATCACCCCATTCAATACGTGGCCGTAGCCAGCGCGGCGGCGCAACGCGCGGCAGCCTCGCAGGCAGCCCTCGTGGCTCAGCTTGCAGCCCGCTCGGCAGATGCAGCCCGCCGGGCAGAGACTTTGCTGGTGCCCCTGTCTGGCTTGGCTCACTCGACAGCGCTTGCGCGTTGATCAAGCGTCACCTCTCCACTCTCGATAACCTACTTCGTGCTGCTGACCGTGCCCTCTTTTGTCCCGCAGGTACAACATGAAGCGCCGCCACTGGCGCCGCACGAAGATTGGCCTGTAGACGCTCGGGCAATTGGGGGGAATGCGAGGGACACTCTTTTTGTACAGCTTACGTGTCATACCTCTGTGGCTGCCCCACGTTTGTGCCGTCGAGCGCAACTGCGCTTTGCGGTCACTCGCGTCGTGAGCTCGCATCTACGTATCCCATGAGTTGCGAGCGCTGCCCGTCGCCCGCGGCGCCATCATCGTTCTGTTTTTGTGCCGGTGCGTGGTGTGCGCAGCGCCGTGTGGTAGCTACAAAGACGTTGACACAGAAAACCCTGTCTTATTGGCGGGGCAACTTTTCTCTACACGAGAGGAGCAGCGCGAGGCGGGGGCGCGCCCGCGGGCCGCGCGCCGCGGGCTCCGCGCGCCCCGGCGGGGGCGCCTGCCCTCTGGCGGCGGGGCGCGGCGGGTGCGGGCGGGTTACATTTAGTATGGATCATCCTGGATCCTGTGACATCTTCGTCAGACGTCACTCTGGCCCGGCCTAAAGGCCCATGCAGACATGCCCACAGATCGAGATCATGCGCGGTTCGTATTTCGGGCGTTAAGACGTTGGGTAATGCGCGAGCATGCGGTAGGCCTCCTCATCAGCTCCTATTCAGCGTGCGCAGCACCGTACCTGCGCCGGCGGGAAGCGTGCAACACGTGAGGGGAGAGCGCTTGCGCTACGTGCATGCAAAGTGCTGCTCGGGCGGCCGTTGGACAGGAAAGGGGCGAAGCCGTGCGTACCCCAAGACTGATGCATCATAGTATCATTAATCTCCCACCGCTTCTGCCCCATGGAGGGTAGTTGCTGCTGCTGCAACGGCGGCGGGTGCTGCCCTCCACCTAAGCTCGACTGCGCAGTTGGATACGCGGATGGCCGCGGGTAAGGCGGTGGATGCTGTGGATGGTAGGGCTGCGGCGTTGCCGGCATAAAGCGGGCGGCCTCTGCTGAGAAGCCCCCGGGCGCGGGCTGCTGCGCATAGGCGTTGCTCCTGTACACATTCTCGCCCGCTCCGCGCGCCGATAGTTGGCCTGAATAATTGGAAGGGGGCAACTTTGGCGGTGATGCCCCGACCGCAATCGACTCCACGATGGAGCGGCTCCGCAGCTTGAGCGTGTTACGCCCAATGGGATCGAGCTCGTCGACGTCGTCGTCCCCGTCCTCGTCGTCGGCGGGCTCCTGCATCCACGGCGGCTGCCTGGCCGAGGGCATGGCCGGGTTGCCAGGAGGGCAGGGGGTCTGGCGTCAAGTCGACCGACACACTTCCCAAAAAGGCTGGGGGGGAGAAGGCGAGCGGCGCGGGGTTTGAGCTGTTGGAACGACTCAACGGTCGCAGGAACTCGTCTTGCTCGAGAGTCGGTTCCGCAAGCACAGGCCTCGATCGCAGCGCAGTGGCGGTCCGGCAGCCATGAGCGGCAACGTCTTGTGGACAACGATCTTCAACGAGCCGACTTCTCAAGCCACTGAGCTCACGCGCGATCGCATCAGACAGCATGATCGCGTCGGCCGGCGGCCAGCCTCTATCGTCCCAGGCCCGCTATTCGAGGAAGCGATCCGCGGCCGTGACACACATGGCCTTGTCAAAATGGACGATCCGTGGGTACCGCCAAGGGAGCGGCACTCACTGCCGCCGCCACTCGTCGGCTATGGTGGCACATTCCCGCGCGTCCGGCCGGAGCACACTGGTAAAAACATGGGCGAGCAGGCAGCGCAGTTCATGTGCGTACAGCCTTCTCCTCCAGCGCGCCCCGCGGCCCTCGATGACCGTGCTTACATGCGTGCGATCGACTCTCTCTGTGTGTAGTCCACACTTTGGCACGGCCTCCTATCGCAAAACGGCCAACATGGCGCCTGGTGGTGGCGCGTCGGCGCTCGGCACGAAGCCGCTGCCCATCCCGGGCAGCAAGACGCCCATAGGCGTGGGTATCTACGACCAGCTGCTGGTCGTGCGTGCGGCCGATCCGCTCATCGGGAAGGTGCAGTGAGAGCGCTGCTTACGTGAGAGCATTCACAGCTGATGTGATTCCCCTCGCAGACGCGCAGCAGCAGCAGCTGCTGCAGCTGGCAGCAGTTATGAGGAGTTCTACGAGTTAAGGTGGCTCGAACGTCGCGGCGATTTAGCAGAGCCCGGCCCCAGCAGCGAGCAGGGTGCAGTTACGAGTTAGCACGTGTACTGACCGTTTCGAGTTCAAAGTAGCTGAGACCAAGCTGATTATTCGATTAGATCACCGCGCGTACCCACGCTGTAATCTCATGTGTATTGTGTAATCTGTCGTGTATTAATCGCGTCCGGCGGTCCGCGGACTCCGCGCGTATGAACGCGTACCGTCCCCGGGCGCGGGCGGCGGCGGGGGACGACCCCGGGCGCGCTCCCCGCTCCGCGCTGCGCCCCGACATGATCCGTCCTGGTCCTCGGACTATCGCGTATTACCTCGGACCAACCACGCCAGTGGGCCCACGCGGACGTCGCGGTAACCCCGGGTACGTTCGCGCGCCGGTTATCGCCCGTATCGCCGTATGCGTATGTAGAATGTACCGTTGAACCCGGTGTCTCCACACGTGACCGGACCGCCCGCAGCCGCACGCCGTGGGCGGGCCTCGTAAGGCCTCAGTTGGTACCGGTAGTAGCGTAGTAGATCGCGGCGCTCCGCCGACGGGCCGGGGGAGCCTCGGGCCACCCACACCGGACGCCAAGGGGCGCGACCACCCCGGGCCACCCACACCGCTCGCCCGTGACCTTACCCTAGGCTCCCGGGTTCGCGTTCCGCTTCCAGGGCGGCGGTACGCCGGGGGGGCCGAGAACTGTACCCTCGTCGATGTTACCTCAAGTCCGCTTCTTGTCACATGCAGATGCAAACCGTACTCGCTCAGATGCACACCGTAGTCGCTCATTGGAAGGCACTCAGCAGGCTCTTCCTCGGTACCTCCTGGTCGGCGGCGGCGGCGGCGGCGGCGGCGGCGGCAACCGAAGGTGGAGCCGAAGGCGGGCTGTAGCCGTTGAGGGCGCTTGGAGCGTACACGCCGCCATCCGACACATTCTCCACCTGGAGGCAATTAGGAGGCAATTAGGAGGCAATTCGGAGGCAATCCGGAGGCAATTAGGAGGCAATCCGGAGGCAATTAGGAGGCAATCCGGAGGCAATTAGGAGGCAATCCGGAGGCAATCCGGAGGCAATTAGGAGGCAATCCGGAGGCAATTAGGAGGCAATCCGGAGGCAATTAGGAGGCAATCCGGAGGCAATTAGGAGGCAATCCGGAGGCAATTAGGAGGGAGTGGAACCACGGCGACACATCCTTCACCTCGTCGACGAGAGCTCCCCCTTGCAAGCGCAGCCCTCCGCTGCTGCCGACGCGCGACAGATCGAAGGCCACGCTGCTGCTGTTGCGCCGCAGCGGCGTCAACGCTCCGTTCGCACGCGCTGCCGCCACGTCGTCATCGAGCGCCACTGCCACTTGAGACGCGTTGTAACCACCATTGTTGGCCAACTGTGTCTCATCGTTGGGCAGGCGCTCGGGCGGCCGATCGTACCGACTTGACCCTTGTGCAGCATGTGCGCCGCGCTGACTCTGCGATTGGGCTCGGGCGAAGCGCTCCCTCGCCTGAGAGTCGTCCATGGCGGCCGCTCGCGCTTCAGCTAGCTCGGCGGCTTCCTCACCGCGGAGGGGTGGACTCGACCCGTCGTGGGCGCCGTCGTGAGCTGTCGCGCCGTCGTGGGCGTCGTCGTGAGTCGGAGCGCCGTCGTGAGCATCAGCGCCGTCGTGGGCGCTGTCGTCCTGTGCGGTGCCGTTCGGGGCGATGGCGCGCCCACGACGGCGCCCACTTGTGGGAGCCTCTGCTTCGGGAGCCTCTGCCATCAAGGGCTGCTCGAACTTGGCGAAGCTCGAGGTGCGTGAAAGTGCGAGCTCGGCCGCTTCGGACCTGATGAGAGGGGCAATCAGCGCTCGTCAGCGGCCATCCGTCATGAGTGGCCATCCGTCATGAGTGGCAATCAGCGCTCATCAGTGGCCATCAGAGGCCATCCGTCATGAGTGGCAATCAGCGCTCATCAGTGGCCATCAGAGGCCATCCGTCATGAGTGGCAATCAGCGCTCATCAGTGGCCATCAGAGGCCATCCGTCATGAGTGGCAATCAGGGCTACTGGCACTCCGGGCTCAGGGTTCTCAGGGCGAATGGCAATCATAGGCAATCAGGGCTGCCTCACACCAGCCATGCAATTATAGGTAGGCAATCATAAGCAATCATAAGCAATCCTAAGCAATCCTAAGCAATCCTAGGCAATCATAGGCAATCATAGGCAATCAGGGCTGCCTCGGACCAGCCATGCAAGCCGCGCTCGAGATTGCGGAATGAGCGCGAGATCTCGTCGCCGAGCCCTCCGACGCCCGAGCGCGCCGCCACGTAGAACTGCGACACGGCCCGCACGATCGCCTCGGGCTTCTTACGCTCCTCTTCGACTATCCGCTGACGGATGTTCTCAACCTCCTCTGCGACGCTCATGAAATTGATGGGCAGCCCGGGGCCGAGCAGCGCGCCCGCCTGCAGGTCGAGGTACTCGTCGTACTCCTCCGCAAAGTGCTTGGGCAGAAAGTCCGACGACTTGCGGTGCTTACCTAGGATGCCAACCTCCTTGTACACGCACGCGATCAGCTTTGAGCAGAAGAGGGTCTCGAGGTTGTCCACGTGCTCCTTTTCGTTGGTGCCCGCGAGGCGTGCGAGGAACGAGGAGACCACGCCCTCTTGCTTCAGGACGGCGAGGAGGATCTCCTCGATCGACGGCGGCTTCTGCCCAAGCACTCCGCGCACGAAGGATTCGACGCGCCTCTGCATCTCGACGCGGTCCTGCCCGGGTAGCAGCCTCCGCAGCACGATCTCCCGGCCCTGGATGGCGTAGTACGTGTAGAGCCGTGTAAAGAGCGGGTAGAGGAAGACACCGCCTGCGTACTCGAGGATGAAGACATGCCGCGACGAGAACTTGACCACCATGCCGCAGTGATCCCAAGTCGACGCCGTGAAGCACTTGGTCACCTGCGCTGCAGCGTGCTTGGACGAGAAGAGAATGAGGTCGCCCGTGCGCACAATCGACTCCAGGTCGCGCACGTCGACCTTGGTTTTGAGACGCGCCTGGGCGCAGCCCATTAAAAAAGTCGGCGGCCTGCACTGTGAATACTGGATTACGGTAAACCCACGAGTTGTGTCAAAGTTCACGTCACGGAACATGACGCTGTGCGCGGGTACACACGGCACTGTTCGCGCGAGAAGAAAATGGTCCCGTATTAGCTGCACGGGACTGGCAGCGATAGCGTCGTCGCGAGCTCCTTGAGAGGCTCCTCATGCAATTAAGCATCTGTTTTAGGTGCTTGCATGGCTATGAGCTCTTCAAGCTTCGCAGAGACCGCGCCAAGGTCCCTCTCGACTCGTGCGAGCGGGTCAGTGAGAATCACGTCGAATGGTACAAGGAAGTTGCGGCCAAGCACGAAGGCCGACGCCGACTTGAGTTCGAGAGGGCCAACTGGGGGACTAGTGAACTGACTAGTGGTTGCCACGGAGAAAAAATCGTCAACATCCGCGAACTTTACGACCACGTCGCCGCTCCGGTACAGCCAGTGCAGCAGCGCACGCACCGCCCCAAGCTCGGCCGCCTGCTTCGCCTGTGGTGTCGCATCACTGATGGGGGCTGACGGTCGGCCGCGTGGCCCAGCCGGTCGCGCACGCGCACTCCCGGCGGCGGCGCCGCCTCCCGGGCCTCCCACCCGGGCCGCGGTGCGCGTGCTCGCGCTCGAAGCGCCCGTGCTCACCATGCTCACGCAGCCAGG
>Ga0210241_101650_pt1 | contig 15780 bp, 18 predicted proteins | sample ChrtobMetP5a_8mM_FD_155488 | JGI IMG/M metagenome (GOLD analysis project Ga0210241, IMG submission 155488) | Chrysochromulina tobin associated microbial communities from unialgal haptophyte culture, Seattle, Washington, United States - P5a_8mM | ecosystem: Host-associated > Algae > Haptophytes >...
CGCCACCCGCCTCTACGCGCGGCGCGGGGCTCGAACCAACGGCATCGCCGTCGATGCTGTCGAAGGCGTCATCCAGTCTCTGGTACGATGGAAGACACCCGAGGCCATGCGCATCTACGCGCGCATGAAGGCCCAGCGGTATGCCGACTACGTCGACATGGCCACGGACATGCGCGTCGAGTCCGGCGGCACCGCGCCCGAAGACCTACCCGAGGTGGACCCCACGGCCGTGCTGGCCGAGAACGAAGCCACGCTCGCGGCCATCGACGCAGAGGCTGCCCGCACAGCCAAAGCGGGCCGAGCCGCGCGAGACGACCCCGCCGCCGGAGGCGGCACGAAGCGCGGCAAGCGCCGCGCTACCCCGCTCACCGGCGACGTCGCTCAAGGCACCGCCGAGCCGGACGCCAAACGAGCGCTCTACAACATCGGGGACTGCGCGCTCGCCCACGCAGGAGAGGACAGCTGGGGCGTCATCGGGCAATCAGTTCGTCTTCACAACTCATTTTGGGGCTTGGACGACGGAGAATACTCGGACGCGCGCGTCGTCGCGTACGCCGGCGCGTACACATTCACGGCGGGCAATCTCTCCAAGCACACGTACGTCGTGGAATGCGAGGGACACTATTACCCCGCCACGCACGACACGGTCGCAGCCGCCCTGACCGACGCGTCCATCAAGCGACGCGTCAGGAAGGCGGGGCCGCCGCGCCTTGTTAACGTCTGATTATCTCGACTCACGCCGGCGTCTCGGGGGTCCTAACTGGGCCAAACTCCTACCGAGGCGACCACTCACAGCTCACGCCGGATGGGTCGACGTTGACGGGCATGATCTCCATGGCCACCCCGGCAGAACGGATGGGACTACAGGTCCTGCCCGGGGTCGCATACGGTGGGACTCGGCCGCGCGCGTCTCGTCAACGGCTGACGAAACTCGGTTTCGTCAATGACGAAACTCGCGCGGCGGCCTAGTCCACCGTCATCAGGAGGTATTCATGCTAATCAAGAACTATGAACAACGACTCTGACCTCCATAATCAAAGTTAAGTACTTAACGCGGTTATGAGAGGGAAGAGAGAGGCGAGAAACGATGAACCCACAATCAGGTTCGGTAACGGTAAGCCCAAACGCCGCGGGCGTTTCAGAATGTGACGAACCGGACCTCGCGAATTCGCACAGTCCTTCGCCTTTCGATGGAGTCCATTCAGCGTCCCTCGCCTCAGTCAATCAATCGCCCTCACCCTTCGCCGCACCTGTGTCGCATGATAGGGGTACGGGTACATACATCATGCTGTGATAGAATGTTACCGGGCATGCCATGTGTCCTCCGCGGTCCACACGCCAGCCAGGCGAGGTGGTTGCACGGGCTAGAGGTCTAGACCGTGTCCGCAGGGGGACTACAGGTCCTGCCCGGGGTCGCATACGGTGGGACTCGGCCGCGCGCGTCTCGTCAACGGCTGACGAAACTCGGTTTCGTCAATGACGAAACTCGCGCGGCGGCCTAGTCCACCGTCATCAGGAGGTATTCATGCTAATCAAGAACTATGAACAACGACTCTGACCTCCATAACCCGAGAGGCCGAGAGTCCCGGGAGCCATGCGCGGTCGAGTGGATCGTCCGTAGCGCGGCAGGCGAAGCGCTGCGACAGGTCGATCGTGGTGACGGCCCGCTTCTCATGTCTTCCCAGCGCGCACGCCGTGGCACGGCCGACAGCGAGTCGTCCTCGGCCAGCACCGCGGCTTTCGCCGCACTCCTCGGCTGCCTCCCGCACTCCTCGGCAGGCAGCGCGGCTGCCTCCCATGCTGCCGCGCATCTCCTCATCACCGAGCTGCTCGCAGAGGAGGACGCGGGTGGTGACAGCGCCTCGTGGCTGCACGAGCGCGGCGTCGGCATCGCCACGGCGCATGCCGCTCACTGGGACACGTGGCACGAGCTCCCCAGCTGTGATGAGCTCAGTGACGACGACGAGGTCCTCCGAGACGCCACGTCGTCGGAGCTGCCGCCGCCGCCGTGCGCTCCGCGGCTGCGATTCGCGGGCTGCGCGGAGCCGAACGGAGCCGTGGAGGCCGCTGTGCTGGCGGCTCCAGCGGAGCTCTGCGGCGGTACGCTCATCGACCGCGCCCACGGCGACGAGGGCGTGCTCCTCGATCTGCTCTCGTACGACGCGGGCACCCAGACCTTCGTGGCGATCTACGACGATGGCGCGATCGCAACGCTCTCGCACGACGAGATCCGGCGGCTGCATCGCATGCGCTTCGTCATTGAAGAGGCGAGCTGAAACGCGCGCTGCGAAGAGCGACGCGCTGGAACGCCGCGGCGCCGTCAAGTGTGGGCCCTGGGCGGCCCGCGGTGCGCTTAAGGTTCAGCGGGAGGCGCGTGCGTCGAGGAGCGTGGCATCGTAAGGGGGGTAGATCAGACCTACCCCCGGTTGGCAATGGGCTTCGGGGGCGGTGCGTGTGGCACTGCTCAAGCGGGGCGCCGGGTCGCGCGGGGCCGGTGTCGCCGGTTGCCGGTACCACGTGAGGTGCGACGCGGCTTAACGGCAACAACACACTTACCAAGTGCAGTGAAACGAAAACCTCTCATCTCGACGCACGACCGGACGGCCGTGTCCCCACGCGTGCCACGTCATCGGCATTGCTCCAGACACCGCGTGTGCTCACACGTCACAGCCGGCCGTCGCCAGTGGCCGTCCGGCAGAGCGTCGCGTTGGGCTTCATGCCGTCATGAATGACGGCCCACACATAGTGCATGCCCCCGGCCGACTTGACGAAATGCACGCCGACGGCGTTCGGTGTCGGACGCTTGTACAGCCCCTTTTGGTAGAAGCATGCTAGGTTCGCCAGCCGGTCGTTCACACGCACGTACGTGATGGGCTCGCCTGCGAGATGATATCTCGAGAGCCAGAATCCGAGCGCCACGTCCTCATCAGTGTGATGAGCTGCTTCGGAGCGTTTGACGAACCGTAAGATCGCTGGCTCGGTCGCCACGCGCACCTGATGACGGAGGCCATCAGGGGGCCATCAGGCGGCCATCAGGGGGCTACCAGAGACGCCATTAGAGACGCAGTCAGAGGTCATCAGAGGTCATCAGAGGTCATCAGAGGTCATCAGAGGTCATCAGAGGTCATCAGAGGTCATCAGAGGTCATCAGAGGTCATCAGAGACGTCATTCGAGTTCACGCCACGACGTACTATCAATTGTGTCGACGCGAGCATAATCGACCCACACGTGAAAGGGAAGGGCGGGTGTGAAATCGACCCGTCAGCACGGGCCCTCTCCCCCGCGCATCCGTACCTGTGGGGAAGAGCGCGCGCCGTGGTGGGCACTTGCATGCATTCGTGAGCAGGCCGCACGAGTGTCCCCTCTCGCGCGCGCCGTGGTGGGCACTTGCATGCATTCGAGAGCAGCCGCACCGGCGATACCGATTGCCCCGATAATCATAGTCGAACCCGCACTTGAGGAAGGTGAGAGGGTTGTACCTGCGTGGCAATCAGAGGTCATCAGAGGTCATCAGAGGTCCTCAGAGGCCATCAGGAAGGTGAGAGGGTTGTACCTGCGTGGCAATCCGTGGCAATCCGTGGCAATCAGAGGTCATCAGAGGTCATCAGCGCTCATCAGCGCTCATCAGTGGCAATCAGAGGTCATCAGTGGTCATCAGTGGTCATCAGAGGTCATCAGAGGTCATCAGTGGTCATCACCCCCCAAAGGCAAAGACGCCATAGTAGAGACGTCGAGTGCACTGGAGCGCCGCGAGCTCGGCCTCGAGCACCTGCCAAATTAGGAATCCAACAGGGGCACGCACGAGCCATCAGACGCAATCAGGCGCCATCGGGCGTCATCGGGCGCAATCAGGCGCCATCGGGCGCACTCAGGCGCACTCAGGGTCCATCTGGCACAATCAGGCGCAATCAGGCGCCATCGGGCGCCATCAGACGCACTCAGACGCAATCAGACGCAATCAGACGCAATCAGAGTCCATCTGCGGAGCGCCTCGCATACCGGTAGGTTGAGGAAGGTGTCGTCAGTGGCAATCAGTGGTCATCAGTGGTCCTCAGTGATCGCATACCGGTAGGTTGAGGAAGGTGTCGTCGTCCACCTTTGCAATGTGGCGCACACTGTGCGCGGCCAGGAGTTCGTCACTCAACGGTTGAGCAGTCCGCAAGTCGATCATCCCAAGGAGCTCGGAGACCATTCGATACCAGTGGTACACCTTGGTGATGGTCGTGAACGGGCCCTGTGGAAAGGGAATGGCGCCGTGGTGAGCACTTGCATGCAGCCTCGATGGGGCAGAGCGGCGCCGCCAATCAACGCTAGGTCAGCGGCCATCAGAAGCCATGAGAGGCCATCAGCGCCAATCGGTGCCAATCAGCACCAATCAGCGCCAATCAGCACCAATCAGCGCCAAGCAGAGGCCATACCTGCCCATCAAGCGTGCCGTTGAGCCAGGCGATGTCGTCGTACTGCGCCTGCTCCCCGTCGAGCTGCGCCTTGCGCGCGAAGCACTTGGGCGTGGAGCAGGCGTTCAGCTGGCGCCGGCCGAGCACGAAGCACGAAACCACGCTTCGGCCCACGCTCGGCCAGCGCAGCCACGTCTCACGGATGCCGACGCGCCGCCGCTCGCCCCACTTGTCGGGAGCGGTGCTCACGCCGAGGACGAGCCGAACCCCAGCGAGGGCCTCGTGGCGCGAAGCGCGCAAGTCGGCGCACGTCGCGCGCGAGGATCCCGGCGCCTCTGGCGGCGGTGGCAGCGACTGCAGCCCTGAACTCGCACCTCCATCACCAAAGCTCGTGCGGTTGCGGCAAGGCTGCTCCGGGCCGCGCACCCGGTAGGCACGACCAAACGACCGCGCGATGGCGTCACCGTCCACGCTAGGGTCGTGCGTGCGGTTGAGCGTGTCGAGCAGCACCGAGAGCGGCCGCCGAGGCGCGTCATCCACGCTGCTCGCCGGGACGTCGGCCGACGGCTTTCGTCGATGCCGACCGCGCATGCGGCCGCCGTGGCGGGCACTGACGCATTCGATGCACAGAATCACGTATAACATTGTAGACAAGACAAGACAAGACAAGGAGACTCACGTAGATCATCTGTTGTTTACGATTCGTCTTGTCAACGCGCCTGAAAAGTCCGACGCCTTCTTGTGACGCTGGTCTCTTTCTTATCGTTCTTGTCACTTACGAGGACGATAGAGCTCTTTCTTCTCGTTCTGTGATACTGTGACGCCTCGTCACCACACGAATCCAGAGATTCGCGAAACAGAATCCGCTTTGTTTGGCACTCTTGAACACGATACCCGTCGCTCTCAATCAGGCCGCCTTCGTGCCGCAAGGGCTGGCCGCTGTCTATCCGCCGTCCGCTGCACTCTTCACGATGGCCGCAGCAGACGCGACTTCGCCCTCTCCCTCGCCCAAGAAGCAAAACAAGTTGAAAGGCGCCAAGGCGTCGCCGGCCCGTGCGAACTCCACGACCGGCGTCGCCTCGTCGCCGGGATCGGCAAGCGCTGTTGAGATTGATGCGACAGCCCCGCGGACGAGCATCTTTTCGCTTTCGTTCACCAGGAAGAAGAAAGCGAAGCCCTCTGCGTTGGCACCAACGGTGCTGGTGGACACGCCGTCAGTGCCGACTCCAGCTCCAACGGCCACTCCGGCTGCCGCCGCTTCGCCAAGCCGAATGGAGAACGATTCCGCCACGAAGGTGCAGGCGCATGCGCAGCAGGCCGAGGCCAGCTATCAAAATCAGGAGCTAGGGGCCAACGCGAAGACGGAGACCGAGGCCGCCACCACCAAGGTGGTGTCAGTGCACCTCGCGGAGCCCGAGTCCATCTTCCCCTTGGGCTGGGTAGTGGCGGGGGGGGGGGGGGGCGCCCGCGAAGCCAATCGTGGTTACGCCGATTGCGCGGGCGGAGCCCTGGTGGCACGGGCCGGTGAGCTGCGTCACCATCGCGGTCAAGCGCGCGATCTGTCTACCCGTCGACGCTCCGTGAGATCGCGGCGAGATCGCTGCTGCTTCGGAAGTCACGACTTCGGAAGTCTCTACTTGTGCATGGGACGGTGAGGAAGCGCGGGGAGAGGCGCAGTACCACGCGCCTTGGCTGGGCGCGTGCCATGGGCGTGTACGTCCGCGCATACAAGTGCGCAGTACCACGCGCCTTGCCGGGTGGCGGGTGCGCGTGCGATGATGATGAACGGCCTACCGGTAACGTGCCGTTGGGAGGGCGAGGGTCCCATGGAACGGATCCCGTGCATGCTTCGAGATCATGAGAGAGCCGCGTCTGGCAGAGAGCGCAACAACCAGCCATGGACGAGGGATCCCATGATGGGCGCCATGGCAGCTTCGATGTTCAGTGTTCTGTTACACTGCGCCGACAGCGCGACCGTACGATAATGGGTGATTTAATGCAGCGTGTATGACGATGGCACGAGCTGTGTTTGTCGCCACCTGTCCAAGAAACTTCTCTTTTTGCATCTGTTCACACGATTTGCAACTGTTCACAAGTCGGCGCGGAGAGCGTCGCTCGGAGTGCGTCGCTCGGCGCCGCGTGCGTGCACGTCGATAGCAGTCGGACGCTGTAGATGCAGGCGGCGCAACAGAATGAGCTTGAGGCGATGACCGACATGTTCAACAAGTGAGTGCCACTCCGCGCTGGCCCATGAGCTCATCCACCCATCCGCGCTCACGCACGCGACCGCCGTCAATGTTTTGGCAGGATGACTGATCAGTGCTTTCGCAAGTGCGTTGCCATGTACAAGGAGCCCGAGCTTAGTGTGGGCGAGGCGACCTGCGTCGACCGGTGCGTGCACAAATACATGACGTCACATGCAAAGGTCCAGGAGGTCCTTGCGAAGCATGCGGCAGCTGCGCAGCAACAAAGGTGATGGACTCGATGGAACTTTACGGAAGGAGACTCGACGCGTACGATCGCTGCGCTGCTGCAGCCTCGCCCATGAAACAGACTAGGTCCGTGTACACGCCCACGATGGCGCGAGCTCGAGGAGCACCATCGAGATTGGGCTTCGAGATCTCCGGGCACGCGCGTAACACCACGACGGCCCGGGCCTAAATTGTTGACAAACTCTTCGTTCACGTTCACGTCTTTTGCTCATGTAGTACACTCTCCACACCATTTAAAAACGCCCTACAACGGGTGCACACGCGCGGCAAGGTTCGGTGTCTCGGTGTGCCCCCCGCTGTGCCGCGTGCGGGCGGCTGCGGGCCGGTGCGCGCCTCATCGCCCGATTCCATTTGGTAGCTCTGGCTCACTCTCTCCGCCTGACGGGCACGGCAGCAGGGGCAGGGCGGGGAAGGGCCGGCGCAACGGCAGCCACCGGCAGCTACCGCTGCGCAATGCTGCCCAGTACGGCGCTACTTGCGCTGCCCAGTACGGCGCTACGTGCTGCCCCGTACGGCGCTACTTGCGGCTGCGCTGCCCGAGGATGAGACCCGCAGCGAGCATAGCGGCCGCCGCGAAGAACGCCTTGTTGAGTGACGAAACTGATGGCGAGGGCCATCGGGGCGGCGAGGGGCCGTCGACGAGACCGTCGATGGAGAGGAAGGTGCCGTCGGGCGCGCGTCGTACCGGGCGCTCCTCGAAGACGACGCCGCCGGTGGGCGGGATGCCGCCGTAGATGTGCTGCGTATCAAAAGTGAGACGGGAGGGTCAGGGGCGTAACATCGGGGGCCAAAGAGACGGCGTCCATATTAGGGTGGTGGAGGGGTGACGCCGAGGGAGATGTGCCGCCGAGGTGATGGTCAGAGGGGCGGGCGCATGCATGCATGCATCACCGTCCATATTAGGGCGGTGGAGGGGCGGGCGCATGCGCACCGGGAATCTCTGCCCGCCGCTCTGCTCTTGATTCAGGGCTTGCGTGGTGCCCACGGGCGACGGGTCCTCGAATTTCAACGTGATCTGCGCGGCGGCGAGCGAGGCCCGCGTCATCCCAAGGCAGATCCACTCGGGCTGCGTCGTCTTGTAGAAATGGTTCGCCACGCCGATGAGGAAGGAGGGGTCGGCGGTCGCGTGCGTGAAGCCGTCGACTTCGTAAGTGGGCGGCTGCATACGCGGAAGCACGCGGAAGCACACATGGGGCGGGGCGAGGATGTGAGCATACAGCGTCGTCAGTCTGGGATCGATGGTGGACTCACATAGTACGTCTCGCCCTTGGCCTTGCACGCTTCCCAGAGCGGTTTCTGCACCAAATGGTAGATGTGCGTGTGAGAGTCGTGAACTGGCGGAGGGTGGCCCGGCTCCTCGCGGAAGACGTTGGCCGGCGAGAAGGCGGGCAGGCAGATCGGCACATACTCGGCATCCTCCTTGAAGACCCAGCGGACGCGCTCGCCCTTGGCGAGATAGACGCCGCACCCAGCCGCAACCACAGCCGGTGGACCGTGGGCATGCTCGATGGTCACCGACCCTTTCAACACCAGCACGTACTCATCGAACGCCGGGGCCTGCCAGTCCTCGGCAAAGCCTGCCTTGGCCTTGACGTGGGCCAGCGAGATGTCGGGACCGAGAGCTGAGCCACACGGCGCGCACGACGCGCCGCCAAAGAGCTCATTGATGGCTACCTTGCCTGGCAGCTCGACCACGGTGACGGGATTGACCACGCGCGGCATGGATGACGAGCGTACCTCACCAGGGAAGCAGGGAAGAGTCGAGGAAAGTGCGGTCTCGACGACAAAATGTTACACAGAAAAGTACATGTAGGTAGATAGAACTTGTTTTGCTTTCTAGCGTGACTTCTCTCCTTTTGTCACGGCGGCGAAAACATGCGACCCTTACTCCAGCGACGCTGGATCTCCTCCATCCCGGCGACCATCAGCGCGTCGGCCCACGTCTCAGCAAGTGGCGCCGTGCGCGCAGCACCACTCCTCCGCCTCTTGGACTCCGCGATGTGGCACTCGCCGACCTACTTTGAGCTGCTCATTGGAGCAAAAAGTCATGATGCCTTCTGCGTGGCGCAAGCAGTGCGAGTTGAACAGGACGCGCGCATGCTGTGCGCCGTTCCCTTTGCCGTCGGTTCCGATCCGACACAGCCGCGTGCGCACATCGGAGGCGGCCCAGCGGCGCTTGTCGCATCGACGTGGGCAGAAGAGTTTGGCCCCACGAGCATCACATTTGGTGCCATGATCACGACCAATGAGGGTGCATGCGTCGCGAGTGCACAGCGCAAGTTTGTACGCGTGACCAACGGGCGCGAGCGAGCGCCGACCTCTTGGACCGAAAATGAGAGGGCGCACCTGGCGTCGCTCGTTGCGGCAGATGTCGGCGCGGCGCGCAAGCTCACCACGGCGAGCGTCCTGCTTCCAGCGGTTGATCGGCTGCGCGACCTGACTGCCGAGAGCTTACCACGCAGCGTCTTCCGCGCGCCCATTCTCCCAAGTATGCTGGGGGTGGGTGGCCACTTTGACCACGCCGCCGTCCTCGAGCTTGCGTGCGACGCGCACTTGCTCGCGGGCGGTACGGACGGTGGAGCCGAAGGAACGTTCTTCTCCGCGTGCGTCAATTACAGCAGTGCCGCAGCCGTTGGCGAGCTCTTTGAGGCCGTCGCTACCGGAAATCAAGCCAAGAACGTCGTGCTTCGCAACGCGCGCACCCTGAAGACGATCGCGATTGCTGATTTTGGACCGCGCTGACACGTCAATCGTCTACCGATGTCGTCTTCGCGATAAATACATTGACGTGGCACATAAAGGCGCTACATGTCGCTAATTTATTCATGCTGGTACCGTTTACGTGTTGTGTGAACGTTAACTCGACAGACGCGACAACCGTTGTGGGAATTCATGACTGAATATTCATACCACACGTGACGAAATTCTTGCACGAAATTCTATACCGATGCGACTCGTCATCATCGCGGTGGCAGCACTCCTCAGGTGCGCCAAATGCCTTGTGCCATTACATCGCAGCACGCTCCGGTGGACGATGCCCAGGTCACGGCTGAGGTTCCTGGAGGAGTCCTCCTCTCAATCGGCACCAATCCACTTTGAGAAGGCTAATGACGCCTTGCGGGTCGCGAAGAGGATCGAGACGGTGCTGTCGCGCCGGACGGCGCGCCTCATTCTGATCCTAGAGCGTCTGGCGGACGGGCACAACTACAGCGCCATCTTCCGCACATGCGAATCCATGGGTATACAGCAGATTTGGATCATCGGACCTCCCGCGGAACGCTATTTATCTCGGCGGACAATCAGCCGTGTGGCGGCCATGGAGCGCGGGGCTGCCTTCGCGCGCGCGGATGATAACCGCAAGGTTACGGACGATCCAGTGAAGCCTGGCTCGAGGAGGGCACGGGCGCGCGAGCGCGCCGGACGTGGCCTGGCTTGGGCCGCGGACGCCGAGTTTGACGCTGACCATGCGATGCACGGCCGAGGTGCGGCGAGATTCCTGACGATCCGCGACTTTGAGAACGTGGAGGGCGTGCTGGCGGCGCTCAAGGAGGTGCCGGATTGTGAGCTGTGGGCCTCCGATCTGGGCCAGGCGGCCTCGGTCCTCGTGCCCGGAGCGCCGTGGATGGGACCTGAGAGCATCCCAAAACGGGTCGCCTTGTGCCTCGGTGCGCTGATTGCACGAGGATTGCATGCTGATTGCATGCTGATTGCCTCCCTCTTCAGACCAGATAGCATCCCGAAACGGGTCGCCTTGTACCGCCTCTGAGGACCTCTGAGGGCCTCTGAGGACCTCTGATGACCTCTCATTGCACTGGACGGCCTCCCTCACCAGGCACCGAGTCCACCGGGGTGTCGAGCGAGATGCTCGCGCGATGCCAGCGACGGGTGTACCTGCCCATGGACGGGTTTAGCGACAGCTTCAATGTGGGCGTGAGCGCCGCCCTCGCCATCGACCGGCTCAAAACGATGCTCGGCGGCGGCGGCGAGTACCTCACGGATGACTGGGTACGATCTCCCGCGACCTCCCATACCCTGACCGCGACCTCCCATGCCCTGGCCGCCGCTCACCACCACATGCACCTTCCTAAATGTGTGGTGCTCCTACCCTAATTTGGTGCTCCTACCCTAATTTGGTGCACCTTTCCTAATTTGGTGCTCAGGTGCCAGAGGAGCCCGACGTGCTCCGAGAGCGTTGGGCTGCGGCCCTCTCTCGCGAGGACGAGCAGCTGCAGTCCGTCCGACGAGCTCTCTTTGGGGAAGGCGGCTGTGGGGAAGGCGGACGTGGAGAAGGCGGCTGTGGGGAAGGCGGCTGTGGGGAAGGCGGACGTGGGGAAGGCGGCTTTGGGGAAGGCGGCCGAGGGCGCAGCCGCGTCGCCGTCTACGACGATCTCCGCAGACCTGACCAGTTCCGCGGATCACTCCACTATCGCTGAGATCAGGGTACATTGTAACAGAGTTCAGGGATTGGATGTTCACACTTTTATAATTCATGCCGACCATTGACAACCAGCGCATCGCCACAGCTTGCCTGCTCGTCGCCTTCGGGATCCTCACCCTGTGGTGGAGCGCCAAAGTGCGAGCGGCCGCTAGGAGCGGTGCGGCGCGCGGCTCACGCCCTTCCGGCGAGGGTTCCCTGAAGGAAGCCGTCGCTCCCACGTCCAGCATGCGCACGGCGGTGATCGAGAACAACGCCGCAAAGCTCAAGGCCCTTCTCGCGACCGGCGAGTCCGTGAACGAGAAAGATGAGGCCAGTGGCGACACTCTGCTGCACCTCGCCGTGCGGTGGGGCTCCTTGGCGGCCGCGAGCCTGCTGCTTGAGTGCGGTGCCGACGTGAATGCCGCAAACGGCTCGGAGTGCTCGCCGCTGCACTACGCGGCGAAGCTGCGCGCGGGCGACGAAAGCGAGGACGAGGACGAGGGCGACGGCTGCGTCACATCAGAGAGGGCTTACCGGTGTGAACAGCTCGCCGAGCTCCTCCTGGCGAGCCGTGCGGACGTGAACGCGGTCGACCAGTCGCAGCGCACGCCTCTGCACCTCGCGATCGTGCGCAAAGGTGCCCATGCGGAGGCGCTCACGCGCCGCCTGCTGCAGGCACACGCTGACCCTTTGTGCCGGTACAAGCAACAGACCTCTCTCCACCTCGCTGTGCTCGAGGCGAATGAGGCGCTCATCACGGCGCTCCTCCACGTGGCCGAGGCAGCGACGGCGGCGGGCGCTGTCGCGGGCGCGACTGACTCATGCCAACAGGCGCTGCTGGATGCGCCGGGGCGTGACGGTTGGACAGCGCTGGGCTTGGCCGTCCGATGCGGCCACGTGTCCATCGCCGCGGCGCTCCTCGACCGGCGCGCCTCGCCACTTCTAGCGAACGCGCGGTCGGGCAAGACGGCATTGGAGATTGCTGCGGCGAACAATAGGCCAGGGATGCTTGCGCTCCTGAATGGTGTGAATAGTAGAACAGAATTTGAGGTACGACAGTAGGCAGCCCCAGTATTAACAGCAAATTCACAGTCCCGAAAACCGTCGAGATGCTCTTGGGTCTATTACCTCTAGCTGTGCTCGCTGCGTCTCCAACCTGGCCACTGACAAATGTAAAGACGCTGATCGCCGAGGGAGTCCTCACCAGTGGAATGGCCGCCCCTCAACAATTACAGCAATGGTTCCAGTTCGCCGCCGGCCCGCCTCACTGCGATCTCCGGCAGCGGATTCAGTACCTGCCCGCCAGCGGCAATATCGTGATCGTGGATCCTGCCAACAACGACACGATTTACAAGGTGCTCTACAGCAACTCCAAGTGCACCACCGCAGGGCCTTCGCCCATGGTCCAGGATCAGTGCATCAACCCGTTTTCGGCGCTGGGTGCTGGCTACACCTTCACGGGCTCAGTGCCGTGCCCCCCCCCCTCGACGGCGAGTGCATGCGAGCTCTGGACCTTGACGTCGACCGCAACGGTGCAGACGTACGTCTTCGAGTCCAACACGAGCATTGTCGTACAGTACACGATTCAGCCGACAGCCACCGGCTCCGTGCGGTCGGTCCTGAGCTACTCACAGTTTATGGTCGATGTGCCGGTCCCGTCGAGCGCATGGCAGACCCCAAAGGATTGGGAGCCGTGCACTCCGAATCCCCCCGGTGCGGTCGTCGACGCCCCAGCCGAGCCTGGGCGATGACGTGATCATGGCCCTGTCGCACGCAAGGGAACAGCACAGCAAAGCACAGCACACAGGAGCTAGACTGCTGCGAGTTGCGAGACGTTCTGATCGATCCTGCGTTCTCCATATATCGATTTCGTTACTAGAGACCTTGATAGCATTGAAGCTTTCCTCCACGGGGGTTGGCAAAGGGGGCAGAAGCGGAGCGCCACTCGAAGCGCCCAAGAGCACGCGCAGCGAAGATTCACGGAACTCTTCGTTGTCTGCCGCAATAGAATGCGAATCCCTTTCGTGCGCCTTCGCACACTCGGAATGTGCGCGTTCGCGTCCGCGTTGCGAGCACCAGCGAGTACGACCGCCGCACGCAGCCGGCCGCTGAGCATGCGCACGACCTTCTCGGCGAGCGAGTTTCCCGCCTCGTGGCCTTACACGGACGAGGACTTCACGAGGATGGATGAGTCGCCAGACTTCAACTTTTACAGCGCGCCGCGTTTCGTGACGCACATCGACGACGGAGCGATCGCCGCGCTCACGCAGTACTACAAGCAAACGCTCACGCCAGGCGCCGACCTGTGCGACGTGTGCTCGAGCTGGATCAGCCACCTGCCCAAGGACGTCAAGTACGGCCGGGTCGTGGGTGTAGGGATGAACGCACGCGAGCTCGAGGCGAACACGCAGCTCACCGAATGGGTGCAAGCGGACCTGAATCGCGAGCCGAAGCTGCCCTTTGACGACGCGTCCTTTGACAACATCTTGTGCGTCGTCTCCATCGACTACCTGATCCGTCCCCGGGAGGTGGTCAGTGAGTTCCATCGAGTGCTGCGGCCGGGTGGGCGCGTCCTTCTCTCCTTTTCGAACCGCTGCTTCCCGACCAAGGTGGCCCAAAAGTGGCTCTCGCTCGATGACGACGGCCGCCAGCGCATGGTCGGCTCGTACTTTATGTACTCTCCACAGGTCACGATGGACGGCAAGCCAGCTTGGGTCGACGTCGGCGCAGAGAAGCTCCCTGCGCCGAAGCGCACGCCCGTCGCGAGCGAGCTGGGCGGCAAGCTGGGCTCGCTCTTCGGCAGCAGCGCCGCCATCATGGCCGCCGCCCTCGGCAACCTGGGCGACCCTATGTACGTGGTCAGCGCTACCAAAGCGGGCGTAAGCTAGGGGCCTTGCGTAATGCGTAGGCGCGCTAGGCGAGACGTCTGATACGTAAGTACGCGCGATTGTGTGACGCGCCGTAAAGGATAACAAACGTCACGTGAGTCGGATGGGTTAATTGCGTCTCTCCCGACGCCCGGACACACAGACACGCAGAGTCCTCAGCCCGTCACACTCCACAGCTCCGCATACGGTAGCTCACAAGCGGACACCGACAACCACAATTGCGCTCGCTCGTCGCTGGGCGCGCTCTATCCGCAAACGCTCCATCCGATCACCCGAGCCACTGCGCGGACCGCGCGACCACGACGACAGCGCGCGGATGGAGTCCACAACGAGTCGACACAACGAGTGCTCCGTCGTGTCTGCAAACCCAGCACCGTCCGCAACAGATGAATCACTCAGCCGGTGGCACTGCCCTGTGGAATCGATTGGAGACACATGGCGAGATGCACACTTCCTCCAGGGGGCTTCTCGCTGTGCACCTCTCGCACACAACCGCTCGCTCCAAGCGGTCCGAACCCTCAGCCTCACCCTGTCCAGTATCATGTCCCATCCCGCCGGCTCGTGCTCCAGAGCGCTCCCCATCATCCCCTCTGCGTGGGCCGTTGCACCCATTTCGGAGCTCATCCCTCCTTCCTCGCTTACGACTCCAACACCAGTCGAGCCCACATCCGTCGCAATGGGGCTGAGACGCGCCACCCCCCCTCATTGCCGAGTCATGTGAACATGCTTAAACGTGTTGCACACCCTCTGCAACGTTTTGCACACCCTCTGGCTTCGGCGAGAACATCTGCAGGAACGAGGACACGAGCGGCGTGTTCTGGAGCTCGAATCCTTCTTCGACTGCAAGTCGGAGCTTCGGGGCCTCCAGGGCCTTGGTTGCGCCTGTGGGTTTGGGCTCAGGGGCCGCCATCTCATCCGGGGCCGCCATCTCATCGGCACTCTCAGCTTTGGCTCTCCGAGCTGCGGCACCCTTCTCGTCCAGATGAGCCTCCCGGCCATTCGGCACTTGCAGGCCACCAGGTTGGTCATTCGGGACTTGCGGGCCAACGTCCTTCCGGCGCTTCTCATTGAGATGGCGACGACGGCGCATGAAGACCAGGGCGAGGACAAGAGCGATGATGACGCCGACGATGACGCCTATGATGGTCCCGATTGAGCCGCTCGTCTCGACTGCCACGGCACCAGTCAACAGTGGCGGTGGTGGCGGTGCGACGTTGGCGATTGTAGGCGGCGTCACGACCGCGAGCACGTCGATCGAGACCCCAGTGACACTCGCGAGCATGGCGGTCGCGCTGCTCGGGCTGCTCGTCGCGAGGGTCATCGTCGACTGCACCGAGGCCGCCGTCGCCGTGGGCGTTGTGATGCGCACGCCGACGATGACGCTGCCCGGCGATATGGTCAGCTCCACCGCCGATGGGTCGACGCCCGCCTGGTCCGCAATCGCGCTCCTGATCTGGGATTGCACGCTCGGGGTGAACGAGGAGACGTCGCCGTTGAGCTCGAGGGTGAATCGGACGACACTCATCGCTGGTGGCGAGGGGGAGGGTGAGGGAGGCGGGGGCGAGGGGGAGGGCGGCGGGGGCGA
>Ga0210241_101653_pt1 | contig 15778 bp, 15 predicted proteins | sample ChrtobMetP5a_8mM_FD_155488 | JGI IMG/M metagenome (GOLD analysis project Ga0210241, IMG submission 155488) | Chrysochromulina tobin associated microbial communities from unialgal haptophyte culture, Seattle, Washington, United States - P5a_8mM | ecosystem: Host-associated > Algae > Haptophytes >...
CGGCGAGGGTGGCGGTGGCGATGGTGGAGGCGGCGATGGTGGAGGCGGCGGAGGTGGCGACGGCGAGGGTGGCGGCGAGGGCGGCGGCGACGGCGGTGGCGACGGCGGCGGCGGCGATGGCGGAGGTGGTGAGGGTGGCGGTGGTGACGGGGGCGGCGAGGGTGGCGGTGGTGACGGCGGCGATGGAGCGGGAGAAGGAGGCGGAGGCGATGGCGGTGGAGGCAGAGACGGTGATGGATGCGGCGGAGACGGCGATGGCGGCGCGGAGATGGTGATGGTGGCGGCGGAAAGGGCGGCGGCGGTGAGGGTAGCGGCGGCAATCGGCGCAAGGCGGTGGCGGCTGGTGGCGTTGCCCACGGTGCTCGCTGGTAGCACGGCAGGCATCGTAGCGAGCGCGCATCGGCCATGTCCGCTGCATGCATCTGCTCCGCAGTAGGGCTGCGAGCAGTCGTCCCCGTGCATGTACGGGCTCGAGCAAACACACCCTCGCTCCGTGCACACTCCATGCGCTTGACAGCTCGCTGGGCAGTGACGCTCGTCGCAGAGTCCCGCGCCGCAGACGAGATCGAAGGGGTGCGTTTGAGCCTCTGGCACAGTGCAGCTGGTGCCATTCCAGCCGAAGTACTTGCACTGGCCCGGCTCGCCACGCACGCGCACCCGCGGGCCCCGCGCACCCGCCCTCGCACTGCGGCTCGGAGCAGTCGTGACTGCCCCATCCGTCCGCACACGAGCACTCGCCCGGCGCCGTGCAGTTGATACGACCCGAGCACTCGGACGCGCACTGCGCAACGCCGCACGACGCGCCGCCCCACCCGTCGAAGCATGAGCACTGGCCGGGTGCGACGCACACGCCCCGCCCGCCGCACTCGTCAGCACACGCGGGTGTCCCGCAGTCCACAAGCCAGCCGTATCGCCCGTCGTATACGGTCCAGCCGTATCGCAGCCACAAAGCCAGCCGTATACGGTCTATCGCCCCAGCCAGCCGTGCAGCTGCACACGCCGGGCGCGCCCCGCTTCAGATATCCTCTTTTCGACATCTTCTTGCGGAACTCGTTTCCAAAACCGTCAAGTCAGCACAGACCACAGTACATGTACCCCCTTCGACAAAAGACGTGGCGGTACCGCCCAATAGGACAAAAATCATCCGGTCCATAGAATGTCCATACAACCGACAACTTACCGACAACCGCGTCTTGTGGTTTCGATGTAGGTCATGTACAAAGAGCCAACCCCCTACTATTGTACAAGACTACCCACTAAAAGATGTCAAAGCGCCAAGACGGGCGAGCCGACTATTTTCGGACTCATGTTCGAAGTCGAAGATACATGTACCATGCATGTACCTTGCATGCGGCGTGATTTGGAATCGCGTCAAGAGTACAGTGCAACGAAAGGACACGAACGGACCAGCATCTGTCGATTGCATGGAGGCCGTCGAAGATGACTGTTGGAACTCGCCAAGCGTTCGTTGCCCTTCTTGCGGTCTCAGTTTCCTCAACAGGGCCCAGCTCACTATCCATGAACGCGTTGGCTGCTACGAGAGCGACAATTTGGAGGAGGAGGAACATGAAGTAGCTGCAAACATCACTGGGCCTCTGTTCGTGAACTCTCCAGAGGGTGCTGTAGCAGCCCCTGCACGTATGGCCGTGGCGCAGCATGGGCTCGTGGACGATCGAGCAGCCGAAATCGAGAAGGTGGTGCCTCCGGGCGGTGCTGCCGGCGGCGGCAGACAAGCTGTTGCGCCTCCACCGATGGTTCCGAAGCAACTTCGGCAACGGAGCAACTTCGATGGGACCTCCGATGCCTCCGGAGACGGCGATTCACCTGCACAAGGCGCGGAGCAACTTCGGGCGAAGCAGCTACAGCGCGACGCCCAGGGAGAGCGGCACGCGTACTTCCACCGCATGGCCTTGTTGCGATCCTCGGATTGCAAGGTCCATCCCCTAAAGCGCTTTGGTGGCATCGTCAACTTTGAGCAACTCAAGGCGAGCCTCACAAAGTCGCAGGTTGACTTTGACCGTGACAGCTCCAAACTCAATCTCAATTTTGCGCCGAGGCCGGGGCGTGGCGATCTCACCGTCATGAAGCATGACAAGGCAAACGAGTTGCTGCGCGCATACGCAGCAACTCTGGGCCTGCAGCTTCAGCCGCGCAAGATCGAGTTTGATGACGGCAAGGGTGGAAAGCGCCAGCTACCGGGCTTTTTCGCCCCGTGGCGGGCGCTCGTCAAGTACGCGGCCGAGAATCCCTTTTACTTCTGTGAGCAGCGGGTCTACACGTCGAGGACCAGAGGAGAAGGGTCGACGGAGCAAGTGCGTCCGGCCGTGGCGCTCCGCACCGAGAAGGGTGAGCGTTACTATTCGCACGCCACCGACTCGGACGCGTACATCAAAGCCGTGGAAGAAGAGCGCACCCGCCGCGTCGAGCTACAAGTGGACCCAAAAGACGTGGGCCACTTGCATACTCTTAAGCCGTGGGCCGTGTATACGTTCATCCTCTTTCAAGATGCGGCTGCCGAGCCCGACGGTGAGTCATTCATGATGTGGCACGCGGTCTCAGCGCACATCCCACTCGAAGAGCAGTCCAAGCCGCGGGCATGGCTCACCATTGGCATCGCGGCCAAGCTCTCATTTGAGACGCCCACGATAGCTGCATTACAAGAAAGCGTCACACTGCGGGCAAACTGCGAGGCGGCATACGACGATGCAGTGCTTGGCGAGCTCTTCAGGATTGGCGCGGGCGGCGTGGCGGTAAGACAGCGTTGGGATGCTGACGTGGAGATGCCCACGACGGTTGTCGCGGGCGTCCACGCGCTGGTGCTGGACAACCCGCAACAAGCCGCAGTCCTTGGCGTCACGGGCTGCCCGTACTGCATACAGCCCAACCGCCGGAGGGCGTTCTTCGGCAGGGCTCCTGACACACGCTCGAAAGCCAACATGCAGCCGGTGCTCATGGCCGCTCACGATACGATGCAGAACGCTCGTGGCCCCCGCGACCTCGAGATGCGCGTTGCCAAGAAGAACCTCGCACGGCTGGGCCTCAGGTGGCCGCCAAAGCCGCCTGTGACATATCTCTCGTACCTGCAAATCCAGCCTTACCATGTGTCGGCTTATCTCAACCTGCACAATTTGGGACTGTGCATGCGACCGAATACTGCCCAGCTCATAATGCAGTTCCTCTTCGACGAGATGGGCGGGCAGCGGGCATTCGATGCGTGGCTTGCGCGTGCAAACGTGTTCGTCAAACAACATGTAGTCAAGGGTTGGAACTGCGTCTTGGGCCGCTGCCGCCGCAAGGGGCTCGGTGGCGTCCTGCGCAAGGCGACGGGCGCGCCAACGGTGCGGTCCAAGTCGAAGTACGATGTGGCCAACGCCTTCAAGTTCTTCGCGCTGGTCGTGCACGAGCCATTGCTGTCCATTGCGCGAGCGGCCGCTTCTGAGGAGGAGGCCGCCACGAACGATGACGAGGTCAATGAGGCTCGACAGCGTGGTAACCGGGCAAAGCTCGCAATCAAGGCGCTGCACCTGATTGGAGAGTTTGCAAATATCACCAAGCAGACGATGATCTCCGAGAGCACGACGCGGCGCATGCACCAGATTGCAAAGGAGCTCATGCCAGTCATGCGTACAGCTTTCGAGGGGCGCAAAAACTTCCACCTCTCCAACAATTGGCACAAGCTGAGCCATGTGGCACAACTTGTCCGATGGCTTGGCCCGTTAATGGGTGGGACGAACGACGAGCATGCCGAGATGTGCCAAAAGCTCTTGCATATTGCGTACCAGCACCATTCCAACAAGACGTCCAACGCCATAGAGCAGATCGCCGACTACCTTTCTCGACTCGCCGCCATGAAGCATGCCGAGCGATGGCTAGTGCTGTCGAACGCGGATCTTGTGCGCTCAGCCGAGCTCGGCATTCACGCGAATGTCGTGTATCTGCTGGAGAACGGCGTTGTCGACGCCTTAGGCGTTGATGATGTGACTGGTCGATGTCCGGCCGATGACGCACTAGCCGCAGCGTGCCGCAGGGGTGATGCAGACACGGCTATCCTTCTCCTCAGGGCTTGCGCCAGTGCCAGTGGGTGCACGGCCGAACGCTGCGCCCATCTGATCACGGCTGCGCGCAGCCCTGCTCGCGTGGGGGCGATCGCTACCGTCGGGATGCTGCTGAGCGCGCGCGCCCAGGCATCTGCCACTTGGTCGTCTCTTAGCGCGGCCGAGTGGGCTGATCGCGAGGGTAACAGCGCTCTCGCCCTCATCCTTGAAGCAGCTGGCGTCAGGCGGCGCTGCCAGCCGCCGCCTACGCCTACGCCCCGCAAAGATCCTACCAAGAATCGTCTCCTACCAAGACCACGGTCACGGAAGGGGAAGCACCAACTCTTGGATCTGGCTTCTCTTCGGCCAGGAGCTACGGAGGGCAAGAATCTACGTGCCTGCCCGCCGCTCAGGCTGCTCGAGGGGGCGCTCCGCGTGTTTTGCAATGGGGGCGATGAGGATGTACCTATGGCGCTCGCTGGAACGACCGTCGTGGCGAACATCCGGATGAAGCTCGAGGTGACTGTGCCCACGAACCCCACGAACCATCCTTGCTGCATCGATGACATTGCCCATGCAGTGGGCAAGGTGGTGAGATTCACCTTAAACTGCTGGCTTGCAGACTGTCTGGACTCACATAAATCATGGGAGGTGTCATCCCAGCAGACGTTTGACAGGGCAGCGGCCACCGCAGCCGCCGCGGCAGCGACAGCGGCGCTGCTCGTCAATGTGGATGTTTTGTTTGAGCAGCGTGGCTTGCTGCCAGCCCTTGTGACCAAGGCCGCAACGCGTCTCTCCAAGAGACTCACGGACAGCCTCCCTGCGCTGACACAGGCGTTTCGCGAGAGTGTGGCAACGCCTGAGCAGCTTGAGCCTCGCGGTGCGGGCAGCAGCGGTGATAATGGTAGCGGCGGTCATGCTGTGTGGAGCTTGCTCGCCCTTTCCAGCGCCACGCGCATCTGTGACCCTCCACAGCCTGCGATGAGCCATGTGCCGATGCTGCCGCCGGAGAGCATGGCGAGTGTGGACCTGCGCCCTGGCATGCTGTTTAAGGAGCCGAGCAGCGCGGGCGGCTACGGTGGCGATGATGAGGCGGAGATGGGGTTCAGCGTGGCTCGCTTGCTTCAGCTGAAGCGCAAGGCACGGCCTGCGTACGATGCCTCGAGTGGTCATCAGGGAGCGGCTTGGCGAGAGTTTGTCTCGGTGCAGCACAACGACTCGACGTATGATGCTTTTGGCTTCTTGGGCGAGCTCATATTTACCTTTCGGTTCAAACTACCTGATGGCGAGCACGCCGATCTCGCGCTTGTGCGCTGGATGGACGATGCGCCAAATGAGGAGATCGGTCAGCTGTTCGTCAACGAGGACGAAGACGAGGTCGAGAGTGCAGACGATGCCTGGAGCCGAATGGAGGCGCGCATGCGGGAGCCAAAATCCAAGCGTTCGCGCCGTGTCAGCAGCGGTGTGGATGAGGACGAGGACGAGGACGACGAGGAAGGCGATGAGGACAAGGACGACGAGGAGGAGGCCGATGCTGAGCATGACGTCGAGGACGGAAACGATGACGATGACGAGGACGAGGGCGAGGACGAGGACGAGGACGAGGACGAGGGCGAGGGCGAGGGCGAGGGCGAGGACGAGGACGAGGACGAGAACGGCAATGGGAATGGGGACGAAGAGGATGAAGATGAAGACAAGGAAAAGGACGAGGAGCACGAGGAGCACGAGGACGAGGACAAGGACGAGGATGGGAACGGGGATGGGGACATCGAGGATGAAGAGGAAGAGGGGGAGGAGGAGGAGAAAGGCGAGGACCAATTGGACGCTATCCGCCAGCGAGGCATACCTGGTGGTGTGCCCTTTCGTCGTTACGTGTACGCGGTCCGTACGCAGACACAGGGCGCCGCCAAGGCACACTATGCAAAGGCGTGGTATGGCGTCGTCCAGCTCGACCATATCAGGTGCGCGGTGCCACTCTCTCAACCACACTTCTCGACTGAGGACGAACAACAGTCATGGGAATCGAACCTTGAGAAGGTTGTCTACTCCAAGCAAGGGAGGACCAAGGAGGTCAACTTAAAGGCAACACTGGACAAGCGCAGCAGCTTCATTTATGACCACCACCGGGTAGGCAGCTAAAAGCCTGTCAGTTGAGAGCTAAAGCGCCCGCGCCCCACATACCAGGAGTGAGTACTGTTAAATTGGACCGGTTATTGGACCGGACTGATGTTAAGGTTGCGGCAATCATGTTGCTAGAGCAGCTCCCACCAGGCTGCTTACTATCGCGTTGGGTGAACGGGACCACTGGTTTCTGCGATAAGCACCCGCGCCCCCGACGTCAAAAACTCAAGCACCCCCGACTCAACACATCTGTACCCGCGAAGATGAACACTTGCACTACCGGAACACAGAAAAGTATATTGTGTGGCGGAAGCCACGCTCCACTGCTCGATCGGAATGGCCGCCTCATCATGGAAAGTAGCCGATCCCGCGCCGCTTCCTAGGCCCCAACGGCCAGCCACAGAACAAGCTGCGCAAGCACTTCAAGAAGCAGCACTGGCGTGTGTGCGCCCGTTGCAGCGACACCATCGAGGCCAGCCGATGTGCCGCTCGCGCCGGCGCTCGCGCCAATGACACTGCCCACGCCGACGTTCGCGTCCATGGCGCCGCCCGCGCCCGTGCCAGCGCTCGCGCCGACGAAGCCGCTCGTGACAGCGCTCTTTCGCGACGGCGCCCGCGCGAACGATCGCGTCGCTGCGGCGGTGGTGGCGGCGAGAGGCGGCGAACGATCGCGTCCTCGCGGTGGCGGCGGCGGATGGCGGCATGCACGGCTATCTGCAAGGGCGTGATGCGATCGCATCAGTCTCGAACGCGCGCACCCGGGCCGGTTGAGGGTGAGGCGGCCTGGCGCATACCGCTGACGTGGCACACCTCACGGGTGAAGGCCGAACCGCAGGGCGCAGGCAACGTGTACAGCCTCCGAGGGAGCTCGGGTGTTGGAACGGTGCTAATCTGCAGACGGCACCAGCAGTGGGGAGGAGCTCGCATCGCTGCACATCCGCGGAGGGAAGCAAACGGTGGAGGTCGTCCTCGTCGTGCGCGTGCTCGCAGCGGTAGCCATCGTCGTCAGCGCTCAACGAGCGTGGACGGGTCCCACGCTGCGTATACGCGGCCCTTCCTGCGTATACGCGGCCCGTCGTGCGTTTACGCGGCCCATCGTGCGTAAACGCAGGGGGTGCGTGAATGCGCACCCAGGTGTGTATACGCGAGAAAGCGCGTTTACGCGAACGCTGGGTGCGTATATGCAAGAGGTGTGTTTACGCACCCGGGTGCGTATACGCGAAATAGTGCGTTTACGCGAGCGCTGGGTGCGTATACGCACCTACCTGCGTACACGCACCCGGTGCGTATACGCGGGTGGGTGTGTATACGCGAGCGCTGGGTGCATTTACGCAGCGGGTGCGTACACGCACCCGGGTGCGTATACGCGGCTAGGTGCGTTTACGCGAGCGGTAGTACGTATACACAGCGGGTGCGTATACGTACCCCCTCGCGTATACACAGGTTTCTGCGTATACGCACCCCCGACCGCGTAAACGCAGGAAACGACAAACCGTAATGCTGTGGGGATTTTTGCCTCGAAGGCTGCCGAGTACACCTCTCCTCTCACTCACAAGTGAAGAAGTTAGCAGCGAGCCAGCGACTGAAACAGCGAGCTGTGCGTGGGGGGACCGCGAAGAAACTGAACTGAACTGAACTGAGCCGTTCAGGCTGTGGGGAAAGAGTGGGGAGGACTCGACAGCCTCGAAGCTCACAAAAGGCTCTCACGTCTGCGTGCGCGATTGCGTCGGAGAAAAGGCAGGCGGCCAATGTTGCGCCGCCTCTCGAACGATGTGAAGCCGAGTGAGACCGGCTCGGACCACACGTACATCCAGCCTCTGATCGCCGCGTCGACCGAGTGCGTCGAGGCCTGTGGGACCTTGCAGCGCGTCGCCCCCGTGCTGCCCCTCAGCTCGCCCTTCGCGCGCGATCTGCACACGCTCTTCTACGTGGTGAGCAACGTGGAGACTCAGCTGCACCACTTCATCGAGCGCGAGCTGCTCCAGGTGCGCGCTGGCGACCCGCGCAGCCGCGAGCACGGCGCGCGCCTCCAGGACGCTCTCGAGCGAGCGGCGTCGAGCAGCACCGTCAAGTCGACCGTCAAGGCGTCTCTGCTGGCCGGCGGCATCGCGTCGCTGCTGCACCTGCTGACAGTGGCGCTGCGGCGCCTCAACAAACAGCTCAACAACGTTCTCGAGGCCGACAAGCGCGGCGACGCGTACGCGGAGATGGCTACCGCCGCCGCGGCCGCGCTAGTGCTCCGACGGACCGCGCGTGATCGGTGCGCTCTCGCCTCCAATCTCGGCCCAATCTCGCCTCCAATCTCGGCATAATCTCGCCTCCAATCTCGCCTCGCAGGAGCCGTTGGCCTCGCATGCGGTTGATCGCCGGGGGCGTGTGCGCGCTGTGCACGGCGCGCGTGCTGCAGCTGCGCCTCGAGAGGCGGCGCGCGACCCAGCTGCTCACGAGCCTGCAAGAGCGTCTGAGCTTGCTCCTCCACCTGTGGGGTCTATCGACCTCGGTGCTGCAGCGGGCGCAGAAGGCCAACTCGAGCTCCTACATCGACTTGCACTCGATGGACCGGCGCGGCGCGTCGTCGCGGCCGAGCTCGCCCGGTACAGCGCCCGGCAACAGCCCTCCCGATCGAGATCGACGCAGCAGCGGCGAGCTCCGTGGCGCTCGAGACGGCGCGTGCGAGAAGGCGGTGGAAGGGAGTAGCAGCAGCAGTTGGTTGCATCGCTCGGGCGTCGGCGGCAGCCGCAACAACAGCAGCGGCAACAGCATCGAAGCGCTCGCGAGCAGCAGCGGCAGCGGCGGCGGCGGACTGGGCGGCGGCGGACTGGGCGGCTCGCTTCTCCCATCATCACGCTCGTACGCGACTGATTGCGACTGATTGCGACTGATGGCGGCTCGCTTCTCCCATCATCACGCTCGTACGCGCCTGATTGCGACTGATTGCGACTGATCCCATCATCACGCTCGTACGCGCAGCCCAACCGAGCTCTGATGAGCTCTGATGACGTCTGAGGGCGTCTGATTGCGTCTGATTGCATGTCCTCTTCCGCTCTGATTGGCTCCATAATCACCCCTCCCATCAGGTACGTGCAGCTCATCTCTCACCCTGGCCCTCAGGGCGACGACATGGAACGCAAGCAGGCGACACGTGCTCTCTTCGACACGTGCGTGCCCTGGACTGCCTGGTCCGCCCCCGAGCTCGAACCTCATCTGATTGCATGCTGATTGCCTCCCTCATCAGACTGGTGAGAGTGCATGCTGATTGCCTCCCTCATCAGGTCCGTCCCGAGCGCATTCTGGTGGGATTCACACCCCGTGCTCTTTCACACCCAGCGCGCCATCAACGCAGCGATGGCGGCGATGGTCGTGAGCCTTCGTGCGACGCGCTCTGGACGTCATTTCTTCGCCGGCGGCGAATATGCTCTCGCCGCCTTCCTGATCCCGTGGTATCTCGCCTTCCCCTCCCTCGCGGCGACTGAGGTGTACGCCATCTGGATGAAGCCTCTCATTCAAGATCTTCAGGCAATCTATGCGCCACTACGCTGGCCCTCGGTCGTCCACATCGTCCGCTCCGTCTTCGGCTCCGACCTCTCGTAAGTTGGATGACCTCTGATGAGCTCTGATGACCTCTGATGAGCTCTGAGGACCTCTGATGACCTCTGATTGCCTCTGATGAGCTCTGATGAGCTCTGATGACCTCTGATTGCCTCCCTCAATCAGGTACGAGGAGCATCGCATCCAAGGCGTTCGAATCGTCGTCATCGCCAAAGAGAAGCTCGCGCCGCATGCCCATCATGCCGGCGCTCAACACGGCGCCAACTCGTCGCCCCTCTCGCCGCACGCGACGCGCCACCGCGCCCAACACGGCGCCACCGCCGCCGCTGCTGCTTCCGCGTGCGCCTCGCCCGACGGCGCCGTCGCGGGCGGCGCGCACGTCTTGGAGCGCCCCACGATCCTCTTCGTGCCTGGAGGTGCGCGCTCACCACGACGCCCCCGCTGCGCGGCATGCAAGTGCTCACCACGACGCCCGATCCTCTTCCTTCCCCACAGGTGCGTTCGTCGCGGACTTTGAGGCCGCGGACCTCTTCTTCCTGCATGAGTGGGTGCGGCGAGCGAATGCGACGGTGGTCTACGTCACGTACGAGTTTGCGCCTCAGGCTCCCTTCCCAACCGGCCTGGAGCAGGTGATGACCTCGGATGACCTCTGATGACCTCTGATGACCTCTGATGACTTCTAATGGCCTCTAATGACCTCGGATGGCCTCTGATGACCTCTCACGGCCCTTCCCCACAGGTGATCGCCGTCTATCGGGCCCTGCGTGACAGCACGCATGCGCACCGGTTGGGGTTCGTCGCCGCGCCTCTGGTCCTCGTCGGCCTGTCCGCTGGGGGCAATCTCGCCGTCGCCTCGGTGATTGCGCCGCTCATCAAGGGCCTTCGGGCGCAGGGCGACGTCAACGGCTCTGGGGCTGACGGTACTGATTGCACCTGGTTGCAACTGATTGCAACTGATTGCCACTGATTGCCACTGATTGCCAATGAGTGCATCCCTCATCAGGTAGCACCAGTGGACCGTACGCGAACCGCATCGACGGGAGCACTGCGTCGCGTGCGGAGCTGCCCCCCATGCCCGATGCGATGCTCCTCATCTGCCCCGTCCTCAATCTGATGCGATCTCCATCACCCTCGCGGATCACGTTTGGGGCCGACACCATCCTCCCATCGAACCTGTTGCAAGCCTTCGCCGCCGCGTATGATGGCGGCGACGGGGGGCCTGAGAAGTGGTCGGACCCCCTTCTCTCGCCCGCGTTCGCGTCGGACGAGGTGCTCCGACGGCTTCCGCCGACAAACATCCAGGTTGGTTCTCGGAATGAGTGCACCTGATTGCGACTGATTGCGACTGATTGCGACTGATTGCGACTGATTGCGATTGATTGCGATTGATTGACGAACATCCAGGTTGGTTCTCGGGATGCCTCGAAGCGCCTCTGAGTGCACCTGATTGCGACTGATTGCGACTGATTGCGACTGATTGCGCCTGATTGCCTCTGATGAGCTCTGATGGCCTCCCTCATCAGGTGGGCGGCTTCGACCCTCTGCTCGACGACTCTGTCGACTTCAACACACGCATCCGACGGCTCGGCGTGCCTGGCGAGATGCGCATCCATCGCACGCTGCCCCACACCTTCCTCTCCTTTCCCCACTGGCTCCATACGGTCCCGGAGGTGCGTCTGATTGCGTCTGATTGCGTCTGATTGCATATGATTGCATATGATTGCATATGTTTGCGTCCGATGGCTCCATACGGTCCCGGAGGTGCAGCCGGCGCTCGCGCTCTCGATCGAGTGGCTGCCTCGCATGCATGTGCTCACCACGGCGCTCGCCCCGTCCCATTCACAGGTGCAGCAGGCGCTCGCGCTCTCGATCGAGTGGCTCGAGGATATGCTCTGGCATGGGTCTCGCGTGCAGCTCGCGGGCGGCATCCAGTGATCTCGGGCTCTATCTCGGGCTCTATCTCGGGCTCTATCTCGGGCTCTATCTCGGGCTCTATCCAGGGTACGGTCCTATTTAGCGGTTTCGCGGGCGGGGGCGAGGGGGGCGGGGGCACGAGGACGGCGGATGGCCATTGACCCCCCGGGGTTGTCGCGGACTGCGATGTGCCGACCGAGAGAGGAGAATAGCCGTTGGGGCAATTGTTGGGCAATTGCAGGGGGCGCGACGGCCGGCGTTTCGTCGAGCGTTTCGTATCGAGTTTCGTACCGCGTCGATTGTGTCGATTACCGAGATAGATTCGCGTGATCGCGACATTTCACATAAAAAATTTCGATTTGTGTTTTGTCTGGTTATTTATCTAATGGTAATGCGGAATCGGAAATCGCGATGCGTCACCATCCTAGGCGCGAAGCGGTGACGCGCCAACCGAACCGTTACGGTTTTCAGCCGCGGAACAGTTGAGACGGGCTGAGATGACGCGAGCACTCAGAAGTCACCCCCCCCAGGTCCTGTGACTCATAAGCATAAGTCCATCCCCGGTCCTCACCCATAAGCTGGATGGCATGCTGGGATTGCGTCGGATTGCGCCGGTCCTCACTCATAAGCTCGATAGGACACGTCGCCCTCGCCGCCCCTGCCAGAGAGGCTAGCGAGCCTTCGCCGCTCCGCCTCCTTCTCCTCACGCGCTGTCTCGAGCGCCTGCAGCTTGCGCGAGGCGACGCCCTTCTCCTTCTCAGTGGCGGACGCGGCGGCAAGCGTGTACTGGAACATTATCGCTGCTGCTGGGCTCGTACCTGCCAGGCGCACGCGCTGCGATGAGCACTTGCATGCAAAGGCAGGTCATCAGTGGCAATCAGCGTACTCGAGAGCTTGCACCGCATGTTGGCCGCGGAGAGCAGGTCGGTCAGCGAGTGCGAGAGGGCGAAGGAGCAGTCGAACCAATTCTGAGGAGGGAGGCCATAAGTATGCAACGAGGGAGGGCACTCAGCATGCAATGAGGGAGGGCGATCCGCATGCAATGAGGGAGGGCGATCCGCATGCAATGAGGGAGGGCGATCAGCATGCAATGAGGGAGGGCGATCCGCATGCAATGAGGGAGGGCGATCAGCATGCAATGAGGGAGGGCGATCAGCATGCAATGAGGGAGGGCGATCAGCATGCGATCAGGCGCACTCGCCTGCGCGGCCGCGAAGTCGCCGGCCGCATTGGCCCCAAAGCAATCAGAGTGGCAATCAGAGTGGCAATTAGAGTGGCAATTAGAGTGGCACTCACCTGCGCCGCCGCGAAGTCGCCGGCCGCATTGGCCCCGAAGGCGCACGCCCGGAGCAATTGCAGCAGCCGCTCCTTGTCCGGGGCCGGTACCTGTGGGGAGAGGGTGGGGCGCCGTGGTGAGCACTTGCATGCGAGGCATGACCAAATGAGGCCGGTACCCGAGCGGCCGCATCGTCCGCTGCGGCCACGAGCGACGCGAGCTCGTCCTGTGGGACACTCGGCCCGGGAGCGCTCGCGCCTGTGGGGAGAGGAGATGGCGTCGTGGTGAGCACTTGCATGCAGCGCGTCCTCGGCCCGGGAGCGCACGCGCCTGGCATCGGCGCGCTCCCCGCCTTCAGGGCGGCCACGTCGTTGAGCTTGCGCTCGACAATCTCGCGCTGCGCATCCGTGAGAACCATGCGCACGATCTGCAAGTACAGCTGCTCAACCAGCGCCCATTGACCCAGCTTGAGCCGCATGTTGGCCGCGGAGATCAGGTCGGCGCTGCTCGCCCTCGCGGCGTAGGCGCACTCAAACCAGGTGTGCGCCATGAGCGTGTTGCCCACCTCGTTGAAGGCGTGGCCGAGCTGCGCGAGCTTTCGATGGAACCACTCGCACACCTCGCCCTCGGGCACAACGCAGTGCCCCGGCCGCAGGCACTGCTCGATGAGCTCCGCAGGCGGATCCGCCTCGAACCACGAGGCGTCATTGCGTGGCGTGTGCGGGAAGAGCGAGTCCATGTCGCCCTCACCCTCGGCCACGTCGTCCGTCGGAGCCACGTGCAGCGTGAAATTGAGCGTCGGTACCGCCATGCGTCCGAAGAGTTTTGAAAGCGTATGAATACTAGAAAACACACAGAGGAGCAAAAGGCCGCCGCACGGCCGCGCGAGGCGCGTGTAGAGGTGATGTGAGTGCAGTGCCCTTGGGTTTCTCTATTGTGTGGAAACCGTTGAAAACGAGGTTAGTGCGTAACCCGGACTTCTTTCGGGCACGGGTTCTTAACCCGGACTTGGCCAGAGGTGCCTAACCCGGACTTGGCCAAGTCCGGGTTAAGAACCCGTGCCCGGTGTCTAACCCGGACTTGGAGGTGTGAAGACCGGGTTACGGACTTGTGCCCGGTCCCTAACCCGGACTTGGAGATTTGAAAATTTAACTTGTCCCGGGTTACGAACTTGTGCCCGGTCCTTAACCCGGACTTGGAGGTGTGAAGACCGGGTTACGGACTTGTGCCCGGTGCCTAACCCGGACTTCAGTTCAGTTCAGTTCAGTTCAACTGAACTGAACCCGGACTTGGGTCTTGCTGGGAAGTCCGGGTTACGCACCTTTAACGTTATCTAAGTCCGGGTTAGGCAACGTTCCCGGACCTTTTCCCGCCCTCGTTTGGCTAAGTCCGGGTTAGGCACTCGGGACAGGTGCCTAACCCGGACTTCGGAAGTCCGGGTTAGGCACCTCGTTGTCTTTTTGTTGAGACCTCTTCGCGAAATCCATGTCCGCCGGGGGGACTTCTTGGCCTTTGGTCGGGGGTGCCCTCGTGTCCCACGGATCGCTGGTTCGCGTCCGATCTGCATCCGACGCGACATCCTTGTCGTCATTGTGCATCCCGTCCTCGCGCGCCGAATGCGAATTCCTGTCGCAAGTCACGGCAGTTCAAGGCTGGGTTTTGGAATACAATCAGCAGTCCAGTTCTTGGCATATCTTCTTGTTTTGCTGATTCAGCGACCTCCTCACAGACCTCGAGTTCTGCCTAGGCCGGTGTGCATGGATCTCATCGATGATCCGGAGATTGATGATCCTCATCGCACGGCTCTCGACTTCGAAGGCGGTGCACAAGAGCTATATGTCACCTGTCATAGCTGCAGCAGAAACGTTCCATGAAGGCGGTCCATCCCATCCGGCATTCAGCGAGTCATCGGTTTCATACCGATGGCAAGGCTCCCTCGGGTTCCGAGCGTGGGTCGATTGTGCTGAGGGGGGGCAGTGGCCAAAGGACTTCAGTCCGGAACGTTGCTTGCTGTGGTGTGCTCCATTGAGCGAAATTGACATGGTTCAACATCTGCTCTTCTACACTGTGTTCGGGTGTCGAGAGAGAGAGCAGCGTGGGGTAGTCCCTCTTCGGTAGAGAAGGATCTGGGCCACCTCGACTAGGTCCTCTCCACGCTCCTGCTCTTCAAGCTCGGTCATCCCCGGTGTGCATGGATCTCATCGATGATCCGGAGATTGATGATCCTCATCGCACGGCTCTCGACTTCGAACACCGTGTGAACTGTGTTCGTGTGTCGAGAGAGAGAGCAGCGTGGGGTAGTCCTTCTTCGGTAGAGAAGGATCTGGGCCACCTCGACTAGGTCCTCTCCAAGCTTGTGCTCTCCAAGCTCGGTCATCCCCGGTGAATGTGCAAAGTGTGCATGGATTTCATTGATGATCCGGAGCTGGACGATCCTCTCCCGCGTCCCGGTGTGGCATTGGTGATTGGACTCACCTCGTATACGTATGGCATTAACGACGTATCGACACACCACATGACACAATTTTTGCGTAACCGAACGCGCAGCGCGTATAGCTCGGCTGGCCGTGCCGTGCGACGCAGATAGGGCGTACGGCGGTCGGCGTTGACCCAGCGGTATACCCTCCGTCGCGTGTGGGCACGTGTGTACCGTACCCGGTACCGGTGTACTAACACAAAAATACCATTTCCTATTCAATTTACCTCGACAACAGTCAACACAACCATCGATGAGGTTTGTTGAATGTTCAATGGTGGCGATAGCGGTGGCGAGGGCGGTTGCCGATAGCGGTGGCGGTGGCGGTGGCGAGGGCGGTGGCGATAGCGGTGGCGGAGGCGAGGGTGGCGGTGAAGGCAGGGGAGGCGAGGGTGGCGGCGGCGATGG
>Ga0210241_101662_pt1 | contig 15702 bp, 9 predicted proteins | sample ChrtobMetP5a_8mM_FD_155488 | JGI IMG/M metagenome (GOLD analysis project Ga0210241, IMG submission 155488) | Chrysochromulina tobin associated microbial communities from unialgal haptophyte culture, Seattle, Washington, United States - P5a_8mM | ecosystem: Host-associated > Algae > Haptophytes >...
GTGATTTACTCGTCGAGCTTGCCATTCCGCTTGAGGGACCCAGTGTGATGTGGTCCGATTCCAAGTCCGCTGTCGACATGTCTCGTGATCCGGTGGCGTTCAAAATGACCAAGCACATCCTGCGTGCGGCGGAGTTCTTGCGCGATCTCGTAGCTCGTCTGGTGGTTGAAGTGCGACACTTACCGGGGCGTGTGATGGTTGCCGACCTTCTGACTAAGGCAGTGGCCCGGGTCGTCTACCATGAGCTTCTTCGCCTATTCGATGCCTACGCCGCCACTGGTGTAGTGTGCCCCGATTAGTGTGTACGGCCGCATGGCTTTCGCCGCAGCCGTGAGGGGCTATCACGGGGCATGTGCATGCTCAGTGCGCCAAATCATCCCTTATACGGAAGTACCTGTTAGTTTAGTCAGGTTTAGTCAGTAACCACTGTGGGGAATTCCCTGTGGGGAATTAGTGGGTACGTGGTTGATTGGTTTTGTTGTTGAGTGGAGCCATGGTGTCTCTTGCTCTCTTTCTCGCCGCGCTTGGCCCTTCGTCCACGCGATAATGATGTTCCTCTCAGCCAGATCCTCCGCCCACTCACTACCGACTGGTACCCTCTCCCGCCCGAGCAGCCTGCGGCCCCCTCGGAGGCACCGTCCTGCCCGAAAAGTGCCTTCGAGCTTCTTACTCCTTCGGGTGCCGCTCGCCTCTCCGGATGGATCGACCACCAGCTTCGAGATCTCGCCCACGTGCGCGCGGAGCTCGCCCGCGGCGTAGAACCCGGGGCAATTGTCCGTGACCGCCCCGGGCCGGTTGCCATCGGCCAGTCCGAATTCCTGAGCTGGGCGCGAGGTCGAGTCTGGGACTGCACGCTCGATCTGAGCCCTTGCTGCGTGGTCGCCTCTTTCCATCACGCGCCTTTGGAGATTATTGACAGAGCCGAGGTGCAGCGCAGCCTAGCGCACTACCCCGATCAATCTCTTGTCTCCCACCTTCTTCTCGGTGCTCGCATCGACGCCGACGTCGAGTTGCAATTCGTGCTCGTACCCCACCTCACGACCCTTCCGTTTGGCTTTAAGTCAGTACTCTCCGAAGTGGACCGCCTTGAGGGCTACCAATGGTATCGCTCTTTCGCATTCATCCCCTTCGCCCCCATGTATCTTAACGGTCAAGGGGCTACTGCGCGTAAGCTCGAACCTGATCGCTGGCGACGGACTACTGAAGGGGGCGGGCCGCGCCAAGATACGTTCGATGCGAGCGGTGTGCGCGCCCTCTCCCTCAACGAGGCGGCACGTATTTACCACATGCCCGAACATTTCGCGTCCGACCACCGCTCCGAATTTCTCGAGTGGCTGCGTCGACGCGGTCTACCGCGGTCCGACCCTGTCCCCCCATCCGATGGGCGCCGCCACCCTACCAAGTGGCCCAAAGAGGTTAAGCCGGCTCTGGAGGACGTTATGAGAGACATGGCTGTGCTCGGCCGTGCCGCCTCTCGGTGGGGAACGGCCCTCTATTGCTCCAATGACGACATCAAGGACTACTTCAATCACCTTGCGGTCGCCACCTCTGAGCTTAGTAAGGTCGGCATCCTCCTGGACCGCGCGGACGGCTCCGGTCCCCGCTTCGTCTCCGAGCGCGTCCTTGGCTTCGGCCTGCACGGATCCTCCAACCTCGCCCAGCGCTTCAGTGACGCCCTGGTCATTCTCTACTACGAGGATATGGATGCCGAGTACTTTGCGCCCGGCGCCGCGTACTCGGCTGCGGAGCAGGGCTGGCTCGAGCACCGGCTTGCTCTCCAACGCCGAGAGGGCGAACCATGCGTCGACCTCCGCCAGTGGACAGCGGCGCCGGATCAGCGCAAGCCGCCTATCCCTGCCCCTTCCCATCTACGCGACATCCCCGCTGGATACGTGTGCCCTCGAGTCCGCGCCCGCGTGGGTCAACCTTTACACTGACGCGCTCACTACCGCGAGGGTCCTCACGGCCGAATCCGCTAAGAGCACAGTTATTGTGGAGACCTACCAGCAGCTTATTTCCTCCGCCGAGTGGCGCTCTCTCTATGGACGCATTCGTGTCGCCCACCTCTACGGCGACGCCAACGTGCTCGCCGACTTGATTTCTCGTGCTCGTTGGGCCGAGTTTCGTCAGCTGTGCGTGATGCTGGGCGTTCGCCCGCAGCTTCTGGAGATCTCTGCGGGGGTCCGCGAAATGTACCGCGCAGTCGTTGCCTGCCTGCGCCAACGATCGCATCTGGCCGCCACTGCCCGAGGCGTCTTCAATCCTAACCTCATTGGTGACCAGCCGATAGCACAGGACGCGGCCTCCTCTGGCTGTGCCGAGCTCCTTTACGCTCGTCTTCGCCCGACGCCACCACTCCCTGGCTCCGAGGGATACGGCGCTCCACTCTCGTCGTTCACGCCGCCTGGCACCGAGCTGCACCCGACGGCCCTTTTGCCCGCCTCGGGCTACGCAGCCTCACTCCTGCATAAGGCTCTCTCCCCGGTTCCGTTCCATTGCCCTGTCTTACCGAGCCCTAGCCCGGAACCTTCCGGTGCCTTCGAGCGGATACCCCTGGCCGTCTCGCCTCTCCCTCCTCCAGGAGCCCGGGACCCATCATCCAAACGACGCCTGTACGACCCAGGCCCTCGACGCCAGGTGGGCGACCTTCAGCTGCCACCCGCTCCTCCGTGGGAAAAGGCTCAAGCCTCCGGGCTGGCCCTAGCCAGCGCCGAATACGCTCGCCTTCGGGCCGCGGCCTTAGCAGAGGGTGGCGAACCGAACATGGCTATCCGCACCGAGCTCTCAAACGTCTTAGCGACCACGGCGGTGATCGACGAAACGATATTCTTCGGGATAAACTCGAATACCCTGGAAATGGACGTTCGGGCGTGGGAAGCATGGGAGCGCGTCTGTCGCGCGCAGGGCACCAGCCCCCTTCGCACGGCGGCAGAAGCGCGCAACTTCCCTGAGCGAAACGCTCACCTTTTGGCTTGCCTGATGCTGCACGCGTTTGCCACTGGGCGCCCACGCGACCGCAGCCGATCCTTCATCAAACCTAAGTCGGCGCTGGCTTACCCGCTCGCTATCATACGCATCTTCGCACGGTGGGGCGTCACGATGCCCAGCTATAAAGTACTCAAGGCGGCGGTGGCCGGGCTAGCTCGGTCTTATCTCGCCTACCACGGGCCTATGTCGCTCGCTCCGAAGCGTGCCGAGCCGATGAAGTTTGGCATGGTGCGCGAACTCTACGCTATCCCTTCGGCCGGTACCGTCCGCATCGGTAGCTTGCCATGGTCGGATGCCGACCACAACGTGTTCATCTTTCGCCGTCTCATCTGCGTGATGATGGTGACAGCGTTCCGCACGTGTTCATCTTTCGCCGTCTCATCTGCGTGATGATGGTGACAGCGTTCCGCCTCGGGGAGATCGTCTCCCACTCTTCGGGTGAGATCATGTATCTAACCTTTGAGTCCCTCACGTGGGTCATCGGGGGGGTCGCCATCTCTCACCCGACCGCTGCTCAGCTCGCTTCGCTTCGTCCGGGCATAGATGGCGCCCGGCTTGCACCGCCGCGCAGCAAGCCGGACCAAACGGGCGAGATTCACTGCCCGTTCAGTGTCGTCCTTACCTTTCATCCTGACGACCCGATCAACGCAGCCGCGGCGCTGCGGGATCTCGAGCTCCGAGTCGGGTCTTCGGTGGCGAACCGGGCAGCGACTCCACTCTTCTGCGACGCGTCCGGGGAACCCTATACTCACCACTTCCTTCACTCCCTCCTCCGAGCGGCGCTCGCCCACCTCTACGGGGAGGCTGTTGCCAGCCTCTACTCCTTCCACTCATTCCGATCGGGGTTAGCTACTGGACCGTAGGGGGGCTCGCGCCATGGCGAGCTCCCGCGGCATTCTAAACATTCAATCCCTTAACGAGCTCACGTCCGAGAAGGTTACTTCTGCTTCAGATTTGTCTTCTCGCCGGGCGAGTTAACAGAAGAGGGCGGTTGGGCCGGGGTGAAGGTAGCCCCGGCGAGTTAGGAACCAGAGCATGCTACGCGCGCTCCCGCCACCAGCCGGAGGATACGGTGGGGAGCGCCCACCCCAAGGGGGGGGGGCGGGCCCGTCCGGTATAGCCGATACGCGCGCCGAGCGCGACGTTTCCTCCGTCGGCGCAAAACGGATCGGAGTTTCCGCGATCCGCGCGATGCGGAGACCAAGGCCGGCCAACGCGCAGGCCATCGCGCCCGTCTAGCGCGCGCAATTTTTGGTGAACCCACCACCATCCCCTCCACCACCAGTATCTGTGTTACTGTGTGTGGACCGTAGGGGGGCTCGCGCCATGGCGAGCTCCCGCGGCATTCTAAACATTCAATCCCTTAACGAGCTCACGTCCGAGAAGAAGCGGTATTAAACGCGCCATCGCGCGATCGGGCATGGGGGCATCGGCGCCCCCCCGCGGCGCGCGCCGCAGCCCCAGCCGGGCTGCCGCGGGCCGCGCGCCGGGGCGGCGGTCCTTAAATTGCGTCACTAGAATCTCTAATCTCCACAGTCGTCCGCGCTCGACTTACACGCAGTGTGGACACAAACATATAGTGCGGGCGTCGAGTGTGGGTGGGCACCACTACGTAAGCGAGGCGGGGCAGGGGGTGGCCCGCGGTGCGCAGGGGGGCACAGCGGCGAGCTCGCAGCGTCCGAGGACGGGGCGACGGAGCGCACGGTTCGGAGTATACTCGAGAAACGGAGAAAGCCGGACTCCGACTTGCACTTCGAGCAACTCCCGACCCGCAGCGGCGCTCCTCGGGCGTGCGGCGGCCGAGTGAAACGGCGGCGTCGGCTAAGGCGGCGGCGGTGGCGACTTGCCCTCATGTGTGCGATGAGCTAGGACCTCAGAACTCGTCTATTACACTCAGCTCGGCATCGGCCCTCTTCTTCTTCTTAAGCACGGCCGTGAGCGCTACGCGATGCTCACGGTTCTCCTCGGGTGAAGCTTGCCAGCGGCTGGCCGTGCCAAAGCCGAAGGCCGCGCTCGACGGCCTGCGGCCCAGCGCCTGCGCTCCGAAGGCGGTAGCGATCTTATACCTGGCATGCGGGCCTGGTGAGCACGGGTCAGGGCTGAAGATCCGGCTTGAGTGCACGTGGCGCGCATCGTCCTTGTTGAACGGGAAGACGGGCTTCATGTGGATGTCGGGCGCGGTACCGCCAATGCACGTCGGGATCTTGTAAGCGCCCGGCCCGGGCACCGTCCCGGTGCGCGTCTCCTTGTTGAAGAAGCGCTCCGCGCTGCCCATGCCCGACTTGATATGCGGCGGCTTCTCGCCCCGTTTCGCGCCCGTTTGCGTCTTGAGGCCGAGCGACGTGCGATCGTACGCAGCTGGGCCGGGCGAGCGGTCGGGACCCGGGTCCATGGTCTTACGCGGGCACTGCGAGATCTTTCCTGCGCCAAAGGAGCGCTTCGTGGACTCCCACTGAACGCCAAGGCATGTCGGGACCATGTAGATCGGGCCCGGGTTTTCAGCAATCTTGGTGGCGCGCTGCTCCCTAGGAGCGCGGTGACTCGGCCGCAGGCTGTACTCCGGGCCGATGCCATGCGGGCCGGGGCCAAGGAAGACGTCATCGGGCCTGTAGATCGGACCAGGTGATGCTATGGTCAGCTTCGGCTCTGCGCGCTTATCCCTGCCGAAGGTCCACACCGGCGGGTCGAGCATCTTACCGAGCGGCTGCTTGCCGCCGACGCTGTTCGGAAGGACGTAGCGAGCCGGACCGGGCGAGTCGACGGTCGTCATTGGAGAGAGCAGGCCGTCCTCGCGATGCGAACGAAAGCGGCGAGTTTCGGGACAGACGTAACAGTCGAAGTCCGCCGAGACGGCGCTTATAAAGCGACGAAACGAGCGAGGATCGTCTCCGCATACCATATTCCATGTCGTCCGGTCCAGCAGGCGCACTCCACGCACCACGACGCGCACACACGGCGTCGCCCGCGCGGTTCTAGACGCGCGGTCTGAACACGGACATAGTTACGGTCGCTCCACCCCACGCGCACACGCGGGTCGCGCGTACGGCGTCGCCGTCGGCGACATTCGCCCGTCCCTGCGGTGTGGGTTCTTAAGTCCCACAGGCACAGGGCCTGCGCCTGGGCTCGCCCAGACACGAACACGACAGGTCGACAGCCGCTGTGCGCCCGAGCGCGACCCGACGCAGACCAGAGCGGTCGCCACACGACGCAGGACGCACGCGGCGCGCAGTGACTCTCTCTGCACTCTGGACCGGGCAGTGGACACAGATCGCGGCAGGGCGTATCAGTACAGCCGCCCCATAGACTCAGATGGAGGCCTGCAGCCAGCTTTCGCCCTTTAAGCGCGCGGCCTCCATAGTTCGCTCCTCGACGACGTTCGCGTAGTGGGCGGGCATAGCGCCGAGTGCATCGAGTGCCTTCCACTGCACGGCCGCGAGCTTCTCGGCGCGCTCGCCTTCTGCGCCGCGCAGGTGCAGGCAGATCGTGGGCACCTCGAGCACACAATACTTCCAAGTGGTCACCTCTGAGGACGATCGCTCCCGCCAATAGACCGACTCCGCCTGGGCCAGGCGCGCGTTGGCCACCGCCAGACGGCTACTCAGCTTGGCCACGCGCTCTGCGACGGTTGCCTTGGCGGCCTCCGCCTTATAATCGCGATTGCCAGCGCCGACGCCGGCGGTGCTCATGCGCTCCACTGCTGGCGTCGAGGCACCTGCGCTACCGGCAGTGAGGCGCTGATACTCGGTCGTGAGTGCCTCTGCCTCAAGGTGGCGCTTATGAAGCTCGGTGCGGGCGCGCCCGTACTTATCATGCGCCACACGCAGCTCTCGCTCGAGCTTCGTGTGCGCGTCGATCGCGGCCTTGAGCACCTCTTCCGCATGGCTCACGTCCATCGCGAGGGGCGTCTCCACGTACGTGTGAAGCGTCTCGAGGAGCGCCTGACGACGGAGACCAACCAATTCAGGCGCACTCAGGCACACGCAGGCGCACTCAGGCGCACTCAGGCGCACTCAGGCGCACTCAGGCGCACTCCAGAGGCGCTCCAGAGGCACTCCAGAGGCAGAGAGTGAGGGAAAGCGCACCTGGTGCGCCGCGCCGAAGTGGGCGCCGCGCCCAAAGATCGCCTCGAGGGCCGGAGATTGCGCCGGAGATTGCGTCGCCGGCTCGAGGCTCGCGTACGTGCTCACGACGACGCGTTCGGCCTTGATGCGCTGGCGCGTGAGCTTGAGGGCAGCGCTCGACTCCGCAATGCCGTCGGCCACGTGTCGCGCGACCTGCTCGAAGAGCGCCGTGCCGGCGGCGGATCGATCAATTGCACTCTTGACTGCGCCTCCTTCAAACTCGGCCGCCGCGCGAGGCCGTCCGACAAGCAGCGTGACAGTGGTGCGTCCGTTGCCGGTAAGGAGCTTGGCCACATGCGCCGTGTTGAGCACTGCGACGCCATCGATGGCCAAGAGCACATCACCGGCGAGGAGCCCCGCGGCCGCTGCGGGCGAGTCGGAGACGACTTCCTGCACGCTCTCCCGTCCGCCTCGGCTTCGAATCGAGAGCCCGAGCGGCTGCGTGTCGTCCGCCCGATGCACGATTACTTCCACACCCAGTACCTGCTCGCGCGCGCCAGCGGCCGCGGCCGCGGCGGAGCACTGGGTGTCGATGGCGAGACTCGGCGCGACCTGCCCCTTCTCAGCCTCGGCAGCTTGCCTGGCGTCCAGCGCGAGCGCGTGCTCCGCCGAGCGCTGGGCGGCATCCCGCAGCTGGGCCAGCCACGTGTCTCGCTCGGCCAGGGTGAGCGGGTCGAGGAATAACGGGCGGCTCGCCGCGTCGGCGAAGGCGGTCGGCGTGAGCTTGATGACCGATGCTCGCCCCTCGGTGGCCTCTGCTGTCGCCTCAAACTCATGTGCAAACAGGATGCGCGCGGGCTGCGAGTCCTTTGCACGTTGGTAGAAGAGAATGAGGCCATCGTCACGCAGCACGAGCCATTGCCTTCGCCACTTGCCACCGCGTGCACCGCCGACGCCGCCGCTGCTGCTGCTGAAGCTGCTGACACTGCCGCCGATGGCAAAGCTGCTGAAGGAGCTCGTGGCGTTCGCGAGGCCTTCCACGCTCGCGCTCATGACTCCCTCAATCGCGCTGTCGGCCCCCAAACTCGCATCGACCCATCCGTACTTAAGGAGCCCTTGCTGGCGCATCAGCCTCTCGGACGGCACTGGTGGAGGGGCCCCGCCACGAGTGCCAGCCGCCGATGGAGCTCCCGCGTCAGGCTGGTCACTCGCGTCCGGGTCGCTGGCGGACCCTCGGCCGGCGCTGCTGCGGCTCCACGAATTACTCAGCCGCGTACGCGAGGCGAGACCGTCCAGCCGTTGCCTCTCGTCTACGAGCCTCGCGACACGTGCCTGCTCGCGCTGGATGGCCGCAGCCCACTCGAGCGTCTTCTCATTCGTCTCCGCGTGAAGGTGGTACCTGAGGAGGCAGGCAATCCAACGGCCAGGCATCAGCGCAGCGGCACTCAGCGGCACTCAGTGGCACTCGGCGGCACTCGGCGGCTCTCAGCGGCACTCCGCGGCACTCGGCGGCACAGAGGTACTGAGCGACACTCGAGGGGAGCACGTACGGCCGATCATATGGGCAGAAGAGCTCGAGGATCGCCGAGCCGTCGTCGGCGAAGGTGGTTCGCGCCGTGAAGCGAGAGAGTTCGAGCACGCGGCATTCCTTGCCCGAGAGCAAGGTCGCCACATTCGCGTGCTTATCGCTATAGATGAGGCTGTTGGCGGTGAGTACGGCGAAGCGCTTGTGCCAGATCTCTCTCGCATACGCCTCCGTCTTCTTCTTGAGGATACCTTCCATCAGCACGCCAAGTCCATCCTCGCCACTGCCACAATCCGTCCTCGCCACTGCCGGCGTCGGCGCGGCCGTCGCGGCGACGCGGAGAGCCTCAAGCGTCGTATTGAGACGTTCAGCCCACACCTGACGTTCCGCGGGGCTCGAGGCGCGCAATAAAAGAAGTTCACTGCTGCTACTGCCGCCGCCGCCACCGCCGCCGCCGCCACCGCCGCCGCCGCCGCCACCGCCGCCGCCGCCGCCGCCGCCGCCGCTCCCGGGGCTTGCGGCGGGGCTGGCGAGGGTCGCGCCGCTACCGTCCTCTCTAGCGGAGGCGGGAGCGGAGGCGATCTTGGCGCCGTTTGACGCAGCCGTCTGGCCGCCAAGCATGAGGACTAGCAGGCATCCGTCGTCGCTGCCTTCCTCCACGCCGTCCTCACCGTCCTCACCGTCCTCTTCGTCAGCTGCGGCGGCCGACGTGCGCGCACCCACAGCGACTCCTCCACCGACAAACTTGGACGTTGTTCGGGCGAGGCTGGAGACGGCACGCCCGACGTACTTGGTCGTCGTTCGGGCCGTCCCTCCGACCGCCCCGAGGAGGGCCGACTGACGCATGGCTTCGCGCAGGGCCTGGCGAGCTAGCTGCGGAGTGGAGGTGTCGAGCACACGAGTTCCATTGGTAGAGGAGCCCGAGAGGCTCACGAGCCGTTCGCATTTCAGGGGGCCGCCCGGCGCGGCGAAGCCCGCCGCATTGCCCGGGGCGGGGGCGGGCCCGGCGGAGCTTGCGCGCGAGGCGCCCGTGACGGCGCCAAAGGAGAGGAGGCTCAGCGGTGCAGCCGAAGCACGTGCCTCTTTGGCCTCCCACCTGTGAGAGCATAGGAGGAGCACGTCGTTGAGCAGGATAGCGACGCGGTCACTCCACTCGCCGCTGCGCGTGAGGCACTGCAGCTGCCCCTCGGCAACGAAACGACGGCATGGGTGCTCGAGCGCCACGGCGAAGGTGCCGAGCCGACGTTGTACCTCGCTCACTTGGTTGAACCCGTCGGACTCGCGCTTCGCCTCGTTCAGGTCCAAGACTGCCGCGCGAACAACCTCGACTGCCGCCCGCAGAGCCGCGCCTGCGCCCTCGACACCTCCCGCCGCAGCGGCCGCCGCCGAGAAGGGCGACTCACCGGAGCCAGCTCCCTGCGCGCCGTCGCCGTCGGCGGCCGCGGCCGCGGCCGTAGCGGCGGCGGCGGCCTTGGCAAAGGCCTTCTCAGCGCTCTCGAGAAGCATCAGATAACGTGGCGGGCGCTGCACGGGAGTGATGAGTAGGTCATTGAGCGTGCGCGTCGAGCGGAGCTGCGTGGTCACCTGGCGCACGCGGCTGTCGAAGGCAGGCACGCCCATCAGACTGCTCAGGGCGCTCAACCCCGCGTCGAAGTGGTTGACAAAGGCGCGATACCGGCTGAGAGGATGCTCACGGAGGCTGGCCGTGGGCGGGCGGAAGGCCTCAGCGAGGGCCGCGGCTGCCCATACCTCGCGCTCCATCGCCTCGCGCCGCCCAATCGGCATGCTACCGGCTCCCGGTACGATCTCACGCGAGTTCATGCAGATCTCCTGAACGTGCTCGAGCCTTCCGAGGAGCTCCTCCGATGTGCGATGGATGGCGCCGATGCTCTCAAACAGGGGCGTGAGGACTGTGGGCGCGAGCGGCTGCAGCGCCGGGCGGAAGCCAGTGAGAAGCTGCTCGAGCCCTGTCTGGTACGAGCGCTCCGTCTCGATCAGCTCGATGAGCAGGCGCCCAAAGCCGCTCGCCTTGGCCGGCGGAGGGCTCGTAGGCTCCAAGGCGGCGGCGCTAACTGCGTCCAGCTCCGCAATGGCAGCTGTGGGCGGTGGCGCTGGCGCCGGCAGCAGCATGTTGGATGGAGGGCTGTCCGACACCTCCGCGATGGTCTCGAGCACGTCTAGAATGGTCGAGGCCGATTGCGTCGCCGCATTCGCGTCCGTTAGCTGCTCCACACGCAGCTGCTCCACGCGCTCGAGCCAGTCGCCAGAGTCCGCACCGTCCATGGACGGTCTGCCGAAATCATCTCTGACAGCGTCTGTGGCCCAATATGGATCGTTCGGCTCATCTTGGGGAGCCGTGACCGAGCGCACGGGCATCCACTCGGATAGGCCGTCTCTCCACACGAGTGCGTCTGGGTCAAGCGTCTGGAGGTCAAGCGCCGAGATCTCGCGCGGCTCATCGGCAACTGCGACAAACCAGGTCGCGGACATGAACAAACCGAGCCGGCGGCCCGAGCGTTAGCTCGAAAATCGGTGGCACCGCTCTCGGCGGACGAGGATGTGAGTTCTGCTTCGATCGCGGGTCAGTCATGGGAGAGAATCGGCGCCGAGAAGTTTACCGGTTCAGTAGGATAGCGGGGAAATTCATGCAACGGGGAATGAGTGAGCGATCTAGAAGGAGTCCGCGGGTTTTCTGTGGGGGGGAAACGCCCCGCATGCAATGAGAGGAAGGGAAAAGCAACCTGAAATTCGTTCACGTGTTTCACGTTCTTCGGCCGGGGCTGTTTCTGGAGCGAATCGCCGCGGCGTGCGGGCTTATTGACGGCGGGCCCACCTTAGGGCCCACCAGGCGAGCCTTACTAGCCGCCTTGCCTTATGTCCTGCTCAAGGTCCAGCTCGTGCTCAGGCAACACACTCAACTCCATCTTCACTCCTCGAGTACTGGCCAAATCATACAAATCGGAGAAAGTGTATGATGCATGGTTTCCACTGTCTGTGGCGTATGGTGGTCACACGCGCAATTATGTGCGTCACTTTGTCGAGCCTGTGTCGCGCCAAGTCGCTGCCGAGTACAAGTGCTCTTGCGGCATCGTCGCGTCAGAAAATCTAAACTCGACGGCGGCGATTCACTTGCGCTGTGCTGACGTGCCGTTCAGCCGCCACCGTGACTATCATCTTCCGCATCTAGCGTATTTTGAGTTCGTTCTGGCCAGGCTGATCGAATCCCGGAAGCTCCACCAGGTCCACTCGCTGATCATCCTCAACGCAAGCGAGCACACCGACAAACTGCGCCCAGGAAAGTTTCCCACCGAGGACGAGCGCCGCGCCTGTGATCGACTCGCCTACTCAATCGCCACCTACTACCGTCGCCACCATTTCAGAGTGACGCACTTTCAAGGAAGCGCCTCCGAGGCAGTCCAGGTCATGCTTGGAGTCCACACGCTAGTGAGTACGTCACCTTCGTCGTTCAGCTTCTTCCCTGGGCTGACCAAACGGCCAGCGACGCGATTCATCACCACGGAATGGTATCGTGAGGAGCTCATCAAGTCATCCATCAAGTCGAGCACGCCGCCAGGCGCCCCAGCAGCTCACACTGAGCAGGCCTCTAAGCAGGCATCCGCGGGAAGACCAGCGGCAGCGCCCTCGCCGCCGTGCGGCGTGCGCCCCATCAAGTTCGCAGAACGCTTTGTCGCGTTCCAATACGTTGGAAGGTCGCAGCGCGACGGTACGCCATGCCCTGGCCTTCTCGCCACACGTGCGGTATTTGCGGCCAACTTCACAGAGTGGGTGCCGTGGTCAGTGTTTCGGGAGCCGCAGCCGCTGCTTCATGGGCTGGTAGCGAGCCGGGCCGAGTATGTGGCTCTGGTTGAGAGCATGTCCCGGACGTTGAGAGCAGGTGCGACGGCCCGTTTTGCGATTCCCCAAAGATTCTAACGTAAACACAAAAACCAGACGTAGGGTAGAGCGACGGTTTGCACGGAGAGTTACATCAGTAGTATGCAGTTTCCCAGTTACATACGATAATATAACTGCCGAAAGCATGATTACATGTTGCCTATATGCCATGTTTTCAGCAAAAGTGACCTGCTCGTGATGAACATCTTGCATGCGACGCCGAAGACGGGCGCCGATTTTGCCTGTATCCGGCAGGTGCACACGACGCCCACACGACGTGTTTTTCCTTCGCGTTTTCTTCCTGCACCGGCGCGCCAGCGGGCGCGCTGGCCTCGTCGTGCTCGTCAAGCATGGGTGTTATGGCGCGGGGTGCTGCAGTCATGCACCCCGCGCCGATCTGCTCGAGCTGCTCCTGGAGCTGGCGCCGAGCGATGCCGGCGATCACGACGGACATCCCACCATCATGCGAGCCAGTTGGCAGAGCGAGCGAGGAGAGCAGCACAGTGTGTGGGCGCGGGGATGAGTGTGGGACCACTTCGAGCACCGCTTCGCGCGGTGGTAGAGGGTGATCGTCTTTTCGCGGACCATCGCCTTCGTGTAGAACACGTAGCAAAAGGGTCTCGGGCTGGTCTGCCCGGGGCACCATCCATGAGGACATCTCGCCACTGGGCGACGCCAAATGTGGAGCTAGTTGCGAGCTCTCGACATTGGGCGACGCACGTTGTGGAGCTCGGCGATGCGCGCTGTGCCGCTGCAGCCCAAGTTGCTGCTGCTCCTGATGCTGCGATTGGTGAGCCACAGATACAGTCACACCACGATGCAAGTGGAGCACCAAGACGGGCGCTGCGTGGTGGCTGGGTGGCGTTGCCCGAGTTGAGGGCGCACGACGAGGTGGCGGCGATCGCTGATAGACGTTGCTGCTCGAGCTGAAGGAGTCGCCGCTGAAGAACGTGGACGATGCATCGTGTTGCCAGCTGCACGATGGCCAATGAGCCGTCGCCAATCTAGAGTACTCGACTTGCTTCCGAGTGGCGCGTCGAGCGGCGCGAGCTGCCGTGTGAGAGGCCGGGTGCACCGGTGGGCTTCTGGTTAGTGGGGGGCGGTTGCCCGGCGCCCAGCAGTGCAGCTCCGCTTTGGTGTGTCCCGTACCGCAGTGCCGCTGCCGGCCATCCTGCGTGGGCTTCTGGTCGTCGCGACCTGCAAGTAGCATACGCGACACTAGCAACGCACTTTCGAGGCGCGCAGCCCGCGCAATCTTATCAATCGTGCTCATGTGGACTAGCCAGAGTCGGTCAGAGCGTCAGACGCAGTCAGACACGCGGGCGACCAATTTCTGATCGGTTACATTCGGTTTCGTCAGCATGCAAGCGAAGGATCGGGATAGTTCTACCGAACCACCGTATCACTTATACTGCTCGAACCTACAGGGTGCTCTCAAAACTCTCAATAGTGACCGACGTGCCGATTTTGACAAAGTACGGGAGCGGAGCATCATCTTCACCTGGTGCCGAATGATGTCGTTGCTCTGCTGCGGGAAACCCTGCCGGATTAGCTTCCGCGGCCGACGATAACATAAGCGAGGGCCGTGGAACATTTGTATCTGATCTTGGAAAGCGCGCCTCAGTCAACTGCGTCCGAAGCGCAGCCTCGCGCTCTGCTGCCTCGTATAGGTCTCGCGCTTGCTGCGCCAGTAAGCGCTGGAGCTCGTCGAGTTTGAGCTCGCGCGCCAGGTCTGCAACCTCCTGCGAGTGGCGCGCTGCATTCTCCAGCTCAGCATGTGAATCATGCATATAGTCCGCGATATCCGCCATTACAGAGTTGAGCAGTGCGGCGTCGGACTGATTCCGACGCCGCACTGCTCGCGCCACTGGCACTGCACCGGCGAGTGTATCCCCCAGGATTGCCTTGCACAGCTTCTCAAGGGTATGCGTGAGCTCTATTTTCTCGCGGTGGGCAAGTTGCAGGGCGGAGCGCCACCTGACAGTGTCATGGTGTCGACGAACGCTGATCGAGGCATTCGTCAACCTCGACTGCGGCTCCAGCACACCCACGCGGGTAGGGGCACCCATCGAAGCGATCAAAGGAACCGAGGAGGCTGGCCCGCCCCCCGTAAAAATTATCCGCTTGTGTTGTTCAAGTTCTTCGTGCATGGAGCAAAGCACGAGCGTCCACGCCTGCTCTCGAGTACTGTAGAGGGCCATGGCAGACTTGAGTCTCTTCCAAAGGCATGCGAGGATCTTTCCACGCTCAATACCCAGCATCGAGACCTGCTGGATCACCTCCTCGATGGCCGTTCCATATAGCTCGAGCTGCTTACCTCTTGGGCTCGCAGGCATCTCCACACTTTTGTCGATGTTGGCGCCCATGAAAGTGCTGCGTTCCGTGCCCTCAGCGTTGGCGGTGACGTCGGAAGAGGCCATGAGGTCGCGCGATGGACCCTTGATCCGATTACTGTCCGCGTCGTTGGAATGGCCGCCGGCCGCGGCAGCTGCTGCTGCCGCCGATGCTGCAACCAGGCCTCCTGCGAGACCTGCTAGCGAACCCGTGCGAACCGAGATGCCGCGGCTGCGGCAATCGACGCGTGCGCTCTCGGCGAGTGGTGGCAGTGGGAGCTTTCCAGCAGCACCGATCGAAGGGCTGCGATTCCGAGCCGGTGAGGGTGTGGATGCTGGTGCGGCCAGGGGTGATGGCTGCGATACGAGAGGCAGGTGGTCCGATTCGCGCTGTGCTTCTGACGGTGATTCTAAGGCGCCTGCATCGGACGGCTCATGAGCCGGGTCGAAGATGGGTGTCGTGACGGGCAACATCTGCCGCAGTGGCGGGGATGTATCAGGGGATGTACCAGGCGACATCCGCATGGGCGGCGAAGCAAGAAGTGGCAAGCCATTGAACTGCGGCTGTATAGTCTGCATAGCCTGCATACCAATGGTGGTGGGCGTGCCCGGCGGTGCCATGGTCAGAGACGGCGTGGAAGCATACATGTACTGGCGCTCCTGAGGACTGCTGGTGGTAGTGGAAGGATACCGGCGCACTGGAAGGCTGGTTGTCGAAGGATACTTGCGCACTGGCGGGCTGCCTCCGACAGTTGGCAACGGCTCTCCGCGCTCATGGCCGCGCTGAACGATGCCCATCAACACGCGCTGCATAACAACATCTACCATTTTGCGGACTTCTGAAACCGGCGCGCTCGGACTGCGTCCCGGCCGCCACACTAATTTAACGTAGTAGCCCCCG
>Ga0210241_101688_pt1 | contig 15490 bp, 20 predicted proteins | sample ChrtobMetP5a_8mM_FD_155488 | JGI IMG/M metagenome (GOLD analysis project Ga0210241, IMG submission 155488) | Chrysochromulina tobin associated microbial communities from unialgal haptophyte culture, Seattle, Washington, United States - P5a_8mM | ecosystem: Host-associated > Algae > Haptophytes >...
CCGTTTCCATAGGGGTATTTTGGGTCATCGGTGCTTGGGGGGGTAGTAGTATGGGCGGTAGGGGTAGAGGTGGTGCGGGTGGCGGACGGAAAGGCGGCGGGGAGGGCGGCGGTGATGGCGGCGGCGGGGGCAGGGAGGGTATGGGGAGGAAGGAAGGCGGCGGCGAGGGCTGCGGCAGCGAGGGCGGCGTCGGTAAAATCGGCGGTGGCGAGGGCGATGGCGGCGAGGGTGAGGACGGCGAGAACAGTGGTGGTGAGGGCGGTGGTGGTGGGGGCAGCGATGATGAAGGCGAGGGCGGCAGCAGAGGGGGCGGCGGCGGCGGGGGCGAGGGCGGTGTCGGCTGTGGCGGACGCAAGGACGTCGGAGAGGGCGGCGGTGATGGCGGCGGTGATGCGGGCGGCGGAAGGGGGGGTGCTGGGGGTCGCGGGTCGAGGGCGTGGTAGCGTCTCCACCAGCGGTGGATAGCAGCAGCGAGGCCTCGACGGACGGCAAAGGACAAGGCCATCCTTATCATCGGGGCGAGGCTGGGCGCGGCCCAAGAGGCTTGATCGAGGAGGGCAAGAGGGATGGAGTTATTAGTGCGTCTGGCAAGGTGGGAGATGAAATCAATGCCCTCGGAGTTGATGGTTCCGCCCGAGCTGATAGCGATAATCACCAAGCGCATGTTGGGGCTAATGTCCTGGTACTGGTGGCGGCGTGAGTGTGTCGCGATGGCAAGGTGGGCAGAGAGGCGTGATCGGTCAGTATGGTGAGTTGCAATGTGCGAAGGGGCGGCAGCGTCGAGGGTCTTGATGTCGATGAGGACATAGGAGTTCGGCTTATCGTAGTCACGGAGTACTATATCGGGGGCGTGCGAGATGGGGTTGTTTTGCATCCATTGATCCATGGCTCGTTGGCCTCCGTGGCCACCACGTTCAGCCGTAACACGCGAGGCGCCAAGTATTGCGTCAAGGAAGGGGACAAGGGCTTGAACAGCGGGATCGTGGGAAGTGGTATGAAGCCTCAACCCATGGGGGCAGTGCACAAAGTGGCGGTCGCCTGGTCCCACAAGGGGGTGTCCTAGAGGTTCTGCAACAGTGCAGCAGGCGGTGCAGCGAGTGATGTTGCCCTCCCCTTGCGCGGGCGGCAGGAGGACAACGTTCACAGTGTTAATACACACAACACGTAAACAACAGAGCCATGAAGAGAATACAGTACAATGAAATACCGGCCAGCCGTGAGACACATGCAGACAGAGAGCCGAGAGAAAACCTGATAAAAGAGAGAGCGGCAGGCCCCAGTATTCACAACGTTCACGTGAATGCTTGGAGTTCTCGTTCACACACGAAAGTCCCCGACCTACACTTGTATAGAGTCTCTGCCTGTCGTCTCTGCCCACCATCGGTTCTTCCACCAGACGTCGACGGCTTCTCCGCTCTGCGCTCAGAGGTTGCATGGTTATGTATCAGTTATGTATGCTCGCTTCCTCGCTAGTTCACTTTCCGCAGCAGGTCGCGCAGCGAGACTACCATGTCGCTCGCTGCCAGTTGCATTAGAACCTGCAGCCATAGCAGCTGCAATAGCATCACCTTCGTCCGAGTCGGCAATGCATGCATGAGCTTATTGTGCTCGCGCTAGAGCCTGCGCGTTGCGCGGCCAGGATGCCGCCGGACGGGAGCGAGCAGAGAGCCTGCAAATCAGCGCGCTTATCGAGCATAGGTGAAAACGGAATTAAATCAGGCGGGCGAACGCGTCGTTTTGGCGGCGTCGGATTCGTAGAAACGCGTTCGCGTGAGCACAAATGGTTTCCGAGCGCCATCTCGAGCTCCTCAAATGAACAGCAGCACAGAGTTTCACGCAATGGCGAGCTACAATAGTACCTGGGCCTCGCTTCAGTCCACGGTGCACGTGCTGCTGCTCGGGCTCACCCGTGATCTGACCGCTGTCACTCCACACGTACTGCGCACCATCATTTACCACTGGTGTGCTTCAGCACGCCTAGTGCACGAGGTTCAGTTTGTCGTTGGCAAGACACTACCGCCCGCATTGAGTGTCGGCGCTCTCGCTGGCCTTTCACCAAGCGAATACTGCGAGGTGACGGTCAAGCTACAGCCAGCATCCCTGAGCGAGAGTCGCACCGCGCACACGAGCGGGGAGAGCCCAGCGGCGCTTAACACACGAGTGGAGCGCATCGCCGCCATTCGTGAGTGGCAGCGGGTCGAGCTGCGCAAGCGAGCGGGCGAGCTAACCGATTCGTGGATCGTTTTAGTCGACGTGGATCACGACATACGCGTGTTGCCGCACGCTGGCGCACTGGGCAGCGCGCTCCAGCGTGCGAAGGCTGACAAGTGGACCTTGCTCTGCGCCAATGGCGTCGAGCCCTCATTGAACCAGGATCGGCTCACGACCTACGACACTTTCCCCTTCGTGGGCACCGATGGCTTCTGGTTTTACAAAGATCGCGAAGCTGGCCGCCGCCAGTTCGACAAGATCGCGTGGTTGGGCGACGTGTATCCGGTTAGCTCCTGCTTTGGAGGCATGGCCATCTACCCGTTTGTCGTGTGGATGGAGCCTCGTTGCTCGTACAATACGTCTATTGAGGCGCTGCACGCGCTGGGCTGGTTGCACTTTGCCAACGTCCAGGATGCGAGCAAGCTGCTCAGCGAGCTGCGCTCACAGTCTCTCTGTGAGCATCTTCGGCTGCACCTGTGTCTCAAGGCGACGATGCAGGGCTCCGAGTGGCGAGCGGGCATCGAGTCGCAGCTCCTCCTCATTCGGGCGCACTCTCGCGCTGCGGCACAGCACCAGCGTCGCAGCAGAAGCGGAGGCGGACGAGGGCAGCGAACTCAAGGTGGTAGAGGGTAGCGCCGCAGGCTGGGTGACACCACATAAACTAGTTGAGCTGCGGGAAAACTAAGGTCCGTTCCAGTCACGGTCAGGGGACAGGGCGACGACCCACACCTCTGACATTGCACATTCACACTGCATTCGCCAGCCCTTTCCAGAACGGATAACGTCAGTGAGCGAGCCTCACTAGTCGGCTCTCATACGTACACTATAGTCGGCTCTGAAACGTCTGGTATCGTGTAGATGGCAATGATACACAATGATATATCATGAGAGGCTGTCAATGATATATAATGATATCTTGTATTGAAAATTCCCCCAATCCCGGAGTACAGAGTCTCTGCTTCGATTCTGACCGTCACTCACCCTGAGTGCCGGTAGTGCCTGCCCTTGCCCGCGCTGGCCTCCCTTTCAGCCTCGCTCCATATCGAACTCCCTCCCTGCGGCCGGAGCCGCGTGGCCGCGTCACCTGGTCCTACGAACAAGTCAGGTCAAGTCAAGTACATTTTTCTCACTAACCATTCGTCGCACTTCGTTCACGTTCACGATTAACGCAGACGCATCACGGGATTAACGTCAGTCTGCTCTGAGGCCTAACCCCACCGCAAGCCCCCGCGCACACGGAACGGTCCGCCCTTTTCAGTTTCACATCGCCGTACACAGTTTACTTCAAAGAAAGCGCACGGAGAGGCCTTCCCGGTATACCATCCGCGCGCGACTACAAATGGAACCATGGCGTTGCACAGATGAGCTGCCTGAGAGCGAGTGCACGACCATCAAGGCGGAGCAACGGTGCAGAAAACACTTGGAGATGAACGGCATTAGCGGTTGCAACAGGACTTGTGGCTTCTGCTACCAGCCTAGTGGGTGGATTCCCACGCGCGCGCCATGGTTCCCAAGGAGCGAATACAAGGAGTTGGTGAGCAGCGGCGACTGGTGGCAGAGCTACGGCCACGCACATGGAAGATATGCCACGATCGTCGTGCCTACAATATGTAGGCGTCTCGACCGACTGGAGTTCTTGGTGAAGCGATTGATCACGGAGATGCAGTGCGTCGGAGAGGTCATGGTGGTCGCACGCGACCCATGCCATAGCATGGTCGAGCGGATGTTGCGCAACCCGCAGCTCAAACCCAGTTTAAAGCAAGCGAGTGAGGAGCGCAGCCTAGCCGTCGGCCTGGTCAACATGGGCGATTGGGATCGCATCTATGGGCCGGCGTCGCGGTTCTTGGCGGCGCAGAAGGCACGCGGCCACGTCATTGTGCACCTAGACGACGACGAGCTTCCTTGCGAGCGCCAAGTCTGTGGGCTCGCGGCGGCCGCCCTCAAGGAGCCCATCGGCATCTATGGCCACCACAAGCGCAAGTGCAATGCCATCAAGGGCTACAGAGCTGCGGGGAACCCGAAAGCACGCATCAACTATGCTCCGTTCGATGTGCTGCTCACGCTCTTCGCCTCGACGTCGCGCGCTTTCAACGACATCTTCGTGAGGAACTTTGACCGCTACGCGCTCGCGCTCGCCAGCGCGAGGGGAAACGGCGAGGATATCGCGTACAGCCACTTTTTGCTGCAACACTTCAATCGCACTCCAACCTACATACCGCGTGAGAATTGCTGGACGTGGCAGGTAAACGGCATCGTTGTCGAGAATTACACCGATGGATTCTCGCACCTGAACGACCGGTCTGGTATTTCGGCGAGGACGTGGCATTACAATACGCGGCAGTAGGGCAAACGCGTTCAAACCGCCAACCGCACCACCACCACGCATCAGCCGCGGACCCTCTTCTGGTTCCTTCGCATCTGCCGGTCTTACACCTGTCGCGCGTTCGATCCGATCGGTCGGCACAGGTACATTTGCAGGCACCAATGGAAAAAGAAGACTTGGGACGCTATCGGCAGTAAGCCGACGGATGTGCTCATCTCCCAGCCGCGCTACGAAGGCTGGCCGAGCAATGGCATCGTGCAGTACGTGCAGCTACCGCCGACCATAGTCGGCATGTCGAATAGCTCGATTTTCAATTTGGGCCGAACATCGATTGATCGTCAGTAAACATTGAACCGTCAGTCAACTTAGTCACAGCCATCAGAAGTAACGTTCAAAACATGGTGCTGCGGAGAAGATACGCTTACATTTTGGGGTGCATGCAAAACGCGCCGTGACGGGCGGTTTCTTGAATTTCCTCGCTTATGCCGCAGGGAGTCTCTCGCTGAGGAGCTGTCGCTGAAGGGCTGCAGACGACTATTTATCGACGGTGGATCGAATCAAGGTGGAGGGGTTGAAGAGTTTTACAAAGGGTCGTTCTATCGTTGTGCAATCAGCGCGCCCGCCCGACTGTACGGAAAGCCCTGGCACAATGCCTCACGGCAGGTGAAGCAACAATGGACGCAGCCGTTAGCATCCAGTGATTGGTGCGTGCGTTCCTTCGAGGCCAATCCCAAGCTCTTGCCCATGCTCCAACGAAAGGAGCGCGAGCATCGCAGCCAAGGGCGTGACGTTCGCTTTATCGACGGAGTCCTCGGAACCGTGTCGGGCTATGCCGTTCCTCGAACCATCGTGACCTACTCTAAAGACACTGCAGGTAGCGGCGCATCCAGATTTGACTTTCGCAGAGTTCATAGTGGGAGCCCACCACTGCTGTCGTCCGAAGAGTACCTCGGCCGCGGCTACGATATTCGCGAGATCATTCGGCGCATGCATGAGCTCAACCCGACGGCACAAGTGGCGCTGCGTCTTGATGTGGAGGGGGACGAGCTCTTCATCCACAAGGCTCTCCTGGAGACGGCCGGCGCGGACCTTGGCGTAGGCGACGGCAGCCTGCTCTGCCACGTGGATTGGATGTTCACGGAACACCACAACTTGCATGTCAATCTCACGGAATACATGTACGGGCTACCGGAGAGGGGCTACAATGTCTTCGGCGACCGAATCCATGACGCGATGAACACGAGAGGGTGTGAGTGGCAGCCACAGCGACCAATCCGTGCCCACCACAACGCCACTCGTCTTCCTTTGCTCCCTTCCCCCCAAAGCCCGACTGTGAAAGCCCGACTGTGAAAGCCCGACTGTGAAAGCCCGACTGTGAAAGCCCGACTGTGAAAGCCCGACTGTGAAAGCCCGACGTGTTCCCGACGTGCTGTGCACCTCGGCACTGGCTGGTATCGACTCTCGTCTCGCGCGCGCAGGCCATCTGAAGATCAACTGGCGAAACTTTTGGAGTGCCTGCGGTGGCCATGCACGGTACGTGTGGTCCAGCAAGACGCCGCAGGCAACTGGCATGAATGAGAGTGAGAGGATAGCAGCACAGGTCGCCAAGAGCGCACTGAAGAAGAAGGCAACTGGTAAAATGCGAGGGAGGCGGCGCTTGGCATTGGGGCAGACGTCGTCGTCGACCGATCCCACGTGGCCTCAATAGCTTTGTGCCTGATGGCAGACACGCGTCTCGAGACGCGTGCGTGTGTATGTTAGGGGTAGGGCACCTGTTAGGGCACCGAGAGTTATCAGTTAACCTGAGAGGGGGGGGGGGCGACGGCGAGCATCGAGATCACATCACATATTATTGCTTATTCAGAATTCACATCCGTAACAATTTAATCGGATTACCTTAATGCAAGTGATTTCAACGAATACGGCCGCGGCGCCTGGCTACTCCCACGCCGCCAGTACGGCGCCTGGGTACCCCGCTCAGCGGCGTGCTCCTTTAGGAACGTGATGAGCACCGCACTGGGTTTCTGGGTACCACTTAGGTACCACTTAGGTCCCACTGATTGCCTCTGAGTGCGTGCCTCATCAGATGCGCTTGTGCACGGATGAGAAGGCGGCGTGCTCCTGGATGCGTGCGTGCAGCCAATCGGCGACCTCATGCTGGCCGTTCTGGCGGACCAATTCAGCGACAGTGCGTCCCTCAAGATCGAGCAGCTCGAGCTGCGCAGTGAGCTGCGGTCCCTCCTCATCGTAGAGCAGCCAGCGCAGCACCTCCAGATGGCCCTTCCACGCCGCCTTGACGATCGCGCCGTGGTTGGCCGCGTTCACGTGCGCGAGCGAGAGGCCCTGGGCTTGGAGCCAGCGCAGCGTGTCAACGTTGCCCGCGGCGGCCGCCCATTGCACAGCGGCGCACCCAAACTTATTCAGGCTGTGGATGTCGACTCGCGGGTGCGCAGCTAGTAACTCCATGGTCGGTCGATCACCTGATGAGGGAGGCAATCAGATGGCAATCAGATGGCAATTAGCGATGATCCCACTCCATGGTTGGTCAATCACCTGAGAAGATTAGGGTCAGGGTCAGGGTCAGGGTCAGTGTTAGGGTGAGGGTTAGGGTTCGGGTTAAGGGTTAGGGTTAGGGTTAGGGTTAGGGTAAGGGTCAGGGTTAGGGCCAGGGTTCGGGGAAGGGATAGGGATAGGCGAAGGGATAGGCGAAGGGATAGGGGAAGGGTTCGAGTTCGGGCTCAGGGTTCGGGTGCACCAGGGAGGACCGCCCGATCAGATGGCACTCAGATGGCACTCAGATGGCTCACCAGAGAGGACCGCCCAGTCGAAGGCTGTGGAGTCGTCCTTCATGCGTAGCGTCGGGTCGGCGTGCGCCGTGTCGAGCAAGTAGGCGGCTACCTCGCACCGACCTGTCTTGCACGCCCACTGCAGCGCCGTGCGCCGGTCCTTGTTGACGGCATCGACTGCAACTCCAACCTCCTCGAGCAACCAGCGTGCGACCGGTAGGTGCCCCCCCCCAGCGGCCCACATGAGGGCCGTCGAGCCGTGCTTGTCGGTTGCGTGCTTCGCGAGCCAGCCACTCGCCGCAAGGGCGCGAGCTCGCCCGAGGTCGCCCACTGCGCATGCCCCGAGCCCGCCGATGGGCTGCAGAGGTAGCAGCGGGTCTCGCCCATCGCGCTCGAGGATTGCGAGCTGCACGGCCCGCTGACCGCCCTTGCTCAGATGGGCACTGCCGACGAGGCCGCTGCCGCCGCTGCCGCCGCTGCCGCCGCTGCCGCCGCTGCCGCCGCTGCCGCCGCTGCCGCTGCTGCCGCTGCTGCCGACTTCGCCGCCGATGGCAACGTCTCCACCGCTTGCGCCGCCAGGACGCGCCCCCTCGTGTGCCGTCTCGCGAATCTCGCGAATCTCGCGGGCCGATTTTGCGCGCCTCTCCTGCCTCTCTTGGCGCGCCCAACGCTCGCCGCGCCATGCACGCCCTGCCTTGACGAGACTCCCGAGGGTCATTCCCTCAACGCTCACGCCGCTCAGGCTCAACGTCAGCCCATGGCGTGCCGCCATGGACGCCATCGTCACCGCAAGCAACGAGTCCCCACCTGATGAGGGAGGCCACCAAGGGCGGTGTCATCTGAGGCCATCAGTGGCCATCAGTGGCAATCAGAGGCACTCAAGAGGCACTCAGAGGCCATTCAACGCAATCAGAGGCACTCAGAGGCACTCAAGAGGCACTCCGAGGCCATTCGAGGCCATTCAACTTACCCAAGGACCCAAATGGCGTCGCGTCGTCATCGAGGCTCTCGGCCTCTGCAGTGCTCAGCTCAAGCACGCGCGCCCAGACGCCCCTTAGCAAAGTCAGCGCCTCGGCGGCCGTCGCCCCATGCCGCGGCAGGAACGGCAGAGGGACGTTCAAGCCGCCGCGCGCCGCCATCGCTTGCTGTACGCTGCAGAGCTCCGTCGGAAAACTCGTCAAGCCTGCAGCGAGCGCCTCGAGTTTCGCCGCCGCTGCTGCCGCCCCCTCCGCTGCTGTCGCCGCCGCTGCTGCCGCCGCCTCTGCTGCTGCTGCCGCCTCCTTCGGTGCCGGTGCCACTGCAGCCGAAGCAGCGGCGCACGCCGTCGAACCCGCTGCCTCCGCCTCCGCCTCCTCCTCAGCCGCCGCCCAGACCTCAGCAGCCCGATTCGAAGCAATGCGCGCCAAACGCGGTGCGAGTCCTCGCCGAGAAGTGGCGACCTTGTCGACCGCGCTCCTCTCGCCCATTCCCCTCGCCTCCTCCGCCGCTCGCTCCGCCGCCACTCTCTCCTCCACCGCCCTCTCCTCCGCCGCCCTCTCCTCCTCCGCCACCCTCTCCGCCTCAGCCGCGGCGGCCGCCTCGGGCTCAAACACGAGCGCCACGAGCGCGCTCGAAGGGAAACGATACCTGATGAAGGAGGCCACGGCATGCAGTCAGAGATGCAATCAGGCCTCATCAGGCGCTCTAAGGGAAGCGATACCATAGCGTGGGCGGCTCTGCAACCCATGCGCCGAGCTCGCTCGTCACCGACGCTCCCGATGCGGCTCTCGGTGACGAAACTGCAACTGGACGAAACTGCACTCCCGATGTGGCTCTCGGCGCTACCGTGGTGGACGAAACTGACGAAACTGACGAAACTGCACTGGCTCTTCGGACAGAGGCGCCCTCGATGGCACTCTGCGTGATGGAGAGGAAGCGACGCAGGGGAACGTTGCGGCTGTTGTCGACGACTCCGATCGCGGTCCACGGGCAGGCCGGTGAGAGCTCGAGAGCCAACGCACCTGATGAGGGAGGCCATCGGCATGCAATCGGAGAAGCATTCAGTGAAGGGGAGAGCTCGAGATCCAGGCTGATGATTGCAATCTGAATGCCATCTAATTGCCATCTGATTGTCAGTGAAGGGAAGAGCTCGAGATCCAGGCCGATGAGGGCAGATGGCAATCAGATGGCAATCAGATGGCAATCAGACGGCAATCAGATGGCAATCAGATGGCAATCAGATTGCAATCAGGTTACCGAGGGCGCGCATCATCGCATGCTCGACCCCACGCCCTAACACGCGGCACGACATGCAGAAGCTGAGCACCTGCAGCGTGCCTCTGCCGCCATCCGCCGCCTCCGGCCTCGCCAGCGCGGCGCCGACGAAGCCATAGGCCGAGTACCGATCTGAGACCTCCACTGCTAGAGCGGAGAGGAGAGGAGACCGTAGGGCAGCAGGCGGCGGCAGAGGCCGTTTCCACGCGTTGAACTGGTTGGTGCGTTCGTGCAGCTCGCGCCATCGCTCTTCAAGCGCCGTATCGAGCTTCACGCGCGCCGTATCGAGCTCACTACGCGCCGTATCGAGCGCCGCCGCCTCAGACTTGAGAGTCACCCGGTTGGTCTCAGCACCGGCACCCTCGCCGCCGCCGCCCTCGCCGCCGCCGCCCACGCCGCCGCCGCCCTCGCCGCCGCCGCCGCCCTCGCCGCCGCCGCGGAGCACGTCGTGACGAATCTCAATCTTGACCTGAAGAGGGTGGCAATCAGATGGCAATCAGATGGCAATCCGATGGCAATCAGATGGCAATCCACGGCTGTCGTGACGAATCTCAATCTTGACCTGAAGAGGGTGGCAATCAGATGGCAATCAGATGGCAATCAGATGGCAATCAGATGGCAATCAGATGGCAATCAGATGGCAATCAGACGGCAATCCACAGCTGCCGTGACGAATCTCAATCTTGACCTGGAGCTGCTCGTGGTAGGCACCCAGTGAGCCGCTTGCTCGGCGCAGCGCGTGCCTCTCCCCCTCTGCTGCCAGCGACGCCGCGCGCACGTTCGCGGCCACGTCACCGCTCAAGGTCCCACAGCAGTCCGGATCCAGCCGCCAGACGTGCGCTAGTTGGGCGCGGGCCTCCAGGTCGGTCTGCGGCATACACCTGTGGGGAAGGGCGCCGTGGTGAGCACTCAAATGCATGCATGCATGCCGCCAGGGCGCCGTGGTGAGCACTCAGATGCATGCTTGCCGCCAGGGCGCCGTGGTGAGCACTCAGATGCATGCATATGCGGCACGCGCACCAGCAGGCGCACGATGGAAGGGCCGCCCGAACAGCCGCCACTTCGCTTGGGTTGTCGTCGATGAAGAGGCATGACTCCGGACCGCAGCGCAGCTCGGCGCACAGAGCCGCCACCGCAGCTCCCTTGTGCAAGCTCGGCGCAATCCGGTACGCACTCAAATGCTGCCGGCTGAGCCGTCGCAGTTCCGACGTGACGCCGACGGGTGGAGGCGCGACGGGTGGAGGCGCGACGGGTGGAGGCGCGACGGGTGGAGGCGCGACGGGTGGAGGCGTGGTGGCCACCGCACCGCCGGCCAAAGTTGCCGCCATTGCCTCCACGCCCGGCGGCCGCTCATCAAGCCTCGATGGCGCGCCGAGCGCCGTGGCGGGCGCCATGGCGGGCGCCGTCTCGGGCGCCATGTCGGGCGCCGTCTCGAGCGCCGCCCAGACGTCGGCCTCGACGTTGCGCGAGGCGAGCGCCAGCAGGACCCCACGCGAACGGAGCTCGAGCAGACGACGATGGAGCTCGAGGTGACGGGCCTCGAAGCGGACGCCCGCGGCACCCACCTCACCGACCGCGTGATGCCATAGGGTGTAGTCGCAGTCCACCACGATCAACTTGAGTGGCGGCGCGAGTGCTGCCAAGCAGCCCCGTGCAGTTGCCGCGCCGAGCGCGCACCACATCGGCTCGGCGTAGGGCACGTGCCCGAGCTCGTCGGCGACTGCGTCGTGCACGTCCAGCACCCCGTAGGAGCTCGCGGCCACGCTCGCGTCGATCACGCAGAGTCGAGGCTCCTGTGCCGCAAGTGCGCACAGACGAGCGGCTGCCACCTCGTACTGCGCTGCGTGCGCCGATGGCCGGCTCGGGCAGAGGACGAGGCAGAGCCGCGGTAAATTCGCCAGCGCCACCCGCACCGAATCCGTGAAGGTATCGAGCGCGGCCTGCATGATGCTAGCGTCAAAGGCGTCGTCTCTGTGCCAATCCGAGAGCCGCAGAAGGCCGATGCAGCTCACCGCGCCGCGGAAGGCGAGAGGGCTACGCAGCTCGCGCTCAAGCTGGCCGTAGGCCGCAAAGGTGACTTCAACACAACAGCCAACCCGCGCGAGCCACCACTCGAGCCAGCGGCCGATCGGCTCGGAGGTGAAGGTGGCGGCAATTGAGAGACGGTCTTCCTTCATGCCACGGTGTGTGGAAACTTTCTCGCCGGAATCGCAAAAATCCCGCACACCCAATCAGCCGCGCCTGACGTTGGCACGACGCGGCACGCTGCGCGCGCGGCGCGGCGCTTACGTTACACACTTTTCATCAGGTATTCATGCGGGTGAGCACCAGTGGCCGCCGTCGTTGGCTCCATGCCGCAGTGAACTGTTCTCCATGGATCACTATCAACGAGCTTGCCGGAAAGGGTCGCGCTGTGGTCGCGCTCAAAGACCTCGGCGCTGGCACCACTCTGCACGAGTGTGTGCCAATGGCACACGTGCTCAAGACGGTTGACGTAGATCGGTGTCTTGAGTGCCTTGCGCCGCTCGCGCTGTCTAAGCACGGCCGGCACTGCTCGATCACGTGCGTGAATGCTTACACGGCACGCGGCGGTGCGATGCTGGATCGTGTCGATCTCAGCGGCCTCCGGGCGTTGCACGAGCAGCAGGGGCGCAAGTTCCCACTGCTCATCGCCTCACTTCTCGCGTCGTTGCTTGCCGAGATCAAGGCATCCGGACGGCTACCCGACTCGTGGGCGCCACTCGAGCTGTGCTTTGCCGAGCTGCACGACGAGGCGGCAGCGCAGACCGCGACCGAGCATGCCCAGCTGATTGAGAGCTTCTGTGCCGCAGGGCTATCCAACCGCGCGACGCTCGAGCTTCTTCTGCCTTTGGCGCGCTATCGGCGGCTGTTGGGCGCCGCACAGCTCAATGCCTTTGAGCTCACGCTCACTCAGGGAGCGCGGGTCGCAGCGCTGCTGCCGGGGCTCGCGAGCTGCTTCAACCATTCGTGCGCTCCGAATGTATTGATGGCCTGCGGTGCGACGTCGCGGGTCTCCTTCGTAGCGGGCGAGCCCATCGCTGCGGGTGACGAGCTGTGCATTAGCTATGTGGACCTCGAGCAGAGCCGAGCCGAGCGCCAGGAGCTGCTCTTGCACAAGTACGGCTTCGTGTGCACATGTGCGCGCTGCACGAGCGAGGTCTCAGGTCATGCTCGCGGAGGATAAGGCAGACCCGCACTATAGCCTGAGAGAGTGTGCGATTGACACTGCACACACTGATAAGAATCAAAGCTTTAGTTAATGCATGCCTCTTTTTTCCACACTCTCACTCCGCCAGTGGCGCGCCACACAAGCTACTGTTAAATATAGATATATGACTCATCTGATCATTGCTATGGATGCCACGCCGGCCAGCCAGAGCCGCGCCAGCCTGCGCACCCTACGGGGTAACGCCTCTCGCCTGGGCGTGGCGGTATGTCAAATGGTGCACACAGGCGCGGAGCCGCGTGCCATCGCCTTCGCCTCCAAACACTGCGCGCCAACTCCTCTCCTTGCAAACGTCCCGCCACGGCTGCGATCCTTCCAAGGGTTGCCGAAACCACAAGGGTGGGCGACACAAAGCCCCCTCAAGAGCGGTGTCCTCAAGAGCGACCAAATTGCTCCAGCTGGTTCGAAGCCGCGCGCCGTTGCGCTCGCGACGCGCCGCCCACAAGCTGCTCGCGTAGGGCCGTCCAGAACGTAAGGTATGTAATCCATTCCTCGGGTGTCGAGTTGTCGCTCGGCCAGCCGCACGAGTCAAACCGGACGGCCTCCTGCACGCCTGCGGTGGGCGTGGGCCACACGGCGCCGTCCCCTTGGTCGCGCACCCAAGCCCACACCGTCTTGAGCTGGCGCTCGTCACCGAGGTACCCCGCCTTGCGCATGGCAGCAATGGAGGGCGGTACCCCGCGCCAAAAGTGTTTCACACTTGGTGCGGGTGGCAAATCTGGCAGCGCCTCCTCGTCGTCATCCTCGGCGGCGGCGGCAGCGGAGGACGCAGCTGCTGACGGCTGCTGCTTTGGCGCGTTCTTTCGTGCAGGCGCTGCCTTCTTCTCCGGCGCCTTGTTCTTCTCCGGCGCCTTGTTCTTCTCCGGCCTCTTCCTCTCCCTGGCGGCGCCCTTGACCTTGGCCGCCGTTCGGATCGGTTCGTCGCTCTCGAGGATCTCGGGTTCTTCGCCCTGACCAAGCACGAGCAGTGCTGCCGCAAGCAAATTTCCCGAGGCGGGGCTCTTGCCAGCGCCTGGTGGAGCCTTCTTGATCGCGCCGACTGGCATCGCGTCGTGGCGCCAAATTTCGTTCAAGAACTCAAGAAAGTCGCAAAAAACTTCTGCTTGTTCTCGCCGGGCTGATGCCAAGCAATTCGGAGCGATTCATCAGAGTTTTAAAAACGCTGTACTGGGCGCCTTGTGGTCCACGCTGTCTCTGCCCCCACACAAGAGCCCTCACCGAGAAGATGGGTCTTGGTCGTGGTGATGGTGGTGCACCGGGAGATCCGCTGAGCTGGCGTCCGTGAGCAGCGCCCCCTCTCAACGCGCACTCCGCGCATATGTGCCTCTCTCCCCTCACCGACCCGCTCGCACCCTTTCGGCGCTCGTGTCACAGCAACCCGGCAATTGAGAAGTGGGCGAAGTACAAGGAGGATTACCACCTGCGCTTCAGATTCACGGCTCGGCGAACGCTGGATATTGCCTTCTGGGGCTTTGCCGTGCCCATCGCCTTGTACTTTGTCGTCAAGAATGAGCAGGTGTGCAGCTCTGCTGCGCCTCTCCCAAGCCAAGACTTTCCCCGGAATCGCCATGCAACCGAAATAAAAGCATGCTGTCGCCCCCCCCACGCCCCGATCGCCCAGGAGCGTGTCGAGAAGCAGAGCGGCCGCCCCAACAGCAAGTTCTTGTGAGACCAGTGTCAAAGCATGCGCATGGGCAATAGGGACCCCCTCCCACGTATGAGCCGCCAGAGATTTATTGGGCTCGCGCACTAGACCACAGTGCCAGAGACAAGCGAGGTGGTAAGCGCAGGGCGCAGGGGCGCTGTCTTCTCCTAACGACGGCCGCCCTCCGCGCTGAAAAGCATGATACCAGCGTGTTATAGAGGAGACTCTCTCCCCTCTCTAGGTCCGGTGCGCCCGCGGTGGTCCCGCCGCCGCGCGCCACGCCGCCTATAAAACCCTCGAGATCGCCTAAAATAAGTCCCCGACGTCTGAGACGCCCAGGAGTCCCAGGGCCTCTGTGACTTTAGAAGCTGTCCCGCGGAGGCACCCGGGCGCGCCACAACACACACAAGACTCACATAATAATACCTACCCTTCAAGGTACTCGACGGGTGCGCGCGCGCGGCCGCGGGCCTTGACGCTTGAGCTTCAGCTCTTGACGGACCGCGGAGCCGGAGGGACCACAGACCTGAGGCAGTGCACGCAAGGTGAGTTAAACCCCGCTACTCGAGCGCCCTGTACCACGACCAAATTAACTCTCGACAATGGACAATCATCGAGTCGCGCGCGTACGCGGCACGTGCAAACACACGGCCAGTGTATAGCCAGGTTGTGTCGGCCACACCTCCGTCCATAGCGATAGAGGCCCTTGTGCTAGGGGGTCCGGAGAGTGTGCGCGTCGTGTGTTTCACAGCCAAAGTTTATGTTTAGAGTGCTACCGCCGGCTTCCCCACCCCCGTTTGTCGTTTCGTCGTTTCGTTTCGGGGGTGTGTAGCCATGATGTGTATGAGCTTAAGTTTTGGAGTCTAAGTTTTGAGCTCATTTCTCAGTCATTTGTGGCGTCCATCGACGATGCCGAACGCCAGTCGTCTTGCTCGGACGGCCATGAAGAAGCGACTCGGCCTGCCGATCCTCATGGGCAGGCCTCCGCGAGGTGTCAACCTCACTTTGACCGGATACGTCCTGCT
>Ga0210241_101696_pt1 | contig 15442 bp, 8 predicted proteins | sample ChrtobMetP5a_8mM_FD_155488 | JGI IMG/M metagenome (GOLD analysis project Ga0210241, IMG submission 155488) | Chrysochromulina tobin associated microbial communities from unialgal haptophyte culture, Seattle, Washington, United States - P5a_8mM | ecosystem: Host-associated > Algae > Haptophytes >...
CTGCTTGCTGCTGCTCAGTGATGGACTTTTGATGACCTCTCTGGCCTCTTTGATCGCCTCTTTGATAGCCCCTCTGATCCCGCTTCTGATGTCCTGTCTTCGATGTCCTCTTCGATGTCCTCTCTGATGGTCTCTCTGATGGCCTCTCTGATGGCCTCTCTGATGCTCTCATCCGTACTCATCCGCGGTCCTTGTCTTTCGCATCTCGCAGTACGTCAAGAGAGAGAGAGAGAGCTCGGCTGATGGGCACAAGTCTACCCGCGATAATACGCGCCGGAGGACGGTCCTCGACAGGTTTACAGCTCCTCGCGTGGGTCAGCCCTACCCCGCGAGTGACTGCTGCGGGACCAACTTCCCGGTGCAAAGGGTAACCCCCGAGTCCGGAAGTTCGAGATCGTGATGCTCAATCTGATCGGCGAGGCGATCACCAAACGCAGTGTCTCTGATGGATAAGCCTTAACGGGCTGTCGAGTACTCGAGGGGGTCGCCGCAAGGCTCTCACTCGTTCGCCCGGCTCTTCGGAGCCGGGGCGACGACCCCGATCTCGCGGCCGGCGGGCCAAAACGCACCGAACGAAGGGGGTCGGCGGGACGGACAGTGGGAGGGGGAAGCCTTAACGGGCCGAACCAGCGGCTCTCCCACGGACCGTCGACCAGTCACATGCCATGTGGGTACACACCCATGCACACCCGTAAGGGAACCACACCACTGCATATCCGATACAGCGTCTGTTCCTCCCATGAGGGGGTTGGCAGTTTCGCCGGGCATGGTGTGGGCATGGAGAGAGCATAGCGACGCCCGAACAGGAATCCGTTGGATTCAAAACATGGCCACGAGCTTGTATACATGCTGCGTGTGCTGCCATGGGATACCCTATGAGCCTCAGTAGGTATCTCGACCCGTACCCCGTATTGTTCCACGGTGTGTCTGTGTCTCAATAACTCACTCACACTATATATGAACGAGAGTATCAGGTAGGAAGTTCCTACAGTCCTGATACGTGATACATGCGAACTTTCGCATGAAGGTCGGGCAGAGGATACATCAAGGGGCTAGGAATAGCCACTTCGGAACTAATTAAAACTTTAATTCACGCCAAGTTTCGTTTGTAAAAATGCTGCGCATCATTGTGCCGATCCCTGACTTCGTGTGGTGGCTCCGCAAGCCGCTCGGCTTCTTGCTCCTTGCCATGATGGTCCGCAAACTGTATCAGGCGAGCACAGCGGTAACCTGCCTGATGAAGCGCCGAAAAGCGCTGATCATCGCAGCACGCGACGGCACGCTCTCCAACGTGAAACTCCTTTTGTCGGGCACGCCCAGCTCGGACCACGCCTTCCTGCTCCAGCCAGAAGAAGCCTGGCAGGGCGTCACTGCGGTCTACGCGGCGGCACTGCGAGGCCACACCGTCTGCTGCAAGGAGCTTCTCTTGGCGGGCGCAGAGCCCGACCAGCCCAATGCAATGGGCGATGTGCCGCTGGCCATCGCTGCGCAGGAGGGGCACGCCGCGATCATCTCGCTGCTCCTCCGATCGAATGTCGCCGTCGACCGGCAGGCCCCAGGCTCTGGCGCCACTGCCTTGCAGCTCGCGTGCATGCAGGGCCACACAGCGTGCGTGCGCGTGCTGCTCGCGGGCGGCGCGGCGACGGACACGGCCAACGCGGACGGCAACACTGCCCTGTTCCTCTGCTGCGAGCACGGCCACGTCGAGTGCGCGCGGCTGCTGCTCGAGGCGGGTGCGTCGATCGAGCTGCGATGGGGTGCGAACAACGCCGCCGGCTCGGGGGCGACACCCCTCTTCATTGCATGCATCATGGGCCACCTGCCGTGCGTGCAACTGCTGTCGTCGTACGGCGCGCGCCGCCGCGTGCCCATTCCGGCGCTCGGCCGCGTCCTGAGCGCCGAAGAGGTCGCTACTGAGCGGCACAAGCTCGAGGTGGTCGAATGGCTCCAGCGCACTCGCAGCTGGGGCGCGTTGCATCACGTCGAGGTGATGACGGTTGGACGGGTGCGCGCGCTGCTGCGCGAGGGCGCGGACGTGATGCAGCGGCTGCCCATCGTGCGCAGCGCCGAGAGCCCGCCCGATATGTTGCTCTATGGGACTGACCACGCGACGCTCGATGCGCTCGAGCTCGCGACCCTCGGACCAAATGTCGGACCAGATCTTGTACAAAATCTCGGGCCCACGCCACTCGAGCTTGCGAGGCAGATGCCGAAGGGGCATGCAGGCGCACGGCTCGTGCGCCGCGCAGCCCAGCCATGGTCACCTAGTAACCACGAGCTCTTCCCGGCTGAGGCGCGCGCGCTGGCATGCTCGTACCTCTGGCCGTTAGTGCAGCTCGGCACGGCGCTCGAAGGCGGCCCCCCGCCCACGTGCTTCGCGCATATGGTGCTCTCGCACCTGATCACTCGAAGCTCGAAGCCGAAGGCCAAGCAGCTCGCGCGGCGCAAGACGGCTCTCATGGGTGCCACGCGAGTGTACTCTGCTTGACTCAACGTTCGATGAAGCCGCTCGTCGAATTGCTATTCATCAGATCCATTACCCTTTACGTTAGGCTTGGCCTTTCTACTATGCGCACAGCGCGTTTTGAGTCGCGTTTAACCGAACGGAACCCAGCTCCACGCCAACTACATGTGAGGTAAAACTAAACAGCGTTCGCGAAGTGCAAATATTTCCTTGTACCTTGACAAGTAACCGAAACCGTGTTAAGACCACGGCTATTCGATTATACATCGAACATCCCGGTTTCCCGCGCTTTCGGCGTACCAACGCACCCGGCGCACGAGACCAGCCAGACCACGCGTCACGCCCCACGCGGTGGCGACCCTGCGAGATGATGGGGAGGTCGGTCTCGACAGCAGACGGTCAGCACCCTATAATCTTCTGAGGACCGGTAGCGGTAGCGGTTCGGCTTTAGGATCCGCGGTCCCACAATGCACTGACGGCCGTACAGCTGTACGGAGGTGCCTGGTGCGGAGCACTCGGCATCACCCGCGCCTCAGCTGGAGATCTGATGCTCTTAGCCGTGATGGCGCCCTGGCCACCATCAGGCCCGCAGGAGGCCGAACCACGAGCTGCCTTCACCTGTGCGAGGCGACTTGGGCGTGGCGACCTCTGCTGGCTTTCGAGCCGCCGCCGTTGCGCCCTCGGCGCCGTGGACCCCCGAGGGCGGCATGCACTCCCGTGGTTGACATGCACTCCCGTGGACTCCCGAGGGTGCCATGCACTCTGGCAGGCATGTGGAGGTGCTCGTTAGGCTCGCTGGAAGAGTGCAGGGCAGGGGCGGCCGGGTTGGTGTGGTGAAGGCGCCCGTAGGCTGCACTGGCGAGCCCAGTTGGCCCTCGAGTGACCGACAGCGGCCAATCTCCTCAAGAACCTTCTGGCGCAGCGTCCTCGGCGCGTCCTCCTCAGCCTCCTCTGACGACGAGAGCTCCCACGTGGCGTCGTCACGGGCGTTCGCGCTGCTCGTGACAGGGCCGACGGGTGCTGGAGGCGACTCGTACCACCAGATGCCGCCTCGCTGGCAGCGCGGGGCCACCTGCCTGAAGAAGGGGTACTGCATCGCCGCTGCCGCAGAGGGACGGCGCGCTGGGTCGAATGTCAAGACCGCTCTGACGAGGTCGATGGCCGCCGTGGGTGCGCCAGGCATGAGCTTGGAGATACGCGAGGACGTGTACGCCACACCTCGGGGCTCCGCCAGCAGCTTGCGCATGCATGCCAGCGCGTTCTCATTCTGCGACGTCTCGAGCCAGCCGAGGCTGGCGGTGATGTGGTGCGCGCCGAGGACGCGTATGATGGCGCGCAGCGTCGCAGTGGACGGGAAGGCGTCTTGCTTCTCATGCGTGGCGCGCTCGAAGAGGCGGTGACGCTCATGGCACTCGGTGTTCGCGTCGACGAGCACGAGGCACAGCTCCGCCATCACGCACCCGAACGACCACATGTCGAGCGCGCTCCCGTAACCACACTCGAGGCACACCTCCGGCGGGCGGTAGTCGCACGTGACGATGCGACCCGAAAGTGGCCGTCGCGCCAAGGCCGGCGGGCCGTCGGGGTCGGGCTCTGGTGAGGAGGAGGCACTTGGCATCGTTCGGTCGCTATGGATGAAGCCCGTCCTGAGCCGCTTCAGGTCGCGCCGCTCGCAACGTTTGACCTGGCTCCATTCAGCCTCTGTGAACGCTCGTGACAGGCCAAAGTCGCACAGGCGCACCTCGCCCTCGCGGGACACGAGCACATTGCCCGGCTTGAGATCGCGGTGTAGAACCATTTGCGAGTGCAGGTGCTTGAGGCCCGCCAGGATGCCGAGCCCGATGGACTGGATCGAGTGCAAGGATTGCACGCCGGCACGATGGATCACGAACTCGAGGTCAGTGTCCATGGCCTCGAGTACGAGAAAAAGGTCCTCAAAGGCTCGCTCGTCGGCGGGAGCAAGAACAGCGTTCATCTTGACGATGTTTGGATGACGTGTACGTCTCAAAATCCGAAGCTCCTCCATGACCATGCGCGTGTCGCAAGGCGTGTCAAAGCATTCTCTCACGCGTTTGATGGCCACCTGTCCGCCAGTGTGAAGATCCGTCGCCAGCCAGACTTCTCCGTAGGAGCCCCCACCGACGCGGCGATGAACAGTGTAACGCTCCGCCTCTGAGCGCGTGACCGATTGGAGGAACGTCTCGCGGCTCGTCCTCATTGGAGTGCGCGCGTCAGACCCGCTGACCATGCTGGACGCCTGACCTCTCAGCAAATACTTGCCCCGTTTGGCAACGAGGCAAGTCAGATGTCAAGTCAAATCAAGTCAAGTCCACTGCTGGCCTCCGGAGCACATTCGATAGGCTTCCGTACGGTTGTCTTTTGTATATTGACTTGACAACGAGGAACTCATATGCTATGTGTGCGGCAGTGCGGGGCATCGCATGTGCACGTGAAGGCTCAGGAAATCACAGTGCCTATACTGTACTGGTCCAGTGTGAAACGATCGCGCTGTGTGAGTGTGGTACCGGGGGCTTCTTTCAGACGAAGCCCGATTAGGCACGAGACTTGCTCCACATGTCTCTCTTGTTCTTCTCGTAGGTTCCTACTCGAAAGGGGACAGGGGACAAACTGGGACAGACTGGCTCAGTTTTGGCATGCAGGTGCAGGAGCCGCCTGGAGCGGCGGTGAAACGCGCGACAATCAGAGCCGAGATCCGATCGCTGCTGATGATCGCGGTGCCAAATGCGCTCACCGCTACCTTTCGCCAGTTTCTGGATCTCGAGAACACTGCTGTCATCGGTCGATTGAAGGGCCCAACGGGCGGCTCGACGGCTCTCTACATCGACAGCGCCGCCCTCGCCGCTCTGTGGATCAATCTCACGGGCGCCTCCTTCGGGCGCGGCTGTGACGGCGCGCTGTCCGTCCTCGCTGCGCAGGCCTACGGCGCCGGAAATCCTCACCTCGTGGGCGTGTGGCTCATCGTCGGCCTGGCGGGCTTTTCGGCCTGCGCCCTGGTCCTTGGCGGGCTGTGGTCGGCGACCCCACAGATTTTGGCCGTCGCTATGCCCAACGATCCCGCAGCTGTTGACATGGCCAGCCGCTACGCACTGCTCGCCATCCCGTCGGCATTTCCCAACATGTGGATGTGGTGCTTGGCCTGCTGGCTGGTTGCGCAGCGGCTGGCGTGGCCCGAGCTCATCGTATACATGCTGGGGATTGGCCTCAACCTGGGGCTCAACCTCGCCTTCGTCTTCGGCTTGCGCCTCGGCTTCGACGGCGCGCCGCTCGCTATGGACGTCACCCGCCTCGTGAGCTTCCTCAGCCTGCTGATGCTCACTGTGCTCCTGCACTGGCGTGGGGTCGTGCGGCTGCCGCGGCTCTCGAGCGCATGTCGCGAGGCGCGACGGGGGCGGAGGCTACGGAGCTTTGCGGAGCAGGCGCTGCCACAGCTCTTGATGGCCTTGCTCCAGGAGCTTGGCATCGCAGCGGTCGCGTTCCTTGCTGTCCGCATGAGCGAAGAAGCTTTCTCCGCGCACACGATTGTGATGCAGTCCTTGCTGTGGCTCACCTCACCGCTCTTCGGGATGATGACGGCGACCGAGGTGCGGATTGGCAACCATCTTGGCGCCGGCGATGCGGCCGGCGCACGCCTTGTCGCTTCTCTGTCTCTTGTCATGATGATGGTCCTCGCCACCCCGGTCAGTCTCGCCTTGATCCTGCTCAAGGACCAGCTTGGTCACCTGTTCACCGACGACGCCAACGTCGTGCACTACATGGCCCAGGTTCTGCCGATCGTCGGCGGAGTGTACCTCGTGATGGGCGTCTTCTTCGCCGCGATGGCGACGCTCTCTGGCCAGGGACGGCCGTTACCGTGCGCGCTCGGCTTCCTTCTCGGAGCGTTTCTGCTCAGCCCGACCCTCGGATACGTCTTTGCGTTTGTCCAGACGCCGTTTTCAAGATGCCCGTTGAACTGCGACGCCTCGCCCCTCGTGGGCTTGTGGTGGGGCTTCTGTGCGGGATACTTGGTCACCGTCGTCATCGTGTGCGTCGCCGTCTGGCGTTCCGATTGGGCAGCCCTTGCTCAGGCTGCGCAAGAGCGTAGCGAGGTACCAACGGTCTCGTGCGCCCCACTGGTAGATGACGCCGACGCCGACCCTGCTGCCGCCGAGGCCACGAGGGCGACGGCCATGCGCGAGCCTCTGATTTTCAGCGGCGAGGCGCGTGGCGTAACAATCGTAGATTGATCGTTGAATGTATGCGTTTGGAAGGGATATATAATATATACCATGATATATACACGATCTGACCTAAGACGAAATGTAAAAACCTAATTGGATTCAACGGGGCTTCCGTACCGCGGCACCCGCAGGCGCAACGCCGGGATGCGCATGCGGGCGGGAGGACCTTGAAAGGCCCGAAGCCCCTGAGCCTCACCGCGGAGGCCCTGCGGCCGCGTACATTGCGTATACCCGGGCGGGTTGCGCGGATGGACTTGATTGAATTTGAGACTCGTGTGGCTAGATCGATCTGAGTCTCGGGAGATCTTCCAGCTAGATCGATCTGAGTCTCGGGAGATCTTCCAGCGAGCTGCGTCAGCCCCGGGCCGAGCTCACGACCGAGCTGCGGACCGAGCTCACCGAAGATGACGAGTCCTCGGGCATGTATTGGGAGAGGCCGCCGCGCATCCCCCCTTTTGGAGGTGACGTCCACCTCGGTGGCGGCGGCGGCAGGTGCGGCGGCGGCTCGGACTGCGACGTCTGGCTGCTGGAGGCGGAGTGAGGTTTGGGGTGATGCGGCACATGTTGCAGCGCTTCGCTTATATGCTGGTCGGCAAACCGCTCGAGCAGGCGCCCCTTCAGATGCGCTGGCAGTGGCAGGCCGCCAACACTACTCGAAATGACACTGCTGGAAATGCCGCTCTCGCTGCCCTCGTCCATGGAGAGGGCATCGAGGCCATCGGCCGCATCCCTTTCGTCACCCAAAGTTTCGTCGCCCAGGCCGCGCTCCTCCTCGAGCAGCTGCAGTCCGAGCTGCCCGAGCTGGCCCAGCCGCCATGCCGTCGAGAGGCTGCGCTCCGATGCGGCTGCGTGCTTGCGCACCTCGGCGCGCGCCTGTGCCATCTCCGCGGTCAGCTGGTGCAGAGCCCTCACGAGGATGACCTTGTCGGCAATCGCCTGCTGCAGCTGCTTGCGCAGCGGAGGCTCGATCTCCTCCTTGATATGAGCGCTGCTGCCTTCGTGCACGAACAGGGGCGATTGCGGCGTCCGCGGCGCTCGCGTCGTCGGAGAGCCGCCCCTCTTTTTCGGATGGAGCTCCTTGTGCACGTGTCGTATCGTCTCGGCGTCCATGTTATGCTGCCGCTTGAGCGCGCGGATCTCAGCGGTCGCGCTCGCGAGCTGCGCGTCGCGCTCGATCAGCTGCGCCTCCATGATGCGGATGATCTCTTCGTGGTTGCGCAGCTGCTTCCTCGACATCTCCAGCACCGACCGCTGCTCCTCGATTTCGTCCCTCTGCTGCTTGCACACCGTCGAGAGCTCCGCCACGCGCAGGGTGAGTGCCTCGCGTGTGCCGAGCTCCTCCTCTCGCCGAACCATTGTCATATCTGCCAGACGAGCGCGCGCGCCGGCAGGGGGGTTTGCCGAGAGGGACTGCGCTCAAAAACAAAAGTCGCGCGACGAAACCAACACGGCGCGAATTTCAGCCTCGGTCCCTCCAGTCCGCATTGCTACTGCGCTGTCCCGCGAGCAGCTCCGCCAGCTCATCGCTCCGGCTCAGCGTGCGCACGCGCGGCATCGAGGCGGCGGCGGCACGCTGCTCCGAGTCCGAGTAGCCCCAGTGCGCAAAATAGAGGCGGCAACCGAAGAGGCTCGGCTCGTTGGCGACGGTGCGGAGCGTCTGCACGCGGTCCTCGACGAAGCTGAGCACGCTGCTCGGGTGGGCCTGCTGCAGTGCACGCAGCGTCTGCACCTTCGGCCCGCTGCCGAGCCCAAAGACATTGGCGTCCTCGTGGGCGTCCTCGAGCTCGAGCCCGGCCGAACGCATCAACTCCTGCGCAAAGCGGCGCTGCTTCGTGGTCAAGATGTGCACGTCGGCGCTGCCGTCGGCGACCGCTGCCCGAACGGCCTCGATCACGCCGGGATAGAATGAGTTCGCACTCAGCCAGCCCTCCGGGTCGCTTTCGATCCACGCGTCGCGAGCTGCACCCAATGTCTCGATCGCCTTCTGCTGAGGCAGCGCGTACCGCGCAAGCAGCACGTCGCGCATGTCACCCCAGTTGGCACCGATCTCGCCCGGTGTCAGCGGACGCGCGCCACTGCTGCTTGCGCGTTGCGCGGCGAGCGCCTCGTCGACGCATAGCCGAATCAAAAGCAGGCTTTCGTACCCCGTCTCAACGTGTGGCCTTAGTGCCTTCATCTTGAAGGCGAGCCAGTTGGGCAGGTCATCTGGGCCGATGCCCTGAAGCTGCTCCCAGTCGCCTCCCGTCCACGATCCCCGGGCGCCAGCACGCCAGGGCTCCTCAGCCATCTCCGAGGCATGCGCCATCACATCTGGCCACAGTTCACACGCCGCCCTCCAAGCTGACCTCGTCAGCTCCGACTCGCTGTCGCACAGCACGCCATCGAAATCAAGCGCGAATATGTTGCTCGATGAAGACGCGACAACCCGACCGCAGCGCGGGCTTGGTGACAAGAGCGGCAGCAGCGGCAGCAGCGGCACGTGCAGCATTGTTCACACCGCGTAAAACCTCGCTTTCTTTGAGTGGCTAACAGCACATTTTTGAACGTGTTCGGGGGAGAAAATCACGCTCCTCCTCGTCAAAATGATACAATTTCACAACTTCGCACACATAACGAAACCCTCTTCATTCCCGCGATGCTGCGCGCATGGCTCCGTCCGGCCACTCGCGCAAGCACACAACGATCGCTGAGCACCAAGGCACCCAAGAAGGACACCCTTCGGGCCCTCGTGCAGCGTGTGAGCCTCCGTGGGGAAGTTGTCTTAGTCAGAGCCGATCTCAATTGTCCGCTCAGCAAGGGGGCTGGCCCGCCCGAGGTTGCTGACGCAACAAGGCTTGTTGAGGCGCTGCCAACGCTGCGGATGCTCATCAACTCGGGCGCCAAGATCGTGTGTTGCAGTCACTTGGGACGTCCCAAGAAGGCCAAGACGCCCGAAGAAAAGCAACGAATGAGCCTGGCGCCTCTGGCAGCACGCATGTCCGAGATGTTGGGCATTCAAGTCCTGATGGCCGAGGACTGCGTGGGCAAGTCCGTCGCCAGCGCCGTATCCCAGCTCAAAGAAGGAGGTGTGCTACTCCTCGAGAACACGCGCTTCCACACCGAGGAAGAAAAGAACGACGCCTCTTTCGCTCAGTCGATTGTGCAGTCCAGCGGGGCAACCATCTTCGTCAACGACGCGTTCGGTGCAGCACACCGCGCGCACGCATCCACGAGCGGCGTGGTTCCGTTTGTGAAGCACGCAGTCGCCGGCATCTTGATGGAGAAGGAGCTCGACTACTTGTACGGCGCCCTCGCGCATCCCAAGCGCCCGTTCGCGGCGGTCGTGGGTGGTGCCAAAGTTTCGTCCAAGATCTCGGTCCTCGAGGCGCTGATGGAGAAGGTGGACATCCTCGTCATAGGCGGCGGGATGTCGTTCACGTTCCTCAAGGCACGCGGCCTCGAGGTGGGCAAGTCGCTCGTGGAGGACGACCAGCTCGAGCTCGCGGCCAGGCTCGAGAAGCTCGCCATCTCGAAGGGCATCGACCTCGTCCTGCCGACCGACGTCGTGGCCGCGGTTGCTTTCGCACCCGACGCGCGCCACGTCATCGTCGGCATCGGTGCGATCCCAAGCGACCACATCGGCGTCGACAACGGGCCCGCCACCACCAAGCTCATCCAGAGCAAGCTCTCTAAGTGCAAGACCGTCCTGTGGAACGGCCCGATGGGCGTCTTCGAGTTCGACGCCTTCTCAAAGGGCACGTACGCAGTGGCCGAGACACTCGCGGCGGCGACAGATGCGGGCGCGGTCACCATCATCGGCGGTGGCGACTCGGTCGCCGCCGTCAACAAGGCGGGGCTCGCTGCACGCATGTCGCACATCTCGACGGGCGGCGGCGCGTCTCTCGAGCTCCTCGAGGGCAAGGTGCTGCCGGGCGTCGACGCACTAGATGATGCAAAGTGAGAGCTCGCGGTGAGAAGACAGCAAGGGCTTCAGTCGACTATGCAGTTATGATTGGACAGACAAAATACGGAAAGAACACTTCGACGAATTTTGACTAAAAACGGCAATTCCGCATCGGGTGACGAAATGAGAATTGGCGCCCCTCGCCTCAGAGAGAATGCTCTCTCGCACGATCGGCCGTGTTGGCGTCCTGCGCCTGGCCACCCGTGCGCTTGCCACTCGCGTCCCGATCGTTGGCGGCAACTGGAAGTGTAACCCCAAGTCGGCCGCTGAGCTTCCTGAGCTCATCGCTAACATCAACTCCTGTGATACCTCGGGCTGCGAGGTGTATGTGTGCCCCTCTCCGCTGCACGTCGCGCTCGTGCAGGGAAAGCTCACCAATGGCGCCGTCGTAGCGCCTCAGAACTGCAATTTCACGGGTTGCGGCGCGTACACCGGCGAGATGGCCGTCGAGCAGATGAAAAGTATGGGCATCTCCTGGGTGCTCATCGGGCACTCTGAGCGGCGTGGCGAATTTGGCTTGCCGACGCCTGCCGAGTCGAGCGCTTTGCTCGCGACCAAGTGCAAGCACGCCTACGAGAATGGCTTCAAGGTCATCTACGCCATTGGCGAGCCGCTGCCCGTGCGCGAGAAGGGCATCTCCGCAGTCGTCGCCCACTGCGTCGAGCAGCTCAAGCCCTTCAAGGAGATGACGCTACTGGACCCTGACAAGATTGTACTCGCATACGAGCCCGTCTGGTCGATCGGCACGGGCATCACTGCCTCGCCCAAGCAGGCCCAGGAGACGCATGCGGCGATCCGAGCGTGGCTCGCCAAAGAGGTGGGCAAGGACACGGCCGACCGGATGCGCATCCAGTACGGTGGCAGCGCCAACGCGAAGAATGCGCCCGAGCTCTCAGCATGCCCCGATGTGGACGGCTTCCTCGTCGGCGGCGCCTCGCTCAAGGCCGAGTTCAAGGACATCGTGAGCGCAGTCGCCAAGGCCAAAGGTCAAAAGAGGCCGATGGCCAAGGGCGTGTGACAGCTGATGACCAAGGGCGTGTGACAGCCGATGGCCTCAAGGGCGTGTGACAGCCGATGGCCTCAAGGGCGTGTGACAGCCGATGCGAAGGGTGCCGTATCCATCGCGATGTCCGGCCCGGGAAATAAGGAAGGCAAAATGATTCACACACTTGTATACCCACCCGCCTGTTTTCGAACTCAGGGACGTCAGGGTCGACGGTCGCAGATCGTAACTTTGATGTGACTGGAGCCTGTGGGTTCCTGTGGGCGGGAGCCCGGACGAGATTACAGCTTACACGCAATCTCGGCAAGCTGCTGTACCCACCTTCCCCCCTACAGCTGACCCAGCTGTCGGCTCCCTCAGGGAGCGGTTGAGGAAGCCCGTTGCGCATGAGCATTGCGTTGCGCGCATGGTTGCACGTTCCCATCGCCGTCATGTGCGCCTTGAAGTCGCCCAGTCCAATGAGGATGGAGAGGTTGCGCTCGGTGAGGTTGCGCTCGATCATGTGGGTGGCCACGTGCAGCAGCGCCCCCTCCTTCGAATCGATGTCGAGGACGAGCTGCGTCACCGAGCGGCCGGACAGCAACTGGCGCAGCCGAATGGTCGGTGCGGACAAGGGTGCCTGCCGCGCCCAGTTGTCGTGCGTTTTGGGCGCAGGTGGTGCGGGGGTGCGGCGATGCCGCACGCATGAAAGGTGTCACTCTGTCGCGCACGCAACGAAGCGCGGCATCCGAGTCCGGCGGCGGAAGGCAAGGCTCACCGGTCAAGAGGAGGGTGAGGGCGCAGCGCAGCGCCTCGTCGACCACCACCGGCGTCGCGCACGGGTTGGAGCCGATCACGCTCTCCCGGAAGGCCGCCTCGGCGCGGCTAGAGCGGTGTCGGGAAGGCCCTGCATCGACGCGCGCCGTGTTCGCGCGTTGGGTGGGCGAGCCGTTGGGATAGCAGCCCCCCATCTGCGGGGGCAGGTCGTGCACGTGCGTGTGGAAGTCTGACTGCGTTCCGCGGTACGTCTCACGCGCCTCGAGGGCGTCCCACCAGCGACAGAGCGCGGGACGCGCTGTACGGTCGCACATGGTGAACCCTTTGTAGTAGTAGAGGGAGGCACCCATACGCTCGACGTACGGGACGAAGACGAGATCCGCCGTGGACAGCTGCTCGCCGCCACGGATCCACGGGCCGGGCGTCGCGCCCAGCTCCTTCTCCATGCGCGCGAGCACCTCCTCGAACGCACGCTGCTTCGTCGCCTCCTCGGCGGCCGACGACGACGGGTAGCAGAGCCACTCGCACCACGCACCGAAGAGCTGGCGCTCGAGACGGTGCTGTGGCATGATCACGGCGAGCGGCTCGCCGAGCGGCCCGAACGCGGCCTCGAGCTTTTCGAGGATGACGTCCGACTCTGTCGATCTCCGCCGCGGGCAGCATGCCCGAGGGCACTATGCGCTTGTACCAGTCCTCCTTCTGGCCGAAACAGAACATGGTCACCTTGGCGATCCGGTATGGCACGCGCTTCTCCTCGAGCCACAGCCACACCTTTTGGCAGTATGGGCACCACGCGTGGTTGTCTCTGTACAGAGTGACGCGCACCGACGCCTCGGGCTGCCCAAAGGTGCGCACGAGCGCTTGTGAGTGTGTCGGGCCAGTCGCCTGGTCGGGTGGCACGTACGACGCAGCTAATGGCGCGAGCTCCGACCAGCTCAGCGCTGCGCGCTTGGCGAGGTTCGCGGCTTTCGGCTGGGCAGCGTTTAAATGGCCGTGCTTAAGAGGAAAGGCCACGAGATGAACTCGCACGGATTAGCAGCATTCATCGCGAGGCAAGGGCTGCCATCCCCTTTTCTCGGAAATGTCACGGGCGCCGTCATGGGCGCGACGTACGTACCCAGCGGGACCACGACATCCGGAGGCCCGCCGTCACAATTCGCCACTTGGGCTTTCGATTTGTTGGGTTTTGGCACACTGTAAATTGCGAACAGGGCGAGAGACTTTTCTTCCGAAGCGAAGCAGCTTTCTTGGAGCAACACTAGCGCATCGTCGCCCCTTCTTCGATGATGTCGGGCACCTTCCTGCTCGTCGTCGCCGCCGAGAGCGTAACCTCTGCACCCTTTGTTGGGGCAAACGTGCTGCGGGCGAGTCATCAGCTCTTCAACGGCGGCGCCTCGCCTCCCCCCCATTCACTCTGCATGAACACGGGCGTGGACGCCTCGAACATCTATTGCGACAGCCCCGGCTCCGAGTTGCCGATGTGCGCATACGGCGCCGACTGCGCCCCGCGCATGCCGCGCTCGCCCCCGCAGCCACTGGTCTCCAGCCCACCGCGCCCCATCGCGTCAACACCTCCGACACCCGCGGCACCCCCTGCCCTTTGCATCGACCCTGTCACTCGCATCGGAATGCCAGCTGATGCCTCGGATGGCTGCTGCGACGATGGCGGCCCGGGCGCCGAGTGCCCGGATGGCCAGTACGACACCGACTGCGCCGACTGTGGCATGCGCCGACCGCTGCCACTGCCGACCGCTAGTTCACCCCCCGGCAAGGGCATCTGCTTGGAGACGTGCTTCTGCGCCGATTGCGCCAACTGCGGATCGCACACCGCCGTGCAATCGGCGCTGCCGCCTGTGGCTCTATCGCCTCCATCGCCTCCAAGGGTGCCGCCTACTTCTGGCAGCATCTCGACCGGCACGCCCTCGCCGCCCTCGCCAAAGTCAACGGCCCCTCAGCCGCTGGCGCCACCGTCCGCACCCTCGCACCCCCCCTCGTCGCCCCCGCCAAGTTCGCTGCCGCCGCCCCAAGGCGCCACCTTACACTCGCATGCCAACTCTACAGCCACGGGATGGAAGGCCACCGCTCTCCAAGGCGAGATGGGTCGATTCGCTTGCCTGCTCTCGATGGTCTTCTTTGCGATGGCTGGCCTCGTCGCACGATCGGTGGGGCTGTTTAGAGCTCTGCGTTCGAGCACGAAGCGAGACGGGACGCAAGGAGCACGTGGGAGTCGGCGAGGAAGGTTGCAGCCGGGATGTGCTCAATGGAGAGTCTGGCTGGCTATCCTCCTCAGCTTCCACAGGATGGCGAGCGTTGAATGCCAAAGCCCCAGCATGCCAGCGATCCCACGTCTAAGTGCCAGCATGAGCTCCACCTATAGTCTCTACCCCTTTCCCTACGCCTCGCTCTGCATCAATGACCAGACCTCAGATTTTTGCCACACCGATTCACAGGCCAATCCGGGTGAGGCCAATCCGTGGTTGTCCATTCAGATCTCAGGCCAACAAGCTGTGCGGCTTGTGTGGATCATGAATCGCGTTGACTGCTGTGCAGATCGCCTGTCGCCCTTCCAAATATGGGTCGGTGCGTCGCCAGGAGACTACAACTCAGCTACGTCGCAAGCGTGTGTCGTGGGTAATCAGATGGTCCCAGCCACGGCCGGACCGTTCACATTCGACTGCCAGAGGGATCTCAGTGGAACCTATGTGACCATCGTGCTGCCCGGGACTAATCGCATCCTCAACCTTGCCGAAGTGCGCATCTTTTCTTCTCCCAGCCCGCCAGCGATCCCACGTCTAAGTGCCAGCATGAGCTCCACAACATCTGAGTGGCCCCATCTCAGCCCTGCCCAGATCGTCTCGTTCTGCATCAGTGACCAGACCTCAGATCAATTTGATCATTGCCACTCCAACACTGAGGCCAATCCGTGGTTGTCCATTCAGATCTCAGGCCAACAAGCTGTGCGGCTTGTGTGGATCATGAATCGCGTTGACTGCTGTGCAGATCGCCTGTCGCCCTTCCAAATATGGGTCGGTGCGTCG
>Ga0210241_101708_pt1 | contig 15316 bp, 11 predicted proteins | sample ChrtobMetP5a_8mM_FD_155488 | JGI IMG/M metagenome (GOLD analysis project Ga0210241, IMG submission 155488) | Chrysochromulina tobin associated microbial communities from unialgal haptophyte culture, Seattle, Washington, United States - P5a_8mM | ecosystem: Host-associated > Algae > Haptophytes >...
AGAGTCTTTGAATAGGAGGCGTAGAGTCTTTGAATAGGAGGTGTAGCCAAGAATCTTTGAATACATCTAGGGCTGAAAAATTAATTAATTATGTCTTAGACACTTTCTATGCTTGATTCACACACTGAGCATTGGCATGCATGAGCACTGCTAGAATCCCTAGAAAAGTGACGTTGATGTGCGTAGGACGTCAAACCCTCTCCCAAAGGGGGGGGGGAGGGGGATCGCCCCCTCAATAGGGTGGCGTCCACGACGTCCGACAGGGAAGGAGACCAAGAAGGAGACGAAACCTCCCAACCTCGGCGACTCAGGGCTTGTATCCATTTTTGGTGCCGGTTGCGCCGAGATCTGCCCTCCCGATCGCTCGCGCCAGCGATGGGCACCAAAGGAGGCGGAATGGCGATCCCCATTTTGAATTTGACTTGACTTGACTTGACTTGACTTGACTTGACTTGACTTGAGCAAGACTTGAAGCTGAGCTAGTTGATCGCGCGGGAAATTCATGTAATGGAGCAATTGCAAAACGAGGTCCGCCGGCTCAATGAGAAGCTCCGGACGGCTGAGGCTGAGCTTGCAGACAAGCGTGACGAGATTGGTGAGCTGGCTGAGGAGCTGCAGGCCTTCGAGCAAGAACGTACCGCTGGCCGCAGTGGACGTGGTGGTCGAGGCTCGCTCTCAACCACCGGTGCTGCGGCCTCGGCCCAGCGTGCCCGCATCGAGGAGCTGGAAGCGGAGGTGCGAGAGTTGCGCGTTCGTAGACGCGAGATGCAGACGGAGATGGCCAGCAAAGACGAAAAGCTGGAGCTTCGTGGCCAGCAGATTGAGAAGCTCCGGCATGAGCAGGCTTTGGAGCGAGATGCACAACGCGACCTGAAAGAGGAAATCAGCGTAATGCGTGCCAAAGTGCAAGAGCTTCGCGGGCAGCTCGATAGCAACACCGAAGCGGTTCAGGCACGCGACGCTCGTTCGCGCGAATCAAACAAGCAGCTAAGGCAGCGTACGCGGGAGTTCAACCAGCTGATGGATGAGAACGGCCGATTGGCTCTGGTCCTCAAGGAGAGAGACGAGGAGCTAGCTACGCTTGCAACGGCCATGGAGGCTCTGACGCAAGAGAAACGCGAGAGCGATGCCCGCTCGGACGAGAATATGCGGCTGGTCAACTCGCTTGAGAAGCAGGTGAGCGTGGCAGAGGCGACCGAGAAAGCGCTCACCAAGAAGATCGAGGAGCTCCAAGCGGAGATCGAAGAGGTGCGCTGCGCTCGAAACACGCTCCGTAGAGGCCTTGCTGACGTTTGACCCCCGCCTCTCGTTCTCCGTCGGCAACCCTGATGCCTTTCATCGCGGCCCAGGATGAGGAGGCGCAGGAGGAAGACAAACGCGAGTACGAGACACTGATCGCAGAGCTGCAGTCAACAATCGCGAAGCGTGGCAAGGCGATCGAAGACCGTGATGCGCAAATCCTCGCTCTCCAAGCCGATGCCGAAAAGCGATCGGAGTCGCGCGAGCAGCTTTCGCTACGCGCAGAAATCGATTTGCTGCGAGCCGAGCTGGTAGCTAAGGAAGAGGAGGTGAAACAGGCTCGATGGGACGAGGCCGAAGGGCCCGCGAGGGTGCAAGTGCTGCAGCAAGCAGTGCGGCAAGCGGAGGCGGAGGCGACACAGCGTGCGACGGAGGAGCAGCGACGGCGCGATAAGATCGAAGCCGAGCTCACGTCGAAATTTGAGGATACCGCCGCCAAGCTCGATGCAGCCAGGAAACGTTACGGCGCACTCTCTGAAAAGTTTGCACAGCGTGAGGATGTCGTAGTTGAGCTTCGAGCGCGCATGGATGAGTACGAGCGCGGTGTGCACGGTCTGCGCGAGGAAGTTCAGGAAAAGGAGAAGATGAAGGCGCTGCTTGAGCTGCGCTCTGATGAGGTGAAGAAGCTTACCAAGGAACGCAATCGACGCGAAGCGGAGCTCCAGGAGCTTTCACGCGAGGCTGAATGGTTGCGTGAGCAATGCGGAATCCAGCCTGGTGACGTACGCTGCATGGACCTGTCTAAGCTTGAGTTGCAGAGCCAGATCGAGATCAAGGTTCTCCGCTCGCAGGTTTTACAGTATGAGGACGAGCTGCAGGCACTCGAAAAAGAGCGTGCGCTGCTGCTCAAAAAGCTGCGCGTGAGTGCTAAGGACCGTGGCATGCGTGCGGCTGCTGAGGGCATTGCCGTCGAAAAACTTGCGGCACTGGAGGAGTTGGCAGCCGGCCTCGACACAGATCCGGATTTTTCAGACCAACAAGTTGCTGCGGCGCGACTGCGGCAGGCAGCGACCCCAGCTGCCGCTGCTGGCGTAGAGACGGCGCAGCTGGCTTCCTTAAGCAACGAAACGTCAGTGCACGTGCTGCAGCAGCGCGTGGCGGCCTTGCAGGCAGAGCTCGCCTCTCGCACAGTTGCCTTGCAAGAGGCCGAAAGCAAGCGGCGGCAGACAGAGCGCGAGAAATCGTCCCTCAAGCAGGATCATAGTTGTCTCGAGGAGCGCCTCTCGACGCTGCTCGCGCAAATCGGCGAGGGCGTCGCCCCAGGCGAAGCGAGCAGCGGCGCGGCGCTGACAACCAGCGGTGTACGCCTAGCTGCAGTGTCGCACCAGAATGTCGAGCTGCGTGCCGCGTTGCATGACATGGTGCGCCTCATCCGCAACGTGGTTGGGGGAGGGGAGGGGCAGCTGACAGAGGCGGCTAGCAATGGAGGTTCGGCGGGCTGGAAGAGCTCTGCGACGGCGCCTGAACCGGTGCGAGGGTGCACCACGAGCGTCGGTGGCACCGTATGTTCTGGTGACAGCCTGAATATCCCCTCTGCCTCAATGAAAGCGCTCTCTGCCGCACTTGAGCAGATGAACGAGCGCCTCAACTCACCACGGGATCTGGGCTTTGGCAGCCATTGTCCTGGTGGTAGTGACGGTGGTAGCGGTGCTGGCAGGCCGCACTCGTGTTGCGGTATCATTGGCGGCCATGGCGAAGCCGCCAGCCCTTCCCTCTCAGCAGAACAATTTGACGTGCCTAGCCGCGAGATCAGAAGGACGCGCGAAGCCCAGCTGGCCTCTCTTGGCGTCGCTGCCGTGGGCCAAATGCGCTCTGATGTGTCGATAGACGGCTCTGTGATGCTGCCAGATGCCTTTAGTGAAGGCACGTTCGCTAGCGAGCTCGAGGTCGAACCGTACGACCTCATCGCGGCACTGAATGCGCAGCTGCTCGAAGCAAAGTTGATGCATGAAGGACAGCAGGCTCGGCTCGCCCGGGCCGACAGCGAGGTTCGGAAGTACAAGGAGCAGATGAATGACCTTCAAGTGCAGCATACCTACCTGTATGCGACGCATTGGCGGGAGGTGCGCATGCTACAAGCGGAGCTCCACAAGGCCGAGAAAGCGGTGGCCACTTGGGAGGCACAGCATAGTGAAGATGTGGTGAAGATTGAGAGCTGGCTGACAATGGCTGACGCGCTTGAGTCGACAGGTGATGTGCGACAACACAAGGTCACCTCATGCGCTGCGAACCCCGATCCCACCCCATGCCCCCAACCTTAACTCGAACTAAAAATCCTCCGTACGCAACGCCACCAGGTGGGCATGATGGGTCGCCGGCTCACCGCACTTCGCGTGCGCGAGATGGAGCTGGCGCGGCAGTGCACTGTGCAACAGTCGGAGCTTCATGAGCTCCGTCTCTATCGCATCGACCTTCAAGAGGAGGCACACCAGGCTCAAGTAGAGGCTGCGGCAGAAATTGCTCGGCTGGAAAGGGATAGGCGCGAGCTCATGGGCCGCTATGAGCAAGCCGAGGCGGCTCTCGACGGCATGGCACCCAAGGAGCATCTGGAGGTCGAACGAAAAGAGAAGATGCGTTTTCTCGAGGCCTATCGCGCGCTCGCCGAGCAGGCGTCACGGTGTGCTGGCGCGGAGGCGGATGCGGTGCGGCACGAGCTCGAGGCATCCATGCTATCACAGCAGCTCAAGATCACTGAGGCGGCCCTTTCAATCACCACACGGGCCGCAGACGATCTTTCGAAGGCGATTGAGAACCTTGCGAGCGGAGGCGGTCGCGGGCACGAACGGACAGATGTCCTTGCTCTCGAAGCTCGGATACAAAAGTTGCTCATATCAGAAACATCGGCGCTGTCGAGAGCAGAGGCCGCGGAGAAGGTGCTCGAGGAAGCGATACATGAGCGGCGAAAGCTAACGGAGCGTCTTGCTGCGATGGAACAGCCAGTGGCCGAGCTCATCGAAAGCAAGCGGGTGCTCCAGGAGGATCTCGACAGACGCATCGCCGAGATCGCCACACTGAAGAGCAAGGCCGCTAGTCACGTCCGAACGCCGCTCGATGCCGTCGATGATTCAGGGAGCGGTAATGTTACTGACCTCGTGCATCGTTTGAGAAGCGAGCTGAGTCACGCAAAAGAGGACATGCACCGCGCTAAGGAATTCGAACACATCGCAACGTTGCAGGTGCAGGACCTTTCCTCGCGTCAAGCAGGAATCCTGGAGGAGGCAAATGCTCTGCGCGAGATGCTCACCTCCCTGCAGAAAGCGAGCGACGAGAGTGTCGAGGCCGGACAGCTTCAGTGGGGTGTGCTACAGGCGCGGCGCGCAGAAGGTGAAGCGCGGCGGCGCGAGGCATTGGCGAAGGCACGGCAGGGACATCTTCAAACGGCTTTGTATCGGCTGCGATTGGCGACGGCCTCCCACGAGACACAACTTCATAAGTCGCGCGATGCAGCGCGAGAGGCGCGCGTCATGTACGGCGTGCTGCATGCTGACTACCTGCAGCTCAACAGCGAGGCGGTCAAGGTTTCGGCTATGGCAGCTCTGGCGGACAAGGTGCGAGAGGCAGCACAACGCTCCGCAGAAGCGTCGCGACAAGCGCAGCAGCTTACCGCAGAACGGGAGGTGCTGTACACCGAGCTCGAAGCGTACGCCGCGCGCGACGAGGAGCAACGGCTGCTCATCAACATGATCGCAACCAGCGCCGAAAAGGGCGAGCATGCAGCGTTGCTCGAACCACCCGAGAGAGCGTGTGTGCCGTTATGCTCAGCGACCGGCAAGCAGTGCACCTCAATTCCGGCCGCTGCACCCACAGCAATGGCGATGCCAGCTGCCTCGGCGCTCGTTACTGCCGCGCTTTCGGCCACCGATGCCGCCGCCGCTCCGCCGCCGCCGCGTGAGCTGACGGATTCCGTCGTCGTCAAAATGGTTAGCCTTGCTGCCGAGAAGACGGACCTTAAGGTGGCGGAGCTACGTCTCAAGCGGCGTGTGGCTGCGCTCGAGCTGTCGGAGATGAGAGCGCTCGAGACGGCAAACGAGGCATCGTCACGCGCAGAAACTTACGAGGTCGAGCTTGTGCACGCGAAGGCATGCTTGGAGAGCGAGGAGCGTCGTGCACGCGACGCCGAATTCCGCGAACGCCAAGCTTCATCGCGCATAGCTGAACTGACGGCGAGCATCGCGCATCTAGAATTTCGGCTTGAGATAGCAGCGGCCAAGAAGCCTCGGCAAAGCGGCACCAGCGAGGAGGCTGTTGGCGCTGACAGTGGATGCAGAGGTGCCGAAGGAAGCGACGGAGGAAGCGCAGGAAGAAGTGGCGGAGAAAGCGGCGGTGGAAGCGCCGGAGGAAGTATCGAACGAGTAGGCGGAGCAGGCTCTAATGATCATGGCGACGTGCGGTCTTCGATCCGGCACAGTGGCCAAGGCATCATCACGACGCCGCCGCAGCCTTCGATGCGTTTGCGGCCGGGCTCCTGCCCGAGCTCCTCGACTGGCTTCCGCGAGCAATCTCGCTGCGACGCTTCCACCCGCCCTGGCTCGGTGCGACGACCATCGACCCTTGGGCAAGGCAATCTCATCGTATCGCGATGCAGTGCGATGGACCACCGTGGTGCCGACCAGGCGTCAATCGGCAGTCTCCCGACATCGGAGATGCCAGCAGGGGAAGGCACAGCCGTCGAGCTCGCGGCTCTTGAGGCACACGCTCAGCTCTCCGAGGTCAGCGCACAGCTGCATGTGCGTGACTGGCAGCAGTCCGAGATGGAGGATGAGTTGCGCTCGCTACGATTCCAACTGTCAGCGGTGCGTGCAGAGCTTGCAACAAGCGAGGATGCTTTGTTGAGGGCCGAAGCGCGTTTTGATATACAAATGGCGCACCGGAATCCTGCATCTGCCTCACAAAGGGAAGAAAGCAGCGGCGGTGGCTCTTTCAGCAGCTCTCCGCTGCACGCATGTACGGCGGCGATGGGGCACCTTATTGAGGATGGCGAGGCGCAGCGGCTGCTGACGGAGCGAGCGGAACTCGAGATTCGCCACACACACAAGCTTTCACTCGCCGAGGAGTCCGTCCGCGCAGTTCAAGACCAGCTGCGGCGCAAGGACGCAGAGATTGCGAAGCTGCAAAGCATGCTTGCGCAAGCACGGGAGATCCATCGACAGGACAAAGCCGAGGCAGCTGTGGCGACGGACGCGCTGTCAGAACGCCTGGAATCGCGCAACGAGGAAATTGTAACATGTGGATTCGCGGCGTTGGATCAACTCAATCAGGACGCCGAACCAGTCGCGCGGGGTTCAGAGTTGACGGTGCGCGAAATCGAAAATGAATCGGAACGCAACCAGAGCCTAATTGCGCAGCTGCACTCTCAGCTGAGCGGCACAACGGCTGAGCTGCAGGCGGCGCGAACCCACATCAAGACTCTTGCTGCGCAGCTTGAGACGGAGAAGTTGAAGGCGCCGCTGCCGAATCATAGGGTAGCGCAGCTGACCGCGACGGTTCGCGGGAAGGAGCGTGAGCTCACTAAGCTGCGGGATGCTCTCGCGACTCTCAAGGACGAAATGTCGACTGTCGCCGCGGAGCATTCGGAACGGATGGCGCGCGTTTCAGAGCGAGCCGTGCGGGCGGAGGCGAGGGCACAAGCTGAATCGCAGGCGAGCGAGCGGATGAGTGTGCTGCAAGAGAAACTGTTGAGGCTCACCGAGCAAGTTCAAGGTGCTAAGCATCGAGAAGAGGAGGCACTAAAAAGAGCGTCCGATGCGGCTATGGCGATGCGAAATTCCGACGCGATTGCCTCACGCGCGTCGGCAGAAATCGTTCGATTGAACTCGGAGCTAGCATCGTTTAAGGCACAGATGGCGTTGGTTCCCTCTCGGGAGGAGGCTCTGAAACAGCAACTGGCTGCGCGAACGAGTCAACTTGAAGAATTACATCGCCGGCTTCAGCAGGGTACGATGGACGGGGACGATGGAGACGATGGCAAGAGTCGAGATGGTGGCGGCTTTTGCGGATCCGTGGCAGCAGGAGAGATTGCGGCGGCCGTGGCCGAGGCGGTCGCGAAGGCGGTCGAAGCGGAACGCCAACAACGGGCAAGTGCGCAAAATGCTGCCGAAGACATACATTTCGCTCGTGAACTTGACCAGCGTCAGCGGGCAACGCAACACGCTGAGCTCGCGTCCTCAGCTGCAACGCTTCGCGACGCGGAGCGCATGCACGTTGCGGCTGTGCAGCAAGCTGCGCAGCTGCAATCTGCCTTGTTGGCGGCTGAGGCGGAGATCCAGCGCCTCAAGAGCCTCACGCAGTCTGTCGCCGCTGTGCGTGCTGAGCAAATAGGGGAAGCTCACGTCATCAAGGCCGCCTCCACGTTACGACGCTCCCGGGAGACTGGCCTGAGCAGTTCCTGCGCTGCTACCACCGAGCCAGTATCGCCCTCCGCCGATGCGGGCATCGGCGGACCGAGTTGTTTGAGCGGCGGCGGCAAAGCCTCGTCCATCGCACTAGAACGATGGGCAGCAGAGAAGAAGCTCCGGCACCGAGTGGAAACGCTGCGCGCCAAACTGTCCGAGAAGACGAACGAGCTCTCCGCCGCCGAAGGGGAGCTCGCCAAGGCTCGGCATGCGCTTGACGCAGCTCATCATCGCGAGCAGGCGATGCGCGAGGGTATGGTCCACGCGCAAGAGCAGCTTGCCCGCATGGAGCGTGATCGAGTGTCTTCAACAGCAGGGGCTGTGACAAGCATGCGATCTCGCGAGGAGCTCTCCTCGGAGCTTCACGAATGCCAGCGACAGCTCGCCCAAGCTAGAGCAGTGCTTCGCACACAGCACTCCCTCGATAAGACTGCCAATGAGGAACGCGGTGTCGGCGCATGCCAGGCGGCCAGAGCCTCCTATCCGCGGCCTGATGCGGAGGGTCCCGAATACGGAGGCGAGGAAGATGAAAAGATGCAACTGCGTGCGTCCTTGCTACAGCGTGACCAGCGGATCCTCGAGCTCGAATATTCCGTCGAGGCACATGAGCTCACAGTTGCTCAGCTGCAAGCAAGGCTGCGTGATCAGGCAGCCTACCAGTCCCTCTTGGCCCAGACAAGCGGTTCCGTTCTCACCAGTGACGGAGGCAAGCCGGTAAGTGAAGAAGGGGCATTGACTCGGCTTCCAGCCCGCCTGTCACGAGCTGGCGCCGGTGAGACCGACGCAGCCAGTGGTAGTGGTGGTAACAATCCGGCGAAAGCTGACGTAGAAATTGCATGGATCGTTGAGAAGATGAAGCACGTCATCCAGAACCTGCAGCGTGAAAATGCTGAGCTCCGCAATAATGTGGCCTCCAATGCCAAGCGTGTCGAGCTGAGGAGAGAGCTGAGCCAGAAGGCAACCGATGAACTGAGGGCTAAGGTGACCGAAACGAAGTCCGCCTCCGCACGGGGAGATGCTGATCGGGCGACGAAGCTTGCACGTGAGCTGGCAGAGACACGTCGGCAGCTCAAGGATGAGAGAGCGGAGTTGCAAGTACTGCGTTCAAAGCTGGTGGAGACGCAGGAAGGGCGCACGTGGGCCGAGGAGGCACTCAGCGCTGCCAAACACCCAGCGGCGCCCCCTCAAATTGCACGAGCTCACGCAGAGCTCGAAGAGCAACTGAGGGCCGCTCGCTCAGAGGTCTGCGACCTTCGCCAGGAGGTCGTAGAAAAGGTCAACTTGCTAGTTAGCGTTAGTTTACAGCTCTCCGAAGCGCTTGAAGCAGCCACGACTGCTGAGCGGCGCACAGCTGAGGTCGAAGAGCAGCTCGTACCGCAGCGAGAAATCGAGGCCTTGCTGCGCGATTCCGAAAAACGCCGTGAAGAGCTTGCTGCTGCTCTTGAAGAGAAGACGCTCGAAACCGAGCTGCTACGTCAACAGCTTGGTCAGCTAGAGAGCCGAACAGCTTCCCGCTGTGGTGGTGGCAGCGCTGGTACAAGCGATTCTTTTGCAACTACGAATCCAAGAGCGTCAGAGACTGCCACAACGGAGAAGGCCGCATTAACCGAGGAGCTCTCGGGCCTCTCTCCTCAGTTCTTTGAAGAGATTGAGGACCTCAAGTACGCATACGCAGTCGTACGAACTTCACTCGGACGATATGAACGAGCATACGGTCCTCTCCCGGCTTCCGGTGAGGAGCCATGACGCATCGAAGGGTGCGTTTTGAGCCGCGCTGATGTGCTGATCAGCAGCGGCATCACAGAGGAGCGGATGTCGACGGGTGTTCCTCAGGAAGAAATAGTGAGGTTGGAGTTGTACCTTACAGCTGCCTACGCGGAGGCAAGGACGATGCGCGAGCCCTTGCTCAAGATGAGCCAACAGCTGAGTCGCAAGCATCACGCGGCGGAGATGGAGGTGCAAGTCCATCTGAACACCCACATTGTGAGCCAAGGAGTGCTGGCGGCGGCGCTGCAGAGAGGAGCACTTGAGGAGGAGGGAGCCGCGCGCTAGCGGGCAGCGCGGGCATCGCAAACGCTCCCGTGGATGTAGAAAAGTTTGTCTTTTGTCGCACCGGACCGTACCTAACGAGGCGGGTAACCTCGGGCGCCGCTATAACTCCACCGCAGCATAACTGTGAAAGGCTTTTCTCGCACTTTTCTTCTCGTGGCGACACCTCGACTGGTGCCACCGCTTTTTTGTTTGAGCGTTCCTGCACCGTCTGTCGTCGTGCTGCCACCGCGCGTCCAGATCTCGATAAAATAGACACGTAGTCGAGCCGCTGCTCATAGAAGATGTGTTCGTATGTTGCACCCGCTTCCTAAGAATGTATATTCATTGCGTCTCGTCACGACATTGGCCATCACCACTCACCCACCAAGAAGCTGCGAGGATCGCGCAAGGCTTGTAGCCGACAAGCTCGCCAATGGCAAAGAGCCGAAAGATGCCCGGCGACCAGCGCCTCACGATCGCTATCGCGATGGCGCACCTTTAGGAAGCGGGTGCAACATAAAAACACATCTTCTATGAGCAGCGGCTCGACTACGTGTCTATTTTATCGAGATCTGCGCGCGCGACAGCTCACGACGAGGAGCCTCCATGACATTTCGAACCGGTTCGAACGAGCACGAAAGGCTTTTCGCGACCATTTATGGTTCACTTTGACTCGCACGAAGAGCCGACGAAAACGCTAGGAACCGGGAATGCCCCCCGCGACCCCGCAAGTATGCGCCCCCTGGGTTGGGGCATGGTCGCCCGGCATGCTTCTGCCCCCCAGTCGGCGTGGGTGACCGCATTTTTGTGCTGAACTTAGCTGCGGCTCGACAACGAGTCTATATTATCGAGATCTCGTGGGCGCGCGAGGCTCCACGGGGCTGACAGCAAAATGGATAGGCATGGGGTTTTGGCGATGAAGGGAAAGTGCAGGAGCGTAAACAGAAACTGCTGTCTCGGAATTTGGAATCTGTATTTTGTCTTTCAATTTCCAAATTGCAGGGCGAGGCGCGTAAGTTGGATTCTGCATGGCGATATCTGGATCTTGAAATCTGTCCAGGTTCCAAAATCCGCTGCGAGGCGCGTAATCTGGAATCTGGATGGCCCGCGCCGGTTCTTGGAAACTGATCAAGTACTCCCAAAATCCGGGCGGCCCCCGCCCTCAGCTTACGGAGCCGCACGTACCCCAGTTGATCACCATCTCGAGGACCTTGAGCACACGATGATGCTAGAACGTCGGTCTCGTATCCCAAGCGCGCCAGCCACGCGCCCGCATGCAGCCTGCACGCTTTCATTGGGCAACACAAGGAAAGCAAGGTCGGATGCGCATCCAGCATCTGCTGTCGAAACGCCTCGTGCAGCGCAGACCCAGAGCCCTTTGGCAACCCGCTCCGCACGTCAGTCAGCAAGCGTTGCAAGCACGGCAAGTGGTGGTCAACGCAGAGAAAAGGGCGGCGGGGCGCCTTGCTTCGACGACGCGACGGCCCACAGAGTGCTACCGCCGGCTTCCCCACCCCCGTTTGTCGTTTGTCGTTTCTTACTTTAGACACTTTAGTTCTCTAGACTCAAGCATGTACAGCAGTACCTGCCTACCTCCAAGGCGGTAGCCGGCGGTAGTGATGCGATTGTAGTGATGTCTGATATGTTGGTTACGAGAAAATGATTCATTCTACGAAATTGGCCAAGGGTCCGACTAGTTCTGAAAACAAGTCTCAATTTTCACTTTGGGGCCGCAAATGTTGCCCGCCAGTCCCGGTATGACGTCGGCCGGGGCAGCAGGTCAGGGCATGCCTCCGAGTAAGCAGCAACAGCACGAGGAGGCTCTCGCGCCCCTCGATGATCAGGAACGACGAGCCGTCCAGAAACGATTGCAACGGCGTGCCCAGCATGGTGGCGGAGTCTCACACACTTCTCGACCTGGGACATCAAGTGCACGATACCAAGATCCATCATTTGTGGGCTCCGCCAGATCGGGGCGTTCGGCGCGTGGACGTTATACGTCGCGAAGTGCTATGACGACGTCACGCAGCATGATGACAACTGCAAGGTCATCTTCCCCCACCGGCCGCTACCACCCAGATCCAACACGCAGGCTAGAGATCCGTAAGGTGCGCAGCGCGCTTTCTTTGAGCCTCAGTGGCTGACGCAATATCTGCCGTATGCAAGCGTACAGCACCCTCTCCGCTGACCTGCTCTTGAATGCGCAGGCGGATATGCATGTGAATATTGACTACATGGCACCGCACGGCGCCCCTGACAACGACCGGAAGATGAAGGAGGCCTCGTGGCTGACGGGTCAGGCTTTCATTGAATCGCTGCGCTACTACCCCAAAGGGCAGACCGCACTAGACGGCAACGACTGCGAGTCCACGTACTCTGGGTGCACTCATAGTGCTCGGCAGGTAATGACGGAGCACATCGAGACGGACGTGCGCGTGCGGCTGGGCATCGCTCCTGCGGATCAGGAATGGCGCGAGGATCAAGTGCCACGCGAGTGGTTTCCTGAGAAGCGCCCTAGTATGATCAAGCATATGGCAAAAGTGCGAGCGCGGCTCAAGCGATGAGCGATGCGATGACGGCGGCGCCGGGGCATGCAGCCGATGCTGCCAGGGATCAGCCGTGTACGCTCGCAGGGCGGGATCGTGACCACGGTTGCGCGACTCCGCACTTGGACCTCAGATAATTCTCTGATCGGTGATGGAAGATGCGCCTCTCTCGCGAGGAACGTCGCTGCGACTTGGCAAAAGCTTGGCCTAGATTGGATGGAAAGTCCACAAGTGTTGCATGCATCACACGAATTGTCTGTGTACGACTGTTGGCGTGCACGTCGGCTGGCGATTACGTCCTCGTCTGCCACGGGTGCACGGGATGCTCGATGAGATGCTCTGTATGTCGCTATCTTCGTACCCGCATGAGTGCATCGCAGCGCAAAGCTGCTCGTGTTGTGGGATGGGTTTGTGTAGAGATGTGAGATCCGACATGATCGTCCGCGGTATAACGCCACTGCATTCCCAGCCCTTTTCAGAACGGATAATTCGGAAGCGGGGCTCGCGCTCCGGATCTCCTTCCTTTTTTGGAAGGAGACAGAGATGGGCCACTCTGACGTGAGCCTAGCCGCCTGGCGCTCAGGCTCACCAGACGTGTTGCATGCCGGGGTGAAACCAAGCGCGTCGCTTTCCGACAAATGAGTCTGTGCGGGTCGTTAGTAAAGCCTACACACGTTACTGATGCGTGTACCTCCGGCCCAAGCATGTACGAGGTCGGTATAATACTCGTTTGACCGGTCCCAAACGCCCACGGCGGACCCTCACGGCTGGCGCGCGGCCCTCTCTCAAGGGCCGGCTAGCGAGCGTCGCCGTCCGCACGCCGCCAGCGCTCGCGCACGCGTCGCCGTGCCCGCGCTTGCTGCTGGGCTCCTCCTTGTCCCCCACGAGGATGCCTACCAATGCGTCAGAACCTGTCCGGGAGCACGGGGATGGGGTTAGGCGTGGGTGGCGGGTGCGCTGCCATCGTCGTACGCAGAAATGGCAGCGCAAGTGGTGGTGGTGTGCAGGACGTGCCAGCCACGGCCCGCGGCCGGCGACGGCTGGACTATGTCAATCAGTGGGGACAAAGAGCTGCCGCACCTTGTCCGGACGTGTTGAGTGAGTTTGACCGCCGATAGGAGCCTCGTTTCTAAGCTCACGCGACAGCGTGTGTGCCAGAGTGGTTCAAAGTCGCGCCTCTCAGCCACGCCGCCAGCTCTCTACGAGCCGATGCCGGCAGCATCGAGCACGAGAGAGCTCCAAGCTGGCGAGCTCTCACCCCGACCCAGCCGCGCTCGATACTCGTCAAGCCCATCGTCCGCGGCCGGCCACCTCGCCACCGCTGCTGGATGACCTGCGCCGCGTGGCGACGTGCATCTTGCGCCTCAATATCGCACCCTGTGCACACCTCGACCCCCACGGGCTCGACACCCGTCGTCGCCAAACCGGCAAACGGATCAGCGCCACTGCGATCACCACCCGTGCCGCCGCGATCACCCTCGGCGTCGCCTTGAGCACACTCGGACGCCTCCGAGCCAATAACGCCCTCGGACGCATCCGAGCTCGCAAACCCCTCGGCTGCATCCGAGCTGCATATCGGCGCGACAAAGACGCCTCGAGCGCCCAGCAGCATGCCCAAGAACTCCAAACCGAGCTCACGATTCGCCAAATATGACTTGCGAGACGGCTTCTATCTCGTGCCGGTGCATCCAGATAGCAGGCACAGGCCTTCAGCTGCCTCGCATGCACCGTATCCTCGAAGTCCTTTGACGCCGTGGTCGCTGTCGCTGACAGGCACTTCAGCTGCGGCTGCTAATGCGGCTGCGGCGAGGCCGTCGATGACGCGCTGGTACTCGGCGGCTTTGGAGGCAACCTCCGAGCGCCGCATGACGCCGCTCGACGACGACCCGAAGGATAGATCTGTGGGTGTGCGAGAGCTTCAGCATTTTTCGCCGAAACTGATTAGAAGACAGACTCGGCAACTTTGCCGAACTAAAATAGATTCCGGCTCCCCTCGGTGTCTTTTTACAACATCTTGGCCGTAAATCACAACGAGGAGCACAAAGACCTCGCCGAGCGGAATCTACCGCCGGCGCAAAATGGCAGAAAACGTCAACGAGCCTCAGAAGGCTAACCAGGAAGGTGAGACCTTGGCGAAGGCGCTGCCTTGAGCTCAGATTGAGTGCGGAAAAGAAAGCACAGGAAAACGACTGGGTGACGTGTTGCATGCCAGGGTGAAACCAAGCGCGTCGCTTTCCGACAAATGAGTGAATGCGGGCCGTTAGTAAAGCCTGTACTCACAGGGCAAGAGTGTGAGAGATCGAGAAGGCAGCGGGCCGGTGCAAAATAAGGCACGGCGAGCTTCGACACCTCGGCAGGGCATATCTTGATTCAGATGAGTTGGGATGAGTTAAGAGTTGTTGAGTGATCTTGAGTCGTGAGTCGGTTGCAGCGTTGTGCAGAAGAGTGGGGCGAAGGATGAGTCATCAAGGTCCGGGACGCTCACCTTCAATAGGACTCACGCATCTGAACGCGGCGCGGTCGCGAGAAAAAGTCGAATGGGGTCCCGCATTGCACTTTGCAGGTGTCGAAAAGTTTGTCGGATCTTGTTTCACGCCGGCGTGCAACACGTCGGGTATTCACCCCTAAGATGAAACGACAAGCGTGGTGAAATGCCCTTTTGCGGAATGCTGAGGGCATTCTGGGCGCCACCCTAGGGGGCGTGTAGGATGGGTTGTAGGTTTTGGTGTTTGGCTGGTTTTGATTGGTTATTTGGTTTCGATACAGTTTTGATTACGGCCATCAAGTCGGGATTGTACTCCTTGTCCTAGATCATGCTCTCCACATCGGGCTTTGGAGCGTCACTGGTGCTGCCAGTCCCACATGCGCTGCGTTGAAACGTAGCGTTGGCATCAACGCCCACCGCCAGGCCTGGTGCCGCAGAGGCGAAATCATCCATCACGCCCAGCCTGAGCACGGCGGGCTGCCGGGAGCGCCTCTCGCTCAGGCGGACAGAATCAACGGATTTTAGCATGATGTTATGTCAAGTAGAGCCCGGTGCCTCAGGCC
>Ga0210241_101724_pt1 | contig 15149 bp, 17 predicted proteins | sample ChrtobMetP5a_8mM_FD_155488 | JGI IMG/M metagenome (GOLD analysis project Ga0210241, IMG submission 155488) | Chrysochromulina tobin associated microbial communities from unialgal haptophyte culture, Seattle, Washington, United States - P5a_8mM | ecosystem: Host-associated > Algae > Haptophytes >...
CGGCGAGGGCGGCGGCGTTACGGCGGCGGCGAGGTCGGCGGCGGCGAGGTCGGCGGCGGCGAGGGTGGCGGTGCCGACGGTGTTGGCGAGGACGGCGGTGGACTGGGCGGCGGCGAGGGCGGCGGCGGCGGGGGCGGCGGCGGCGACGGCGGCGTCGCCGACGGCGGCGCCCTGGGTGGCGACGAGGGCGGCGGCGACCGGCGAGGGTGGCAGCGAGGGTCGGAGGGTGGCGGTGGCGATGGTGGTGGTGATGGTGGCGGTGACGGTGGGCATGGCGGCGGCTTCGGGCTTAGCGGCGTTGTAAGTACTGTCGGTAGACGCGCCCCGTTGGCGCGCCCCCCGATGGGAACGCAAAAGAAGTCACTCGACGCCGCCGTCGCGTGACGACGACGGTGTCGAGTAACGACAGTGTCGTGGCGACCGGCAGCTTGCCCGCCGCCTTATTGCTGCCTTCAAACCACTCGCCGTACGGGAACGTACCGTACTTGAAGAAGTGATCGATGTTCTCCTTACGCATGGCGCTGCTCCGCCTGCAGCATGATGTTGGAGGTTCTGCTGCGCGCTCGCTCACCTGCGTGGGCGGTGCGCTCGGAGTGCTCATCACTTCGCCCGGCAGGTACCCTCTTCGCAGCCGGACGAGCAGCGCGTGGAGATTGTTCTCGATGGTTTGCTCGTTCACCTTCATACGGCCGCGTTTGCCTTTGCGAGCCAGCTCGCGGTCCTTCAGCTTCTGCTCGGCTTCCGCGATGCGCCGCTTGATCTCCGCCTGCCGGAGAGCGCTCTCCGCCAATTCTTCTTCGACGTCCGCACGCTGCTGCGCTTCGGCCGCGTCCATGGACGACGAAAAAGTCGCACCGCCGCGCACGAGCGGCCTTCGAGCGCCAGAAAGGGCGAGGCCAGGGCGTGGCCAGTCCGTGGCCACTCCTGGAAGTGCGAGCCAAAGGCTCGCGACGCGGTTTCAGTGAACTCGGAAACGAAATGAAACTGACGAAACGTTCCTTGATTCTTTTGGGAGCACGAGCAATGCTCCTGTGCAAAACAGAGCCGCGCGCGACGGCCAAGGCCGCCAGCCGCGCGAAATCGCATCCCGCGCGTCAGCGCTCCGGATGTCGAGCCTGTACGCGCCCTACTGGACGCTACGCTCCTGAAGGAGATAGGGGGTGATGCAATGATGCACCCTCCCAAAGGCGGACGCGCCGCACCTTCATTGAGTGCCGTGCCGACCTCTATGCCCAGCGCCCTCCAATGGGGCTGCGGGCCGATGCACCGCGAGAGCGCGTGTGCAGAAACTGAGGGAGCGGACCCGAGAACCGCCTGCATGACATCATAGTCTGCACTTGAGGGAGCGGACCCGAGAACCGCCTGCATGACATTCGTCTGCAATTGAGGGAGCGGACCCGAGAACCGCCTGCATGACATCATAGTCTGCACTTGAGGGAGCGGACCCGAGAACCGCTAAGGGAACGGACCCGAGGACCGTGCATGGGAGCGGACCCGAGGACCGTGCAGGGAGCGGACCCGAGGACCGCGCAGGGAGCGGACCCAAGAACCGTGCATGGGAGCGGACCCAACAATCCGCGAAGGAAATGAGGACCGGCAACCGGGCGACGCCCAAGACCGGCACTGAAGAGCCTGCGGCGCAGCAGCCGCGTGGCGAGCCACCGGCGACGTCCTCACCACAAGATACGGAGTTCCGCCGAGTGCAACGGCACGCCGCCGAGCGCCGGTGTCTGAGCGCCTGACCGCGCACCGAAACCAGCACTGTCCAGGGTAACTATGCTGCCGAGCACCGCCGTGCTGCTGCGGGCACCGAGCGCCGCCGAGCACCGCTGAGTGCCGCCGAGCACTGCTGTATGCCACCGAGCGCAGCCGAGCGCTGCTGAGCCATATGCTACCGAGCGCCGCCACGTCGCCGCGGGCGCTGTGCGCCGCCGAGCGCCACTGCATACCACCAAGCGCGCCGAGCGCCGCCGAGCGCCGCTGAGCAGCACGCTTCCGAGTGTCGCCACGCCGCCGCGGGCGCTGCGCACCGCAGAGCACCACGGAGTGCCGAGGTGCGCACGATTCTAGGACCCCGCGCTGGCCACGCCCTTATGTACCCTTCCCGGGCACCGCTGCCCCCTAGGGCGCGCCCAGCAACTACGATGGTGTTTTCTCTTCTCGATGGGGCAACTGAGGAGGTGATCCATCCATGTGGGATTAGGATCATGAGCCCCTCCTCATGTTTACACCATCGTAGCTCTCCAGCATCAGTATTAGCTGCGAGAAGCGAAGGCTCAGTGTAAGTGTCCAAGCTGTGAACACGTGCATCGCAGTTTCTTACGAAAGCGGACTCACTGAAAGACCCTGTGGGATCCTCCACGGCCAAAACGCACCTCCCACAAATCCGCGCACTTCATCACAAGGCACGTCGTGCAGAGCACACACTTCAACAGAGCATAATGGCATCGGACAACGCGTGGCTCGACGACATCGCCGCCGCGCTCAGCGAAGGGCCGCTCGAGATGAGCAAGATCCCTACCATCGTCCCCAAGCCACCCTCGGTAACGGGCAAGCTCAAGGCGCTTTTGGAGTCGCAGCCGATGCGATTCGAAATCCGTCCCGTTCCCAAGATCAAGGACCAGCGGATGGTGCACCTCAAGCGCGAGGCAACCGCGCCGTCGTTCGATGAACTCCTTCAAGACATGAGTCGTGAGGCGGAACTTGCTCATGCGCGCCACCTCAAACGCGATGAGCAAGTGCGGAGCCGCATGGAGCAGTTGCTCCGCACCAGCTTCCCACAGGCGAGCGTGGCACCATTCGGTTCGGCTGCCTCGGGCCTCCGCGTGAGCTCCGCAGACATCGATCTGTGCGTCACATTTCCTGATGAGCAAGGTCGTCACTGGGACGATTGCGAGCGCCGAACGACGAGTGTCGAAACGATCAAAACGATTGCTAAGCTGCTGCGGAAGAGCAGCGATCACCACAAGGTCGAGCCGATCGCGAAGGCGCGCGTGCCAATCGTCAAGGCTGTGGACAAAGTGGCAAACCTCGCCTGCGACGTGGTTCCGCACGCGGCGCTTGCGTGGCACAACAGCCAGTTGCTCTCGCGTTACTGCGAGCTCGAGCCGCTCGTCCGTCGGCTCTGCTTGATTGTGAAAGTATGGGCGAGCCGTCGCGCCGTCTCAAGTGCCATGCACGCGTTCCTCTCGTCGTACGCCCACGTGGTGACCGTGCTGCACTATTGCCTGGCGGCCGTCTCTCCGCCGCTGCTTGTCGACCTCCAAGCACCAGAGCTGCTGGTGGGGCTGCCGGAGAGCTGGTGCGATGGCTTCGATGTTCGCATGTGCTCGCTCGAGGTCGCGCGGTCCGCTCTGGATGCGAAAAGGAGGGCCGCAGTGGCGCAGCCACTTGCGCACATCCCTCAGAGGGCGGCAAACCTGCCACCATCGACGTCTCCGAGCAGCCAGTGGCCTCCGAAGCAGTCGCAGCAGTGGATGATTGCGACGCTACGGTCAAGAAGGAAGTCGCTGTCTGGAGAAGCTCGCGATCTCGTCGAGGCCGCACTGCAGATCGCGCTCCATATGCCGGGAGCGCTCGCGGACGCTGCCTTGGTCGTGGCGCTCGATGAGATCTCGATCGACCTCGAGGCGATCTCGATCAAGGAGCTCACACAGGAGCAGGCAAAGCAGCCTACTCCTTCCAAATGTGGCAGGACGGATTCGGTCACCGAGACTGGCGACGTCGCCGGGGCGGCGCCGCGACCGCCCTCGCTCGCAACGCTCCTGCGGGGCTTCTTCGAGTACATGGTGAGCCTGACAGAAGGGCGCGAAGGCATGCTCGCAATCTCGTTGCACGAGAAGCCACTCAGCCGAACTCGTGAGATCTCCCATGAGCCACGTCGTGCACGAGCTCCACCCGGCTCCGAGAACGACGCCAAGGTGCCGCCGTATACCTTCCCCAAGTCTGCTTGGACGGGTGGTGGCCCGTACAGCTTCTCGATCGAGGACCCCTTCGAAACGGTCCATTCAAGGAAACCACACGACCTGTGCGCGCCTCTGAATAAGCAGACGGCTCTCATCTTGCGCGGCGAGTACCGACGGGCCGCGACGCTGCTCGCGGCTAACCTGACCGAGAGTGGAGACGTCAAGCCGGGCGGAATGAGTGCGGCCGACTTGCTCGAGGAGGTGCTGCGCTTTGGTACGAGTCCATGCAGGCGGCGCAGCGACGAAGATGGCAAGGCCTACACCGAGCAAGAGTACGTCGACTACTATGGGCGCGAGGAGGGCACCCATCGCTGGGCGTCGGGTGCATTGGTGGACGAATGAGCGCTTTTTGAACGGTCCTCGGGAGCGGAGAATGCGGAGACCGGAGAGGGTCTTGCGGTCTTGCGGATTTCGAGTCGGTGACGGTGTTCTGTGTGATGACGACGGACTGTGGCAGGGAAAGCCCGGGGCCCTCGAAATATTTGCGAATGTGTACGCCGTCCCGGTGTCCTTGGTGTTGATCGTCTGCTGGTCGTTGCATCAACACGTGATCTCTACCGTTACGGCGCTGTGAAGGGACTCTTCTTTCATGCGAAGACTCACGTTCCCTCGCTCGCGGTTCTATAGGGAGCGGCCATATGAAGGCCACCGCTGCCAAAGCCATCATGTCACGTAACGAGCGTAGAGACGCCGTCGACATCTCGCCACACTTAAGTGCAATGGTCGATCGTGAATTTCTACGCGAGATGGACGCCGAAAGACGCGAGGCTCGCCGCGCCGCACGGCTCCGTGTTAGAGCGCGCTTGCTGCTCGAGGGTGCTGAGGCAGCAATCGCTTCGCTGCCGGCGGAAGACGAGGGTTTCGATGGGGAACCGACCCTGCGGCCGATGAGCGCCCTGGAGCTTGGAATGATGTACGTTTGGATGCAGGCCGACGAGCGGCAATGCTCAGAGCAAGAGGAGCACGTCACCCGATGGTGGTCCGGTGGCGCCGTGGGCATTCAGCAGACGTGGGAGGCGGCAAGCGGGTGGTACGATGAGGAGCTGGACGAACCGCCAACGAGAGCGCGTACTGCCTCGGAAGGTCGCGGCCCGAGGCCCGCCGTAGCCTCAGTCGATGCTGTCGCAACAGCAGCTTCGAGCGGCTCGCGGTCAGTCATCAGCCGACAGCTGGGGCCAGGTGCAACGCAGAGCTATGCTCCACCGCCCCACGGTCCTCGCGTTCTGGGGGCGTTTGTGCACGGACGTCGTGCTCCTGTCGCCTTCGTAGCGACTCGCGAGCCCTCACGCAAAGATGCGCGGCTCAACTGGACAATCGATGCGATGGGCACACGGCTCGCGGCACGTGGCCGCGGCCTGGGCTCGGCCCTTGCCCTGCATTGCATTGCCGCGGCGCGCGCTGCCGATCCAGGTTTGGCGCAGTATCTTATCAACGCGGTGCCAGCGGCCATGCCATTTTGGGAGAAGCTCGGCTTTGAGGAGGTCGAGCCGTCTTCAGCTGAGCAGGAATTTTACATGAAGCGGGGAGGTGACCGGCCGATGGCCTTGGCCTTGCCGTTGCGAGTGGCTGATCCGTGAACATGTTGATCTTCAAGAAAACTATAGTTTTCGTTCAATCTGCACGTGTGGCTCACGGCGATGATGGTGTCCCCGCACGGGCCCCGCGCGCGCGGCGCCGCGGGCGCGCACCCATGCGCTCCGCACCGTACGCCTACGCGAGCGTTCCCGCTTTGCGCTTATAAAGTTATATTCCTTATACGTACGGAAAGGCCGCCACGCGACGGCCTACTTCTGCTTTTGGGGGGCGGTTGTGGGTGTGTGCCTGACCGAGAGGGCCCTGAAACGAACAAACGAAAATCTAGCATTTTCGCTCGCCGAGGTGCTAACGTCGCAGGCGACGCGTGTTGACCCGGTCGCTGCGCACGGCGGTCGACGACCAGCGAACGCACCGGCGCGTACTACAGAAAACTCGATTACAGCAGTACGCCTCAGCGTGACGGCGTGGACGGAAGCCATTCCCCCGTCCATAGGTGGCGCACAATGGCAGCCACAAGCTGCTGCGACGTGTCTGTTGTGGCCTCGCTGCCGATCGTCGCCAGGCGCTCTGCGAGCCATTGCGAACCAAATTTGGGTGCGTCCTCCTCGAGAATAGTGCGTAGCACTCGTCTGCCTGTGGGCGTACAGAACTCTGGGTGGCCCTGCACCGTGAACGCGAGCGGCCTTTCGCCATCGCCGCTTGGCAAGCTGCCTCGTGTGATGGCAAGGCGCGCGCCCGTGGCCGACGCAAAGTAAGCGGCGGCGTGTGTCGGGTTAGTCGTCGAGCAGCCGAGATTCGCCGCACATGGAGGAAGCATGCTCACGATGTCGTTGTGGTGGTAGAGTATCTCGACACGTTGTGCACCTCCAAAGGGCCCGAGCAGGTGCTTTCCAAGGGCCGTTGGCTCGAACGCGCAAGCAGCCGCGTGCAAGCCGTGGGTCTCATTCGTCTCAACACGACCGCCCATGGCAGAGGCGAGGACCTGATGGCCGAAGCAGATGCCGAGCACCGGGATGCGCTTTGCATGCAGTTGGCGAAGATGTTGCTCAAGTGGCGTTATCCACGCTGGGGCTGCGTCGGCGCTAGACGTGTAGGCACCAGCCGCTACGCTCGCTGGGCTGCCGGGAACTATGAAGCCATCGAAGGAGCCATCGAGGTGAAAGTCGGCAGCGCTCCTAAAATTGGATATGTCGATTTCCTCGAGCGCCAGTGCTGCGTCGATGCTCTGAAATAGCTCGTTGAGCATGGGGAGCACTGCATCATTGTAATGATTACCTCGTGGGTTCAGCACTGCGAGCCGTGCCTTCGGCGGTGCTCGTGCGGTAAATTGCGCATCTGAACGCAACCTGCGAACTCGCCACGAGATGAGAGCTGCGCCGATAGGCAGGGCGACTGCCGCAACCAGATACGGCCGCGATGCCATCAACGGCAGTGGCCGCGCCAGACATCGTAAAATGTGCATTAAAAATGCTCTCCGCCGCGCGGGGCCGCGCTGTTCATATGAATTCTCCGGATATTATCCTCACGTCACGTACCGGTACAGTACATGTACTGTAAGAGCATTCACAGCAGGAGCGAGATGCTGCGAAGGACCCTCGAAATGAGACACATGTACCCGGTAGACGGAGTGCTGAGAAACACCAGCCAAAATGAGAGAGAGTTTCGGCGCGTCCAAGACCGACACTGTCGACTGTGAGCAAAGCACGCACCCCTATACAGCACCGCACCCGGGCCACCCGCAGGCACGAGGTGGGTCGACGCGCGCCCCCCGCGTGAGAGAGGGGGCGAGCGATGGTGCGTGACGCGAGTTTGTGCAGAGTTTCACTGTATGCCACGTTGATATCGGTACCGGTGACAACACCGGCAGCGCCAGATAACATACGTGAGAGCGCGCCAAAAGTGTGAAAGGGCACACTTCATGAGAGAATCGACCGGATCGTGACCACTCGAAGCATGCCGAAGAACAGCCAGCCCCTTGTGAGTGAGGAATAGCGTCAGCGACGAAACCGCCCGCCAGTGTCTGTGGACAGGTCCATGCAATGTCCGCGGTTTCGCACGCGTAATGAAGAATCGCAAGGAGAGACACAGTTGTCTCCCTTGGTCTACCGTATCAGTGGACGCGGCCTGATTTGGCGGCCGCGCTTCAGTCCTTTCAGATGATATCGGTTGATCCCTCCGCGCCCGGTTCCGCCAGTCCTACGCTCGGCGTCTCTGCCGCTTGGAGCCATTCGGCGATCAACCTCAGCTCACGTGCCTCGACAACATCGCCACAAGTTTCGGCGTGCCCCGCCACCGTTGCGGCGGTGCTCACTTTTGCCGCGGCCGCCTGCAGCCTCGTCGACGAGCGCAGGACGAGCAGCAAGCTTCGTAAGGTCGTCCGAATCTCGCGCGGCTCCGCGTCCAGGACTTTGGGTAGCAAGGTGCTAAACACGTCCTCCGGCGCCTCCTCGACCACGTTGCGCACCGGCCCTGCGACGGCATCATCCCGCGCCAGGATGGCGAGGAGGAGCTCGGCCGCACCCTGGCAGATCTGCGCGTCGCGCGAGCTGCTCAGCAGTGCGAACGGTGTGGTGCAAAGTTGCTCTGACTCAAGCACGCGCAGAGCAACCTCGGGCGTAGTGCGCTGCACGAGCGTGCTGAACATCTCGAGCGCCACGCGCCGCACGGGCAAATCCGGGTCCACAGCCTTCTTGCCGCCCGCGTCCCCGTCCTCTTCGCGCTCCGCAGCTTCCTGAACGCTTCTGTCGGCCTCAGCGAGCATCCGAGCCAGCGCCTTGGGCAACATGCAGGGTTCGTCGAGTGCGACCTGCAGGAAGTGCGGCTCGTTTTGTGACACGAGGTTGTGCACGCACATTGTGGCGCCGAGCCGGAAGGACGGTTCAGGATGGAGCAAAGCGGTCTGCAGGAGCAGGCGAACTCCACCCGGTGTATCCACCAAATCCAAGGCAGAGCCTGGCTCGGCGGTGGAGCGCTCGAGAACAGCAAGAGCAATCGAGGCTTTTTTGAGCCCATCCTCCGCCAACATGTTCATGGGCTGGAGCCTGTCTAGAAGCGCAACAAGCTTGGTGCGACGACGACAGTCCTGGCCACCATCTTCTGCCATGCTGCTACAGGGCCCTGGGGTCTTTCCCACCGGTGTGAACGCCTGTGTGAACGTGTCTCTGAAAAAGTGGCCACACGTTCTCTGCATGCTGAGCATGATGAGCATGATGAGAGAGCAATATGTGGTTGCATGACAAGCTTCCTGTCAAAGGTTCTCTGTTGTTTTCAGTTTGGCCTTGGCTTTTTGCTGTGAGGAAGCGCTCTAGCCGGCGCGGCGGCGTGGCGCGCGCGCGGGTATACCCTGACGCCTGAGAGGCCTGAGCACTTCGAGGGAAGTCGAAAACTCGAAGTCGAAATCCCACCTGAAGCGGAGAAGCACGGCGGGTTTGAACGCCGACACACACCGCCCCTCGGTTGGCTCGGACGGGGACGCGCCATGAGTGGGGCGCGCCACTCTGCCTTAAACTCTGCCCCCCAGTGCCCAGTGCCCAGAGGGATGATATACGCTTAATCGCTTTCCGTGATAAATGCGTGATACGTGTTACGTCGGGACCGTGCGTCCGGTCACAGCTCACACTCTCAACTGAATCTCCATTCTAACCACTGGATCTGAAAAGTCGATTTCCATCTGGCGCATCGGGCTGCCAGGCGAACTGGTTACGACGACGAACGCATTCTGGTCGTCAGTCTGGTCAACCAAAACCGTCTCGCGTTGATACAGCCACGCGCGCAATGCGAAGACGGGGTTCGCCCTTGAAGACCTTGCATGCGGTGGTGGTGGCTGCACGCTGGATGATCGTCGATACAGTTTCTTTGAGCCGCTTTCGGCGGTGCATTCCTGCCGCAGCCCAAGCCACAGGTCTTGATGTGCCGATTCGGCCACTCCTGGCGAAGCCTCTGGCGCAACCGCTGCCGCTGTCGCCTCTGCGTTCTCCTCAAGCCCAACGGCAGCATCGTCGCTCGCCGACTGTGTCGCACCTTCACTGGGTGGCGGTGGCGGTGGTCGACCAGCTCGATCAGCATCGAAGAGCGCCCTACACGCCTCGAACATCGCCCTGCCGCTAATAATGCTCTGAACAGCGGGCGTCTCCGGCACCTTTAAGGACGTGGCCCATTCGGGCTGAGATGTGTGTAATGGCGGCACCTCGTTCGCGCCGGTCATGCCAGTCGTATCGGTGTGCTTAGGCCAGCTTTGGCGCACAGCGGCTCGTACAGTCGGTCCCACCGGCGCATTTGGAGGCGATGCAGAGATCCAGAGGGGCGAGGGGGGCCGAGGCCCGAGCGGCAGGCCGATGGGCATGGAAGACATGCAAGAATGCCCAGCGTCGGTACCCAGAGTCGAGGGCACGTGCTGCGCCTGAGAGACCGGCACGTCCGCGAGCTTGGAAGATTCGGCTGCGGCCGCCTCCTGGATAAGTTGTAGCAATTCTTTGCGCGATCGTATCGCTGACTGCATGCTGCTCCTGGGTGAGGCCCGGTGCAGCTCATCCGGCGCAACTGCAACTAAAGGTTTCTTCGGACCCGTTGCGGACCGGTGCTGCTGCTCATCCGGTACAGCTTCGGCTGCCGCGTCCGGTTTCTGGGAGGGGGCCGTCGACAGCACAACCGCAACCGCGGCGCGCAAAGCTGCTGTGATGTCACCTTGTTCATCCGATGTCGTGGGGTTGTTTGGGGTTTGCCCCAGCACTATCACCATATTCGTGGAGAATGGAGGTTCAACCGCAAGAGAATCGCAGCCACAGAAGCGCAGTAAATTTGCGAGGACGTCGCGCAGCATAACTTTGTGCTTTGTACTTCCTGTGTGCTTCCTGTGGTGTGCACCTTCGGCGTTCGAAAACACGATATGGAACACGCGTCGCGCGGTCACACCCCTTCCTGTTCATTAAACGAAACGTTTCGTCCGTGCAGTTCATTTTCTACGACATTTCGGGGCTGCTCGTTGCTTGGTCGCCTGCGACGACAGAAAAAATCATCGTCGCGGTCCACCTGTAAAAAGGAATCGTGTTTCGTCACACTGGCTTTTATGACCTAATCAATGCTGTCGCGCCTCGCTCACGGTGTGGTCTGCTCACCCGCACGTGTTGGTTTACGTCTCTCACCCGCACGATGTGGCCTGCTCACACCTGTTGGTGGGACGCCGTCCTCCGTCGCACATCGTCGACTCGTCTCGATTCGCACAGCGATGATGGCCTCTGAGGAGGTCGCGAAGGCTCATGCGGCTGCACTCAAACGGATCGCAGACGATGAATTGCGAACCATCTTTGACAAGATCCTGTCAAAGGAAATCTTATCCGACGCTGTGTACGAGGATGAGCTCGTGTATGCCTTCAGAGACATCAGTCCGCAGGCGCCGATTCACGTGCTGCTCATCCCAAAGGTCCGAGCGGGCTTGACGCAGATGAGGCGGGCCACAGAGCAGCATGCCGCGCTCCTTGGTCACATGATGGTCGTCGCCGGCCAGCTCGGAGATGAGCACTGCCCGGACGGCTTCCGCCTCGTCATCAACGATGGGAAGCAAGGAGCGCAATCGGTGTATCACCTCCATGTCCACCTCCTCGGTGGCCGCCAGCTGGGCTGGCCTCCGGGATAAGCCATGAGACAACCCATGATCCGCGGGCGGGTGACGGCTCCGCGCCGTCCGTTGCGGGAACGTCAACGTGCCCGCCGCGTCTGCCGCCTGGCGCCTGACCGTAGACCGAGGGACGCTCCCCAGTCCCCTCCGCCTCCACGAAGACGCCAGACCGGACGCGAAGACGGACTTGCATGTTTTGGGACCGAAGGCTCTCAGGACACGAGGTACCCTACCTCACGGTGCTCAGGTCAGGTAGTGGTTCTGATCGGTACCCCAGACGACCAACGCGACCCGCGCCGGAGAGACTGCGCACACGCTCCGCCTCTGGACCTCTGAGGCCTCTACTCCTCGCACTCTCCTTTCAATTCCCCCACACCGCAATCGTCACGGCGGCGTCCCGTCCATTCGTACTTCGGTAAGGGGGCCCGCAAATTTATAGGTAGCTTGTTCAAGTTACAAATCTCTCTCTCCTGCTCGCACTAACCCGTACGCCCGACGAACCCTCTGGAACACAACCCGCGGGCGAACACGACCGGATCTTCGTGGAAGAAACACGGAACCGCAACCGGGAAGGAGCGCCACCGACGCCACGTCGGACCGTTCGGTTCGGTAGCTATTATTTGTGCGAGGCCGTGCCCTGGGCCATGGACCCGCCCCCCCGTTGCGCATTCCTCTCTCTCGTTACGTGAGCTCGTCAGGGACCCCGGTCCGCCCCCGTCTCCACTGACTTAGCCACGCACCCATAACCTCAACGGGCGACCTGCTTGCCACCCTGCTGCCGAGGTGATGCGCGGTGATCCCGTTCACGATTCAGGCAATGTACTTGTGTTCGGCGCCGAGAACGGCGTCGCGGAAGGTGGCGGTGAGCCCGGTCGCCTCAAGCAGCGGCAGCCCGTAGGAGGCGAGGCGCACGTTGTGCAGCGCGTCGAAGGACGTCGCCACGCCGTTCACGATGGGCATCGTGCCGTGCGAGAGCACCGGCGAGTGCAGGCCCGGCTTGATGGCCGTGCCGATCTTCTTGACCTGGGTGGCGCGCACGGCTGCGCTCACTGAGACCGCCTCATAGACGGTCTCGCCGACGGCGACGTCTTTGGCCTGCTTGAGGTCGGCGCAGCATGCTGCGCCGACGGGCACGTGGTGCGTGGGCGTCAGCGTCAGGTTCCGGCCAGACGCCGTCGTGAGCACCACGAAGGTCGTGCCCTGCGCGTCCGCATCGGCGAGCGAGAGGAGCGAGACGGTGTCGGTGGTGAGGGTGCCGTCGGTGCGGGCGGCGACGATGGCGTCGCCCGCACGGAGCGCGCCGAGGCGGCGCGGCGTGCCGTCGGCCATCGTGACGAGCGCCTCGCTCGGGAAGCACGGGTCTTCGTAGGAGCTTGGGGAGCTCGGGGAGCGGCCCGATGGGCAGCTGCCAGCTGAGCAGGCCTTGACGGCGCGCGCCGCGACCTGGGCAGGTACGAACGGGTCGAGGGAGAGGTGAATGGGAGGTATGTGTGGGAGATGAGGGGGAGATGCGGGGAGGTGCGGGGAGATGCGCACCTGGCCAGTCTGGAAGGCGCCGTGGACAGTCCCTCTGTACGCCGCCGAAGTGTGCTCGCCTGCAAAGAAGAGTCTCCCTTCGACATTGCCACCAAAGGCGGCCGTGATGGTGTTCTTCGACGTACCTGCCATGATAGAAAGACTCGGGGCAGCTCAGGGGAAGGTCGGAGAACGGCACAGCCAACGGCGGCAGCGATGGGTTGGTCGACGCACCGACTGCGACATACGTGTACGCGCCCTTCGCAAGAGGATTGGCGCGCCAAGTCGAGCGAATCATCTGAGGCGCAGTCGTCGGGACCGTGACAGAACCCGGGAAGATCTTGACCAGATTCGCCCGGATCTGCGAGTGAGATGCAGGGGGAGATGCGCGGGAGATCATGAGCAGGTTCGTCCGGAACTAACGCCCAGGCACCTGATGCATAAGAGGTGTGATGGAGAAGCGAGGGAGAACGCACCTGTGCCCAGACGGCGGTGTTGTTCATCCCTTCGGCCGTATCGGCAGCCGCACCCAGTGCAAACGTCATGAGCACCGGCTTGGCCGACAGCGCATGCACGTTGAGGAAGTAGGTGAAGAGGCCGCGGTTGGTGTCCCCCGCCTGGGCAAGGCCATAATAGTGCGTGCCTGTCGGCCACCAAACGGTGGGAAACAAGAGGGCGATCTTGACGACGTTGCCGAAACCAAGCTGAGCGATGCCATTTGCCGTGGCTGGCGGGAGTGCCGGGCTGAATGTGACTCTGGAGCTCGCGTCGGAGCTCTTGAGCACCCCGAGGGGGATCGTGATGATCACGTAATCAGCGTTGTACGTGCTGTTGTCCGCAGTCGTCAGCACGACTCCCGTGCTGCTGTACGTGACGGACGTGACGCGCTTGCTGTACGTGACCGAGATGGCCCGTCTGGCGGACGGCACGGCGGTCACCTCCAGGGTGCTCGAGCCGTCATTTACCCGGACCGCGCCGCTCTGCAGCGCCTCGTACATCTCCTTGTAACCTTGTGCCCACACGAGCTCTCTGCCTGAATATTGGGAATCATCATTATAGTACCAGGCTGACAGCTGAGTGACCGGCCCGGCGGTGTTGAACTCAGCGCCGACGGCGAGGTGGTACTGGAACAGCTCCGAATCTCGAGTCTGCCCCGAGCTCGAAAGGCCGGAGAGCGCTTGCCAAAGCGGAATGTCTGTCGCCGAATTCTCCGCATTCTGCTGTGCTTCTGTGAGCAGGCTCTCGTACGCGGCGTACTGATCGTTGGTCGGCTCCGAGCAGGCCGAGGTCAGGCCGCCGGTGCAGAGGTGAAGTTCGGCCGAATTATCATTAGTTCTCACGAGACCAGAACCCTCAGCCAAGTTCAGGGCCGTCGCGATCTTGGTGATCGGATGCGTCGAAGTGCTCCCATGGATCCAGCTGGCACCCATGTCCGTCGGCGCTCCCAGAGCGCCGGCGGTGTCCCAGGCCGCTCCCGCCTCGGCAGCATTCAGCGTCCACGTACGGCCACCAATGCGAGTCCCGGCTTCGAACACCGTCAGCTCCAGGGGTCCTCCGTTTGCAGCAGTATCCCACGTGTCGGTCAGAGTACGCGCCGCGGCGAGACCCGATGTGCCTGCACCGACGACGACGACTTTGACAGTTGCGACCAGGTCCAAGGAGATGACGAGCAGAGCCTTCGTAAGGAAGACGAAGGGAGCCATGGTTGGAGAGAGGCGAGAGAGCAACCGAGGCCGCAGTTAGGAATTCTAATCCTGCATTCTAATCCGGAGTTTTCTCGAACGAAAATAGATGAAGAAGGCGGGAGACCGCGGAGATTGGACCCACTCACGTACAAAAGGCGCCTCGCCTAAACACAAACAACTCGGTGAGCACGAAAGTGCGGCACCGGTTTCTTTCGAGAAGTCTTCACACTCTTCACTACGGGACATCAAGAACAAGATACATGCCAGATACATGCGTGATACAAGGATACATGCACGATACATGGGATACGTATCCTGATAAGAAACCCCCCCAAATTCGATAACAACCCCCCAGTCACCCCGAAAACTAGGGGCGCCGCGCGCGCGAGGTTACGGCGAGGAGGCGGCCGCGCCGCCGCGCCTCGCCACGGGCCACGCGGCTAAGTCATCGCGTGATCCCATAGTGCACTACCATGTGTAGAGCGAGCTACTGAGTGTCAGTATACCTTGGAGCGCCGTATCGGCGGCGCAGTTGCAGTCGGTGTGAAGGGTTCTGTAACGACTCGTGACAGGCTGACTGTAAACCTGGTCGCGCGTTGAAACGTTGAATTGCGGTTCATCAAAGCTACACAAACGCAGCCTGGTGAGCGCGACAACCCGGTCCCTGCTAAAGCTAGACCAGGCTTACATCGCGGTGGGTGGGCGGGACACTTAACTCTCATCGGAGGATTCGACGACATGCGCGACATTGCGCTTCGAGAACTCCCCCCGAGGTGCAGAGGTGCCGAGTAGCACACAATCTGCCACGTGCATCTCCCGTAGGGGTTAATCAGG
>Ga0210241_101731_pt1 | contig 15117 bp, 10 predicted proteins | sample ChrtobMetP5a_8mM_FD_155488 | JGI IMG/M metagenome (GOLD analysis project Ga0210241, IMG submission 155488) | Chrysochromulina tobin associated microbial communities from unialgal haptophyte culture, Seattle, Washington, United States - P5a_8mM | ecosystem: Host-associated > Algae > Haptophytes >...
CAGCCAAACCCACCAACAACAACAAACACCCCGCACGTCAGCGCGACGACCGAAGCCGCGGCCGACTCAACAGCCGCAAGCCCGAAGCCGACCGCTCCCCGCGGCCGACTCAGAAGAGGCCGCCCCCAGCAAACCCGACCCTGCCTCCGCCCGCTCCCAGAGCGCCTCCCCGCGCCTGCTCAAAGGCGGTCGGCGAAATGAAGGCGCGTGCGGCAGACGCGTAACGGCCGGCGGTGCGGCCGGAACCCCCGATAAGCTCGAGGCGCGAGAGGCGGAGGCGGGCATGCGCAACGGCCGCGGCGAAGCCGACCTGGGAACGCAGCGTCGAGATCATGAAGGACCGCGCGTCGAGCATGGAACGGGCGCCGAGCGAGCGCCACTGACGCTGGGCTACTGCCGGTACAGTAAAAAGACCGGGGGGAGCCGGGACACACATACCGGGTAGGACACGCGGACGCACGGACGCACTGTACCGGGGGTGTGTGTCCCGGCTCACCCCGGTGCCTTTTTACCGGCTCCCCCGGTGCCTTTTTACCGTTTAGAGCCGTCTTGGGCGCCTTGACGAACAGCCACGAACGGTACCTCCAGCTTCCTGCCGGCAGATGCAACGGAGTGGGGGCGAAGAACTTTACATTCACACTCATTCATAGATCACACCGACCGCGCGCTCCTTGGCGACGATGCAGGCTCCTGATCCTATCGTCGCGCTTGTGCAGCAGGCGATGCACGAGCTCCACGCGCCTTCGACGGCCGAGCCACGGCGGCGCGAGCTGCAGGCAGTGCTGCACCGCGAGCGCGAGCGCGCGGCGTCGACTCCCGAGCTCCGGGCCGTGTGGCGTGGCGTGATCGGCGGCGGCGGCAGCTCGACGCAGGACGAGCTGCTATTGTGGTTTGCGCTCTCTTGCATCAGTTCATCGCTCGCGGACGCGGGCGGCCCTTCGATCGCAGCCGACGAGCGCTTGCACCTCAAGGCCTCCCTGCAGGCGCTGCTGCTCGGGCCGGCGGCTGCGTCGGTTCCCGTGTCGTCACGCAGCAAGGGCGAGCTGCTGCTGGCGCAGCTGGCGCGCGTGGCGTGGCCCGCGGAGGAGCCCACGCTGCTGCACGAGATGCTCGCGCTCCTTCGGCAGCCGGGCCCAACGCGCAGCCTGGGCGCTCGGCTGCTGTCCGCGGTGGTGGACGAGTTTGGCGCTCGTCCCGGCGAGAGGCCAAGCGTGCAGGCGACGCGGCAGGAGGCGCTGCTCGCCTTCTTGCCCGACGCGCACGCGGCCCTCACGGAAGCGCTCCACAGCGAGGCGGCCAGTGCCGGCACGCCCGGCGCGACGCCGTGCCTGGACGCGAGCCGAGCGCTTCTGAGCTTTGGCCGAGTGCGCGACGGCGCATCGACGGGCGCACGCGCGTTCACCGAGGCGGAAGTACGCTCGGCGCCTCTGCTGCTTCGGGCGGTGGCGGTGCACCTCGTACCGCGCGCACCGGCGCGCGACGCGCAAGCGGCGATCGCCGCGCTCGGCGTCGTCTCTGAGCTTTGTGAGCTCAAAGACCCGCAGTGCGCGGCGCTGCTCGCGCCGCTTGTGCCGCCGCTCGTCGCAAGTGTTCAGCAGCTGGCGAGTGCGCCGATGCCGCCGTTTGGTCTTGACGAGGACGCGCTCGACGACCTCGAGAATGCCCTGTGCTACGCGTGCGAGCCTCTGTACGGCTGGCTCCTCGGTCCGCACCTCGCCATGCCCGCGGCCGTACAGCCCCTGCTGGCGGCCTTGTGGACGCACTCGCTGCGCGCGTCGCCGACGCAGCTTCGTCGATGCGTGGCGCTTTCGGAGGCGGTGCTCGACAGGGCGCTTGCGCAGGAGGCGCTCGAGAGTGCTCACGAGGGCGGCTTGCACCGTGTGCCGAGTCAGCTGGCCGAGGCGCTGCTGCCGTGCGCTCGCGCCCTCGTTGAGTGGCTGCTGCTCAGCCGCTCCGCTCCCGCTGCCAATGCGTTCGCAGAGGAGGCGCTCGAGACGGCGGATGCGGCGTCGGCCAGGGCGGCGGAGGAGGCCGATGGCGGCGCGCACGCGCTCGCTCTTGCGGCGCTTGCCGTGCGAGCGCTGGCGGGTGGCAGCAGTGGGGATGACGACGCCGAGGGGGCCGATGGCGGCGCGTCGGCGGTGGGCGGCTTCCACCGACGCCGGGAGGGCGAGGAGGCGGAGGAGGGCCTCGAGGGCTTCGTGAGCGATGTGCGGCTGCTCCTCTGCCGCATGGCCTCCTTCCACGGCGCCGCCGTCCTCACCTTCCTCTCCGAGGTGCTCACCATGCTCCTCGCGCAACTGCCCGGTGCGCTCAGCACGGCGCGTCCCACGGATTCGTGCCCGTCGAGGTACCACGTGGCGCTCGACGTGGGCACGCTGGCGGGGCTGCTAGCGGCGGCGCTGCCCGCGGCGACCGCGGCGAGCGCCGACCCGCTCAGCAGCCTGCCCATTGCCGCCGTGTGCCAAATGCTCCTCCAGCCTCTCGAGGGACCCGCGCCCGACACGGCGCGCTCGCCGGAGGCATGCCACGTGGAGCTTTCTCTCCTCTACCCCTTGTCTGAGCTGTGCGCCGTGCTGGGCGCGGCGCTTGGCGAGCCGGTAGGCAGCGCCGGGGCCGCGCGCGCGCCCTCGGAGCAGGAGGCCATCGAGCAGGCCCTCGCTCGCGGGGTGACTGCGCTGCTCGGTCGTACTACCGCGTTGCTTTCGCGCGGTGCGGGCGGTGGCGTCGTGTGCCGCCCCGCCGCCTCGCTCCTCCTGGAGATTGCGTCTCGCCGGTGGCCCGAGGCGGTGCACCGCGCGGGCGGCTTGCACCGACTTGCGAGCCTCGGCGGCGGCAACGTGGGTGCCCACGCCGTTGCCGCCAACATTCCCCAGAGCTGCTGGCCCACACTCTTTGCGGCGGTCACGTCGGCGCTGCTCATGCCACCGCGTGGGCTGAGTGCCTCCGTGTACCTCGGGAGCTTCCTCGGAGCGCCGCAGCAGACGGCGCTCCGGGAGATGATCGAGTCGATCGTGGCACCGCTGCGCGCGCCGCCGCTGCCGCCCGTACCAGTCTCGCCGCCGCCGTCGGCCGTGTTGATGGGGGCAGTGAATGCAATGGGAGGCGTTGGTGTCGTCCAGCTACCCAGCCTGCCCGAGCGGGGCGGCCATCCCGCACTCCCACCGGCCGTCGCGGACGCCATCAACGGACAGATCAATCATGCACTCGGGCCCCCTCTCGCGTGCGTCTGCGCGATCGTAACGTCGATGCGCGACGCACCGCGCGAGGTGCGCGACGCACTCGACGGCGCCATGGCCGCCTCGGAGCTCCACCTGGTGCTCCAACGGCTGCTCGGCACCCTGCACGGGCTCCGGCCGCCGCCGCTCATTGCGCTCGCCGCAACGCTCTGGCTCGTGCATGCCCTGACGGCCGCAGTGAGCGGCGGTTGGGGAGGCGCCGACGCGGCGCACTGGGCCCTCCAAGGCGCGCTCCAGTCTATGGGACTCGTGCTCGGCGGTGGCGGCGGTGGCGGCGGTGGCGGCAGTAGTCGGGCGGCCAAAGCGCAGTCCGAGGCGGTCCTCGAAGCTTCTCTAGAGCTCGTGCATGCAGCCGCCCGACTGCGCGCCGCGCCCGCTGCGAGTGCGCGTACCGTGGGCACCATCCTCGATGCATGCGGTCCGGAGCGACTCGGCGCTCTCCTCGCGCCCTCAGCCAGCGTGCCTGAAGACATGCGCCTCTCCCCTCCGCGGCGCGAGCAGCTCATGCGGGTCGCGTCCGCGCTCCTCTCGTCGCAGTGGAAGGCTCTGATGGCAGACGAGGTACGGCTCAGTAGCGTGATGGGGCTGCTCGCCGCCGGGCTCAGCCAGCCCTCGGACCTGCCCGCCGCACGCCAAGCCCTCCAGACCATCGTCCAGCTACATGAGCGTTGGGCGAGCGGCGGTGCCGTCGGCGTCGTCAAGGCGGCGCTCGCCGTGGGTAGCGGCGCCGGCGGCGGGCCGACGGCTGCGCAGCTCGAGCACGCGCTCCAGCTGCGCTGCCTCATCCTGCAGGCGCGCCTCGAGCCCTCGCTCGAGACTCTCCATGAGGATGCAACCGACGCGCTGCATGCGGCCCTCACAGCCGAGGCCCGCCGCACCGCACCCGACGCAACGGACGCGCTCGGCGCACAGGTGAGTGCGAGCTTCTGGCAGCTGACAGCGCGCTGCCTGAGCGCTGAGCGCTGGCTTGCACAGGAGCACGCGCAGCGGCTCCTCGCCGAGCACGCGCAAGCCGAGGTGGGCGACCGGCCGAGCTTCCAGCGCACGCTCACCCGCCTCGCAAGCGCGGTCGCCTTCCTACGCATGGAGGCAGCTCATGCGGAGCGTGGGTGGGGTCTGTAGACATTCGTGATTCGATGGTTGACTTAGTGCTGTGTTCAGTTCAGTTCAGTTACTCCATGAACTGAACTGAACTGAACTGAACTGAATGGTAGTGCTGTGACGTATGTTCTGGAAAACGCGAAGACCGAAAACGCTCACGCTTCACATGTGTTCGATCAAGTTGCGACAACTTTTTTTTGCATGCATGCGTTCTCGCATGAGCACAGGGACCAGCCAAGAGGCTTCGGATGTCCGCCCTCAGCATCGCGCCGCTCGTCACCCTGCACCACCAGCTGCAGGATGGCTTCCACCAGCAGAGCAGCCGGCTGCAGTCGGTGACGCTCCGCGTGCAGGAGGCCGAGCAGCGCGTCGCCGAGCTGCAGGCAGAGCTCCGCAGCGTGTCGCACGACATCGTTTTGTGTGAGAGTGCGCACCAGGACGCGGCCGCGGGCGTGGCCGTGCTGCGCGCGCGCGTCGATCACATCAACCGCTCCAACCAACTCATCGCAGACTTGGAGAAGCAGTCCCACACTCGCCACGCCGAGAAGCGCAAGGCATTCGAGCGACAGCTGCGCCAGCAGAATGAAGAAGTCTACGAGCAGCGGCGCGAACTCGAGGAGGCCAAGCGCGACGTCTTCCTCGATGACGTGGCGCAGCTCGTCTTCGCCCAAGAGCAGGCTTTCGTGCGCCTCCACGAGTCACTCACGTGCACCAGCCAGGACGAGGCCGATGCCATCTTCGACGAGGCTGACGCCGCGATTCGCGCCGACGAGGCCCTGCGCGGTCGCATCGATTCGAGCAAGGACGCCAAGCGCGTCTGTGCGGCACAGTCAGAGACTGATCGCAGCATGATGACGGTCTGATTTTCGTCACGCGGCGCCAGTAGCAGGGACTGCACCAGTCTGGGAACCCGTCGGGGGTGCGACTCGGTGCACGGCATAGACGAGTACAGAATCGGAGACGTGCCAGGTACCGTGCCAGGTCGGCGCGGTGCAGTGTCGCGTCCGCCCCGGGTGCGTCGACCATAAGACCAGTCATGACCGGCCCAGTGACTGGCACATAGGGTCGGGGTACCAATGCTAATCTTGAGGCGGGTTGAGCTAGGGTTGAGCGTAAAACGCTAGACTACTTGTCCTGGTACCAAATATGTTGGTAACGTAACACGTCCACTAAACGTCCACCTCGAGTCTGCCTCTCGTCTGGCAATGCGCCTCTCCTAAGTCGAAGTAAGTTCGTAAGGAGCCCATGAACGCGAATTAGATTTAGCAGGCAATCGCCGCCGAGTTCGTCGGAACCGTAGGCGCGCATCGGCCGCTCGCTAGGGACTGCTTCTTGCGATTTCGAACCGCCGATTCTCCTGTGATGGCTGCTGCTGACGCAGATCCCGCCTTGGCCATCGCCCCATGTTGCGGAGAACGCCCACCGCTGAGCCAGTCGCGTCGCGAGCGCCCTACCAGCCAGCGGCAGGCCAGGTAGCAGAAGATGCCAGCGAGGCAGCCCACAATGGTCACGGGTACGGCGCCAATTGCTGCCCCGACGGCGGCGCCGGCCGTCGCTGCTCGGACCTCGGCACGCGTGAGCACGCCGTCACCGTCGCTGTCGATGTGGTTGAGAACCACGTCGATGTCAATATCCTGGTGCGCGACGTCCTGATGCGGCACGCGCCGGATCTCATCGACGATTTCACCGACGTGCGGCGCGATCTGCGAGTGCAAGTCGTGCGGCCCTGCAGGCATGCTGGACCTGAGTGGAACCTCATCATCCAGCTCCTTGAGGGCGCGCTCGTACTGCGCGGTGAGCTCAGCGCGGCGGGCGTTGCGTTCATTGGCGAGCATGACATCGATGGATGCAACCTGCTGGAGCAGCGCTTGGCGTGTGCGCATCAGCTCTGCGGTGCGATTCGCTGCCGGCAGCGCGGCCGCTGCTGCTGGCATCATGAAGTCCACCGGAGGAGGAGGCGGCGACCATCGGCTGCCTTTTGGAGTGGTGGCGGCTGCCATCGTAATGGGCATGCGTTGCTGCTGTCGAGGCACCGGCTGCGAGAAGAGGCGGCGGCCATGAGGCGCTGCGAGGGCGACGAGCGCGAGAAAGAGCGCGAAGACCATGTTTTGACAATCGTGGTGTGAACTGGACCTCAGAAGATTTTGAGATGTGTTCCCATCGATGCCGACTGTGTGAACTGTCTACAGAAACTTGAGTTTTCTTGAGTTGCCTTGAACATCTTTTGACTTTGATGGCCGCGAAGGCTCCTCCATGCGCCGAGCGCGTGTGCTCGTCAAAGGCAGACGCGATGCGCAAGATGTTTGAGCAAACTGGCAAGCCGGCACCTGTTGCAACCGTGCTTGCCACCTCCTCGGGAGCCGGGCCGTGCCCACCAGATCGCGACGAACTCGGCCGACACAGCTGGACGCTGCTACACACGCTCGCTGCCTACTTTCCTGATCAGCCGACGGCAGACGAGTCCAAAGCGGCCGTAGGCTTTGTCCATGCACTGGGCATACTGTATCCGTGCAGCCACTGCGCCGCCGATCTTCGTGAGAGCATGGCGGAGAACCCACCAAAGGCAGGCTCTCGAGCAGAGCTCAGCGTGTGGTTGTGTGAAGCGCACAACCGTGTCAATCGCGCACTGGGCAAGCCTGTCTTCTCGTGCGCATTGGCCGACCTCGATGAGCGGTGGCGCACCGGCGGCAAGCATTGCGACGAGACCACACTGGCAGCGGAACGTGAGCCCTGAGTATGTGCCCGTGTTGTGCACTTTCCCAGTGCCGCGAACAAGGGGGGGCCCATGTTGATAAGGCCGTTACAGCTAAGCACGTGTGTTTTTTACATGTGAGTCCTCGTCTGTGTCTCTGCGCACGCACACCGCGCACGACTCGCGCTTGTGGGCTTGAGACATGACTGCGTCACACAGATTATCGACGTCGGACGAAGTTATGGTAAGCGATTTGGCTTTTGGGCGGCGCGTGCCGTGCGAATTCAAGTGTGCCATCACGCCTTGTAGGCGACAATCGACACCACCTTGCCGGCGCCGTCGAAGGTGAATACATCGCATACGTTGAGGCTCGTATACTCATCCACCACAACTTTGATCTGGGCGACACACGATTGTTCCGCACCGCACTCGAAGATGGACACGATATCAATTTGGATCTTCGGCACGGCCGCCCAAATGCCTGCAATGCCAGTGGCGACAATCTCGTTCGTCGGCCCGTGGGATGCGTCCCAGTCCTTCAGCGTGCTCTCCTCAGCGTGCAATGCCTTGATGGCCTCCTTGTCGTGAGCATTCCACGCCTTGAAGTACTCCTGCGGTGCGCTCACGACAGGTATTTAGCGGGCAGGCAGGTATTTAGCGGTGTGTGCATGGGCATTGAATGTGCACGCCGGATGATTTGCGGCTGTGCAAAACGCGCGGCACACCGTCACGAGCCCGACCTTGCTCATGCGGGACGACGGTCACGGACACGGACAGGGTGCGTTCGCGCTTCGGCCTTCGCGGAGGAGGAGGTGTGAATTAATCCGTGAACTCCACGAGGTGTGAACCTACTTTTTGAGTTCGAAACGCGTAGGGGTTTCGCCGCGTAAGCCAGCGCGCGACGGCCAGAGCGGGCGGGGGGCTCCTTTAGTCAACGTCGGCCTGGGGCACGGACGGCGGCGGCGCTGGCGGCGGCGGAGGAGGCGTGCCGCCGCCGGGCTCGTTTGCCGCGTAGGCCACCCCGTCGCGAAAGCCGGCTATCGGTCGACCTCCCACCATGGTGCTCGCGGCAGCGCCCTCATCGATCTCCCACCAGAGGGGCGGCGACGTGGGGAGCCTCGCCGTTAGGATTTCGACGCCGCTCTCGTTGACGAGCAGCGTGTGCTCGAACTGCGCCGAGGGCAAGCCGTCCTTGGTGACCGCCGTCCAGCCGTCGGGCCAGTGCGTGTCCTTCCACGAGCCCATATTTATCATCGGCTCGATTGTGAAGCAGTGGCCGGGCTTCATGACAAACTTGGCTTTGTTGCCCGCGTAGTGGGGGATGTTGGGCGCGCAGTGGAAGAACGCGCCGATGCCGTGCCCGCAGTAAGTCTTGTCCACCTGGAAGCCTTGGGCGTTGACGAACTTGGTGATGATGCCTCCCATGTCGCGATAGAAGACGCCGGGCTTGCACTCCTTGATGCATGCCATGAGAGAGTCGTGCGTCGCCTTGACGAGGGCCTTTTTCGCCGAGGAGACGCTGCCCACCACGAACGTCTCGTTGAGGTCCGAGTGGTAGCCGTCGAGGATAGCCGACACGTCCACGTTGACGATGTCGCCCTCCTCGAGCTCGCGCATGTCGGGGATCCCGTGGCACACGACCTCGTTCACGGACGTGCACACGCTCTTGGGGAAGTCGAAGTAGTGGAGCGGCGCCGGGTACGCGCCGTGATCGACCGTGTACTCATGCACCACCCTGTCGATCTCGTCGGTCGTGACGCCTGGTCGAATGATTCGGTGCGCGGCGTCCAGGATCTCCCGCCCGAGCTTGCACGCAGCGCGCATCTTCTGAATGGCCTTCTCGCTGAGGACGGGGGGCGTCTCGCGTGCGTCGCTCCGCCGCTCCGCTTCCGCCTGCCCCGTCGTGTAGTAGTCGGGCCGCGGGATGTGATCCGGTAGCGGCCGATCTGGTGACGGCACTCAGGGACACTCAGAGACTATCAGGCGCTATCAGACGCAATCGGGCGCACGCAGAGGGATTGAAAGCGTACCTGCGGAGATGCTATCAGGCGCAATCAGACGCAATCAGGCGCAATCAGGCGCAATCAGAGAGATTGAAGGCGTACCTGCGGAGACGCGGTGGGGCTTGATCGAGCCGTTATACCCAAATGAGGGCAGCTCGCCCGTGCGCTTGCGGCCGTGCTCGAGCACGTACTCCCACGGGCCGCGGTCCTCCACCTTAGAGCTGCCCGTGGCGGTGCTGTGCTGGCACGTCAGCTCGCCCGTCGACAGCTCCACCACTACCACCACCACGAACTGGTTGGCTTCGTTGCACTTGCGCTGCCGCTCTGGAAGCCCCTCGAGACCCTGCGCGCTCTCGAGCTCGGCTTTGAGCGCGTCCTCCGGAACCCATTTGCTGCGCGCCGCGAGAGGCTTGAAGCGCTCCGCGGTCGTGCTCGCTTTGCTGTTCTTCGTCACCATCGCCAACACCTGCAGCTGCTTGAGAGGGCCGCGGAGCAGCAACACGCCGCGCGGGCCCTCACCAGTAGGCGGCGGCGGCGCATTGGTGGCATCTTCCCCCGCGGCCGGCCTGAGCGCCGCCGCGCGCATCGGGTCGATCACCTGGTCTTTGAGCCGCGGGAAGGCATCGAAGAGTTCGCTGCACGTACAGGGCGGCATGGGAATCACACGTGAGCATTACGTCAGCCCATGATGGCAAGTTTGGCGCGCGAGTCGCACGCGAGCTGGATGCGTGGCAGGTGGCGGCACGTACAAGAGGGCCGTGCACACGGCGTCGGTGGCGGCAATCTCTTTGTGGTCCGCCATGCGAGAGCTGCGGCGAGAAGGAGTCTGCGACGACGTGCATCGCCAAACTTTGCAATCACCGGTAAAAAGACTCCATTACCGGTACAGCGCGCATCAAATCTGACTTTGTGCAGCTCTATCCGGCGTGATTCCTTAACAGCTGAGGCTATGACGGACGGAAGAAGTATTGCAGGCACTGCCTGGCCTGCGGCACATGCTCCTCCTCGCGTCGGCACTGCTGACGAGCGGCTTGGTCACCAGGGTCACGCAGCAGGCATATGACAGGTTCCGTGTGGACTACACTGGCACCGAGATCCCTGTCCTCTGGGATGCCGACGAAGGTACTTGCACAACCAGCACCATTGTGAGCAACGGGGTGCGCGACTTCACGTGCACAATCACCCCGACCTACGCCACTCAAATGCAGGCCGACGGGTCGGCCGCTGACTTCCAAATCGATAACACGTGGCCGGCACTCTATGTAGCGGGGACAGATTGCTGCCGCGAGCCTGTCCACTTGGGCACGGCCGACTTCAACAACTACATCCCGACCGTGACGGTCCAGGGCACCACCACGGTGACCGTGACGGCCAACCGTATCGGTTCGGTCCTGACCTACACCAAGGTGGGCGAGCGCATTATCGCCCTCGACCTGCCCAGCAACAGCCCGCTCGCGACATACACACTTTTCCGGGGCACTCCTCAAGCGCGCAATGTGACCCTTGCGGGCACCCTCGCGCCCAACTCGCCGTACTCGAGGACGGCTGCGCTGGCCGCATCGTTTGGGCTCGCCCGGGCGACGGAGATCTCCTCCTGCGCCTTTCTGCTGCCCACGGCCGTGGTGCCCAATGGCCTTGAGGCATGCCGCACGTACAACCGTGTCGTGGTCGTCAACGCCGCGGGCGTCGTCACAAGCGCCACAACTTGGCCGACCGTAGGCACAACGAGCTCGACATACGGGCCGCCCTCGCCGCCGCCGAGCCCCCCCAAGCCGCCACCCTCCCCGCCTCGGCCGCCCCTTCCGCCCCTCCAGCCGTACACCGCGCCCTCGGTGCTCTCGCCGCCGACGATCGCGGCGCTGACCGCTCAAGGGCTCAATGCGGGCTCGGTCGTCGCCATCATCTTCGGCGTCATCCTCGGCGCGATGCTCGTCAGCGGCTACTTCTGTTGCAAGCGGCCCGCTCCTCCGAAGACGCGTGGTGCCACCCCATTCATGCCGGTCGTCGAGATCAAGCATTGAGTCGCCCCCATCAACAGGATCAATGCAGGGAGCCGCCAGAAAGAGCCGAGCTGCCTGCTCACGGTGCGCGAATGGTTCTTGCCAATGACCATGAAAGCAAGATAGCCTGCTAGAGTGCTCGGCTACTAGTGCTCCAGCGTTGTGTGTTTCCGGAGAGGTTCGTCGCATTTCTGGTCCTCCTGATGTACGTCCGCCGCCCATGCCGCCACGTCGGTCTTGCGTCTTCTGAGTTCTGACCCCTATGAATTCACACATCGAGCGATCTCCGATCCCCAGCTGCTCATCAAGTTTCTGATGATACCGGTACTCCATCCGTCGGCGGAGACACAGGTCGGGGTGGTGATGCTGATGGAGCAGCTCGTCCACGCGAACGGAAAGATGGGCACGAGCGAGCGTCGCAGGAGCCTCACACTCAATGGCGAGACCACCGAATTTGAGAATCCAGTGCCCTTGGTGCTTGCCGCCGCTCGGCAGCTGGGCATGTCGTTGCGGCGCGACGGGAAGCTGCTGTGGATTGCAGACGAGGCACTCCTCGATGAGTACGAGGATGATGACACGGCGGACAGCATCCAATCCATACCCGAACAGCCTCTGAGCGACGATGTCGCCACCTACTACAAGAACGTCTTCGCCCAGCGCTCAAAGGCGACCGTACTGCCAAGCAACATGATCGCCGAGATGGCCTCCCAGCACTCGGAGGCGCTCGCCGAGATTGCCGCGGCCAAGCAGCATGCGCGCAAATCCATGAGCAAGCGTGAGCTCAAGAGGGATCGGCGGCGGCGCAGCCTCGCGCTGCGCGAGGAGCGTCTCTCTGGGGTCAGCGAGCGTTACACCGAGGAACGGATGGCACTGCTCGATACGGACTCAGAGGGCAAGTGGTCGAACCGGTCGTCGGCGGGCAGCGACCAGCCACCGAGCCTGACGAGCCCGCACACCGCGGAGCCCGCCATCTGGCCCAGCGACCTGCCTCTCAGCAGCGGCGGCTTCAGCACGCTCAAGCGTGGCGCCTTGCCGCGCATCGATTCGTCTTCGTTGGCACTCGACCAGCTCGAACAGGCCGCAAGCGCTCCCTCGAGCGCGCCCGCGAGCGCGCCCGTGCCCGCGACGGCGCCCATGAAGAGCCCAGAACCCAGACGCCGGTATGGCTCCGACGCATTTGGTCTGGCGACCACAGAGCCCAGCGCGCCCGACCCCAACACCGACCACGGCGACACACGCCCGCTCCCGCCGCGGCGCATTTCAGAGTTCTCTTCTTTGCACAATCAGTGGGCTCGATCACCACGTGATTCACCCCAAGAGGAGCCTGCCGCCGCCGAGGCCACGCGCGCTCCCGTCTGGCTCTGCGCCAGCAATGGTGGCATTGTGAGCGGCGGCAGCGGCCAACACAGTGGACAGCCACACTTTAACATCGGAGATCGTGTCGAGGTCGACTTTGACGACGAAGGCTGGTTCACAGGCGTCGTGGAGACGGTGCGCGCGGGAGGGCGGCACGGCGATCGGCGTGTGTACAATGTGCGCCTCGATGTTGGCGAGACGGCCGACGATGTCGAGGGCAGCGAAATCCGCCCGGAGGGTGTCAAGGGCGACAGCGGGGGCGGTTCAAATAGCCGCGACGAGCAGAGCACGCGTGCTGACTCCCTCAACGGCTTCGATATCAACGACCAGGCAAGCGAGGTGAGCGAAGGGCCAGAGGAGGAGCGCCAGATCACCTGCCGGGTCACTGAGACCGGCATTGAATGGAACCTCATCCGCGACGATGAGTTTGTTTGGTCGCCTCCCACAACCTCGGCCCTCCGGCAGCATGACGACCGCTTCCCGCGCTGGGAGGCGGTCAAAATTATGACGATCGGTACCGACAAACCAGGCCAATCAGCGCCGACACCAACGAGGCATCTCATCTACAGCAACGAGGATGAATTTAAGGAGGACCTCGGTCAAGAACTTCCACTCGCTGTGCCGCCGTTGGCGCCGCCCGCCCGCCCGCCGCGCGCTTCGTGATGTTTCGAATGCGCATGAGCGCGGCCTTCGCACCAAAGTTGACGAAATCGATCGGAGAGTTTATCTTTTTTTTCGCAACATTTGACGAAGCTCGACCGCGGCGTCATCGCGCAAACCGTGCCACTAATCCCTGCAACTATTCCCCCTCCAGCAAGAGAAACCGATGCTGCGGCGATGGGACATGTGCGCGGCGTGCACGCTTGCGGCTGCGACCGCAGCGTATTGGCTGTATCGCAAGCTCAATCGTCCGCGCGTGACGCTCGAGCCATCCGCCGCGCTCGGATCCTCCACCACCGCCGCCGCCAGCGCGGCGCCGCCACCATCGAAAGTGCAGCCGTCGATGGCAGCCTCGGCTGCAGCGCCAAGCAACTCCACTGACGCTGCTCCATTCCCGCTCGGCACCACCGCCAAGCTCACGGGCCTGATGAACGCGCGCCGGTCGAGCTCGATCAAGACGTTTGACCGCAAGTTTTCGCAGGTGGCGGCGTTCTCGCCGTTGCTCGCGCACTGGGAGCTCGAGCGGCACCACCCCGACGAGCTCGTCGCGCCCGGCGCCTTCGACTTCGAGAGCGCCCTCCTCATTGTCGACATCAGCGGCTTCACCGCGCTGTGCACGAAGCTCGACATTGACATGCTGCAGCGGCACATCAACACTTATTTCGGCGAGCTGATTGATGTGGTCTCGAAGTACGACGGCGACGTGCTGCGCTTCGTGGGCGACGCGCTCTTTTGCGCGTGGTCGCTGCCCTGCGGCGCGGAGGCCGAGGGCACTCTGGCACTCGCGACGCTCGCTGCGTGCCGTTGCGCCCTTGAGCTCCACCAGAAGTGCAGCTCGTACCTCATCCCCGAGGCGAACGAACACCTTTCCATGTGCGCGCCGTCGCCGCCTCCCCCCTCCCCGCCTCCCCCGAGCTCCTCTCCTACCTTGGCTCTCTCCCTGCTCCCCGCCCTGGCCCACCCGGCATCGCGTGGCCACCTAGCAACCCCCTCTTCTTATCCTTGACTCTGACGCCTCGCGCTTCGCGGCTTGCGTCCTCTTACGTCCTCTCAGACACTCGGGCGTTGGCGCTGGGAAGACCTCGGGTTTTCGCGTGGGGCACAAGGACCGATGGGAGTTCCTGATCGCGGGCGACCCGATGCGACAGGTGGCCGAGGCTAAGGCGCTCGCAAAGCTCGGCGAGACGATCGTCTCCCCTGAGGCCTGGGCTCTGGTCAGTCACGCATGCCAGGGTGATCCGTGCGAGGCCGCCACGCCCAGTGCGTCCACCGTCAGCCTCGGCAGCACGGCGAGCAATGGGACCAAGGGGAGCAAGCGTAGCCCGAGCATGGTGGGGATGCCGATGCGCCTCGTTGCGTGCGCCGTCGTCCGCGCGGAGCCGGTGGCAGAGGGCAACGACGCCTTGCTGTTCGAGGATGCTCTCGAGAAGCGGAATGCCTCCGATGGGGTTGTGTGTGTCATCTGCTTTGACGAGGTCACGGAAGCAACTGGGGGGCGGGCTCTCGACTGTGCACACGTGTATCACCCGTACTGCATCGAAGGTTGGCTGAATCGTGCCGCCAGATGCCCGCAATGCCAATACCCCGTTCCAGACCCCCCCCGAAGGGCTCGGAGGCCTTCCGCTTCTCGAGAGCATCACCGCCCAATTCTCCAAGCTTCGCTCGAGGCTTATGTACACGAGACGGCGCGCGAGGTGATCGAGGCGGACGTCGACCTCGAGCTGCTGAGCGAGATCGCCGAGCGACGTGTCGTGGTGGTCGGCTTCGGGCGCGTGCGTGGGCTCGACGCCGCGCTCGAGAATGGGAGCTCGGGACTACGTGATGTCCAGTCCTGCCTTACCACGTGTCTCGAGCCTATCTCGCAGAGCGGCGCACTGCTCCGACAGTTCATCTATGATGGCAAGGGTGTCGTGTTGATCTGGACGTTTGGGCAGACGCGGGCCACCTTCGAGGACAACCCGCATCGTGGGCTACGCACCGCGCAGGCGCTCCACGAGGCTCTGAGCGCGACGGGCCTCTCGATCGACATTGGCATCACCTCGGGGGAGGCCTTCTGCGGCTTAGTG
>Ga0210241_101754_pt1 | contig 14894 bp, 8 predicted proteins | sample ChrtobMetP5a_8mM_FD_155488 | JGI IMG/M metagenome (GOLD analysis project Ga0210241, IMG submission 155488) | Chrysochromulina tobin associated microbial communities from unialgal haptophyte culture, Seattle, Washington, United States - P5a_8mM | ecosystem: Host-associated > Algae > Haptophytes >...
GTCACCGCCTCCGCCCTCGCCACCACCACCGTCTCCGCCCCCATCTCCACCGCCTCGGCCACCGCCCACACCGCCTCCATTGCCGCCACCGCCGTCGCCACCGTCCATTCCGCCGTCGCCGCCTCCGCCGTCTCCCCCGCCTTCTCCACCGCCTCGGCCACCGCCTCCGTCACCGCCGCCACCATCACCACCGCCACCGATTCCGTTTCCGCCACCCTCGCCGCCGCCCTCGCCGCCTCCCTCGCCGCCGCCGCCCTCGCCGCCGCAGCCATCGCCGCCGCCACCGCTACCGCCTGCTCCAAACGGTGGGTACTCGCCGCCACCGCCCAGGCTGCCGCCACCCTATGCTCCTCTGAGCTTCAGCGTGAGCTTCGCTGCCACTGTCGCACCGGAGTCTCTCGCCTCCATTTCACCTGCCAGCTTTGCTGCTGCGGCACTGTCGGTGACGCAAGGCGCGCTCGGTGGCGGCGCACATAGTTCGACGACCATCTCGGTGGTCATCACGGACACACAACGCATAGGCATGTCCACCGGCCCTCTCAACATGAATTTACCAGCGCATCGATCGACTCTCATTGATGCCGTTGAGGCTGGCCTGTGCTCAGTGCTGGTGGGTACGTGCGACGTGTCGATCGTAGCTCAGAGCCGTCGGGTCTTGAGCTCACACACGCCGCCGCCGTCGGAACCGCCGCCGCCGGCGGCGTCATCGCCGCCGGCGTCGCCAGGTGCGGGCTGCACCGAAACGTGCAGCTTTGCCTCGGACGGCGGCTGCGACGATGGAGGCCCCGGAGGGGAATTTGCGTCCTGCAGCCTCGGCACGGATTGTACCGACTGTGGGCCGCGAGTGATGCCGCCGCCGCGGCCGGTGCAGCCGCCGGCGCCGGCGTCACCTCCACTGGCGCCGGCAAGCACCACAGTGCTCTTAGAAGCCCAGCGGACGTACGACTACGTGACCAGCGCATCGCGGACTAATCTGAGTGTCTCGACCTCGGATGTGATTGCCGGCAGTATGTCCAGCCTCGGCGTCACAGTCAACTCAGTGGAGCTCACCGCTCTCTCAGCAACGATCACTGTGACGGAGGTGGGCCCAGTGACTGAGAGCAACCTTGTTGATACGCTCGGGGGTGGCGCCATCGCCGCAGGCTTCGCGGCACAGCTGCCGTCGCTCACCTTGAATGTGAGTGCGCTCGTCACGATGGCGCCCCCGCTGCCGCCGCCTTTGCGGCCTCCACCGTCTCCGGCGGCGCCGCCGCCCTCGCCGCCCCCTCAGGGTGACTTTCTTGCGGCCACGATTGCGCTTGCGATCATCCTGCCTCTTCTCTTTCTCGGCATCGCCACGTACGTCTACCTGAAGCTGAAGCGCACATCTATGAAGGGTGTGACCTTTGAGTATAGGACCGTGCGTGGCACTGACCGAGTGCTACCAGCACCGCAGCCGGCACCGACCTGTCCCGTAGACAGCGAAGCAGGCGAATTCAACGTAACGCTGAATCGCAACTCGGCCGGTCGCCTTGGCATCTCCTTCGCCTTCAAGGATGGCATCGTCCGCCTGGATCAGATCTCGGATGCGCACGATGCGCTTGACGACCGTTCCCAGCTGCGCGTGGGCGATATTGTGCTCCTTCTGAACGGGGTCGTGCTTGACAAGAGCCTGACCGAGCGGGGGCTGGGGCGCCTGATTGCAAACTCAGGACAGCAAGTGATTCTGCACGTGTGCCGCCCGAATGATGTGGTGGACCAGGCCACAGTGGTCGAGCGGGTTGGCACGCTCGATCCACAGACGAGTTCCACCCAGAAGGCGATCGCGGCGGCGGGCGGCATTGAGGCGCTCGTGGCGCTCGCTGTCGCCGGCGACGCTGAAGGCAAGGCGAATGCAGCCGCAGCATTGCTCAACCTTTTGGTGGATAACGCTCCGAACCAGGCGGCCATTACAGCGGCGGGCGGCATCGAGGCGCTTGTGGCGATTGCTCGCGACGGCGACGCTGACGGCAAAATGTACGCAGCCGCTGCGCTGCGGGGCCTGGCGCACAAGAACGCTGCCAACTACGCGGCCATTGTGGCGGCGGGGGCGGAAGACGTCGTGGCGCTCATGGACGACGACTCGCAAGAAGTTGCACCCCTATCACCGCGGAGGCGTGGGCACTTGCAGCGCGAGTTGTGGGAACTGCAACGGGCCATGCGAGTCGTAGACGGTCAAAAATGAGTGAGATTGAGTGTGAACACGGTCATTCTCGGGTCTGCAGAACAGAGAGGTCTGCTGCGGTATGCTCGGCAGGCGCACGGCAGGCGCACGGCAGGGCGTACACTCTCGGCAGGCGTGCGGATGGATCTGCGCTGTGTGGCGTGTTTCTCTTACGGCGGTCTCCCTACTGCCGTAGTGCGGTACAGTCTCGAGGCTACAGAAGTGCGGTCTGCAGTAGACTCTCTTGGTTGCGTGGTCCTGTGGAGGGGTGACGTGTTCGGTCGTTTGGGGGGTGGTGGGGGCTGGGGTTCAATCGAGAATCTCGATTGTGTGTACAGCGACGTCAGGGTCCGAGGAGCTCGATTCACGAATTAGTATGCAGGGGCTGTGCGGTGTGCGCGAGCGCGTGTAGGTGTGTCGGGTGCGTCACGGCGGCCGATGGGAGATGGAGTGCGGATGCACCGCAGGGATCGGATGGTTAAAGGGTTAGGGTGTATTTGTGAATATGTTGGATATGTAATAAGTAGTAAGTAGTAATACATTTCGTCTCTGACTCGACTGTCACTGTGCTGGGGTGATCGTCCAGCACTCGTGATGGGATCCACGTCGCAATACGCAAAGTCGAAAGTGGAGCACAAAGTGGGATCGCTTCCCGCAAGCGCGCTTTCTTTCCTCAGGCGTGAGTCGGGGGCTGCTCGCTTGTTGTGGCTCTCTGCGCACTCCGTGTGTTCTCCGTGTGCGACGTCTAAGGTTACATGTACTCAGTGTATGACTCACTTCCGTAGGGTCAGACACTCTTTCCCAGCACGATGTCTTAACGATGTCAAGTCGATTCTGTACACGATAAACAACACCTCGGTGCGGAAGGGAGTGGGCGGAGATGACGGCGGGGAGCTTCTAGAAGTTGTCAAGAAAAGCAGTGCATGTAAAGGGAAGCATTGTTGACTTGACTTGACTTGACTTTTCACACATGGTCGTCATTGGCCTCTTGCTTATCGCATCTGGCAGCGTCGGCTATGCACCGAAGCTGCGGCTGGGCCAGCGAGTCGCCGCGCGGCCCGCTGCTGCCCTGCATCTCGTCGCCTCTGCTGCCGATGACGACACCAGGCCACTCTTCGATGCCGACGCATTGAGGAAGGCGGCCACGCCGCTCACGCTTGGTGGTCGGCCGGTCGAAGTGGGTGACGGCGTGCTCGTCAACGATGACGCGTCGGGCGCATGGTGGCGGGCATCAATCCAGGACATGCGGCCCGGCCAGGTGTTCGTGCACTACACAGGCTGCGACAATTCGTGGGACGAGTGGTTTGACATCGACTCGCCCAAGATCAGCCGCATGGACACCGAAGAGCAGCGTAAGGACGACTCCGCCTTCCAGTCGGACACGATCGAGGAAGACATCGAGGACGAGGCACTCCTCGAGCAGTATCGCCAGAAGCGCTGGGACGATAACGCGCGCTGGCAGCTCAACACGTTTGCCCAGTCACAGCTGGGTAAGTGGGCGGGACATATGGAGCTGTACTTGGCGGACGACGCCGGCCGAATGCTGCCCAAAGAGCTCAAGAGCACCGCCTGCTCGTGCGAAGCGCGCGTCTGCGCCAGCAACACGATCGGTCTCACCGAGTCCCTTCCCGAGGCGGCCGCGCAGCTGACACTGGAGGCGGAGCTGGGTCTAGCCGCCTTCCGCCCAGAGGTGGGCAATATGGCGGTCGCGTCCGCCTTCAGCGTGAGCCGCCGTGGCGCCGATGTAGGGGGCGAGAGCGCCCGCGCCGGCGAGCCTCTGCTTCTCGAGCTCGCCCTTGGCGAGGCCGAGCGACGCGTGCGTTGCAAGCTCCTCTACGTCGCCGACCGGGGTGAGGCCGCCGCAGTGCGGCCGTACAGCATCGCACAGCTTGCCATCGTACGCGAAGTGCGCGGCGGCGGACAGTTCATCGACGGCAATGCCGGCAGCGCCGACCTGGATGGCACTCCCGGCCGCGGCCTGTACGATCCGCCGCCGGGCGACAAGAGCGGTTACATCTCGCTCTATCTCGAAGGTGGCATGACGTTGGCCTTCCCGACGAGCGTCGCCGCGGGAGCCGCGGGTGTCATCTCGCTTGACTGGATCGCCGGCAGCATGCGCTACCAGATCGACCGCAAGTGGAAAGTGTTTGACGGATCGCTCTCGAGCCTCGAGCTCACTGAAATTCGCAAGGACGACGCCGAGATCGTGCCCCCTAGTACGCGCCGTTGAACCGAGAGCGGCGCGAGCGCCGCGCTCGTAACTATCACAGCCTCCAGACTTCTCCCATCTCGAGAGGCGCGACATAGTCTTTACATAGTCTATGTGAAAGCGCGTGTACGCATACCTGGGAAAGCATGTGCGTGGCAGAAGGCATGCGATTGGAAAATGAGCCACACAGTCAGTTACTATGAACAGCCATCCGCGCTGATCAGATTGGGCACCGTCGCGACTCCACTCGCGTCCGACGGCCGACAGCGCCACACCGCTCGCCGGGCCCGTCTCGGCGCTCCACTCATTCACCGTACAACGCTAATGCACCGTACTGCCTGCAGCTCCTCTCAAGCTCCCTCCCGGCTCGCATATCTGCGCCTCCCGATCGGTCCGTACGCGCGCTCCCGCTCGTTAGTCACAGCGCTGCCGCCGCCTCGGCTCACGCGGCCACGAGGCCGGCGCGCGCTTGCTGGAAAAGGCCCACCATCCCAGCGAGCTGCATCTTCTCATTGGTGCCGACGGAGAGGCGGTGCTCGACGTCGGCAAGGGACGCGACGAGGCGCGCCTTGGCCAACGGGTCGGGGCTGTCCATCAGCGACACGAACTCGCTCAGTTTCGTCACCACGTCCGTGAGCGCGAGGCCCTTGGTGCACATCGCCTCCCAAGCCAGGCGCAGCGCGGAGCCAAACTCCTCCTGCAGCAGCCAGGCAAGGAGCTGCTCGATGTCCTCGGGGGCGGGGCAGCCAGTCACCTGATACACATTCGCCGTGCTCACCTCGCCCATCGCCATGTGCGTCGACTGCAGGATGTTGATCGACTTGCGCATATCACCCTCTCCCAGCGTGACGCATGCATTCAGGCCCTCGGGCGTCGACATGACCTGCTCGGCCGTCGCGACGACCTGGAGGCGCTCGAGCGCTTGCGCATCCGTGAGCGGCGCGAAGCGGAAGCGCGTGCATCGCGACTGCAGCGCCGGGATGATCTTCGACGCGTAGTTGCAGATGATGCAGAAGCGCGCATTGCGGGTGTACTTCTCGATCACGCGGCGCAGCGCAAACTGAGCGGGGTTGGTCATCGCGTCGGCCTCGTCCAGGATGATGAGCTTGGGCGCGCTCGTGAACATTTGCCGCGTGCTCGCAAACTCCTTGATCTGCTCGCGCACCACGTCGATGCCACGCTCGTCGGATGCGTTGAGCTCTAGCACCATCGACGGGAACGACTTTCCGTACATCTTGTGCGCGCACGCGAGGATGGTCGAGGTCTTTCCCGTGCCGGGTGGGCCGTACAGCATCAGGTGCGGCAGATTACCCGCGTCGATGAGCCGCGTGATCGTACTGATGATCTCCTCGTGTGAGACAAGTTCGGCCATCTCCTTGGGCCGGTACTTTTCAACCCAAGGCAGCGAAGCGACTTGCTCCTGGCGCGTGCGCTGCATCTTGGTGAGCCCCGGTGGGGGTGGCGGCAGCGCATCTTCCGTAACGTCCATAGCGTCAGGCAGCGGGTCGACGGAGGAGGATGCCATTACGCGACCTCGGCGCCTCTTCGCGCCTTGGGGCCGTGGTCGGCAAGACAAGTCTAATCGTAGAGGTTTTCATGTTCCACAGTGTGAACCACGCTAACGGACCCTCCTCAATCCCCTCGCGACTTGTGTCTCTATGGCGAAGCCAGTATCATCGCGCCGCGTCGGACCACACTCAAGTTCTCGCGTCCCAAAGAAGTAAGTTCGAAGTCTCGATGAGCATCATGGGGTGGACACCTGCTTGGACCTTCCGCGTTACCTTCAGACAAGCAGGTGTCCACCCATGGTGCTGCTCCAAAGCTTCCCGTCCGTGGTACAGTCGACTGGTTTTGGCGCATCGGCTCTCATCGAGCAGACTGCCGTCGCGAGCAACGTAAAGTCCGCCGCCGCGGTCTCTCACGTGAATGCCCGTCTCAAGGCCTTGATTGCGGGCGGCAATGCCTCAAGCGCCTTGCAGCTTCTCAGTTGCTCATCCACCGGCCCGAGTGCGCCGCAGCCTAAGCTTTCAACCGTGCTCGCGCTCGCCGCGTCGGGCGACGCGCTGCAGGCCGCCTCGGAGCTCAGTCACCTCAACTTGTATGGGAATGCTCACCCCGATGCAACATGCTCAGTAGCCGAGCTGCAGGCAGCGCACGAGGTGGTGCTCGCTGCGCACACACGGCTAGCAAGTGAGGCAGCAGCAGCATCAGCCGCCGCGCTCGTGCGCGGCATGCCTGCGCGTGGCGTTGCGCCCACCCTTGGGTGCTTCAAGGCGGCCATCGACACGGCGAGTGCCACGGCCAACTGGGGCCTAATGCTTGCGCTGTTCAACGAGCTGCAGGCGTCAGCCAAGGCGGCAGAGGTGGCGGAGTCTGAGGCTGGGGCGGAGGAGACTGCGCAATCGGGCAGCGGAGCTACTTCCACCGCGCCCGGTTCGGCGGCCGCCGCGCTGCGACCGGACCTGACGTGCTATCGCGCCGTGCTGCAAGCGCTTCGGCCGGCGCGACAGTGGCAGATGGCGTCGCGGCTCATCGAGATGGCCATAGCGGCTGGGGTGAAGCTCGATGCCGACTGCTTCGAGTGTGCCATCTGCGCCCTGTTCGGGCAGCCTCGCGCTTGGCAGTCGGCGCTGGCACTCGCGACGCGCATGCATCATGTAGGCATCTTACCGAGCTCCGCCGTTTGCGTCGCGCTCATCGATGTGCTGAGCGAGGCATGCCAGTGGCAGCAGGCGGTGCACCTGCTCACCACCTTTGAGGAGAGAGGCGGTGCGCCGCTCGATGAGCGCTGTTACGCGGCCGCTCTGCGCGCCTGTGAGCGCTCCTCCGACTGGCAGACCGCTCTGTATGACCTTCTTCCACGCATCGAGCGTCATCGGGTCCCGCTGACGGTGGGAGTGCTTGCACCGCTGGTACGTGTGCTCGCGCTCGGTCACCGCGCGCGCGATGCGCTCCACCTGGTCCCACGCCTCCTGGCTGCCCTCTCCGCCGCTATCGGCACCAGCAGTGGCGACTGCATTGTCGCCGGCGTCACTGCACGCGTCAGCTCGCTCGCATCGCTGGCACTGGCAACGGACACGGCGGAGGCATTACGGGCCGTGCGCGTCGCGTGTCGCTTCTCGCACGCGCGTGACGGCGAAGCAGAGATCCTGAAAGCCCTCGAGGCCCATCAGCTTGTCGCTGTGGCGGTGGCCGTCGACGCCGAAGGCACGGAGCACCGGCATGTCGAGCGCCGTGAGGCGAGTGGCGACCGTCTGGCGGACCCGACCGATGCAGAAGAGGTGGCACTCGACGAGCAGGTAAAGGAGCTCGAGCTCCTCTGCGGAATGCCACCTGAGCCGCACGCTGGGACCGGCTCAGCTATCGCGGCAGCCGACGGCGGTGAATGGATTGCCTGCGCTCACCTTGCGAAGAGGGCACTCGCAACCATTGTCTCGCGCGGGGAGCCCTCGTACCAATTACGCTGCAACTCTGTCCTCTGCGACGGCTGCGAGAGCTTCTTTCATCTCGCAGCCACGTGCCTCGGCCGACCCATTCATCTGACGGTCACGCCCACGCGCCGCGCAGGTGCCGCACCGCTCGCCGCTGGCGCCGCGCCCTCGTCCATCCTTCACGTCTTCACTTCCGAAACGCCGCCGGCGACTGTGGCGTCGTCGGACAGCGATGGCGCGAGCATGATGCCCCTCACCTCCATGACAGCACCGCCGCCGAGCCGAGGCTCGGAGGTGACGGTGGTCGCGAGGGAGACACGCTATGATCCCCTCGCTCCCTCGTCTACCTCCTCCGTCGTTCCCACTGCCATGGTGGCGCCTCATAAGCCGATCCGCAGGAGCCGAGGCCGAAGCCCGATTGTTCGCGCTCCGCCCCTTACCGGCCCTACCGCTGCCAAGCTGCCTGCCGCGGCACAGGCCGCCGCCCCAGCCCCGCATGCGCCATCGAGCACCGGCAGTGGCGATGGCGAGGTGAAGCGCTACTTCCTCGGCAGCCGACACAAGACGGCGGAGGCGGCCGTGTCGAAGGCGGCGGCCGCCGAGGTTGCGGCGGACGCGACGGCCGCGGCGGACGCGGCGGCCGCGGCGGCCGCGGCGGATGCGGCGGCCGCGGCAGACGCGGCGGCCGCGGCGGCCGCGGCGGACGCGGCGGCCGCGGTGGACGCGGTGGACGCGGCAGACGCGGCGGCCGCTGAGGCCGTGGCGGATGCGGCGGCCGCAGTGGCCGAACAGGCCTTGAAGGTGGCCGAGGAGGCGGAGGCAAGGGTGGCAGCGCTCAAGGCCGCAAAGGCCGCGGCCAACGTAGGCAAGAGATGTGCTTCCACGACGGTCCCCGAGGCGGCCGCCACGCCTCCGGCGGCGACTGGGATGACATCGCTGCTTGCGTCCAGTCCGCCGGCTATGACGCTGATGGCACTTGCCCCGCTGCCATGGTCAATATCGCAGCTCTTGATGCCTGCAGCTCCGACGCTCCTTCCAATCGATCCAATGCCGCTGCCGGCGTCTTCGGGCGTGCTAGCGGTATTGTTGGAGGCGGTCCCACACGCAGCCAGTTCAGCGCCTGCTGCATCAACCAGCAAACCCGCTGTGCCAGTGCTGCCTGGCGTGTGCGAGGATACGACATGGCAGCCCGACTATGCAACGGTGAGCGCGACTGCGATGAGTGCCTCCACCGCAGAGAGCGACGCAACCTCCGCTGTCACCATGGCCAACGCGATGCAGGAGGTTGAGGCGGTCGAGACGGCGTATGGCGACGAGGACAAGATGGCCAACGCGCGAGAGATAACCGATGCCACAGACGCCTCGGAGCCGCCCCTCTCGGTGCATCATGAGGTGGCATGCTCGATGTGCTCTTTCCTCTGTCCGCGTGGCATGCGTATCTGCTCGATGTGCGACGCGACCCTACCAGAGCTCGAGCTCCCCTTCGAGAGAGGGGCTCGGGTGGCGCGTCACGGTGCTAAAGCGGTAGATTCTCCCAGCGATGCTCCGCGCACCTCCTCAAGAAACCCATGGGCTATCTTGGCCAAGGACGACGAGCACGATGAGGAGGAGGGGAAAGAGGACGGAGAGCTCATGGAGGAGATGGAGAAGGTAGAGATTTTGGCTGAGGCCGCCATCACAGGTTACGCTTCGGCTCTGGCGGAAGGGGCAGCGTCAGATGCTCCAGGGGAAGCATCAGAGGTGCTATCGGCTCCAGGGGGGGGAGAATCAGAGGCGCCATCGGCTATGGAGGCAGAGGTGGCGCCGGCACAGGAGGTAGCCGAGGTCACAGCCGAGGTCGCAGCCGAGGAAGTGGAGGAAGTGCCGGCAACGATGGTCAAGAAGAGGAAGAAAGCCAGAGCCAAGGCCAGGGCAAAAGCAGCTGAGGGGATGATGAGAATGCAGGAGCAGGCGCCCTTGGGAATTGCGGTACCAGCAGAGGCGGAGGCGCTTGCGCCAACCTCCTCCGGCGACCGCTGCCAGTCGACAGCCTTCGTCCGGGAATCTTGGCGCGTGCCGCGCGCACGCTCGGAATCCGCTGAAAAAACAGAAAGGTGTTGAATGTTAGTTGCCGTGCTACTCGACTGTAGTCGGCGATAGCGACTCATTCTGTGTCAGGTTGGTGTTGAGTGGTGATGTAACGTGGCTTGACCGGACAACGTTTGCGTTCCGGGGGCACAGTTGTTACACAGTTGGGGGCACAACGAGACGGGAAAGCGAGACCCGTCTCCTCTCCTGAACTCCTCTCATGCTGATGAGAGCCGCGCAGCATATATGCAGCGCGCGCTACCAGGGCACCACCCGCGGCCTCGGTGTCGCCTAGTTACACGAGGCACCCCGCACGCCGCACGGCATCTGGATCTTCCTGCCGCTCCACAGAGTGACCAGAAGAACTTTGAGTGTATGAGTGACCTCGCTCGAATCGCCAGTGAGAGTGTTCACACAATAAGAAACGGTCCCGGACCGCTCTATACAGGTGCATTGGGGGACGTCGTGTCGTAACAACATCACATGGCTCGGCTCGAAGTGGAACACGAAGCCAGTTTAAGTGCGCGACACGTGGAGTTCCTCGGAACTTCTTCGAAATCCCGCCCCAAAGTTGCGCAATCGAACAATCGAATCCGGACAACTACGCCTTCCTAGCGCGGAGTAAGCTGAGATCCGTGCGCGCGATGGCAAAAAAGCCCGTTGCCTCTCGCACAGACAGTAATATCGAAGATGATGAAGCGGGCGCCGCTCGTGTGCGCATGGCAGCCGAATCTGCAGAGCGGAAGCGAGCTGAGGAGGAGGCAAGGCGGCAGGAGAATGCTGCCCTTGCACGTAGGCTTGAGAAGGGTCCGTCAAGGACAGACTCGAATATCGAAGACGACCCAGCGGGAATTGCACGAAAAGAGTTGGCCGCTGCGTCAAAGGCGCGACTTGAGGCCGAGCGAGCAGCGCGACGGAAGCATCAGCAAGAGATGGAACGACGCATCCGTGAGACGCCACCGCGGACCGATAATGAGATGGACACGGAGGCGGCCGCGATTGCGCGGAAGGTTCTTGCGGACAAGTCAAGAGCGCAGAAGCAGGCCCAAGAAGCCACCCGCCGACGACAGAATGCGGAGCTGCGCCGCCAGCTGGAAGCGACGCCGCCGCGTATAGATGACTGCATTGCAGACGAAGCAGCAGGGGCGCGGCGTCACGAGCTCGCACTCGAGTCGGCGAGGCGGCGTGAGCACGAGCACAGGCAGAGAGTCTATTGGAATAAGCACCTCAAAGAGCGCGTCGCCGCCGCAACCGACGAGGACGGCTGCGACGAGCAGAAGCAGGCTTTTCAGGCGGCTATTGCCAAGCACGAGCTCGAGAAGGGCTCCGAGGTGAGCGCAATGACTTGGATCAACTTCCAACGGTACATGGACGCCTTCATGACAGCTGGCGAGTCACGCGCGGCCAAGCAGAATCGTGACGCGCGACGTAATGACCTGCGCGCACAGTGGCTGCAGTACGGCCACCACTTAGCAGTCCGCCGAGCAGAGCAGATGCAGATCAATCGCGAGGTGCAGGAAGAGATGCACCAGTACAATCGGGATGACGCGGAGCGCGTACGTCAGGAAGAGGCGCTGCGCCGGGAGGTGGCCGAAACCGAGCGCAGCGCTTATCAGGGTGTCGTGCGCGAGCGAGTGCGCGTCGCACGGGGCCTCGACGACCGGCTAGACGAGCTTGAGGAGGCACAGGATGCACTGGAGCGCATGGAGGGCAGCCAGATGCGCTTCGCGAGTGCTGAGGATCTCAAGGTCGTGCGCGAGGGCGGCCTGGCGCTCCGGCGACAGCATGTCCAAAAAATGAAGGAGCAAGTACGCCAGGGACTCCACGACTCGTGCAAGCAATCAGCCCACGAGCACGCGATGCGAGCGCAGGAAAAGCGCAACCTCTCCAAGCAGTGGAGCGCCGAGAAAAGCGCCAACGAGGATGAGTACCTGCGCAACGCCCGCGCACAGAAGGCAGCGGCAGCCGAAACGCGCAAGAAGATCAAGGACTCAAACGAGGCGCTGATACGCCGGAGGCAGGAGCGCGCGCAGCAGCTTCGCGACGAGGTTGATCTGGACTTCGAGGACGCGTTGCAGAACATCAAAGACCGCAAGGCGTTCATTCGCGAAGCGTACTCCGCAAAGTTTGTGGACGCACCGGAGGCGGAGCAGTACCTCAGAAGTCCGCTCCACAATCTACACACGGCGGCCAAACGGGTCCTCGAAAGCGTCGGCCACACCCTTTTCTCAAAGAGCGCGCCAACATCGCCACTGGCGTCACCCGCTACGGCGGCAGCTCAAGCTGTCTAATTGGGAAGGGTGAAACGCATCATGGGAGCCGCCCTCTGAACGTCTGTGCTATCTGCGCCTACTTTGCCATCCAGTGTTCCTGTGTGGATGCGCCTTCGGCATCGCCAGTATGTACGCAACCCGCATCGTAGGGGCATTACATGTAGCGAGTTAGTAGCAAGTGCTTGTAGCGTTATAGGTCTCTAAGTCACGCATGTTGGTTTGAGGTTATAAAGCCGTACATCGCAAACTCAAAATAACACACACTCACTGTGTCACACTCTCCACCCAGGGTTATAATCGAGGGGTTACGGGCCTTGTTACGGGCGCTGCCCGCATCGGCGTCCTGTGCGCGCGCGTTCACTATCGACAGAACGGGGTATTCGGGGACACAAACTTCGTACACGTATGGGGTCATTTGAGGTGTGCAAGCGTGTAGAAATTCACATTCATTCACATTCACACACTCGCCGCTTCTCGCAACGCAAGACACATCGCACAAACGCATCCGACCCTACATGTAGAGGACACAACTAAGGACCATGCGCCTTGTCGGCTTATGAAAATATGCCCGCCACGGCGCTGAAGCCCCGCGAAGAGCCGAAGAGCCGAAGTGGCCGGAGCGATCGTGCCCGCCGATGCCGCCAGCCAAGAGACAGCGTACGTCGCGAGATGCCGCCGCTGCGCGGACCGTGGCGGATGTCGACTCGGACATGGAGGATGTACTGATGCGCCTACTTGGTGGCGAGCAGCCGGGACGGCGAGAGGGCAAGCAGCCCATCGCCCAAGCCGTGGGCCTGTGGCTTTTCACATCGTCTCCCATGGGCGCTGCGCCTGCAGCGGCAAGCGCTGTGGCGCCGAGCGCCGCGCCAAACGCCGCGTCGCGTGCAGCACCTCCCAAGCCGTGTGCCTGCACCTGGCCTGGCTGCGACAAGCGCTTCAGAGACAACTACATCCTAGAACGTCACATGCCCACGCACACGGGCGTCCGTCCGTTCGTTTGCACCTGGGCTGGCTGCGTCGAGTGCTTCTCGCAGCAGAGCCACCTCACAACGCACTTGCGCACGCAGCACTCGGCGGAGGCGGAAGCGCTGCGCGCTCGTCTCGCGCGTTGGCGGGAGCAGCAGCCCCTCGTCTGCCAAGCGGCGGCAAAGGGGCCGCTGCCACTCCTGCAGCTCTTGGACGGCTTTGAGAACCCGCTGCCTGCGCGCGGGATCTCGACGGCCCTGGAGCGCGCGCTTCGCTTCGCTCGCCGCGGCCTCGATTCCACCGACGAGCCACCCGATGGCGATGCGGAGTCGAGCGTGCCCTCGATCGCCGACGAGCTCGAGGTGAGCCCCTCGGAGGACGACGAGACGGAGCTGGACGATGGAGGGGCTGTGTTCGACGAGGCAGCCCCCGAGCTGGCTGAGATGTCATCCCCGGAGCTCATGACGAGCGCCGGAGCCACCGAGGCCCTCGGCATCCTTGGCCGCCTTCGCCCCCGCCTGCCTCTGGGCAAAACGCTCGCGGCCGAGGTTGCGCGCCTCGAGGTGGATCTCCATCGCGTGATCCTCATCCAGGCCACCCTCGCAGCGGCGGCGTCTGCCGGTGCTCAGGACCGCGAGGCGATGCCATCCGAGGCGAGGGCGAGAGCGGAGGCGCTGCGCGCGCGCTTCGTGGGCCGCGCTTCGACACTGGCGACGGTGTCGGAAGCCGTGGGGGCGGCGGTGGCAGTGGTGGGAGCGGTGGAGGCGGCGGTGGAGGGCCTGGCACAGGTGGAGATGGCGGCGGCGTGGGCGGCAGCGGCGGAGGCCGGGCGTGTGTGCGTGGCCGCCGCCTGCACCCTCGTCCGATGTGAGCGCCACACGGCGTACCCAGAGGCAGCCGGTGAGGACCTGGAGCAGGAAGCGCTCCGAGCGCGGTCCCCCGACGACCGGATGTTCGGCCTCGGATCGCTCGTCCCGAGCAACCCCGCTGCGTGGAAGGGCATTGGGCGCGGCGCCAAAGCCCTGTACGGGCAGTTCGTGCGCCTTCCCGACGGCGTTGCGCTGCCGGCCCACCTCCTAGACTGCCCTGGCTGCTACGTGCGGCTGAAGGCTGGCGACGATATTGTCGCCGCTTGCCAGCCCTTTGCCGAGGACATTGGCGAGCACGCGAGGCGCCTCGAGCTCGCCGACGCTGACCGCGAGCGCATCATTGCGCTCAACATGTCAGCGTGCATCACCGTGTGCGGCCTTCTCGAGACGCAGTCGGGGGCCGCGTTCGGATCACGCGGGTTGAGTGCTACGGCGGCGACCTCGAGGAGTCCGCGTCCAACGCCGAGCACCGCGCGAGCGTCAAGAAGGCGTTGTACAACTCGATGCTCCCTGGGCACCTTTACCTGCAGAAGTATGGGCACCCAGGGGGCGCTTGCTGGGGTATGAGCCTCCGGGGCGTGGGGCGGGGCAAGCTGCTCGTTCGCGCGGTCGAGCTCGGCGGGGTCGAGATGGGCATGTCGGCCTGGGCCGACACTGTGGCCATCATGCTGGGCATAACAGGCCCTACCAAGCTGCGCCACTTCCACGAGCCGACCCGCGTCGGCGACATCTTCACGTCGCGCGAGGTGCGGCTCGTGCTCTGAAGCCGACGTAGGTCGGAGAGAGAGGGCCTGACCATCCGGGGCGCGGGGCGGGGCCATGTGCTCGTCCGAGCGGTCGCGCACGGCGGGGGGGTCGTAGAGCCCAGCATGACTCATTGGGCGCTGACTGTGGCGA
>Ga0210241_101758_pt1 | contig 14876 bp, 12 predicted proteins | sample ChrtobMetP5a_8mM_FD_155488 | JGI IMG/M metagenome (GOLD analysis project Ga0210241, IMG submission 155488) | Chrysochromulina tobin associated microbial communities from unialgal haptophyte culture, Seattle, Washington, United States - P5a_8mM | ecosystem: Host-associated > Algae > Haptophytes >...
TTCCGCCTCCGCAGCACCGGCCTCGGCGTCGCCGTCGGTGCGATTCGCTCTTGCCGTGGTCGGCATCGACCACGGGCGTCGCCTCGAAGCCCGAACGGGCCGACCCGAGCGCGTCTGAAGCCGCCAGGGAGCCCGGCAGCAACGCTCCGTGCCCGCCCCTTAGACAAAAAGAGGGTCGCTAGAACTCGGGAAACCTGGGACGAATTTTCACAAGGTGCAGACGGGCGGTCGCAGAGCCGAGTCGGACTGTGCGCGCTTAGTGCGCGCTCTCACAATACTTTCAGAGAAGGTGAAGGCTAACGCACAACGGTGGATCTGTTGGTTATATTAAGCTTATATTAAGCTAAAAAACGTAAAACCCTAAACCGCGCCGGACGATTGCAAGCCGGCGGAGCGAACGCGAACGCCCGCGGTGGTGCATGTTGATGAATGTTGACGAAACGAATGGGGAAATTCCTGAGTCGAGATCGACAAGGTTCCCTGCCGGCCGGCGAGGCGCGTTCTCCGGTGGAGCAGCCCGCCCATCGCGTCGTATTGGGCACAGGAGGACTTTCGTCTCATGTTTTTTGCCGCGAGCCTCGTCTCCGCAGCCGCCCTCTCCGTCCCCTGCGCACTCGACGGCTCCACGGGCGCGCACGCGACCGTTCACGTCGTAACTATCCAGGTTGAACCACCAGCGCTCGTGCCAGGCCACAGCGCCTGCATCGACGTCGCCGTCAGGTCATTGGTGCCGATCACAGCCGGATGGAGCTTGCATGTGGCGCACGACCTTCTCGGTGACCTTGAGTTCGAGGTATGCGAGACCGATGCGCCCATGCGGCTGCCAAGCCGCGTGGGAGCCAAGTGTCCCGTCGCACCAGGCACCAACGTGAGCGGCCGCATGTGCCTGGCGGTGCCTCTAGCCGCGATGGTGCACTCAGGCGAGGCGACCGATCTGTCGATATCGTGGGCGGACGCTTCGGGCAAGCCCACGGCGTGCGTCCGGGTAGCAGTCAGCATCGCTGGGGAGGTGGCCGTCGATGAGCAAGTCGAGGCGCTAGCTGCTGATGTCCGCCAGCGCCTGCACCGCGCATTGGCAGAGGTAACCAAGCGGTCGAGCGCAGCCGCGCCCGCCGCCTCGGCTGCCGAGGCCGCGGGAGCAGCAACACACGGACCCAACCCAACCGCACTGCGGCAGGCGGTGCGGCCGCTGCTGCTGCAGGTGTACGATGCGCAGCCCGAGTGGGCCGAAGCGTTCGCGCGATGGCAGAGAGCGCATCGGAAGAAGTACCACGCCGACGAGGCTGAGGCGGCCGCCTTCACCGCCTTTCGCGATAACGTGCTCGCCGCCGTGCGATCGGGCCGACCGCTCGCGCTCGACGAGCGCTCCGATTTGAGCGGCGAGACCCGAAGGACTCTGAGCCACTTTGCATGATGAGACGCGTGAGTTAGACGGCCCTGTTGGGCGATCGCGTATACACTAGATCAAAGTGTTCAGCGCGCCGGCGCGCACATCAGGGCCACGCGCGCCGAACTCGGGCTCGGCCCGTTCTGTGGTGCACTCTGTGCAGGAGCCGGAACTTTTATTTTTTATATCGCAAGTTTTAACTACTAATGTTAGCGGATATACATATAGCCACTGGAAACAGGAAAGCGACCGTGTGGGTCACGCCCGCGTGAGCGTCATCGATCGATAAGCGAAGTCTTCATGGCAGCTTTATCACTTTCGACCCTTTTCTTCTGCGCACGCATCGCCACCAGGCCTTCCTCAAACTGCTCCAGAACGAGGGTGATTTCACGACGATCCGCCTCGACCAAGATGCTCTCATCAGTCATGAATACGCCAAGCTTGTCCTTGTCCTCGCGATTGGTAGCGCGTGCGAAGCGATTCTTCTGCGCCATGCGAATACTTTTCAGCCGATCCTGTTGCGGCGATATCGGAGCAGATGCAGAGTCAGTTAGGCATGGACCAGACGACGGCTGGTGCAAAAGGCGATCCATGGCCGATTCGCCGTGCATGCGGAGGTGGTTGTCAGCGATTCACAGGATTTGCATCGCAGAGAGCACATCTTGGCGGGCCACAGTACGACAGTGCTGAGATTGAGCACACCTCCTCCATCTGCTCCACCTTGCGTAGCTTTCTCAAATCGGTCAGCATCTGCTTCTCCTCCTGCTCCTCGCGCTCCAGCTCACGCTCATCTTCCTGAGTGGATCCATCCAGAACTAGACCATCCAGCGCTGGGCATGCGCCAACCATAGCGGCAGAGCAAGCGGCTGCTCCGGCGGTGATTATCCCTCGTCGGGGCAGCGGCCGAGCACTCGGAAGGGCGGTGGCGATGGCCAAGAGAAGCAGGCCCACAGGCATTCTCTGAAGGGCCGACCGAGTTCGAGAGATGACGAAAGTACAACTTTGGAGATCGCGAGAGATTTTTCTTCATGGATGCAGAGGAACTGAATAACGGCATCAGTACATCAGCTGCGATGGACTGTGGTTGTGGGAGCAATGCTTGTTTGCACTTTTTACACTTGACGAGACATGAACGTGAACCGCGAAACGACCGGACCCTTCCCAACACGATGACCGTCCCAGGTCTGGACGCGCCGGCTCAGGCCATCCCAGACGGGGTGCCGAGTGAACTTGCGTCTCTGCTGGCAAAGGAAGATCCAACCGTAAGAATTATAGCGCAATCGTTCATGAACTCGGCGCACGCCATCAAGGAGAATGCGTTTCTGCTGCGCTCGCTGATGCCTGGCGGCAGGCCGCCGAAGCTCAAGCTTAACAAAGACGACGCGTCAAAGAGGGGGAGGAAGAAGAGGAAAACGGAGTCCTTGGACGGCGACGACATGGTCGAGAAGCCCGCAAAGAAGAAGCGAGCGGCGTCGGGCTACATTCTCTTTTCCAATCACATGAGGCCTAATGTGACGGGAACACCGCCAGCCATCATGAAGGAGCTCGGGTTCCTGTGGAATCAGTGCAGCGAGGAGAAAAAGGCGGAATGGAACGAGAAAGCGAAGACAACGGCAGCCGACGCTGACGCAGCGGGCGACGACGATGGCAAGTGACAGCGATGAGTGAGACCAAGGACCGTCTGCGTGGCTACACGTAGCATTCTCTACACGTAGCGTTCTAGGATCTACGACCCCCGGCGGAGCCCAACTCTCGGAGCTGTGCGGACTCTTACCTATACCGAGCTTGCGGTGCGCATTGGCGGTGCTTCCCCGCCCGCATCGTGTCTGCAGGCGGCCTACCATAGATTGAGGCGACTTCAAGGAGACTCTCGGAGTCTCGGACACAGGATCCGGATACGAAATGTGACCTTGTGTAGTGTACTGTGATCGGTACCAAAACCATGAGAGCGCGGTGTTCTCTCAGTCCTAATGCAAATTGCGGAATATCCGGTAACATGCGATGCAATGGTAACTATTGTTTTATCATGGTTACCATTGTGGTTCGGTTTGTGCCAAATTTGAGCCATGGCATTCGGAGCGCATTGTCGATTGTTATACCATTGTTACCATTGTCGGTTAACGCCCGGTCGTTAACACCGCGTTAACGACCGGGGGAGCCGGACACACGATACAGTCTCACACGAACCACACAAACCGAACCACCTCAATAACCAAGTACCCCACCCCAGACCCACCAACTCAAGACGATGCTCCTTGCGCCAGACCACACCCGAACCGCCCGGAACGCACGCGTCGCCACAAACCACTCCACTCACCCAAGGGAGGTGGTGGTGACGGAGATGGCGACGGCGCCCAGACGAGGGAGCAGCGAGGGCGCGAGCGAGCACGACGTGTTTATACCGGTACCGGTGTGTCCCGGCTCCCCCTTTTTACCGGCACCGGTACATGTAACTGCTCCCTTGCCCTTCTCTCTTGAATTGGCTGACCTATTTTCCAGTGGAAAGCCCAGCGAGCCAGGGTCGAATCGGCGTCCCGACGTGCAGTCCCGACGATTCAAATTCACGAGGCATCCCTCTTGCCCCTCGCCACCACGCGCGAGCAGGTCTGATCGTCATGTTGCCTTTTGCCAACCATTCGACCACAGCGCCGCGGCGTTCACTTGCATCGTTAGACTTCAGCTGCCCGTCCCTAGATCAGAGCACTAAGGAAATGCGCGCCAACGACCCTGTTGACTGTTGCTGCCGCATCAGCTGCAGTGGAACCAGGAGTTGTTCTTCAGCCTATGATGTGTGCCGCTCAGAGCTGCAGTGCACTAGTGTACGCCGTAGTGGAAACTGGGCGACGCTCAAGAGGGCACCACAATGGTGGATTCGAGCTCCAGGCCTGCAACAGTGCATGGATCTGGAAACTGACTTTGGATCTCGAAAAGAAGATCGGCAGCCGATGTTCAAAGCTTGGCGAAAGCATCACTGTGACGACTTCACTAACGGGGACCAACTTACAGTCAGTCGCAACCACAAGCTCATTTTTGACATCGGATTCCATTCAGGCGAAGATTCACTTTACTTCCTGAAGAAAGGCTATGACGTCGTTGCTGTCGATGCTAACCCATCACTGATCGAAGATGGGCTGTCCCGGCCAGTGATGCATCTCGCAAGGCTATCAGGGCAGTTTCATGCTCTTGCGAGAGGAATAGTAGGCCGAGCCGCACAAGAGAATCAAACGCTGACTTTCTACGTGCATCGCAGCGTTACAGAGTGGAGTACCTTTGTTCCACCTTCACGCAGAACGAGGGGAGATTTCAGTGCGATTACCGTCCCCATCACGACCTGCGGCGACTTGATACGTCAATTTGGCACGCCATACTATATGAAGGTGCTGCGAGTGCCTCCACCCCATCACCCTTTTTTGCGGCTGTGCCGAGTGCCGCTGACGCACGGGAACGCATGCCGCCTATGCTCGGACATGCTGCAGGTTGATATCGAGGGTTTCGACAAGGAGTGCTTGCGATCCTTGGAAATTGGCCGATTGCCGACTTACTTGAGCACCGAGGATCCGCTGCAGCTGGACCACCTGCTTTCTCTGGGTTATCGCTCCTTCAGGATGGTATCCCAAAGTGTTGCCCGCCGCGGTGGTCGCCAATTTTCTGGTGGGGTGCCAGAAGAGATCAAGGTTGCTTGGGGGGAGGCTGCCAGCATCAGGACGCATCCCTTCTACTCAAGAGAGCACATGCACGAGCGGATGGACATCCATGGGAATCGACTCCGCGAGGAGCACGATCTCCATGCAAGCTTGATCGTACATGGAACCAAATTTGCGTAATCGGCGTGGCTGTGCAAGCATCTTGGCGCTATCCTGCTGTCCGTTGAGGTGAGAGAGAACAGTCTGTTAGCTCTGTGCACGTTCTCACGCGCTGCATGCACTCGCGCCAATGACTAGCGCCGCGCGCATTCACGGTGTTGAACGGGGGTTCTATTGAATATGCCTCGACTCTGTCGTCTGTGTTGTACATATTTAACACCGATATATGTCGACACGCGCAAAGCCAAATAGGCAAACGCGCGGATGTCCGAAAAATTCGAAATATATAACGATAGTCGCAAAGTCGGTTGTCGTGCCAGCCGGTTCGAGAATGAAGCGGTTTGACGGAGTCGCGGGACTGGAAGTGCACACGTCTCTCGCGTCCCTGGTACCGACCAAGCTAACGCCGGACGCGGGTGTGACGAGCGGTACTATCTTGATAATTGTGTTGTCTAATTGTGTTAGAGGCGTAAACGTTCCAATCGAATTAACGTTCTATAACGGAATTCAAATTCGAAATTGCGAGTACATGAGTACGGTAGCCCGAACGAGCAAGTACTCAGCACTTGTGTTGACCGAAGGGTGCGCTGAGCCAACCTTTTGGAGACGGTGGTGTGGTGAAATAGCGTGGGGCGGGACCGCGCACCGCGCGGTCGAGTGGTTCTAAGCTACATGTAAAGTAACTAAGTAAGGAGCTTGACGGGCAGCTGGGGGAAAGGACAGATGTGGGAGGAACTGTGGATGTACTGAACAAACATCTACATGTAACATGCAATCCTGTGTTTCGTTAAATGTCATCTCATGTGTATCGTCATACGGGGGAGAAGTGTGAGTCTCCGTGTGTCGAGTGTTCGAGTTCAGGAAAAATCTCTTCACGATTGCGCTCTTCTCTCTCTCTCTCTCTCTCAGCCAGGTCAGGTCGAACCGCTCTCGACCGCTGATAACATGAAGCTCCATGACTCAAAACCACAGGATACTTCCTAGCGGTGGAGTTATGTTTTGATGAAACGAGCAATCATGGCGGAAAAGAGAACGCGACTCACGAGCGAAGACGGGCGCGTCCGCCGAGACAAGACGATTTCGCGTTATGAACACAGAGGACTGGGTCGAGTGGGCTACACGGCAGCGGCGAGCGATGAACCAGCGTGCGCGCGAGAGGCGTGAGGCCTTGCAAAAGGCTCTCCCTTGCGCGGCGCCGGCGCCGACGGCAGTGCGGCCACGTACTGCAGCCGCCCAGCCGCCCGCAGGCCCGACGCCGCTAGCGGAGCGCGAGTTGCCTCATGCAAAAGTTGCCGCCGCAGCTCGGCTTGCATCGGCGCGCTCTCAATTTTCGGCAGCCAGCCGCGCGGCCGCCGCCCGTCGGAGGGAGCATCAGGAGAAGCTGCTCGCCAGAGAGAAACGGACTCGGCAACTGGCGAACGCGGTGGCGCCACTGCCCGACCACACGTCAGCAGCACCGCCGCTGCTGCCACCGCTGCCGCCAACCCCAGAAGATTTCGAAGGCCCGGGCAGCGAGTCTCTCGAGGACCTGGCGCTGCCGCTGGACATCCCGCTCGAGCTGTTGACGCACGCGCCGAGCAGAGACGAGAGTGCCGACGCGTCAGGTTCCGACAGCGACCGCCTCTCGGAAGCGCGCGCGCTCTCGGCTCTGCTCCTCGAAGCGAGCAACGAGCGACGCTCGAGCGGCGGCATGGCCAGCGATGACTCTCCGGACGCGCGCTCAACGCCGGCTTCATGGCTGCCGCTGCTGCCCTCGACCGAGGACAGTCGGGCCTCGATCTCCAGAGTGAGCTCACTCAACGCCATCGCCGACGCCGACGCCACTGGAGATGAGGGTGACGAGCTCGCTTCGGAGGAGGCGCGGGTGGCTACGGACGAGGCGGACCGACAATCGTGGCTTCGGAAGGCGCAGGCAAACAGGGCACAGTGGGAGGCAAGCACGCAGTTCCCGTCGCCGGCGGCGCAGGCGGGTGCAGAGGCGGTGGCGACCGGATTGGCGGCCGCTGAGGCGGCCATCGAGGCGGCTGTGGCGGCGCAAGATGAGGCGGCGGCGGACGCGCGCTGGGCGGCCGAGGTGCGGAGGCACGAGGAGCTGGAGGAGTTGGCTCCGACGGCGGCCGCAGGCACGTTGCCGCCGCCGATGACGACGCCACCGCCGCCGCAGCAGCAGCAGCAGCAGCAGCAGCAGCAGGCGCAGCAGGCGATGGCGGCGGCAGCGGTGCGCGCGGCGCAGCAGCAGCAGTATGCGGCACAGCAGGCGATGGTTGCGGCGGCGGCGATGCACGTGGCGGTGGCGGAACGCGGGCGCCAGCTGCGCCAGGCACAAGAGCTACAGCTCACCCACGTCGCCCTCGCCTCGCAACGCCAACACGTCGCGACGAAGTTGGACGCGGCCTTCAGTGGACTTCGCGGGACGCCTAACCAGGCAGGCCCGCCGACGCTGCAGCAGCAAGCAGCTGCCGTCTCCACGGACAGCGATGTCGCCGCCTCCGCCACCTTTGCCCATGTGGCTCAGGTACTGGTACCCGGCCAAACGCTTCTTCCGAATTCGACCCCGCTGCTCTCCACACGCCCCACGCGGCGCCGCACCCACTCACCCGCTGCGGGGGAGACGCCGTCCACGGGCGCCTCGAGCTCCGGCGGCCTCGCTGCTGGCCTCGGTCGCGGAGGGGCAGGGCGCTGGCCGGCGCCGCTGTTGAGATCACCTCTGCCAAAGCCCCCTCTTGCCACGGAGTACGTGACGCGCGCGATGCCCCCACCTGCGTCGCCATTGGCATTCCGCACTTCGTCGCGCGCGTCCCGTCATGCCTCCCACGACGACGCGTCGCGTACCGCCTCGCCGCCGGCGCGCACCGCGCCGTCGGCTGCGGCAGCGGCGCCAGCGTACATGCCAAAATCGCCATCGCGCCTCGGAGCCGCTGCGCCGCCATACTCGACGCTCAACACGACGCTCAACACGACGCTCAACACGACGCTGTGCCAATTCTCAGCCGCGCCGCCTCCGGCGATGGTGCACTCGCCCAAGCCCATGCGACTGACGCCCTCGCGCTCCGCTCCCGCTGCCGTGCATCACGCTGTGTGGCACGCCGCCCCGGCGTATTCGGCGACCTTCGGCGGCCCGGTGGCGTTCTCCTTCGGCGCTCCGGCGCCCATTACGTTGGCACAATTCGAAGCTGCCAAATTCAATTTGGCACAGTTCGAAGCTGCCAAATCCATCTTCGGTGGATGGGCTCGGCCGCCCACCACGGCGCCTTTCATGTTTGCATGCGCATCACCCGTGCCAGCACCCGCGGCAGCGGCAGACTTCGACGATGAGGCAGTTGCGGCCTCCACCGCTGCCGCCATCATCGCCCTCGCCCTCGTCGCTCTGGATGACTTTTTGGATGGGCGGCAACGTCCTGAGGCTGCCGCACGGCCTCCTCCGCAAGTGCCACCAAAGTGCTTGGCCAACGCAGGAAGGGAAGTGCGCACGGCTACGGTCTCGTTGCCGTCGAAGCTAACGAAGCCCTCGAGGGCTGAGAGCGCCATGCCGATTGCTGGGAGCCTTCCAAAACTGCCCAACCACCGTCCCACTGCCAAGCGTCCCCAGACGGTAAGCAACACGCCGGATGCCGGATGCCGAGGAGACGCCCCGGAGGAGACTCCCCGGATGCCGGATGCCGCAGAGGAGACGCCCGCACCCGGGGAGGCCACCCAAAGAGGCTTTCGGAGAGAAGGGGAAACTCGCGGGGGGCTCGTAGATGAAGCCTCCTCGTCCGTGCCACCTTCGTCCTTGCGACCCTCGTCCACCATGCCGCCAGAGACGCCCCGATTGTCCTCGATGGAATCCTCGTCCACACCTCGTTCACAGCCAGCAGCGCTCCCTTTCGCTGCGCTCCACGCCTTACCTGCCTATGCGCGCTCTTCGCCTGCTTCGCCTGCTGCTCCCTCGCCGCCGCTCCCATCGTCATCCGCATTCGTGCCCTGGGCTGGGCCCCTGATGACGCCGCTCATCCGGACGGCTTCGCCCGAGCTGCTCCCCCATCGTGCACCGCCGCCCTCATCGCCGCCGCCCGCAGGCACTTTGGACTCCGTGGACCGTACCACGACGGCGCTCTTGATCCGTACCACTCCACCCGTACTGCCGTCGTCGTCGTCGTCGCGGCGCGCCTCGTCGTCGAGGCAGACTCCGGTCATCGCCGTTGATCTGGTCGAAGACATTGCCATCTCCCGCTTCGTGGCCGCGGCGCAGCGATCCGCGCAGCCGCCGCCGCGGAGCTCCACATCCCCAGTGCTCGTGACGGGCTTGGCTCGAAGCTTGGCAGCGAGCGCCGACGCCTCGGCAGAGGCGGCGCTGACGTCGTCAGTGCTGCCGCCGCCGCAATCGACGACACGGCGCGCGCAGTCGACGCACCGCTTGATAGATATCAGCTGGGGCGTGCCTGTCGTGGAATATGGTGGCGGGGGCTGCGGCAGCGGCAGCGTCGTCGGTGGCGGCATCCGAGACGAGGGCTATGCCGCGCGCCATCGGACCTCCGTCGCGCTGCCCTCGGGCTCCTCTGCCCCTGCCCGACCGGTATCCCGACGTGTGAGCGCTGCATCGGAGGCGCCTTCGGTCCCTGCATCGCTGCCAGGAGCACCGCTGGCGCAGGCGCAGCCGACGTCTACGCGTGTGGGGCCGCGGGCCCCGCCGCCCCGTGCCGCCCCGGCGCCGGTAGTAGCAGCGGCCACGATGTCGCCGGCATCCCCCCATGCCACGTCTGGACGTGGAGCCTCCCGTCTGCAAGAGCTCCAAGGGCGCTTGAAGCGCATCCGCCAGGTGATCAATTCCGTTGGCGCGGCGGGAACTGATCAATTGACGTTTTCGGCCGTTTAAACCCACGGTAATAGCATATAATAGAAACTTATTTATTACCTAAAGCGAAGGTACGCAGCCGTTGATTGACGCTGAAAGTTACGTAAAATCGAAAAAGCCGTAACGGCTAACGCCGTACGTGTACGGTAATCGGTATAGAGAATAGACCCGCGCAAGGGTATACCGCGCGTGCCCGGTACGAGAGCGTTAGTCGGCCGCGGGTTCGGTCGGCTCCGGCGGCGTCCTTAAGCGGCGTCCAGGCGTCGCAGGGGTCGTGGCGTGCTGGTGAGGTGGAGTCCTGCGAGTGCTACATGTATGGTGGGTCGGGTTGGTTGAGAGGGTTCGTCTGTGTGATCGTGTCCCCGGGTATCCGCGGCATCCGGCAACATCGTGCTGCTGCACACGACAGTTTTTAGATGCACAGACGACCATGTGTAAATGTAAATGTTTACACATATGATGCGACATGAACCATCAAAGCACGCGTACACTCCGTACAGCTACAGGCGAGGCGCCCATTCACTTACCATTCACTCGTGACTAACGCATCATGTACACCCGCCAAACGGCCGGGAGACCTCTCCGCATCTCCCCTTCCCCCTGGCCGGGCCTTTGGTAGCTCTGACGACATTCATCATTCTCTTCAAACCTTAATTGTTGGGGTCAAGCCGGGCAGCCAAACACGTTTTCAGCAAATGTCGGGCAGCCACACCCGTCGTCGTCGTATCGTCGTCGACCGAGATGCCCTTCTTGTCGAGCACCACCTCGCGCATGCCGGCAGCCCATCAGGGCGTCAGGCTATGCCATGCTGTTGATGCTGCCCTTACCGTCCCCGCAGAGTGGGTCGATCATGCACGACGGGATGCTGCCGCTTTGCGCATCCTGAACGATCCTCTTCAAACCTTTACTCACCCATGGCAGCGACTTGTTGACCCACACGTCGTTGCCACGCACGCGCATAACAAAGGTATAGCCCTGCTTGCTCAGCATGCGGCGTACACTTCCATCCTGCTTGCTGAGGACGTTGGTCATGCCAGGGCACTCGAGCTCGACGATTCCGACACCGAAGCCGAAGTCTGTCCAGTTGATGGTCTTGAGCACCCGGAGCTCCTGCTGCTCAACATCCAAAGAAAAAAGGTCTGCAAACTTCAAGCCGGCGATCCTGAGGAATTCGGAGAGCGGTCGACATGGCACAACGCTCGTCCGCATATGTTTGTGCTGGCTCATGGTAGTCGCAGACCAACTAGATGCGGTGCCCATGTCGACCGAGTGACCGACCGCGGATTCGGCCGTTCCCAGACCGCCGTGCGTGAAGGTCATGTTGCCGCCAAAGCTTGCATCACACACAGCACCGCACATGATCACATCGTTGTGCCGGTTCTGGCCTAGTCTTGGGCACAGGTCTGGTGTGGCCTCAATGAGCACCCCTCGCCAACCGAGGTGGGTGTAGAGCGCGTGCGTGTTGCTCATGGAATGGCCGTCGTTGGCACCAAGCTCGAGGTATGTTCGCCGTCTCCTCGAGCGGCCATGGTCGTTGGCAACAAAGTAGCGATGGAAGAAGAAATCCTCGCATTGCTGTCCCGTGTATGCGAGGTGTAGTGGAGACCATGGGGCTAGGAATGCATCGACCATGTTTCGCATCCCCGGCATCGTGATGGCAAATGGCATGGTGTGGCCAAATGTCTCCGTGTGGCCAAATGTGTAATGTCGGGTGATGCGCATGCAAACATGAAAGCCGTGTTTTTGAACCGGAACCGTACTGGGATACCGGGATGTGTCCCGGCTCCCCCGGTGTCATTTTACCTCCCCCGCGCTCACCACACCTACGCGCCCCAATGTGATATGAGGGGTGGGGGAGTACGTGCACGCGCTCACGCGTGCGTTGCCTTGGGCCGGTGTGTGGCCTTCGGTCGGCCGAAGATGAGCGTCTGGGGACACGCTGGTGCACGGAGCGCGCCTGCCAAAGTTGCATGCATTTCATTCCTCAGACCCCTTTTTTGGAACCTATTGGATCGGTTTCGATTTTTCTGTTCAGACGCCAACGGCCTCACCTTTGTCTGCAATACATGTACCACGCACGTGCCCAGACGCTCGGCACGGCAACGCGCTTGTAGGCGACCGGAGCGGTGCGACGTCCGTGCCCACCGTCGACGAGCACGGCGATGCGCTCGATCACGGCGCCGAGCGTCGCCTTCCCCACGCCCGTCCCATGACTGCTGACGCGACGCTCGTTTCCACGTGATCTGGTTTCAAGTTAGGTTTCAAGACGTCCAGATGACGGCGAGCGGGACGTTCGAGCCGGAAGGAGCGGCTCCCTAACTTCGGCGTGCGGTGACTCTCCCTGGAATCGCCGCGGCTCTGCGGTCGGCGCATCGGGCCGTGTTCATGAGGCTTCTGGCAAGCTGTGACAGGTGCTCCAGGCACAGGACGACCATTCAGTTGATGGACGCTCTAATTGTTGCGTGGCAAAGGCCGGAGCACGAAACATCCAGTTAAACATCCAGCCGAGCTCGCCCGTGGCTGCGCAAGCATCTGAGTCACGCACGTCTAGCTGCGGTAGCCGGCTTCCAGTAGCAAACCGTGAGTATAACTGTGGTACTGTGCGGGACCTACCGTCCTAGTAACGTTCTCCCGCAGTAACGTTAGTGCAGTTAGAGTAGATAGCTCTTCTTACTTGTGAACACGCCCGTCGTCACACTGAAAACCAATCACCCCCTGAATACTCACCACCCACCGTCTCGACGGACGGCTCCGCTCCCCTCGAACACAAGTACTGAGTACTCGCTCGCTCGGGCTACTCAATTTCGCTAGTGAGGTCGGTCTCTCCCAGCACACAGTGTGATCTCTGGTGCTCGCTGCCCTATACTACCGGGCGGGATTGTGACAGGCAATCAGGTGCTCCCCTACAAATAGCTTGGAAAGGGGTGGGGGAGTAAGTGCACGCGCTCACGCGTGCGTTAGCACCTCCCAGCTCTGCTCCCCTCCGTCGCCGTTACACCCCGTCGACACCCCATGCCGCAATCATGTGTATTCACCGGTTCCGTCTTCCGACGCCGACAGCCGAGCTCGACAGATACAATGTACGTACTCGAGCCTATGCATTCTGTGGAACTTGGCTTTTGCTGTTAGGCTCTTCGTGAAGAGCATGTCGCCTACATGCCGTCGCCTGTCTTGCGTGTGCGCTGCTCCCATGCTCTTTCCCAATATTTCACCAACTCGGCTGACCGGTCGAAATGGTGCACGACGGCGGAGACTTTCGTGCGGTACTCGTTCATAATGCGTGGCGGCAAGTCGCCAAATCGTCTTATGAGTTCGCCACGCTGGTGATAAACCAAGCCATCCTCGTTTGAGCTCATGATCAGCCTGCGGATGCTGAACCGTGTATTGTACATCATGTAGTTCATGAGCATCTGGTCCGGGATCCACCTCTGGCGGCACAATACCCTCGACGGCACAAGAAAGTTGGAGAAGAAAGCGACCGCGAGCGCATTATAGTTGGCGAGGAATGCGCGCAGTGCGGACCCGCCGCCGCCAAGCACGCCACTGCATGCCATCGTCTGGTTGGTAATCAGACTGGCCAGCTCTTTCTCGTTGAGCATGCATCGGAGCATGTTCATGTGTAGTGAATGATCGGGGTTGTTCAATATGTTGTGATCCACCATGTCTACCTGACCTGCTTTGTTGATCCTGTTGCGACCCTCAAGCGTCAACACCACCGAATTGTCCCACCACTCGCGCGGCGCGACGGCGAAGATGTCGCGCTGGAAGAAGATGTCGCGAACGTCGATGAAAAGATAGCCATGATGGCATCTCGTTTGAGCAATTGCCTCGTAATATCGGAAGCGGAAAACGCCAAAATCTGCAAGCAGTGGCCCATGCTGCTGCACCTCCTGCGATGCAGAGTGATAGCGGATCAGCGTGACATTGTGCGTCTTCGCCCATCGGATAAATGCCGTGCTACCCGGAGCCGTGTTGGCGTCCGTGTTCGTCAAAATCAGGATGTCCGTGGTCTGTGCGCTCATGACTTGGCGAACGCTCGTAACCAGCGGAAAGAGCTGTTGGATATTGTATCCCTCGCCAAGGCCCACGATGGCGTTGCGCGGTGACGCCCTTGTGGAGCGCGGCGGGAGACTGACGGCGTCGCACAGAGCAAGTGGCGACGGGAAGAGCTGGAAGAGGTCAAGTCCGTGCATCCTGGAAGTGTGAGCCGCTGGAATCCTGGCTCGCGACGCGGTTTCATGAAACTCGTGAAAGGAACACTCCCCTGGCCGAAACCAACTCCCATGGAAAACACACGAAACACTAAAAAAACTGAAACCTCTAAAAACTCTCGACCTCGGCGTCTCGTTGCAGAGTGTCACATTTCCAAAAAAACAAAAAAAATCTTTTCTGCGGATTCGGACCGGTCCGAATCCCTGCAGGAACGACGTCGCGTTCGTTTCGGAAATCGGACTCTTCCTTGAACGATATGAAACGACACACGCACCCAATTATCTTTCTCCCCAAAGCACGGGGCATGCTCCCGTGCCCAATAGTTAGCCCAATAGAGACGCGAGCGACGGCCAGCGCCGCCAGCCGCGTAAATTCTCATCCCGCGCATCAGCGCGCTGGACATGGCGATAGTCTGCGCGCCATCTTCATGTCGCATTGTAATGCATTTCGATGCAGTTGTAATAGCTGCATCTTAGTGCATTCCGATTACGGTGCATTCATATGTATTATTGTGGGATTGGGGTAGTTTTCAATACAAGAAAAGGGAATTTTCAATACAAGATATCATTATATATCATCATATATCTTGATTATATCATTGTGTATCATGTGTATCATGATCATGTATCTCATATATCAT
>Ga0210241_101764_pt1 | contig 14847 bp, 8 predicted proteins | sample ChrtobMetP5a_8mM_FD_155488 | JGI IMG/M metagenome (GOLD analysis project Ga0210241, IMG submission 155488) | Chrysochromulina tobin associated microbial communities from unialgal haptophyte culture, Seattle, Washington, United States - P5a_8mM | ecosystem: Host-associated > Algae > Haptophytes >...
CCCCACCCCCCGACTCCCTCACCCACTCAGCCCGCCCCGCTCGCCGCCGCGTCCGCCGAGCCTCCCGCCGCCGCGCCCGCCGCCTCACCTGCGCCACCTGCCTCATCGCCACCCTCGTCAGTGACGCCCCATGGCGAGTGTTCGGCCGCGGGGCAGCGGTGCTGGGAGACGCGCTGCTGTGCAGACGAGCGGCACGGCTGCTTCAAGTCGGTCGGCAAGCGGTTTGCGCTCTGCCGGGTGGTTCCTGCAGAGCCGTGCACAAGCAACGAGCATTGGGAATGCCCCGGGACTTGGGAGCCCGATCAGGCACCCGCTCCGGTGCACCATCTCCGCCCCACTTCTCCGCCCTCCTCCCCCTCCCTCGAACCGCCGCTGCCGCCGCCACCGCCTGCCGAGTGCCCGAGCTGGTGCCCAGGCTGGCAGTGCGACGGCGCCGAATGGTGTGCTACCGGCGCCAAGCCCCGGGATTGCGACCCTTGCCCGCCGGCGCCGCCCCCGCTGCCGGTGGAGCCACCCCCATCGCCGCGCCCCATCCTGCCTCGCGTCTCACCTGAGGAGCTGCTGCACCCGTCGTCGGCCTCATGGCGCCGCGCCGCAGGCCTCGCGATGAGCCTTCGTCGCCTCGACGCCTTCTACTACCGTCTAACGGCCATTGTGCCGGCCGGCGAGCGCGCAGGCGCACCGGGAGAGGCACGGGTGGTCTTATCGTCGGGCGGCGCCGCAGGCGGCGTCATCAGCGAGGGGCAGGGCTACGGCCTCCTCCTCTCGTCCCTGATGCTCGCAGCGCTCCCCGCGGATCACGAGAGACGCATCGAGCTCACCGAGCGGGCGTACGCCACGTTCCTCGGCTGGCGAACAATGGGAGAGCGCACGGCGAAGCGCCGGCGGCTTGGCGGGACGTCGTGCCAGACCGGGCCCTTGTGCGGCGAGGGCGCGAGGGATGGGTTCACGCCCAACCCGGCGGCCGAGTGCCCGAGCTGGTGCCCCGGCTGGCAGTGCGACGGCGCCGAATGGTGTGCTACCGGCGCCAAGCCCGGGGAGTGCGACCCTTGCCCCCGGCCAGGCTCTGCCGAGGAGGCGGCGGCCAACGCTGAGCCTATTGGCTTCCCGTGCTTGCCGTCGTGGAAGTTTGACAACCAGGCGATGGGCGAGGTAGGCACCGGCTCGGCGCCAGACGGCGACGAGGACGCGATCCTCGGCATGATTGTGCTGCTGCTCGCGACGAAGGCGCAGGTACCACGGCCCACGTGGTGGCTGCACCTCGCGCGCTGGGCCTATCAGTCATGCCACTCCTTTCTCGTCCATTCCACCCAGCCGCACCCGACGCGCCTCGCCTCCAACGGCCGGCCCGAGAGGATCGTCAAGCTAGGTTCCTGCTGGGGGGGATGGGACTGCCTGAACCCATCGTACCTCGCGCCCGCGCACTATCGCGTCTTCCGACTCTTCATGGACTCGCACGGCGCCGTCGTGGGCAGCGCGGCGAGCGCCGCCCAAAAGGCCGAGATATCCTCCGATTGGGAGGCGCTCATTGAGACCTCGTACTCCCTGCTGGACGAGGCACAATGCGCGCCCACCGGCCTGGTGCCGAATTGGTGGGTGGCCGCGCAGGGTGAGCTGCCGACGGGCGCGGCAGCGCAGGCGCGGGAGCAATGGCACGACTGGCGCCCGGGCAGCGCATCGTGCTCGGGCAGCGGAACGCCCGCTGCCGAGTTTGGCTCGGAGGCCGGCCGCACGCTATGGCGCGTCGCTCTGGATGCGATCTGGTTTGGGAGCGGCGAGGCAGCTCGCTTCTCACGCGCTGTTGGCGCTCATGTGGTGCCCAAGCTCGCACACTACGATGGCGTGGCAGCGAGCAGCGCGGCGGCGGGCAGCGATGCGGCGGCTAGTGCGTCTGGAGCGGTGGTCACAGCTGGCGCCTTACACGCACACGACGAGCCAAGGCGTATGTCCTTGGGTACTTGCACTGCGCCGGAGACATGCGAGGGCTTGCGGCTGGAGACGCCATCGAGTTGCGCTGTCACGAGCGTGCATGCCAACTGGACGGGACGTGCCTTTATGCTGACGCCCATCGCCGCTGCACTCATGGTGCCCCCTCTTGGAGACGTGCGCGATCCCGGGCGTCAGGCACTGGACGACCAGTCCGCCAGCCTCGACATCGCCGCCGTGCTGTTGAGCCAGATGCCCGTTGACGAGTACTACGACGGCGCGTGGGTCGCGCTAGGCACGCTCACGCTGACGGGCACAGTGCATGCCGCCGCGCCCTTGTTCGCCGAGCTCGACACAACGCCGCCTAAGCCGTGGCTCGCAGTGCTCGAAGCTGCGCTGGAGCCCTCCCGCGCAGCTTCAGAGGAGGTGCCCCTCGTACGATGGGTGCTGCCCGCTGCGGGCGTGCTCTTTATGCTCGCGTGCCTCGTGTTTCGTCGAGCCACGGGTCCCGGCGGCGGCGTAGTACTCGACATCGCCAAGAAGCTGCGGCCGGGGCGCGCGGCGGGCGATGAGTACGAGCGGCAGCCACTGAGTGAGACCCAAGGGGTCTGCGATACGAGTAGCATGGGAGAGAGTGGAGAGAGCGCTGAGCCCGAGTGGGTGATGCATTACGACCGCACGGGCCGCCCGTACTGGAGTGACGGGGTGACTTCGACTTGGAAGAAGCCCCATTCGTACCGCCCGGTGTGAGAGACTGCAGTCTGCATGTCATACCAACCAGCTACCAAGAAGGTGGTCGCCGAGTGCGCGGGCCCCGTGGAGGGTGAAACGATAAATATGTGAGGCTCTGAGGGCGCATTTCGCGGGTGTACTGTACGGTACCTACAGAGAGTGAGCTAAACAGCTTCCTGGCCGTTCAGATGAATGTCATGCTCATGGAGGAGGAGGCACGACCATCATGCTGAGGAGCGATTTGACGGACGTGGACTCGCCGTCGCGCGACAAATCGTAGCCCGTCAACGGCCACCTCACGCTGCCCTCATGGAGGGGTTGCCAGTCGTCGTAGCGCTTGCCGAAGCCCTTGTAGTGTAGCTTGACATCGACAGAGCCGTCTTCTCCGCGCGCGACGTCGACGATCGTCGCATCGTACCAGATACCCTCGGCCCAGAAGACCTGAACGATGGCCCCAATCTTGGCGTCCTCGGCGGAGACGAGCCCGGCCGAGGCCAGTGTAGTTGGCCCGTGGAAGCTCAGCGTCGCCTTCTCAGGAGTCGTCGCGGATGCCGGGAATATGGCAACAGCGGGCTCTTTGGCTGTGCCGGGAGCGGAGGAGACGAGGACTGCTGAAGCCTGCCTGACGAGACGCTCGAAGTCGGCCGCAGGCACTGGCTTTGGAGCCAGCTCTCGGACGAACTTCTCCAGGCCCTCTCCAACCTCTCCCGAGAAGTTGCGGACCGGTTTGGCCACATGCTCGTCCATCCCCTTGGCAAAGCTCTGGCCAAACTCGTGCACGGGCTCTGTGACGTGCTCCGACACGCCCTTGGCCAGGTTTTGGCTGAATTCCTGTACGGGCTCGGCCACGTGTCGTTCGAATGCGACCGGTGCGTTCTCGATGGCCTTTGCAAGACTCTGCCCAAACCCCTGCACCGGCTCCGCGATGCGCTTCTGCCACGCGCTTTGGATGCCGGCGAATCCGTCGTGAGCCTTGCCATCGTCTGTGCCGTGCATTGAAGTCGCCATCCTAGGCCGGTCCTCGTCCGCGACCCATCGCAAGGCCTCGTCGGCTTGCTCTGCCCGGAACGCGATCGCGGGATGGATCGGTGAAAGCTTGAGGAGTAGCGGGATGTAGGCGTTGCCCACAACGCCGCCGACGCTGTGCAGCACGGCCACGCGGAGCATGAGCCCAGTGCGCTGGAGCTCGAGGGCGTCATCGAGCAACCCCTGGGCGATCGGTGAGAGCTTCTCGATCGAGCGCACCGCGCGCAAGTCGTGCAACAGTCCATATGGTGTGCGCCTCTGGCGCAGGAACTCGACGACGCGCGCGTAGTCGCGCCGCAGGCCCTCATCTTCCACCGCCTCCACCTTGGCCAAGGAGGGCCACCGGATGGCCACCACATACAAGCCCACGGCCTCCGCATACAAGCCCACGGCCTCCGCATTCAAGCGACCGTCGTCGAGGGACGGCAGGCTCCGAGAAACGTTCTCTTTCGCGGGATCTGGCGGCGGGGCGCGAGGCGGGGCAGCAGGTGGGGCGCCCGGCGGGGCACATGATGACGACGAAGGGGCCGCAGAACCAGGCGGCAGCCGACTCGTCGGGCTGATCGTCGGGTGTGCTGCCGAGGTCGATGCAGGAGTCGATGAATACGGTGCCCCGTCAACGGTGGCCGCGGCAACGGTCGCCGGCGGCTCGAGTGTGGGCTTCCTTTCCCCGCGTGGCGACAGCAGAGATCCGATCGTGGCGCTTGCCTTGCTGGCCAGGCTCTTTTTCTTAGGCTTAGGCTTGGCCGCCGAAGCCACGGCGGCGTCGACGTCGGCGGCAGCGGCAGCGAGGCACTCCTCAGCGCGCTGCTCGAGAGCTGCGAGCACGACGGCCGGGAACCCCATGCCCATCGCTGCCGCAGCCATGGCTTCGCCGCTCGCCTCCGCCGCCAGGCCACCATCATCATCATCGTGGGATGACCACGTCCATGTCATCGCACTTCCGTCCACATCTGCCGCTCCTTCTACGTCGCTTTCTTGAGGTTCGTCGCGCGTTTCCTCCGAGCCGCCGGGCCCCGCGGACTTCACGGCGGCACCAGACCACGAGCCCATCTCCAGCACGTTGCTCCGGCCCTCGGCGCTCTTCCGGTGAGCGAGGTACAAGTGCGTGTCCTCTGGCAAAGCTTTCATGCGTGACTCAGCACGACGTAGGACCAGGTGCGCGATGGTCTTGCCAACCCAAAGCGGTTTCAAGTTAACCTCCACTTTGACGCTGGAATGGACACGCACCCCGCTCGGTGCCAGCGGCTCCGCCCACTGGCTGCCGGTGACCACCAGCGCACCGACGAGGCCGTGGGGTTGGAGTACCGTTGTCCTGTTGGTCATCGGCTGCTGCCGAGTGCAATCGCCGTGTATGGGCCAGGACTGCTTCATGTCGAAGGTGAGCGTTCCATGCCCAACGATCGGTCTGAATGGAAACGGAATCGGATTGACAAGACTACTGATCAAATTGTGCCGCTCGATACGCCCATCTGTCGTGAGCCGCGCCGAAACAAGAGTAAACGCCTGCCCCTCTTGTTCTTGGCACCACAGTTCATACGCCACCTCGTCGCGCAGGGAGGTCCACTCCTCAGGCGAACAATTTGGTATGTCGGTGACACAGTTCATAGACATGGGCGCCCCTGACCGCAGGATCCGCACCTCGCTCGCCCGGCACCGGACCCACACGCGGCCGGGATTCCGGTGAGTTTCTTTTTGAGCGACGCGCGCTTTCCTCATTAGGAAACGGCATGCATCCCGCCGTTCTTTTCCGCGTACTAGTTGCCGCGTACCGGCCGCTGACATGTGGTTGAGGGGGCTGATTTCCGTTCGATCTATCTTCAATCTCACCGAAGCCACGGCGCGTCGATGTGCCTGGGGGTGGTGTTGGCGTGATCACATGCGGTGCGTACGTACCGGTAGCCGGATGTTCGGTGCCGGTGCCTGCAGAGAGCTCCTTGTACTGGAGGCCGGAGGGCAGCGTGACGACCCCCTCCTTCTCTTTGTTCGCAGCCAGGAATGCGAGGCCAGCCTCGTTCGTAGCGGAGACGTTCGCGATGTAGTCGCGATGACGATCGCACCGACGAGCAGAAAGAAGAGCCTTCATCTTGTGCACACACAGTCCTTGTGCCTGTGAAATGCGCGGCTCAAAAACATCGGGGGGAACTGGGTACCGGCAAGTATGAGGCTGACACCAAAGACCAAACACCGAAGGAGATTGAACTCCCCGCCGCAATGCCCGCGAATCGCGAATTGCGTTTGCAATCCAACGGCGCCCATGGCGTGACGAATCGTCGAACCGTGCAGAAATCCAGTCATGTGCTTGCGCATCATGACCCAAGCTTCCGGTGAGATCTGTCTTGCAATTGTCCTCACCGTGAGCGTGAACCGAACGGCTACCAAACAAGTCCCTGACCCACGTCATCCGGCGGAGAAGGACCTTGAGGAACGCAGGCTGTGGTTTGCGAGGAGCCTCCACCTCTGGCAGCAGGATCGGGGACAGCGTCAAGCAGTTGTCATCGCGGAAAATCATGACCCGCCGGAGACTTTGAAACCCAATCAGACATACGCCAAGCACTATCCAAACTTGGAATTGGTGGCATTTCAGCACAGTACACAGGTGGAGCGGGACGAATGCGGAGAACCGACTGAGTATATGGGCGAGCACGAGCTCATCGCGCTAAACATGGCACGAAGACGAGCTAAGCGAGTTCAAAACGCAACGCATGTCCTCATGGTCAGTGGCCGCTACTACATCCCCTCCCTTGTGGATGTGCTGGCCGAGAGGTTGAAAACATCGCACGACATCATCACCATGGCAACGGATGGATTAGGGGGAGGATGCAGTGTCATGGGATGCCGAAACAGCGTGAGCCACCAATACAAGAAATCTAGAGATGAGAATAAGACGATGTGCGACTTATTGTGGAAGTGCCCCTATTGGAATCACAATTGTGAGAATGCGATGCATTACCGGATGCCGAAACTGGCCGATTACAAACAGCGAGCAGTGCTCAATCTTCCATTCCTATTCTCGGCGCGCACGAGATCAGGATCAGGCGGGTACTATCGGGATACTCCTGATATGCCAGGCACACGCGGAGATGTAGTGTGAACCCTACGGTCATGAAACAATAGGCGAGGCTTCGTACTACTACTACTCTTTCCGTTCCGGAGTCAGAGGCAGCGCGCGGAACGGCAACGGGGGGAAAACGGGGGGAGGGGACGAGACGGGAGTCGCGAGTCCCGCGAGCGAGCAGCTCGGCCGACCCCACCCCCCCAATTAATACACCCAACCTTAAACGACTCGCCACATGCGTTTCTGGACACGTGAACTCGACTCACTGATCTCATACAATCATAGTTTACTGGTCGGGTGTCCGGTCGGCGTGTGTGATCTGAACATCTGTACGACAGCCGAAGTGCCGAACCACCTTCCCTCTGAAGCTCGCGGCTCTCTCATTTCAGATGGGCCGGGCGGACAACGCCCGCGCCCTTGCGCTCGATGTCGTTGACCCAGATTGGCAGCTTGCCGAGGCTGGTGCAGCCTCGGAGGCTGAGCCCGGTCAGGTTGCTCAGCTTTTGGCTGATGCCCTCCTCGAGCTCGGTGAGCGCGGAGCACCCATCGAGAATCAGCGATTCGAGCTGGCTGGGGATGAGCGGGAACTGCACCTTGATCCTGGACAGCCTCTTGCAGTCGGAGACGTTGAGCGTGCGGAGCGAGGTCATCTCGAAAAGGTTCCACGGGATCTCCTCGAGAGTAGGCCAGCCCTGGAGGTCGACCGTCTCGAGCTGAGCCGCGCGGAAGAGCGCCGACTCGTGCGCGTACCCGACGAGCCGGCCAATCACCATCTCGGGCGACTGCAGATGGCGCGCCATCTTGGACAGCTTCTCGGTCTCCTCATCCGAGAGCGCGCGCTGGCGGAGCTTGAGGTGGGTCATGTCGGGGAAGACTTTGACATTATCCCACGAGGAAGCATCTGCCTCGTCGCGCTTCTTCGGCTTCACCTTGTACAACACGTCGGGTAGCTCAAGCTCGAGGATGCGCAACGTCTCTGGCAGGCACTTGAGCGCCTCCTCGAACTGCGCCGTGTTCTTGGCGTCGCGCATCGAGACACGTAGGACCGTCAGGGGCGCCGTGCGCACCTCCTTGATCACCTTCTCGAGTGTCGACTCTCCCTCACGGAACGCTCGCTGCAGCGCCTCGGCAGCGAGCTTCGCCTGCAGCAACCCATTGTACACGTCATACCCCTCGTGCTCCGCCGGCGGTTCCGCTCTGAGGGCCTCCATAGTAATGCTGATACTCCTCACGTCTTGGAGCGAGGCTGTGCGCTTCAAGTGCCACGCGCCCGCCGCGATCGCGCCCGCAACCCGGGCCTGCGACTCCGTGTACAGGTTCACGAGCGCGTTGAGGATGTGCTTGCGGTCGGCGGCGATGGTGGCCTCCGCCTTCTGTAGTTTGGATGAGAGCCCCGCGATGAGAGCATTGCTAGGGAAGAAGGTCTGCCGGTAGTCGCGCTGCTCTTCGCTTTCGTAATTTTTGAACTCACGTGTCGACACGGGGAGCTCGAGCGGTGCGGACGGATCGGTAATGCCTACCGCCTGCCGCTTCTCGTAACCGTCGCCCTTTGCATTTACGATGAAGAGGGGAGGCTCGTCCAGGCCGAATGCCGGGTACACGAGGTTGCCAGTGATGTTGTGGCTGCGCGCCGTGTACATGTCGAAGATGTACCCTTTCTCGGCGGCTCTCTGGAGAGCGACTGCGATCTCGAAGCACACCCACAGCCTGCTGAACGCCTTCGCACCCTTGTACGGCACATTCGTGTCCAGGCTCTGCTTCGAGCGGTCGCGGTCGACGACGACGACACAACCCTTGGTGGCCTCGAGGGCGTGGAAAAAGGGCGAGCTGAACGGGTCGGCGGCGAGATGCTCTGAAACGTCCCATGGCGACATGGCGAGTGCACTCACCCAGTAGGTCGTCGTGTTCAGGTCGAGATTCCGGTCCTTCGCATGGCGCTCGAGGCACGTGAGGGTATCCACAAGCGGCTCGCCCCATCGATGCACCACATACCATTCCGGCCGCTGCGCGTCCTTGGCAACGAGCTCTACAAACGAGCAGCGGCGCGCGCGCGTCGCCGGTTTGACGACATACGCGAGCACATCGTACATGGAGCACCTGTCCCACTCAAGCGGCGTGGACGCACCGGTCTCGAGGCCAAGCTCGGCATTGACCTCCTCGTCGGTGGTGACCCAGCCCTCACTCTTGCATCGGCGCTTGAGATGCACGATGAGCGAGCGCAGCTGCTGCAGCTGAATGCCGCGCATCGTCTGGTCTTGGATGGTGCATCCCTCTGGAGCCACCGTGATGGCCTGTGCCATTGCGGACCGAGAACTCCGGTAGGGCACCTTGCCATCCGGCCCGACCCAAGTGGGGTGCAGAGCATCGACGAAGAGGTCCGAATTGGGCGCGTCGACAGGTTCCGTCAGTGCGAGGAGGGGCGATGCGCCTAGCGTCGCCGCGAGCTTGCTCACGCCCGTCTTCCACTCGTCCTCCGTCAGAGTACCGTCGCCGTCCTTGTCGATGATCTTCATGAGCTCGTCTACCGCTGCGGCGCTGTAGCCCTCGGCGAGGAGGAAAGCAAGCACCTCCTTGATGCTAGCGGAGCCGTCACCGTCCGTGTCGATGGCCTTGAGGCGTGCGAGGGCGCCTTCCATCTGCATGTGGCCCGCGCGGGTGAAGGTGGCCTTGTGATCGGCCTTGGTGTAGCCGGTGACCGCACCCACCTGCAACTTCGCGCCCAGCTGCGAAGGGCCGCGGCCCGCCTTGATCATGGTGGCAAGCTCATCCATATCTAGTGATCCAGACGAGTCCGCGTCGTACGACTCAAAGACCTTTCGCGCCTCCAAGCAAGGGACGTCGTGGAGCCCGAGCTCGACGAGCGCCGCCTCGAACTCGAACTGATCTATCGCTCCCGAGCCGTCCGAGTCGAACTTTTTGAACACGTCCATCATCTTGAGGTGGTTCTTGGCGGCCATCTGCTGCAGCAGGCGCGGGATGCGGAACTCCCAAGACAGATCCTCTACAGCGACCTCCTCGACCTCGGCCTTCTTCCTGGGCAGCTTCTTGCGCACCGGCTTCTTCTTGGGCGGGCGCGGGGGAGGCTCGGCGGGCCCCGTGAGCCGCCGCCAGATCTCCATCTGGAAGTGCCCCCACACCTCCTCATGAGACACGGTCACGTATGGCACCGGCCGCGCCGGTGGCTCCTCGGCGAGTGGCTCCTGTGAATGGCTCCTGTGAATGGCGAGTGGCTCCTCGGCGGACAGCCCGGGCGGCGACAGCCGGTCGGCTCGCGTCGCCGGCCGCGCTCCTGTGAATGCCCGTGGGGTGCCGTTGGGCGCCATCTCATTTCTGATGCCTTCTCCCACGGGGCTCGCCGGCCGCGGCGCGCCGACAGACGCTGAGCTCGCGCCCGGCATCATCGGTGGCATCGCGTGCTTGTAGTGAGCCTGCATGATCTGCTCAAGCTCCGCGCAGGGCACCTCGCGCGCCGCCCGCACACGGTGCGAACCCGGCCGAGGAGACGGAGGCACCGGCACGAAGGTGCTCGGGTGCAAGTGCTCGAGCAGCGGCGTCGGCGCTGCCAACGGCACGTTGGCCAGGATGGCCGTGACTGGCCGTGGCGGGTGCGCATCGATGAGGGCGGCGGTCGCGATGCGCACCTGGGTGGCGCTCATCAGCGGCCGCGGGATGAGCGGCGGTGGCGGGTGCGGCCCACGAGCGGCCTGAGAGGAGGCCGTGCGTGGCGACAGCGTGCGCGGCGACAGCGGCAGCACCGGTGCATACAGCGGCGTCGACGGCGGGATCGTCAGCGTGATGCGAGACTGCAGCGGCAGCGATGATCCGGCATGCCCTCGTGCAGAGGCGGGCAATGATTGACTGCTCGGCGAAGTGACGGGATGCTGCTGATGCTGCTGCCGGCTGTAAGCTTCTGCGTATTGGCGAGCAGCATTGGGTCCAAACTTCGAGGTCAAACTGGTGAATGGCCGGTCGACGTCGTGGCGTTCGCGGCCCCAATCCGCCTTATGGATCATATTCTTGGATTTCAGGAACGCCATAGCAGACGAGAAGGCAGCGCGCCGCCGACGCGCTCCGCTTCGAGTTCGGCGTCTGTTGCATGCACGTGGAACCGTGAGTGTCGGTCAAGTTTGGGATCGTCGGTTTCGACCAGAGCAGAAAACGGCCTTCCCTCCGACACGGCGGAGCCGAGGCACACATCACGCACCAGTGACTATTTTACCTTCCGGTCAACCAACAAATTGACAACAAATCACATTACTCGGGGGCAGCCGACACTCGGGCGGCGAAAGCGTTATGCACTGCCGTGGGTTCATGAAAAGTGCATCGGCGCATGCATCGGATCGGTCCAGAAGGTGAAGATGGTGCATGCTCACGAACCCGAGCGCTATGCCGATGACAAAGCCAGCGACCATCGAGACCAAGCTCGGCTTGGGGATGCGTGTGAATGTGAACTCGTGCTCGTCGCCCTTGCACGTTCCCTCGGGCGCGATGAACGTCATGTCCACGTCATCGACGGTCCAATCAAACGCCTTCCCACCGTCCACTGGAAGCTCAATGGTCACATAGCGCGTCTCCAGAACGCGCCTTGCTAGGCCCACGATGACCTCCCGTGAATGGCCCAGCTGGGAATGGTCCAGCTGTGAATGGTCCAGCCTCGGCCGGGCGCCGTTCCGGGCGCTATTGGATGGTGTGACGTGAATGCTAGGGCGTGCCTCAGGGCTGGGGCGCTCAGCGCGGCGCTCCACCTCCGCAGGGAGATGGAGCTCCTGCGATTTCAGCCAGCGCACGACTGCCGCCTCGGTCGGTGTGGTGGTTCGGCGCGACGTCAGGTTTGGCGTCATGTGATTCGTCTCGATCCTGTGATCCGTCGTGATGAGCCTGTGATCCGAGCTCGAGGGTGTGGCGGTGGAGTGCACCGCTGCATCCTCCGCTGCATCCTCGGGGGTGTTGCAACTCAATAGCGTGCCATCCGATACCATATTTGGCAGTACCCCCACCGGATTGAAAGCGCGATCGAGAGCTCCGGCGCGCAAAATCCATGCGTTCGCGCCGGGAGGGCCAGCCGCCTCTTCGAAGAGCATGGGCATGCAAGTGGTCTCCGCCTCGGCCATCTCCGCGGCTTTCGCTCGCAGCGCCTCCTCCACTCTGCGCTTGGCCGCGCGCGCTGCCGCCCAGTCGCGCGCTCGGAGCGCCGTCGTGAGCTCGGACCAGATCGCATGCGGATGTAACGGCCAGGCGAGGGAGTGAGTGGGCAGCTCGTACGGCAGCGGCAGCGGTAAGTGGACCAGTCCGGTGGGCCGCGCCGCGCCGCCCGGAAGCGCCGGTAGCAGCTCGAGCTCATCATGCCCATCGGCTGCTGTTGCAACGACTCGGCTCGTCCAAGCGCCAGCGATGTGGTAGAGCACAGTGGCGAGTTTAGCGTCGCCAGAGGAGACGGCCCCTACGACGCGGTGCGCGCTCGCCGCATCGAACATCTGCGCGGCTTGGAAGGTAATTCGGCCGACGAGGCCTGACGAAACGCCCTCGACCTCGAGATCGCCCACCCACTCGCAATACGGCCGTCCGATCCCGAGGATGTTGCGCAGGCACATGGACGGGAGGCTCTTGACACGATACTGCTCTTCCGTGCCGTCCTCGAGCGTCAGAAACGTACCGCCTGGCTGCGGCGCTATCCGCACCTCGACTGTGTTCCCAAGGAAGAAGACGGAGGATCCCGAGGACCCGTAGTGTCGGAAGCTGGAGGCACCAGCGTATCCCTCAAGGTGGAAAGCAGTGAGAGGCGGATTCAGCGAGACTTGCTCTATGACCGCGCGCCATGCGCTCGCTCCGCCCGAGCCCGCCTCCGCAAGCTCTCCGCCACGAGCGGCGAGGACCTCCCCAAGCACCGGATTGTAAGGCTTCATCATCGGCGCCGACAATGTGTGTGCCATCGCCCCCAGATGGGCGCTTAAGACACGAAGCATGCGTCGGATGCGATCGGCCTCCCGCGTCGCCGCGGCGAGGCCAGGGGCACTGCATGCAACTCCGAGCAGCGAGAGCTCCGTGGAGCTGAAGGGCAGCATCAGCGATGCCGGCGCGACAAGGGATTCCAGCCTGGAGCCGAGATGTAAAGTGCCCAGCTCCTTCTTCAAAATCTGCCACGGCTCGTTGCCCGCCGGGCTCTTGTTGGGCCCTGGTAAGTTGAATGTGCTGGCAGGTTTGCTGACACGCGCCGAACCGGCCGACAGCGCGTCTTCCGTTGTGGGCGTCTGCTCAACTCGAGCCGCGGGGGCGTACGTCTTTCTTCGCGCGGACGGAGGAGAATCCATAGATGCAAAGAAGTCCGATTCGTCATTCACACAACATTCACAGCCCGCGAAAGGTGGGGGAGAAAACCCAATGAGAAAAAGCGGCAAAACCCATGTATGAACTCGGGAGGGAGGGCGCCCGCCGACGTGGGCGGTGAAACCCCAGGTGGGCGAGCCAATGGAGCAACCCGCGACCCCCTGATCGGGCCCCTGATGCCTGAAGAAACGCTGACTCCGTCCGTCCTCGCGCACGACCCAGCATGACGCCGGATTCGAGACAGGGACCCACTCAACTGTCCTTCCTAGGCAATTGCTCCAAGGGGCAATCACCCGAGGAGCTGTCTGCATGTGCGACAAAGTCAAGTAGTTGCCACCGTTACTACGTACATGTGCATTTAAACAACGACAACCACGGACAAGCCTATCGAACTTGACTCGACTTGACATGACTGCCACAAAGGAAGTCCGACATAGCCCATAATTCCAATACACAATCAAAACACACGTGGTGGGTAACGATCCGTTCTCCACCCATACATCGCTCCCCACCACCTGTGTGATTTCAACGACGGGGTGGGCCGCGGCAGAGGCCGGGAGACACACTGCTGACAGAGCAGGAGCTGGGTTTGGGACGAGCGGGTGACATGCCGGGCGCGGAGCCGGTGGGCGGAGCGCGAAGGGGAGGGGGGAGGGTGTCCGGTCGTGCGGTGTACGGGATTATTTCAATATGTCTTGTAAAATGCGCGCCAAATATGGCAGGGGGATCAGATCAGGCACGCCTTCTCCCCGCGCGATGCTTGCTTGCCGCGCCGGCAAGCGGCGTGAGTAGACAGCCCGAGTCAGCGCCTGGATCGCGCATCTCTTGATGCCTTGAGCGATGTGCCACCGCCGGGGCCCCGAGTGTCCTGGGCGGAAGCTGCGCTGCCGGATTTGCTTTTCATGCGATTCCCTTTGCGTGGCTGAGTCGAGTTTTGGCGGCTCTCGAGGCGGCGCGTTGCCGGGGCGGCGCTTCCTTTGCCTCCGCGTGCGGCGCGTTCGCTGAAGCGTTCGCTTGCCCCCTCACGACATCCACCGCGACATGGCCTTCGTGAGCCTTCCACAAGCCCATCAGCTTCGTCGTCGCTCCGCTCGTCACTCTCGTCCTCGTCCTCGTTCCCGTCGTCCGCCTCGTCGTCCTCGTAATCGCGCCTGCGACTACGAGTGCCCTTACCGGTACACCGTCGCGATGTCGCCGCCGCTGCCTGTAGCTGGCGCTCGACATGGCGCTCGTGCTCCTTGCAGCATGCATCCACCAGCTGTATTTGGCTGTATTCGCCCGGCGCCGGCGGGAAAGTCGCCGACCAGCATGCATCCCCAGCGACGAGCAGGCACAGCGCCAGCAGCAGCAGAAGCACGAGAACCCAGCGTACCGTCACCGGCAGGCGCTTCCACCGAGCTTGCCACGGCGAGGCATCATTTGTGTCGCCCTCGTCGATCGGATTGGCATGCGTGCCGGGCGGCGGTCGCGAGCCCTCCGTGAAATGCTCCGTGAATGGCTCCGTGAGCATCGGCGGCTCCGAGGCACGTTCGCCATGACGCTCGCTTTCCTGGGAGCCCCTGCCGCCTTGTTCGGCGGACGACGGGACGGCGTGGTGAGCACTTGCATGCGAGGAGGCCGCACTTGCGAGCGCACTCGAGACGCCAAGCAAAGCGTGCGTCAACGGTGGCGGTGGCGCGCCCGCAGACGGCGGCGGCAGCGGGAATGGCGGCGGCGGCGGCGGCGAAGGTCGCGGTGGTGGCGGCGGAGGGTGTGGTCGCGGGGGAGGATGTGGTGGCGGG
>Ga0210241_101769_pt1 | contig 14826 bp, 4 predicted proteins | sample ChrtobMetP5a_8mM_FD_155488 | JGI IMG/M metagenome (GOLD analysis project Ga0210241, IMG submission 155488) | Chrysochromulina tobin associated microbial communities from unialgal haptophyte culture, Seattle, Washington, United States - P5a_8mM | ecosystem: Host-associated > Algae > Haptophytes >...
AGTCAAGTCAAGTCAAGTCAAGTCAAGTTCAAAAATGGCGCCTTCGGCGCCGCCGCCTTTGGGGCGCACCACGGGCGCGAGATATCGGGTGGGCGCGCCGCGGCGCAAATGGCTGGGACTTGCAGCCCCGTTCTCGGGCATTATCCACATCCACTTCTTTTTCCAGGGCGCGACCTCCCAAGCTACCAACTTCGGGCATTTCCCTTTTCGTACAGTACAGTGCAATGCTGCATCCGGGCCCGTCGACAATCGGGGCGGTGTCGGTGCTGCGCGAGGGCTGGAATGGTCGCCGGGAACCCCATCTATCGGGGGCAACTGCCGGCGTTTCTTCACGCGCGCGCGTGGACCCCCTACCTCTTCTTTTACGCCCTTTTGGGCTAGACAAGGACCCGTCAGCTACTTCGAGCCGGTCTGGGGGGCCAAATTTCATGATCGGGGGCGCGCTGGTGGAGTGGCTCGATGGACGATGGTGACGGCTGCGGTGGGCAGTTCTTCGTTCTGCTCGAGGAGTGCGCGCTGTGCTCCAGCAACGACTCATGGTCTGGCAGTGGCACGGCTGCAGCAGGAGCTCCACTTCCTGACCAACAACGAGGCAAGGAACGCGACGGGCCGCGCGACGCGGCGGGGCTCATCGATGCTGAGCATGCCAGCCGCGCTGGAGGCCCAGGCGGGCGATCAATCGCGCCGCGGAGCACTCGCGAGCCTTCTTACTATGACGAGTTTGACCCCCTTTCGGGTCAGACAAGAGATCGGTTTTTCTTTTTGGACCGACTTCAAGAAGATCGGCGATCGGGCGCTGCGCGCATGGATGGCGCAGCGCGACGAGCGATGCGGCTCGCTGTGCGGCACGGCGATCGCGGGCTGCCGACGACGGAATGCGAGTGGCAGCGAGCCGCGGCGGCTGCCGCAGCAGCCGCGACGCTCGAAGAAGAGCTCGATGACGAGCGCGTGCGCTACTTTGAGGGCGATGCGGCCGACTCGGAGCGTGAGCGCGATGAGCACGGCGCGTATCTTGACGAGCTGCATCGAGCCGCGTGTCTGCGGCGCACTTCTGGGTCCTTCTTCAAGCATCAAGTCGGATCGGGGCACGCCGCCACGACTGCCGAAGGGCTGCGCGACGCTGCTGCCGCAGTTTATCAATGCCGTCGGTCTGGCTGCCACACGCTCGTCGACGCCGGCAGGGCGCGCGCAGCGGCCCGTAAACGACCGAACGGCTCCTTCTGCGAAGGCGACGGATGCGCCGGGCCGCGCTGCGCCACTCGCTGGAGACCCGATCGATTCGTGCCGAGGCAATGTGCGATGGCGTACAATCTCTTTCATGGCAGGCGGCGCTTGGCTGATTGGCCCGCCCGTGTGGGCGGTGGCTCTGGCACGCGACGCTCCAGGGCTTCCGGCGCGCGAGCTGCGCTTCTGGCTCTCGCCTGGCTGCAAGAGCTCGGGCTCTGCAGTTTCGAAGGTCCTCCTACGTCCTCCTCCTCGGCGCCTTGACGCGCCGCTCGCGGGTGGGATGGGGGGATATCGGATCGGGTCCTCTGGTCGCGCTCCATGGCATGCCCCCGAGGGAAACCTCCGCGGGGCCTCTGTCGGAGGTCGGACTATGCGACTCATGGTTCGCCCTCACCACACCGCGGGGCCGCCTCTCTTGGCTGCCGCCACTGACCTTCCTCTTCTTCTCCATCGACACCTTGATGCGCCGCTCGCGGGTGGGATGGGGGGACATCGGATCGGGTCCTCTGGTCGCGCTCCATGGCATGCCCCCGAGGGAAACCTCCGCGGGGCCTCTGTCGGAGGCCGGACTATGCGACTCATGGTTCGCCCTCACCACACCGCGAGGCCGCCTCTCCTGGTTGCCTCCGCACTTCTCCTTTCTCTTCTTTTCCTGTTCGGCGCGGGGGTGGCAGCCTGTCGTCGTTCGGAGCCGGACGTCACCCCTGACGAGCTGCACAAGGAGCTCCGGAGCATTGCGCAACTGCTGCGCCTGCACCACGAGAAGCTCTTGCTCATGGCCAAAACGGCGGCCGCGCCTGGAGCTTTCCAGGCATCGCGCGACGCCATCAAGGTGCTCGGCGGCAGGGAGGCGAAGCTCATCGCGTTACTGGCTGCCATGCCGTCCACGCGCGAGGTCCATGAAATTCGTGCGAACGTCGTGCAGAATTTTTACGCCGATCGCGACAAGCTCTCGTCGGCGATCCACGACGAAGTGACGAAATGCAGGACGCTCGAGGCCGAGCGCAGGCAGCCGATCTCTCACATCGGCATCGCCATCATCTGCTTGTCGCATCTTGCCGGTCTCGTTGGCGTCGCATGGTCTGCGCCATCTCCTCCGTCCTCTTCTCCTGTTCTACCTTCTTCTTCTGCATACTCTTCTTCTTACTATTATTCTTCTTCCTCCTCATCTTCCCCTTCTTCCTCGGCTTCTTTCTCCGATTCTACTCGTGCTGACCCTCCTTCTTCCGTCGCGCTCATTGCGCCTACTCTCGCGGGTACTTTTGCGTACACTCTTCCCACACCGCCCTCATCGCCGCCGCCCTCGCCGCCTGGATCTTCTTCTTCTTCTTCATCTTGTTCTCTCACTTCTTCGCCGGCGCGCCGTGTACGTCGCGTGCGGTGGCCTTCAGGCTCGCCACCGCCATCGCCGCCTCCATCGCCGACGGGAGCCTCGGATTCCTCGGCGGCGCCTTCGCCTCCTCCTTCGAGGACATCTTCGCGGCCGTCTTCACCAAAGGCACTGACTGCGGCCTCGCCTGCGCGCGAAGCGGCTCACGCGCGACGGCTGTCCTTGCAACCTGCACGATACGTGCCAGCCGCCTTTGGACGGCGGAGTATTCTCGCGACGGCGGCCGCAGCGGCGCAAAGCAGCACGATCGTCACGAACGGCGAGCCGCCTGCAACCTTCGTGGCGTCGGCAGTCTGGACTGGCGCCATCGATGGCAAGGTCTTCAAGCGCGGCGCCTTTGGCGTGGGCTACTATGACGACGGGCCGATCGCTGCGTGTGGCGAAGCGATCGTTGGACAGCGCGTGGGAACGGCACTATCCTTCGGCGCGGTCTCGATCAGCATGCGACCGTGCCAACAGGACTGCGACTGCGCGCGGTGCATACCGCGGCACGCGGATGCCAGACGGGCGCGCTTTGCCGGAGAGGCGGCGCTTCCGCCGCCGCCCCTGCCGACGCATCGCATTACGGTGGCTGGCGGCAACGTCAACAAGACTGACGTCGTCGAGAAGACGCTCGCCTTCGCAATCCGGCAGCTTGACGGTGCCGACAAGCTGACGAGGCCGCGCGATCTTCTCAACGCGGGGCTCTTGAAGGCGCTATCGGCCCTAGGTGTTCATGACGGCGCTCTCGACGATTACGACGCGCTGCTAGCGCTGTTTCATGAGCGACAGGCCGTCAATCGCGCCGCTGTCGGCTGCGCAGCGGCAGTGGTTGTGGCAGCGGCTGCTGCTACGTCACGTCAGGCTAACGGTGCTCACAGCGCGGCTGCCGCCGCGAGCGAGCGGTCGCGCGATGATCCCGAGGTGGTGTCAGTTTCGGCCGTCGCGGGCCTGAAGCGCAAGGTGGCTGCGGCGGTGCGCACGCTCGGTGAGTGTACCGCGAGCAGTGCACGGGCTGCTGCCGTCGCGATCGGCGGGCTTCATGCTGGGTCGGCCTTCGACAAGGCTGCCCAAGAGCGCGACGCGGCGGCGGCGGTCGCGAGCATGGTGGCCGCTGCGGTGACGGCCGAGGACCGCACTCGAAGCGCAGCCGCAGCGCGGGTCGGGTCATCGCACGAGACGCAAGCCGAGATCGGGATGCGCGTCTACTGCAAGCTCGAGCTGCTCGAAGGGCAGCTACCGCACGAGGCCTGGCGGCTGGCTGTCATCCGGGGCCTCTTCTTCGTTGGTGCAGGCGAGGTCGAGGCTTTCGTCGAGTTCATCGTCATCGGCGCTCGTTGGTCGCTCGACGACTATCCGTATGTTGCCGAATGGAGCGCTGACGCGCTCAAAACGGCTGCGGCGAGAGAGCGGGATCGGCCGGCGCTCAAACAGCACAACGTCACTCTCGGACGAATGCTCGCCTTTGTTGGGCTCAAGGCGGTCGTGCCGCCGCCCCGGCCCGCGCTTGGCGTTGCGCTTAACCGATTACCCAGCGACACTATCGCCGCGGTTGGCGCCACCGGCGATGCAGGAAATGCCGTAACGCTGATCGTCTACGACGGGCGCGCCGCGCGCGCGACCGCGCTGCATCGCGTCCTTCAGGCCTACGCGTACGCGGCGGCCGGTTTCGCCACAGCGTGCCTGCCGACCATGTGGGAATGGCGCACTGCCCTTTGCGGCTCTTGCTCAGCGGCGCAATGGCTCGTGGCGCATTTTTTGCACTCCATCGGCTGGTCTGACGTTGTCGACGGCCTGGCAGCCTCAGCGGCACTCGCACGTTTCAAACGTGTGCTGCCCTGGCAGATGATTGCCGACGCGCTCGCGGATCTTTGCGAGACTGACGTGTGCGTTTCGGTGCAAGCGCCGATGACACTCGGGCAGATCATCGGGTGCACGGGCAAGGCGCTCGGCGATGAGCTGCTGCGCGAAGCGATGAAGCTGCCACTGCAGCTCGAGCAGCTGCGTTCCGATGGTACGATCTCTGCGGCCGTGCTCGACTGGTGGCTGCGTGACGCGGCCTCTTTCATCGTCAAGTCCAAGTACAAGTTCGCCGAGGTGCTCGCCGCGCGCGCGGCCAAGCAGCAGCCCGCTCTACCGCGGCTGCCTCCGGGCGCATGTTGGATGGCCAGACAGGCTAAGGCGTACAAGATGGAGGTGGCGCTCAGCGACGCCAAATTCCTGCTCGAGCGGCTGCGGCGTGAGGCCAAGACGAAGGCGGAGGGCATCGTGCCTACATCGGCTACGGCGCCGCGCGCAGTGATCGAGGTGCAGCGAAGGCGCGCTTGCCTCGTTTGGAACCCCGGCGGCGTGCACGTCATCGACGCGAGGGCCGATCGCCGAGTGGGCGACCGTGAGCGTGCTATGCAAGGCAAACGGAGGGCGAGCGGCGCAGGAGCGCAGGCCGACGTGCGCGATCGCGAGCTGGCTGCGGCGATCGAGCGCGAGGACGAGGAGGACGGAGGCGGCGACGTGGGGCGGGGTTCAGCGCTCCGCTTCAAGGGCTGTGACGCGCTCGAGGCGATCATTGACCAAGTGAAGTCCAAGGACGCGCACCTGCTCGTGTTGTCCGAGACGCACTTGCACGGCCGCGCGGTCGATGACGTGGCCGATTACCTCGGCACGCGACTGGGCTGGCAGGATCTCGCCAAGGGGCGCAGTGGCGGCGCGCCTGAATATGTGCCGTGCGTCGTGCAGGCGCCGGCGGCGCGCGGTGAATGGGCGGGCGTACTGGTCGCTTTCGATCCGACAGTCTTCAAAAAGCTTGACGTGCAGATAGTCGTACCTGGACGCGTGCTGCAGATCGAGTTCCGAATGGTCGACGACTCTACGAATTTGACGCTTTTCGCATGCTACATGCCTCAAGCCAATCTCCCACGCGAAGTGCACGACAAGGCTTGGGGCAAGCTCGAGGAGGCGCTGCTCACAGTGTGCGGCGCGTACGTGATTGCGGGCGACTTGAACGCGGAGACGGCGACTCGGCTGCTGAAGGCGCACAAGATCAACCTGAGCAAGGGCGGCGTGGTGAAGAGGCCGGGCGAGACCTATTTGTTCAAGCTCATGCACGGCACAAGCTTCCTCGAATTTGATCAGCCCACGAGGGTCGGGCGCGAGGAGTACACGCACCTGCACGTGGTGAGCGCGGCCTCGAAGGACGCGGAGGGCAATCTCGTCGAGGCCGTCACGAGCAAGCACGTCATCGACCACGTTCTCGAGGGCGGCTGCGATGGACGCGTCGGAGGCGGCGAGACCTTCACGGTCAAGGTCGGATCGGAGCCAAACAAGCAGTATCACAGGGCGCTGGGCTTTGCGATCATTACGACCGACACCGAGGAGATTGTCACGAGCGCGAATCGCAAACCGAAGCTCAGCAAGATGCCGAGGGTGTCGAGCAAGCCCAAGACGATGAGCAAGACGGGCAGCGACAAGCGCGACGGGGCCAAGCTGAAGAAGCGCCTGGTCACGATGGCCAACGCGCTGCCGGATCGTTTTGAGGATGGCACGGGCGGGCTCGTCGACGATGCCGAGTTGGGCGTGGACGACTCTGACCTCGAGGAGGTGTTAGAGGGCGACGGTGATGCTGACGAGCTCATTGGTTGGGACGCGTACAAGGAAAGGGCGGCGAGCGCGAGCGAGTCGGCCATGAAGGACTGGGTGGCGGGGCGCGAGGGCGCGTGCGCCGAGGCGATGCAGCAGCTCGTTGGCCAAGGGCGGCCCATTGACGAGCGCAGCAGAGCGCTGGCGCGCGACGAGGCGGCGGCGCGCTACGCGGCGACGAACGGCACGTGCGTCGAGCATCTGATGCAGGCGTGCATGCTTGTGGCGCGCGAAGTCATCGCGGCGCCGCAGGCGGCCAAAGGGCGCAAGCAGTCGGCCGGCGAAGTGTTGCGGCGGAAGCTGGACAAGTACCTCGCGATCGAGAAGGAGGTCGAGGATCTGAAGATCACCGACATCGTCTTCGGCTACTGCGGCAAGATCAAGGGTCGCTGGAGGACGCGTGAGAGCGCGCTGACGCCCGAGCTCAAGCAGTTTTTCCTCCGCGACGCAGCGCCGCACGCGCCAGGCGAACGCAAGGCGCGCGAGCTTGTGCTCATACGGAGACGCGTCGACGAGTGCGTCAGGGAGGTCGAAGAGCATCGGCTGACTACTCGCGTCGACTATGTCAATGAGCAACTCACGATCTTGGCTGCCAGAGAGCTGGGGTACGCGCGAGCCGCTGCTGAGGTGATTCGAGCTGAGCGACGTGGGCTGATGTCCTCCAAGGACAAGGGCCCGGGCGGGACGCTGGTAGCTCTCGAAGACGAGGCGACCGGGCTGCTGCTCACTGGCGTGGCCCGCGATAAGGCCGTCGCCGCCAAGGTGCGCTCGGGCAACACGCCAAATCTCGTCTGTCTCGAATCGGCTGGTCACCTTATGGACCTGTGCCGTATCGAGCGCGGCGAGCGCAGAGGAGGCAGCACGGCGCAGGGCAGCGGCGCGGCGTTTCAGGTCGTCGAGGACGCCGAGTGCCGGCTGGGTCGGCAGCCGCGCATCGCCCGAAACCGAGAGCGCGTTGAGGCCTGTGTGCGGCCGCCGGCTGGCGACTTCGTCGTCGTTGGGAACGCGAGGTTTCCTGACGAGGCGCACGACGGCAGGGTACGGTACGACGGCAGCAGGAAGGGCATTCTGGGCAGTCCATTTCGGATGGGTCTCGACGGGCGCGACGAGAACTTGCGAGATCTCTCGTGCGAGTGCTATCGAGAGTGGCTTGAGACGGGCGGTGATGCGTACGCGATCGCGGTGGCCAAGTGTTTCCCAATCGAGTGCGTCGCGCCGGGTCACGGGCGGATCTGCAGCGCCGACATCGAGGCCGAGATCGAGTCGCTCGTCGAGATCGTCGTCGAGCTCGACAAGCGCCTCGTGCTCGAGTGCGGGTGCGCGCCGAAGCGGTGCCATCTCGCGTGCATCGCGGAAAAGTGCAACACGCTGATCCGTGCGAAGCGTGCCTTGAGATCCAAGCAGGCTGCCGATGCGCGCGATGCCGGCGGCGCGGCGGCTTGCGAGCAGTGTGGCGAGGGCGTCGTGCAGGAGGGCGGAGGCGCGGCCGATGCTGATGCGCTATTGGCGAAGGTCGTCGCTGATGCTGTCGCTCAAAAGGGCGATGTGTCAGGCTTTGTCGAGGCGGGCACGGCGGCGCAGCATCACGTCACGCGTGACGAGGAGAGCAGCGGTCAGCGGGCCGACGAGGCGACGCACGAGGGATCGCGTGGCGCTGGGCACGCCACGGAGGCCGATTCAGCAAGGGAGCGCGCTCGCGAGCGCGACGCGTGGCATGAGGAACTGCGCAGCGTCATCGGCGCCACGGGTGCTTCTGACGGCGATAAGGCGTCTGCCTTCGACTATTGGACCGGCGAGTACCAGCTCGAGTTCAACGAGAGCGGCGACCGGTGCACCGACCAGCGAGCACGGGCGCTGCTGCAACGGCTGCTCACGCCCGAGCGCGTCCTCGAGTTGACCAAGCTGGTCAAAGAGAAGCTCGCCACCGGGTTGGACGAGTTCAACTTGGTGCTCGTCAAGCAGGGCGGGCTTGAGCTCGCCAAGCTCTTCGCTGACGCGTGCGTGGAGGAGGTGGCGGTCTTTTCATTCCCGACGAGCTGGACTACCTGGCACGCGACGTTGATCCCGAAGCCGGGCAAAGATCGTTGCAAGCTCAGCGGCTGGAGGGAGATTTGGATCCAGTCGCATCTGTGGAAGCTCGTGGTCGGCGCCATCCTGCCCGAGTGCGCTGAGGTTTTTGCGCGCACGCGACCATGGTGCAACGCCGGCTTCGAGGCCGGGCGAGGCTGTCCCGAGCAGTCGGCGGCACTGCGCGCGCGGCTTGAGCTGCACATGCGGCTGCGGCAGCCACTACACGTCTACTTTCAGGACTATTCCGTCTTTTTTCCGTCGATCTCGAGGCAGCTTGTCGCCTTCATCCTGCATGAGCTGGGCGTGAGCACAGTCTCGATGCAGATTCTTCGAGAAGTCCAAGATCAAGTGATGGGAGCGTTCAAGACGGCGGGCGGTCCCACTGAGCTGGCCCCGATGCTGAGAGGCGAGCCCATCGGCGGCGTCGAATCGCCGTTGTTCTCGCTGCCTGTGGCGGCGCTCGTACAGCGCGCACTCGAGACCTACGTGCCGGGCAGCCCACTGCCGGATCGGCGCGAGCTGCGTGTCGCTGCGCTGCAGCTGTGGTATGCCGACGACGGCGCACTTGCTGACGCCGTCGAGGGCATCATCCAGACGGCGGTGGACATCATGATCTTGCTGTCGGAGGAGATCCTGGGGCTCAAGGTCGGGCACGACACGGTCGAGGCGTCCAAGTCGGCGTCGCTGTCGTGGACATGGGACAAGTCGCGCAACGAGTTCGTGCGTGGCAACGGAAACAAGTTCAAGGTGCCGTTGGGTAGCTCACGAGAGGACATCGAGCTCGCGCGTGCAATCACCTATCGATACCTGGGCATTGACTTCGACCCTGAGCTCGACGTGACCAAAGTGGAGGAGTCGTATCGCGCGCGGGCCAGCGCAATCATCACCATGATCAACAATCTTGGCGGCGGGTACTGCGACCAGCTCGCGCAGGCGGTGAATACGGTCGTACAGGGCGTTTTCATCTTCCCGGCGAGGACGATTCCTTTCACGGAGGTCGCGTCGAAGGCGCTCGACATCAAGGCGACTAAGCTGCTCTTCAACCACGGCAATCGCGCCAGGCACTCCAAGATCGTGGGTGCTTACGTCGCAGGCAAGTATGGAGGCCTCGGGCTGCGACCGGGGCGGTCGACGATGGCGGCCGGGCTGCTCGACGAGATGGCGCGCGCCTGGGGTGGCCGACGCGGCGAGCCCGCGCGTGCAGTTCGGCTCTCCTTGCAGACGGTCTTCGTGGCGAGCCTGGGCTGGGACGGGCCGTCGGCGGAGGCGCCGACCGTCTTCGACTTCATCATCAACGAGCGATGGCTACCTTGTTTCAGGAGCGAGGTCCCGATGGAGGGCGTAGCGCTGCATATGGCACGGCTGGGACTGCGGTGGCGCGGCACGGGCGTTGACGAGTGCCGGCTGGACAAGCAACGCGCGATCGAGCGAGGAGTGTTGCCAGGTCGCAAAGTGCGCCTCATCGAGCTGCTCGGCGTGACGCCCTCGCTACGCCTGCACGGGCTGGGCATCAGCAGCCTCGATGAGCTACACGCTGGTGGCGGCGAGCTGCTCAGCGCTGAACGGATCGAGGTCATCTATGCGAGGCCCGGTTGGGCGTGGAGCGACGTGGACAGAGCGCATGTCCGACGGCTGCTGCGTGAAGTCGCCGGCAACGATCGCGCAAAGGTCGCGCTCGACGACTGGAGAGAGCACGGCGCGCCGATGGGAGGCGAGATCGCGCTTATTGAGCGGATCAACGTGGGGAGACGGAGTGCGCTGCGCATGTTCTCTCGTATCGTGGGGATTATGTGGTGCAAGGACGCAGAGGGCGGCCGGCCCGACGAGCGCTCCTATGAGGTGATCTTCTGCGGCGCTCGGCTGCGCGACGCAGTATGGCTCACCCGGGCGCAAGTGCTGGAGGGCGCGGCGAGGCGCGACGCCGCCACGACTGTGTGCAGCCCTGGCGAGCCCATCGAGATCGATGAGGTGACCGCGTGGATGGACGAGGCTGACGCATCGAGGTGGGAGCCGAGCACTTTCAACCGCTTCCTGACGCGGCTTCGAGGGCCGCAAGGCGCGGCCGAGCTGCTCGCCAAGGCCAGTCGAGCGGCAGGGCTCAATCGCGACGCGGCGCAAGCTCGTGTCGAGCTCACTGACGTCCTGCTGCTGGACTACGCGGCGCTGAGAGCTAAAGGCGTGAGCGCCAAGGAGGTCAATCTTCGCGAGGATCGGATCGCTGATGAGGCGAGGAGGCACGAAGTCGAGGAGTACTCGACTGCGTGGACGATCACGTGCACGGGCGCGCTGCGACAGGCTCACACAGTCGAGGAGCGTATGGGCGCCGTTCGGGCGATGCCCGTACCGACTTACGCCGACGGTGGCGCGGTGCCTGAGTCTGACGTGCAGGTCGCTTTCGACGGGGTGGCATGGAAGGCTGCCAAGGATAACGGCAGTCTTTGGAGCGGGTGGCGCGGTCCCAATCACAAGGTCGCTGAATTCGAACGCGCGCCCGCGGCGTTCGCGTCAGCTGTCACGCGCAGTTTCTCGCGAGCGTATGAGGCCGAACGTTCGCCAGAGGGCCTGACGTGCGTGAACGCGTACGGCGGGCTGCTGCAGATTCGTATTGCGCGCGATGAGGCTGCGCTCATCGCGAGCGATCTCAATCTGGCGCTGCTGCGCGAGATCGGCAAGATCGAGATGGTCTGCAAGCAGCGCGGCCGGGGCGGCTTCAAGCTCGTGGCGGCTACTGATGGCGCTTACTGCAAGGCGAAGGCGCTCAGTGCGCGCGACGCGCTGCGGTACGAGCTGGCAAGCGATGCTGAGCGCGTGCAGCGCAAATTGCGAGCGCCTTACGAGCCGCCGCAGGTGGCTAGCGGCGTCTTTTACGGGCTGCAGGCTCCTGGGAGCGCCGTGCCGGTGGCTGAGGGCAGGCGGCTGCCGGCCGAGTTCGATAACAATCAGGCGGAGCTCGACGGCCTCATACTCGCGCTTCGTCGTCACGTGGCCTTGCTGACCGGCATCTCGGTCCACGAGGTCTTGCGGCGGCTGCTGCACGACTGCGAGTACGCCATCGGCCCGGCCGCGAGCGCTGACGAGGGTGAGGACGAGCTTGATGCTATGTCGGCCCGCGATGGCGAGGCCGACACGAGCGGCCCGAGAGAGGCGCGCGATCTGCTCATCATTATCGACAGCGAGATCATCGCCAGCTTCTTTCAGCGGGCGTGGCGCAGGGGCGACATCAAGTGGCTGCGCGGCGAGACGTACGGCCTGCGCATGGAGGAGGCGATCCTGTTACGGATCTGGCTCAGGACGCTCGGCGCCGAGGTCCACACTCTACGGTTGAGCTCTCATTGCGGCTTCATCCCGAACGTCTGGGCTGACGCGATCGCCAATGCCGCGCGGCTTTTGGACTGCGACGGCGAGCCGCCTCTCGTCGTGCGTCGCCCCTTGGCCTTTTTGTGTAAGGTCGGCGGCGACGGCAAGTCGTGGCGTGGACCGGGCGCGTCGCTACCGCGGAGCGCGTGCGGGATGGCGAGCTCATCAGCGGAGCTCGACGCGCGGACTTCTAAGGAGATTCGCGAGCTGAGCGACACTTGCGCGCTGCACAAGCTCGTCGAGAACGACGTCAAGGTGTTTCGCGCCTCACGGCAGGGTCGCGAGGCGCGCGACGAGATCGACGGGATCGTCTTTCTGCCCAGGTGCTCGCGGCACGCCCAACTCGGCGAGCAGCTTTTGGACAGCGACGCGAGCAAGCAGGCCAAGGGTCTTTTCGAGCAAGCGAGACACGAGCTGCGCAGCGTCGCCGACGGCGAGCTATCGGCTGAGCTCATCGAGGGACGGTTGTACGCTGCCCCGTTCTTTGACTACGTCGGGGTGGGGCTCGACGTGACCAAGGGCATGCAGATCTTCGACCGGCGCATTCAGACCCCGCTCTCTACGCAGAGGGGAGGCGGTTTCGGCGGGCCGCTCGAGCTCACGCGTGTGGGCATGCGGCACTTACTGCGCAACTTCACGCAGAGCGCGTTGCCCGAGCTGGGCGATGGCATCGACGACAGCGCGAGAGTCGCGGGCGAGACTCTGCCGCTGTGCAGGTGCCCGGTTTGTCGTCGGGAGTGCAGGTGCGACCTTTTTCATTTCTTCGAGTGCCCGCACGGGCTGAGCGAGGCAGCGAGGGTGGCTTGCTGCAGCGCGCTCGAGCAGCACGCGTCTATGATAGGTGCGCCGCGCGCCGGCGACGGCGAGGGCGAGGGCGACTTGCATTTGGAGCTGGCCTGGGCGAGGGTGGCCTTGCTTGCCGAGCGGCTGCCGGGTGAGCTTGGGCGGTACCGCAGGTATTTGGCCGCCAAGGCGCTCGCAGGCGCCTTTGCGTTGCCAGCGGCGTCTTCAGTGAAGGAGGCTGTCATGGACAGCCTTCGCGCCGGCGTGAGCGTGAGCACGGCAGAGGCCGATGAGGCTGACGACGGCGACGGCGACAACGGCGATACGCAGGACGAGTGGGAGGAGGCGCGCCCGCCGGGCGAGTTCGACTACGAGCAGTGCGCAGGGGCGCGGCGCGATCTGCTCAAATGGTACGTCGGGAAGGCTATCGCGCTCAACACGGTTATCATCGACCACTTGCGCATCGAGTACAGCGCGTGGGTCGAATCGTTGCGGCGTGGGCATGCAGGGCTGCGTGGCGCATACGGAAGCGACTACATGAGTCATTTCCTTGGCGGCAGGGAGCGAGTCTGCGATGAGCAGCTGCGTGGCACCTTCTTCCCGACCGACGGCAGCGTGGCCGTGCCAATGAGCCTCGCCGACTTCAAGGTTGGGCACAAGAGCGACGAGATGCGGCCGGGCCGCTTCGTGCGCATCGTGGGCGGCGAGACGATCGCGTGCACGCACGGCACCGCAGCGAGCAGGTACGAGGCGCAGGCTAGCAGGCGCGCGAGCGCCAAGGCGGCGGCGGATCTCGCAAGGGAGGAGGGCAGCTTCAGGTACGCGCGACTCGAGCAGGAGCGCGAGCTGGGCGAGCTGGTCGAGCGGCGCATCGAGCGTGGTTTCGAGAATTTGGCGGAGCCTGACGAGGAGGAGCGCGCGTTGCTGCTCGACGGAGGGCGCGAGCGGGCGGCGCTACTGATGCGCGAGGCGTCAGCGGTGGGCGCGCGCGCGTGGTTGATGCCGGATGGCGGCGGGGCGGCGGGAACAGCGCAGACTACGGACTGCGCCGACGAGTGCATGGACGAGGGCGGCGTCGACGCGGCGCGGGCTTTTCTCGGCAGCGATCCCGACGATATGGATGCTGACGATGCGCCAGCGCCACCGCTACAGGCGACGCAGAGCTACGGCGCGGCGCATGATGACGACGAGGATGATGCTGAGGCCGACGAGGCGGTGCGCCGAGCGCCAACCTGGCATGCGACCCAACAGTACGACCTGCCGCAGATGGGCGATGATGATGAGGACTACGATGAGGAGGCAGTGCGACGATCTGCCTGGCCCGACGCGCCGATGGCAGAGAGCCCGAGGGCACTCGCGGCAAGATGGGCAGCGTGCGGGCTTGAGATGGATGACGAGCTCTCGGGCGAGTCGAGCGCGACAAGAAAGGACGTTGAGTGCATGAGTGACATGATGTTTGGTGATGCGCATGACGTGCTTGCGAGTAGCATGGATGTCGCAGGGGCGGCGCAGGCGCAGGTCGCAGAGAGGGAGCAGCAGAGAGAGAAGGTGTCTGTAGGGTGTGCCATGCGTGACGACGTCGGCGCGGGCGGCAGCGGCAGCGGGGCTGCACGAGCGCTCGAGGGCGGCGACGACGGCGTCGTCACGGGCTGTGTGGGCGTCGACGGCGCCGAGCAGGAGGCGTCGATGGCGGCGTGTGAGGCAGAGGGTGACGACGAGTACGAGGTGACGGCGGGCGACGAGAACGTCTCGATGCAGCGTCCGGAGGGGGGCAGCGGCTCGACAAGCGGCATCAAGAAGCGCGGGCATCGCGGAGGGACCAAGGAATTCAAGGCCGGGCGGCGCAAGCCGAACAAGTACGGCTACAAGGCGACATGAACTACCGGGGGACTAGCAGCGCTTGCGCAGCCGGATTGATCCCAACGTGCTCCCTCATTGGCTTCACTGGCTGCGGCCGACCACTTGTTACTACCGGGGGACTAGCAGCGCTTGCGCAGCCGGATCGATCCCATCGTGCTCCCTCTACATACCCTCTACATGCTTGAGCGCGATGCGGCGCCGACCGGCCTCGAGCTCTTCAGTCGAGGCGTTTATGTCCCCTCTTTCTCTCCCCCAATCCCCCCATTTTATGCTTGACGCCACGGCCGATCTCGAGCCGATTTCCTCTTCGGCGTAAGAGTGGCGCTCATCGGCTCGAGATCGGCCCGTTACTTCTCACCTACTTGTTCTCCGAGGGCACGTATGTCAGCACTTATGACGTGTCACCTCTAGATGGACCCCCTCCGTCATCTCCGCCTACTCCCGTCCTCCCCTGCTGGCTACCGGAGCACATTCGATAGGCTTCCGTATGGTTGTCTGTTGTTTATGTATAGACTTGACTTGAC
>Ga0210241_101773_pt1 | contig 14800 bp, 8 predicted proteins | sample ChrtobMetP5a_8mM_FD_155488 | JGI IMG/M metagenome (GOLD analysis project Ga0210241, IMG submission 155488) | Chrysochromulina tobin associated microbial communities from unialgal haptophyte culture, Seattle, Washington, United States - P5a_8mM | ecosystem: Host-associated > Algae > Haptophytes >...
TGAGGGTGGGCTCGCGGAGCACCGGTTGCTCTAACTCTCACCGCTTAAGCTCCTGAGTTTCCAAGAGATTTGGTTGCAGTTCTTCTCTGTGTCTCGTTTCACTGTTAACAAGTAAGCCCAAAAGCCCGCCTGAGCCTGAGTCAACATGCTACTTGCCGCGGAGGACGACTATCAACGGATCTCGGAATCGACGGAGCGCCGGCCGCGCCCCACTCCTTGAGGGTGGGCTCGCGGAGCACCGGTTGCTCTAACTCTCACCGCTTAAGCTCCTGAGTTTCCAAGAGATTTGGTTGCAGTTCTTCTCTGTGTCTCGTTTCACTGTTAACAAGTAAGCCCAAAAGCCCCTTAGATTCGGTTCCCGGTCTTCACTGTGTCCTGTTTCACTGTTAACAAGAAAGCCCAAAGCCCCAAGGGTTGTGAGGTTCTGGAGAGAAGTCCGTTTGGCGACTCGCGCTGATGCCGACTTCGAGCGGCCGAAAAACCTCGCGCTCGCGCTCGCGAAAACCCGACCTGGAACAGCAGGTGGCCTCGCTTGCGGCCCTTATGCGCGAGTCACGCCACGTGATTTTCTGTACGGGCGCGGGCATCTCGACCAATCCACCCGCAAGCCTCCGTGACTACCGCGGGCCTGATGGTATCTGGACAGAGGCGCAGGCGGCTGGTCTGGTCGTGGGCGAGCCCGGAGCCAAGGGCATGCCGGTGGACTGCCCGTGGGACGCGAGCATGTTCAGCCGCATGCCGGCTGCGCGGCCAACCCTCGCACATCGTGTTATCACGCAGCTCGCCTCTGGCGCTTCGCCGCTAGTAAAGCACGTGATCACGCAAAATGAGGACGGCCTGCATCGCCGATCAGGCCTGCCCGCCGCGCGGCTCAGCGAGCTCCACGGCTCTGCCTTCGTCGAGGTGTGCGGCAACTATGCGACCGATGACTCCGACTCTGACGTGTGCTCGAGCGACTCGGCCTCGGATTCGTCCGAGGCCGAGCGATTGGCCGCGGACGAGGCCACGAACGCCGCCGCGCGCCTGCGACGGCCAGCCGGGTGCGGCGCCGCCGTCGTGCGCGACTTTGTGACCTACTGGCCCGATACGTACAAGCGCTCGTGGCCGCTTGGTCGACATGTCACTGGACGGGCGTGCCCGCACTGCCGCCGTGTGCCTCCTGCCACTGCGGAGGCGGCGGCGAGTGCCTTTGCAAGGGCCGCAGCCGTGGTGTCAGCGGCGGCCAACGGCTCTAGCACCGCCGGCAAGGCCGCGTGCGCCAGCGACGACGGCCTGCGAGGCAGCGGTTGGCTACACGATTCAACGGTCGATTTCGGTGAGTGCCCCGGCGGCTTCCCGTGGGGAGTCCGCAATGCCGTGCACAACCTGCGCGCGGCCAAGGAGCACATGCAGCATGCGGACCTGGTGGTCGCTTGGGGCACGTCGCTCTCCATCCTGGCCAACTACTTTGACCCCTGGCACGCCGAGTCGAAGTGGGCCAAACCGCCGCCGATTGGGCTTCGACTCGCGCCCACCACGGCGCTGGTCGATGGGGATGAAGCGCCCATCACGGCGTCCAGCAAAGGGGCCGGCGGGAGCAGCAACGAGCACGGCGGGAGCAGCGGCGATAGCCATGCCCGCCCGAAGAAGCACCGACGGCGAGCCTCGGTACGCCCGTGCCGGCTCGTCATCATCAACAAAGGCGCGACCCTCGATGAGGAGATTGCGGAGCTCAAGATCGAAGCTGACGTGGACGAGGTGTCAGGCATGTTGCTCCGCCACTTGGGCTTGCCGTTGCCGCCGCCGTACGATCCGCAAGCCGACCCTCTGCTTGCGGCGGCGGTCGCGCCTGCCCCGGGCGAGCCGCAAGCGCCATGGACGATTGCGATGGCAGTGGCGGAGTTGTAGAAAAGATCGAGGGCAGGTCCATGCAGGTCTACATTCTTTGTTAGTCGCGGCAGGGTAAGCGAGCCGCTTGGGTGGCAAAGGAGACGGAGCCGTGTGGTGTGGTGAGCGTGGGGGAGCCGTGACGAAACTGACTGATCACACGAAAAACTTAGGACCGATTGGTTCACAGAGACAGTCTCCGTCCCGAGAACACAACAGAAATGACATCTTTTTGGCACTTCCTCTCCCGCTCCGCCGCCCGCGCCCCGCCTGCCGGCGCACATACGCGCGCGGCCGGCGCATAACCACATCAGAGTGGACGTCAGCATGCCGACTCACGGGCCGCAGCCCCTCAGTTGGAAGCACAGGTGGCTTTTCGCGGCTGCCTTCTGCGGCGTGTGGGGTCCCATCACAATCTTCGTCACGCACCGCACGACCCTTTTCGTCATATATTACCAGGCCTCGCCTGCATCGCTGGCGACCGTGGGCATCGTGTGCGGCTTGATTGATGCGTTCACTGGGCCGTTGATCGCTCAGATGGCGGATTCGGCCCTACTCAACAAGCTGAGCTGCTTCCCACTCGCGGGCTGGGGCCGGCGGGCGCCGCTCATCCTGATGGGCACACCGCTCTTGATCGCAGGCCCGTCGCTCATGTGGCTAGCTCCCAACAAGGACCGGCTCACGCTCGGAGTGTGGTATGCGTTGTGCTACATGCTGCTCGTCATCGGCAGCCAGCTCACGCTCCAGTCTTACCTTTCGTCGATCCAGGAGCTCTTCCCGACCGGTGGGGAGCGCGCCCTGGCGGTCGTACGCCAGACACCCTTCATGGTCCTCACGTACATTATCGCGGGCGCTGGGCCCGCCATCCTCGCCTTCACCGCCAACCCGAGCACCGAGGGCTCGTGCTGCTTGACTGCCCGGTACGACTGCTTGGAGATACCGCCATGCGCCTGCTTCGCCACCGGCGTGACCGCGTCGAGCGCCAGGGCGGCCACCGACTGGTACACGGCGCGCTTCGTCGACGTTTGCGGCAACAGTTCCACTGTTCAGTCTCTCGCCTCGGGTGAGCTCGCGCTGGCGTCCGCCGCCCTCGAGGCCGAGCGCCAGGGCGCATGCACGCGGCCGAGCATACCGCGGCTTCGCTTCGCGTTCGTGGCGCTGCTCACCATCGCACTCGGCCTCCTGGCGTGGCTAGCTGTGCCGCCCGCCCGAAGCTCAGGGGGCACCAAGTACGTGCCCTCCACCCTCTCCCTGCGCCATGCCGTGCTCACCACGTTCTCTCAGCGCCCCTTCGTGGTCTACGCAAGCTCCATGTTCCTCGGCACCACATGGACGAGCTTCCTCCTCTCCAACTTGGGCATCTACCTCGTGTACGTGACGCAGATCGAGCCCAAGTCGTTGGGCTTCCTCCAGATCTTGCTCATCGGCGTCGTGCTCGTCGCGCGTATCGTCGCGATCCCATTCTTTGCCAAGCTGCTGCTCCGCTTCCCCAAGCGCTGCCACCCGGCGAGGCTCGGAGCCGCGCTCAAGCTCCTCGAGGCGGCGTTGACGCCGATCATCTTCCTCGCGCTCAAGCTGCCACAGGTCGACGTGCTGGTCGTCATCGTCGTCTGTGGACTCGTCTTTGGTGTCCTGCAGAGCCCCCAGGACATGATCTCGCACATGCTCGTCGGATGGGCGATCGACGAGGACGCTGCGTGCCGCAACTTCCAGCGACGTGAGGGCATGTTCTACGGCTGCAACGGGCTGACCCAACATTTTAGCCAAGTGCTCGTTGCGTCGGTGCTTGGGATGTGGGGCTCTGCGGGCTTCGACCCCGCCCTGTGTGCCTCGGACCAGCCCTCTTCTGCCTATCATGCCATCGAGATGACCTTCGTCATCGGGATGCCCATCTGCTCTCTGCTCAACGCCATCGTGCTCCTCCTGTACCCAATCCAGGGCGAGCGGCTGCTTCGGCTGCGCCAAGCCAAAGGGATCGACGACAAGAGCGGCGGCGAGATTGCCACCGACGACGAGATCGAACAAACCTTGACGAGGACGAAGGATGCGGCCTCCCTGATCGCGTCGCCCATGTCGCCGCCGCCCGAGGGCGGCGACTCGTACACCATTGGTCACCCCGACGCCGCGGGCGGCACCAGTAAGGAGGATAGCAGGCAAAAGGCGTATCGCGCCTCCTCGCCCGACGGCAACGCCAAGCGCCACCAACGCAGATCGACCTGGACGCCGCCCTCGGGCTCGGCGCAGGGCGACGGGCTCGGCGCTTTGGCCGAGGGCGTGCGCAGCCACCGGCGTACCTTGTCCTGGGAGCAGCCCCCTCGAAGCTCGATGCTCGTCGTGCCGCCGCCAGTAGGCTCGCAGCCAGTGGGCTCGGCAGCCGACTATCGCGACATCTTCAGTGCGTCGATGGCCACGGCGGGTGAGTCCGCGGCGAAGGACACGAGCAGCCTCCACATCCGCACGCCCTCCGCAGACGTGGTGGGGTTGTTGGCGACGCTCCGGTCCGAGATTCATCGCACCGAGAATGCCCGGCCGGCGTGCGGCGAATGATTTTAGCCGCATCGGATGCGATAGAACGGGGAATCCGATCGGATGCGGGCACGCAGATACGCGCACCGCGACGGCAAAACGAGCCCCCGGCCCGGAACATCGACGGACCGCGCGACCGCCGATCTCACGCCGATCGGGCCCGTAAGGGTACTTAACGTTGCTTCCATTGGCTTTCCGTTCCATTGGCATTGCGTGAACGCAATGGCAATGGCGCAATCGCGCAATCCCAATAGCGCGCGCCTAAACGACCTGATTTATTCACATATATAAACACACCACGAGCCTCACGGGTCGGGGTGTGCTCTATACATAGGCCTAAGAATCAATCGCGACTCTCGAATCGCTCGAGGCTATCTCCCGGTCATCAGACGCCACACGTGCGACGTGGGGACTCGCGCCTAAGTCTCGCGAGCCGAGCGCGCCACCTAGCTTCCGCCTCGGTCGCTCGACCAGGGACGCAAGCGATCGCAGCCCTTACGCACCATCGAAGGCACCCGTCGAATGCATGAGCTTCAAGAACTCGTCCTTGTCTATCTCTGTGCTGCCGTCGCCGTCATACTCTTTGAACAGCTTTTCGATCTCATCCTTTTCGAGGCCGGTGTTGATGAGCGCTTTGGTGAGCTCCGCCTTGGTCAGCGTGCCGCTCTTGTCTTTGTCGTACAACTTGAATATCTTTAAGATCTCCTTTCTGGCCGTCTCCGAGAGCTCAGGCTCGGGCTCGGGTTCCGGCTCGGGCTCCGCCGCCACCCAGCTCTGCATCGTCTCAAACTCCGCCTTCGACGCCTTGTGGAACACGAGCTTGAGGATCTCGAGGAAAGTGACGCCACCGTCGCCGTCGGTATCCATCTCGTGGAACGCGCCCTCCGACAGGTCCAGGATTGAGACGCCCTCCGACGCCTTGCGCTCGTCCAGCGTCGACTTCTGCCCGGGCTTTGGCTTCGACTCCTCCTTCTTCTTCTTCAGGAGCGCGGTGAACTCCTCGAGCGAGATCTTCCCACTATTGTCCTTGTCGTAATCCTTGAAGACACTGTGCAGCTGCAGCACGTCGGCCTTGCTGTACTTGGAGCTCGCCTTTTTTGGCTTGCCCGCATCAGCAGCCGCCTTCTCGGCGCGCTCCTCCTCCTTCTTCTTGATGTTCTCCTCACGCTTCGCCGCTGCGATGCATACACGCTCGCGCGCACGAACGCGGTGAGAGGTTGCAGTCTCGCGACACGCATGGCGCGCGCGCTGCACAGCAAAGCGCGGCCTCACACCTGCCTCTGCCATTTGGCGCTGCTTTTCCTCCTCCGCCTTCTCCTTGGCAGACTTCTCAGAATCCTGCGAAGCGGAATGGTCGGGACGCATTTTCCCGTCAGACCACGCGTGTCGAGCAGCCGTGCGTATCGCGGCAGTGGCTCGTGAAGCGCACCCGCTCCGCTGCCTTGGCCGCCTTGGCCGCCTTGATCTCCTCGTTCTTTTTCCTGCAGAATGGGGAACCGAGTTCCGGCTCTCAGCACAGCTTGCATGCGAGGGCGTGGCTGGTTGGAGATGGCGATCTGATCGGACGAGAACGGCACTCACTGGCGCTCCGCTTCCTTGGCCGCGATGGCTGCGTCACGCTTGGCCGCCACGTCGGCCATGACTCTTTCTCTCTCGCACGCGAGAGCTCTGCTCCGCCAACTGTGCCGTCGAGCTCGACTGCAGAACGACAGAAAAGGAGGACGCACACGCGACACGACCTTTTCACTGTGAGTTGGTGCCTTATCACCTCACCCACCGGGTGATGAGACCGGTAATCAGATGACTCGTGGCGGAGACGTCGAATGACGAGTAGAGGCTAATGGAAAGAAGAGGGGATATAATGCCCCGCGACTCGGTGAAGTTCAGTCAAGTTTCGAGTCTTATGTCCTTCCTTAAAACCCGCGCTACCGCCTTCAAACTACAAACCTTTTGCTTCTTTTTGCTTCCAATGCGCCACATCCCCGGCGCCCATCCGCTCCAACATTCAATGTATTTGACCCCCGTATGATTTGAGGGGGGTCTGCCAAAACACAAAACACAAAACACTAACACACACGAACGCGGCCCTGAGATGCTACTGAGTGTAACCTCCGCTGCCGGACAGAGGTGCTCACCATGAGCACCGCTGCGGAGTCGGCAGCTCGCTTCGCCACACGTCGGCAGTTCCGTCGCTGTTGACCTACCCTTAACCTCCCCTGAGCTCAGTAAGTAGCAGGTCACCTCTCGAGCACCGTGCTCATGTTCGGGCGCTCCGCTGCGCGCTGCGCCCAACACTCACTGCCAAGCCCCCCCCGCACATGCGCCCTCTCTCTCTCTCTCGCATGCTCTGCGCATCCGCAAGCGCCCGGGACGGCGTTTCCCTGGGAGCGCAATTCCGCACGCATCGCCCGGGACGGCGCTTAGGTATCGGCATGCTCGCCGTTAGCGGGTACGTAAGGCAAAAAGTCGTCGCCCAACTTGGCCGTGCTCTCGCGGTCTGCGGGTACGTAACTCAAACAGGCGTCGAAACCGAGCTTGGAAAGCGTGGCCGAATTCGCCATGGGTACGGCGTCAAAGTTGGAGGAGGAGGTTCCACCTGAAAGTGAGGGCTCCGTCGATGCCGAACGTTGGGTCGCCGAGAGGGCTTGCATGCACGTTTCGAGCCTCTCGAGCACGGTGCTCATGCTCGGGCGGTCCTCTGGGCGCTGCGCCCAACACTCACTGATGAGGGCTACGTAATTGGGGGGCAGCGCGATCGTTGGCCGATCCCCCCGAGAGGCGCTGAGGCAGGCTTCTACCCCTGTCATCCCCTCAAAAGCGCGGCGTTGATGCGTAAGCTCCCAGAGCAAGAGTGCAAAGGCGTAGACATCCGCACGGTCCTCGAAGTTGACGAGCGTGCGGCCCAGGCTGAGGCTGCCGCTGCTGCCACCACTCCCAGCGCCACGAGCGCGGCTCTCGCGCGCCTGACGTCGCGACACCTCCGCCACCCTCTCGGGCGCAAGATAACGCAGTGTGCCCCCCACTGTGGCCTTGTACTCCTTGTTTCGATCCCGCGCGTAGCTCAGGCTGAGGCTCGCCAAACCAAAGTCGGCGAGCTTGCACACCGTGTGGGTCGCGTCGAGCAGAGCATTATCCGTCTTGACGTCGGAGTGCAGGATGCCGTGCGAGTGGAGGAAGCACAGCCCGCTCGCCAGCTGCACGCCGAAGCGAATCTTCTCGTCGCACGGGAGCATGCTGGCCAGCTGTGGGTGTGGCGGCGGCTCCATCAGCTGGCGGCCGAGCGACGCTTGCGGCGCGACCGGCGCTGTGGCGGTGTTGAGGCCTAAGGGACGGATGAGGTGACGGAAGAAGCGCCCCCCGCTGAAGAGGGAAGAGACGCCGGCCTGGACGGCTTCAACGGGGGACGACCTTGGGTCGAAGAGGTATGAGGCGAGAGAGCCGCCGGCCATGTACTCGAGGACGAGCGCGGGCCGCTGGTCGACCTGAATGTAGCCAAAGAGGGCGCAGATGCACGGGTGGCGCAGGCGACGCAGGATGGCCACCTCCTGGAGCATGGCTACCTCCTCACGTGCGGTTGACGCGTCGACGTTCTCATGCTTCACGTTGAGCACCTTGACAGCGAGGTCATTGCCCTGCCACCGCGCAATCCAGACGGTCGCGAAGCCGCCTTGGCCGATCCGCCTGACCATCGTAAGCGTCGAGAAGTCCACCACCTCGAGCTGGGTCGGCTCGTCGGAACGCACAGAGGACAATGCGGTGACGGGGGTTTCACCCGAACCACTCGAGAGACGGGGCGAAAGCTCTTGCATGGACACGTCATTTCTCTCAAGCAGCTTATGGGATTGCATCTGTCTGCGCTTGAGACACCGCCGCGGAAATCGCACGAGAAGCGCCACGAGAAGCGCCGCGAAAAGTGCAACAATGGAGATGAGAGCTACCACCTCAAGTGGTTGTACCATCATGCCACGCGCAGCTGCACTCAGAGCAGCAGGTGGTGTCGGCGGCGCGTGTGGGCATTGCTCATCGCGCGCGAGGTTGGTCGCACTCGAGTTGCTTCCCTCGTGGCACGGCAGCGGTACCGCGGCACCTGGCGGGCAGAAGCTGCCCCGCTCGCAAGGCAAGCACGCGGACCCGAAGAGGCCGCCAGACGGAGCGTACGTGCCTGGGGAGCAGTCGACACAGAAGGTGCCAACCTCGCCTTGACGCTTGCCGCGCGGGCAGGCAGTGCACTCGGCGGCTCCCAAGGAGCGATCGTAGCCGGGCTTGCAGGGGGAGCATTCGCTGCGGACATTTAGCTCCGTGTGCTCTTCACACTCGTAGCAGATATCGAAATGGTCATCTCGGCGTGAGGAGGGAGCGGGGCAACGGACGCATCCGTTGCCAAAGAGGCTGCGTGCAGTACCAGACTGAGAGCACCTGATGAAGGGCAGCAGATGGCTTGGGCTGAAACTCTTCCCGAGCAGCACGTCGAGGTCGCCATCACCGTCCACGTCCGCCGCCGCGATCGAGAAGGTGTACTCACTGCCGCCGGGCAGCTCGATCCTCGTCGAGAAGGTGCCGTCGCCCGCGTTGAGCAGCACTCGGCTGGAACTGCCATAGTTCCCAAGCAGCACGTCGAGGTCGCCATCCCCGTCCACGTCCGCCGCCGCGATTGACAACGTGGACGCGCTGCCCCCGGGCAGCTCGATGCTCGTTGGGAAGACACCGTCGCCCGCGTTGAGCAACACGCAGCTGGGACTGTTATTGTTCCCAAGCAGCACGTCGAGGTCGCCGTCCCCGTCCACGTCCGCCGCCGCGATCGAGCTCGTGGACACGCTGCCCCCCGGCAGCTCGATGCTCGTCGGGAAGGTGCCGTCGCCCACGTTGAGCAGCACGCAGTTGGGACTGCCAGAGTTCCCAAGCAGCACGTCGAGGTCGCCATCCCCGTCCACGTCCGCCGCCGCGATCGACAACGTGGACGCGCTGCCCCCGGGCAGCTCGATGCTCGTCGGGAAGACACCGTCGCCCGCGTTGAGCAACACGCAGCTGGGACTGTTATTGTTCCCAAGCAGCACGTCGAGGTCGCCATCGCCGTCCACGTCCGCCGCCGCGATCGACCTCGTGGACACGCTGCCCCCCGGCAGCTCGATGCTCGTCGGGAAGGTGCCGTCGCCCGCGTTGAGCAGCACGCAGCTGGGACTGCCGTCATTCCCAAGCAGCACGTCGAGGTCGCCATCCCCGTCCACGTCCGCCGCCGCGATCGACAACGTGGACGCGCTGCCCCCGGGCAGCTCGATGCTCGTCGGGAAGGTGCCGTCGCCCGCGTTGAGCAGCACTCGGCTGGGACTGCCGTCATTCCCAAGCAGCACGTCGAGGTCGCCGTCACCGTCCACGTCCGCCGCCGCGATCGACCTCGTGGACACGCTGCCCCCGGGCAGCTCGATGCTCGTCGGGAAGGTGCCGCCGCCCGCGATGAGCAGCACGCGACTGGGACTGCCATAGTTCCCAAGCAGCACGTTGAGATCGCCGTCCCCGTCCACGTCTGCCGCCGCGATCGACAACGTGGACGCGCTGCCCCCGGGCAGCTCGATGCTCGTCGGGAAGACACCGTCGCCCGCGTTGAGCAGCACTCTCGAACTCCCATAGTTCCCAAGCAGCACGTCGAGGTCGCCATCGCCGTCCACGTCCGCCGCCGCGATTGAGCTCGTGGATGCGATGCCGCCCGGGAGCTCGATGCTCGTCGAGAAGGTGCCGTTGCCCGCGTTGAGCAGCACTCGGCTGGGACTGCCATAGTTCCCAAGTAGCACGTCGAGGTCGCCGTCCCCGTCCACGTCCGCCGCCGCGACCGACCTCGTGGACGCGCTGCCGCCGGGCAGCTCGATGCTCATCGGGAAGGTGCCGTCGCCCGCGTTGAGCAACACGACACTGGGACTGTTATTGTTCCCGAGCAGGACGTCGAGGTCGCCGTCACCGTCCACGTCCGCCGCCGCGATCGAGAACGTGGGCGCGCTGCCGCCGGGCAGCTCGATGCTCGTCGGGAAGGTGCCGTTGCCCGCGTTGAGCAACACGACACTGGGACTGCCGTCGTTCCCAAGCAGCACGTCGAGGTCGCCGTCGCCGTCAACGTCCGCCGCCGCGATTGAATACGTGTACATGATGCCGCCGGGCAGCTCGATGCTCGTCGGGAAGGTGCCGTCGCCCGCGTTGAGCAGCACGCGGCTGGGACGTTTGTCGTTTCCAAGCAGCACGTCGAGGTCGCCATCGCCGTCCACGTCCGCCGCCGCGATCGAGAACGTGTACTGATTGCCGCCGGGCAGCTCGATGCTCGTCTTGAAGGTGCCGTCGCCCGCGTTGAGCAGCACTCGGCTGGGACTATCGCCCATCCCAAGCAGCACGTCGAGGTCGCCATCGCCGTCCACGTCCGCCGCCGCGATCGACCTCGTGGACTCGCTGCTGCCGGGCAGCAGGGCCAGGCTTTGTCCCACAAACTTCAGCACTGCTTCGTCACTGCCCAGCAGCTCGTTCCCCATCCTCGCCAACGGCTTGGGGAAGTGCAGGCACCCCGGCTCGGAGGACAACGAGCATGCCGGCGGCAAGAGAGCAGCCCGAACTCCTGGTGCAGGCTTGGGACGGGCCGGCGTGGGCAGCATCACAACGCAGCCGACCCGCGCTCGTGCCGAGCAGTTGGGTGGTGCGAACACTGTCGGCTGACCGCCCGGCTGGAGCTCCTGCGCATAGTCCCGTGGGGGAGGGTAGCGCCTGCGGCCTTGGCGGTCGATGTGCCAGCCTGTGAGCATCGACATGAAAATACCGCGAGGCAAAAAAGTGCAGCAAAAAAGAGGCAATTTTTCCGTGTTGGGGGGGGGCGCGCGCGCAGCGCGCGGGGGCGCGGAGCGCCCGAGGGCGCCGCCGGAGGCGGCGCCGGAGGCGCGGCAATGCGCCGGAGGCGCATAGGAACTTATAGGATCTTTGCGGGGCGTAGGCGTAGGCGGCGGCTGGCAGCGCCGCCTGACGCCAGCTGCTTCAAGGATGAGGGCGAGAGCGCTGTTACCCTCGCGATCAGCCCACTCGGCCGCGCTAAGAGACGACCAAGTGGCAGATGCCTGGGCGCGCGCGCTCAGCAGCATCCCGACGGTAGCGATCGCCCCCACGCGAGCAGGGCTGCGCGCAGCCGTGATCAGATGGGCGCAGCGTTCGGCCGTGCACCCACTGGCACTGGCGCAAGCCCTGAGGAGAAGGATAGCCGTGTCTGCATCACCCCTGCGGCACGCTGCGGCTAGTGCGTCATCGGCCGGACATCGACCAGTCACATCATCAACGCCTAAGGCGTCGACAACGCCGTTCTCCAGCAGATACACGACATTCGCGTGAATGCCGAGCTCGGCTGAGCGCACAAGATCCGCGTTCGACAGCACTAGCCATCGCTCGGCATGCTTCATGGCGGCGAGTCGAGAAAGGTAGTCGGCGATCTGCTCTATGGCGTCGGACGTCTTGTTGGCATGGTGCTGGTACGCAATATGCAAGAGCTTTTGGCACATCTCGGCATGCTCGTCGTTCGTCCCACCCATTAACGGGCCGAGCCATCGGACAAGTTGTGCCACATGGCTCAGCTTGTGCCAATTGTTGGAGAGGTGGAAGTTTTGTTTTTGCCCGCTGCCCGCCCATCTCGTCAAAGAGGAACTGCAGTATGAGCTGGGCAGTATTCGGTCGCATGCACAGTCCCAAATTGTGCAGGTTGAGATAAGCCGACACATGGTAAGGCTGGATTTGCAGGTACGAGAGATATGTCACAGGCGGCTTTGGCGGCCACCTGAGGCCCAGCCGTGCGAGGTTCTTCTTGGCAACGCGCATCTCGAGGTCGCGGGGGCCACGAGCGTTCTGCATCGTATCGTGAGCGGCCATGAGCACCGGCTGCATGTTGGCTTTCGAGCGTGTGTCAGGAGCCCTGCCGAAGAACGCCCTCCGGCGGTTGGGCTGTATGCAGTACGGGCAGCCCGTGACGCCAAGGACTGCGGCTTGTTGCGGGTTGTCCAGCACCAGCGCGTGGACGCCCGCGACAACCGTCGTGGGCATCTCCACGTCAGCATCCCAACGCTGTCTTACCGCCACGCCGCCCGCGCCAATCCTGAAGAGCTCGCCAAGCACTGCATCGTCGTATGCCGCCTCGCAGTTTGCCCGCAGTGTGACGCTTTCTTGTAATGCAGCTATCGTGGGCGTCTCAAATGAGAGCTTGGCCGCGATGCCAATGGTGAGCCATGCCCGCGGCTTGGACTGCTCTTCGAGTGGGATGTGCGCTGAGACCGCGTGCCACATCATGAATGACTCACCGTCGGGCTCGGCAGCCGCATCTTGAAAGAGGATGAACGTATACACGGCCCACGGCTTAAGAGTATGCAAGTGTGGCCCACGTCTTTTGGGTCCATTTGTAGCTCGACGCGGCGGGTGCGCTCTTCTTCCACGGCTTTGATGTACGCGTCCGAGTCGGTGGCGTGCGAATAGTAACGCTCACCCTTCTCGGTGTTCGTGAACTCTCCAGAGGGTGCTCTAGCAGCCCCTGCACGTATGGGCGTGGCGCAGCATGGGCTCGTGGACGATCGAGCAGCCGAAATTGAGAAGGTGGTGCCTCCGGGCGGTGCTGCCGGCGGCGGCAGACAAGCTGTTGCGCCTCCACCGATGGTTCCGAAGCAACTTCGGCCACGGAGCAACTTCGATGGGACCTCCGATGCCTCCGGAGACGGCGATTCATCTCCACAAGGCGCGGAGCATCTTCGGGCGAAGCAGCTACAGCGCGACGCCCAGGGAGAGCAGCACGCGTACTTCCACCGGATGGCCTTGTTGCGATCCTCGGATTGCAAGGTCCATCCCCTAAAGCGCTTTGGTGGCATCGTCAACTTTGGAGGACGAGGACGAGGACGAGGACGAGGACGAGGACGAGGACGAGGACGAGCCTGTGCCTGCCAACAAGAAGAGGACGTGGGTGCCGGCGATCATCAGCCACTCGGGTCTGTCTCCTTACGATGCGGCGAAGCGCCACATCCAGCGTGCCCATGATAACGACAATCAGATCAAGGCGCTCCTCAAAGGTCAGCAGGAGCTCAAGAGCGCGGTGATTGCCCTTGGTAACTGCGTAGATTCGCTGCGCCACGAGTTGGGCACGCGCCTTGTCGAAGACGATGAAGTTGCAACTGGCCCTTCTGGCCGATTCACCTTCCCTGCGGGAGGACGCTTTCACCCCGGGGCTGGAGCGCCTCCGCGGCCAGGGCGCAAAGACGCACGGAGATATCTGCTTAAGTCCTCCAAGGCGAAGAGCAAGGCGGAGGCAGCCGCTTTTGGAGAAGACGAATGTGGCGGCAGCGTCGCTGATGATGACGCCGACGGTGACGACGACGAGAAGAATATCGGGCAAGTGCCAAAGTCGGTGCGGCCGGGCGATCGTTCAGCCCTGATCGCGAAGTTCACTCTACCCGTTGATGAGGAGACCACCAAGGACATTCTTGCCGCCCTAAGCATCGAACAGACAGCGGTATCCTCGATCCTTCCGCCCCTGCCGCTCTGCCCAGCTCGCTTAGCCCTCGCTGCCGCCCCTGTCCCAGCCACCGCCCATGCCCTTGGACGCTGCCGCTCTTGCCGCCCCAGCCCTTCGACCCAGCCCCCCGCCACCCTTGCCCCCGCCCCACAGCGCCCATGCTCACAACTCTCCCATCGCCACCTATGTTGCCCCTTGTGCAGACCGCTGGCCATTTCGCCAAGTGCATCATGAGTTTGCAGCGTGCGAGTCCAATCCTGCCGGACGACGTGCTGAACGGCATGCTGAAGTCATTGTTCAATGGGCGCCTTCAAGATTGGACTAAGCAGACGCTCCGGCCTACGATCGACAAGCCCGCATGGGAGGCAAGTTCGGCCGAGGAGCAGGACGCGTTCATCGTCGCCCTCGTCAAAGACACGAACATCAAGAAGCAGCTCACCGCTCTCCTGAAGCTGAGCTACAAGAGCGTGAAGGACGATATCGTGACAAGCGCCGTCTTCGAGTTCTTTCCTGGGATCGAGAACAGCGACTACCTGAATGAGTGCCGCGCGCTGCTCACAAAGTGCAACTACGGCGAGCTCACCGTGAAGGCGCGCGTTCGCCCCCCATCACCCTTATCGGCCTATCTCGTTCGCCCCCCTATCACACCGCCGCCTTTGCCCCTCCCCCCTTGCAGTTCGCGCCGCTGAAGAATGTCAATACGATTCAAGCTGCCAACAAAGTCAAGGGCAAGGGGGACGACAGCATCGGTCCAATGACGCTAGCGAGCTGCGAGTTCGTGTCGCAGTACTACTTCCCGCTCCACCGCGCCGACTTCTACCTCAACGGCCAATTCCTTGGGATGGTGTGGTCCTTTACGAGTGCCTCCGCGTGCCTCGGATTGCCACTGATTACCCATGATTA
>Ga0210241_101774_pt1 | contig 14796 bp, 12 predicted proteins | sample ChrtobMetP5a_8mM_FD_155488 | JGI IMG/M metagenome (GOLD analysis project Ga0210241, IMG submission 155488) | Chrysochromulina tobin associated microbial communities from unialgal haptophyte culture, Seattle, Washington, United States - P5a_8mM | ecosystem: Host-associated > Algae > Haptophytes >...
CTCCGGTTTGGGGCTATCTGCCCCAGCAAGTTGCGTCGAAATGCGACCTCCCGATATCTCGCGCCGGCAGCGGCGCCCAGGCGCGGCGACGACGTCGCCATTGAACTTGAACTTGAACTTGAACTTGAACTTGAACTTCCTGTCCCGAGACTGGAGAGAATCCCGACTTCTTCCCGAGAGATTCTCACACGCATTTTTTGATGGGTCTTGCAGTGCGTCGCAGCTGTGGTCGTGGCATTGGCACTGTGCGAGGGTTTTTCAGCAGCCCTTCTAGGCGCACGGTCGCCCTGAGGCAGACACTGGCGCATCCACGTGAGGCCGTGTATTCTGTCGTCGCTGACGTGGGGAGCTACTCGCAGTTCCTTCCCTTTTGCAAAATGTCGCGCATCGTGAAGCGCCATGGCGCAGCCGAGTTCGAAGCAGAGCTCTCGCTCGGCTTCCTCGCCTTCTCCGATGAGTACGTGAGCCGCGTGCGCCTCATGCCGCCGTCAGCGATTGTGGCGAGCGCCTCGCACACGCCACTTTTTGAGCAGCTCATTACCTCGTGGAGATTTTTCGACGGCGCCGTTCCTGGTACGTGCGATGCTCACTTCGAGCTGATTATGCAGCTGCGCTCCATCGTGTACGATCAGGCGCTCGCACGAGTGATCGATCGCGTGGCAGCTGAACAGATGGCTGCCTTCAAACGCCGCTGCGACGAGCTCGCCGCAAGGAAGAAGTTGGAGCTTCCAACATCGGCAAAAACGGCTGAAACTTCCTCACCTGTGTGTACGAGGGCGTCCTTGACTGCAACTCCGCGCACAGCCAGTGCGGCAGCAGCCGTGGCCATGGAGCCACTCTGGCGCCAGCAGGTCGACATCGCCTTTGACGCGCACGCCGTCGACGGCGCCCTTTCGCTGGGCCGCTTTGTTGAGGCATGCCGCCATCTAGGCATCGCCCAAGATGGCGCCCAAGGGGTCGAGATCAGGTCACCGAGCACGGCGGCGTGGGACGGCCCCGTCTCGGAAGTGTTGCTGGCTGCGTGGTTTGTCGAATTCGACGACGACGCCAATGGAACCATCGAGCGAGAGGAGTTCAGTCACAACCTCTGGCTGCTCACCAAGGCGTCTGATGAGGAGCGTATGGACCACATGTTCCGGAAGCTCGATCACAACGGCTCGGGCGCTGTGGAGCGGGATGACCTCGCGCTGTCGATGAGGCGGCAACTTGCCCTTGCCCGGCGCCTTTTACCATTGCTCGTGCGCCGCCAAGTGCGCAAGGAAACGGCAGCCGCAGCACTGGGCTCCGATGACGCAGGAGCCCGAGCTGTGCCCCTGGCCGTGCGGGAGTGCCAAGCTGAGGGCGTGTGCGACCAGGCGAGTGCGGTCGCCGCGGCGGCGATTGACGAGCTGGATGGGCAGGTGGACCTGCTAGTAGGCGAGGTGTTCGCCTCGTTTGGCTCTACGGAAGCGATCAGCTTCGCCGCTTGGCAGGACACTTGGCGCCGATCGGCCGCCAGCAGCGGGGATCAAGGTGGCGTCATGCCAACGTCTATGATGGGCATGGATGGTATCCTGGGGCTCTTACGAGATGAGCTGCGCCACGACACGCGACCTTCCGCCGCGGCAGCCCGGCGAGAAGCGCCAGTGGCACCCGGGAGCCATGCCGGGAGCAGGCACCGGCTGCGGGGTATAAACCATGGCGCATGAAGCCTGTGCTTAGAGTAAAGGTTTCCGGCCGGCGTGCAGTGCTATGGCACTTGGCAGTTCCGAGTTCGACACCACGAGGGGCTGCTTTATGAAAGTATTGTCGTGCTCTCATGCACGCACGCCGGACTACCACGCGGCCACGGACATTACATACAGGGGTGTGGATACCTGGTACTGTGGCTAGGTAGCAGCAGCAGGCATGTCCTCGTTAACAGTGGCTCGTTGGGTATTACCATTGGACTCGACTCACGTGGTCACAGTCGTGGACCACGACTGCGTTAGGGCTGGCTTACTGCGTACACGTCCAGTAATGGCGCCGTTCTGGCATGTGCCTGTCAGAGCTGCAAGATTGGGAACGGTGCTTTCCTGACGGATCCTCCAGTTGCGAGAAAAAATCTCTTGGCGAAGCGCAAGTTGCTGTTGCGCCGCCGTCTCGTAGCGAGCAGTGGAAGGCATCCACGGCTGAGTGAATGGTGAACGCTCCATTCGCACCGCAGTGGATGCCAGTCGTGCACGCGCACGAAAGGCAGCATCCTTTTCGTGTAGAACCCGCTCGCGCCATAACTCTTGTCCGGTAGTCACGAGAACCCATCCATTACACCCTGGGTTCTCGACGCCGTCCTTGACATTGACCGCACTAAGATGCTCTCGCACCATTGCGCCGACGGGCGACGTAACGAACTTCGACGAAGGCGGACCCCCCATTTTGTCGCAAAATCTCGTCAGTCCTCTTCCGTCCTCCGCTCCGCACTTCAATATACTAAATGTGATGCCTTGTGGTCACGGGTAAATCTACAGTACGCTCAGTGATGTTTTTTTCACAACCCATTTCCATGCGAGCACCGCTGCTGACCGCTCTTTCCCTGCACGTCTCCGACAACTGTTTCAGGGCTCGCTCGCTACCCCTATTCCTCAGCGTGATAAACAATACCCTCGACTCGATCGAGGTCGACTCAGGCGCGGGGATCGGAATCAGCAGCCTCGTATCCAACTTGGCGGTGCAGGGCATGTACATTGGTGTGGCCGCCCTTGGCATCAGCGTGCTCCTCGCACCGATCGGTGGACCCTCAGTGCCCAATCTACTCACACGCCAAGAGGCGCCGTACGGAGTCCTGGGAGCTGAGGCGCTGCTCGGCCTGGGAGTCGCAGTGCTTGTCCTCTACCGTGGAGGCCTTTACGAAAGCCATGGCACGGAGGCGCTCGCGTACGGCGCAGCCGAGGCGGAACAAATGAGGCCTTTGTGGCAAATTTCAGGAGGCGAGTCGCGAACCGTGCCAGCAATCTGTGCCATCATCCTCTGGCAGCTCGCCATCGCTCTGGCGGAGGAGCTGTACTATCGAGGGTTGATCCAATCTGGTGCGCGCATGCTGGTTTCGTCACTGGTGTCGGCCGGCTCCTTGGCCGAATCACTACCCGCGCACGCCGTCGGCGACGCCGTCGGCGAGTTGCTGGCCCTTGTTGCCGCCTCATCGCTCTTTGGTCTCGTGCACACCGAGTTCGACGGTATGGCTGGTGACGAGAAGGGTAGGTGGTTCCGCACCACGGCCGGTTACGGCCTCTTGTACGGACTACTCTACACGATGAGTGGGCGGCTCGCAGCACCAGTCTTTGCGCACGCGGGCTACAATATCGGCCTATGTGTGCGTGATTGGCGGCGCATGCGGCGCACGCCGGTCGACGAACTGAAGCAGATCTTTGATGCTGAAAAGCGGGTCGGGTAAGGAAACTGGCTGGGTTCCGTGTTGCGAGTTAGTTGCGTGTAGCAGACCATCACACTGTGTGCGCCATAGCGTGTCCCCGCGCGTTTGCTCGCATTGCTAGGCTGCATGCACAATCAATTATTGTCGAGACACATTTAATTCCTAAATCGGTGCGGTGTGTTTGAGTTGTGCCTTGCAATTGCGGGTCCGCGCGACGGTCGACGCGGTGGACAAATGGGTCAGGTGTGTCTCGGCTCGCTGGAAGCGCGATATGCAGGCGGAATTCGAAGAAGTCATCCGCATCGACCCCGGTGCAGCTGCACGCCACGATGACACCACGGCCTCGCTGATTGCCAAAGTAAAGAGCCAAGCGTTGAGGATTGCCAAGGCGGAGGTGAAGGCCATTGAAGTGACCACGCAGGCGGTGGAACCGCCGACGACGACCTGGACGCCCGACGCCGACCTGGAGTTTGACGCGGCGGATGAGGATCTCACTGTGTCTGTTTGCTCAGCATTGTCGACAGCAAACGTGTCAACGATTGAAAGAGGCATGCTGTCACGTGGGTCAACACAGGGCTCATATGTTTCCGCACCATCGAGATCGACTCTGAGCGATGCGGCTGGATCGACACCGAGCGGACAGTCAACACCAAGCTGGCTATCGTGGGCGCTGTCTGAAGCGCACGAATCGAAGAGACCAAGCTGGCTCGTGACGCCGCCCGAAATGAAGCCTGAAGAACAGTTCAGACCGAGCTGGCTCACGACACCGCCTGCGTCCGAGGGACCGCCGCCTGCGTTCACGGAGAGGCCCTCGGCGGCGCACAGGCCGAGTGAGGCGCAGCTGCACGCCGAGGTAGCCGAGTTGCGCGAGGCGCTTGATACGGCGCTTGAGCGCATGAGCGAGGCCCTTCAGACGGAGTGTCGCACGCGCGAGAGCTTAGAGAATGAGGTGGCGCGTCAGGGAGCGCTGCTCCTAGAGACGCGGGAGCTACTGGCGGCGCTCGCGCCCAGCTCGTTGCCCAGCGGCGGACGTGAGGCAGATGAAGACGGCGATCCAGCTGCGAAGCCGGCTGCAGAGCCAGCTCCGGTTTTCCGGTTGACTGGGGAGGAGGAGGAGGCTGAGGAGGCTGAGGAGGCTGAGGAGGCTGAGGAGGCCGAGGAAGCTGAGGAGGCTGAGGAGGCTGAGGAGGAGATGAAGGAGTCCGAGGCGGAGCAGATGAAGAAGGAGTCCGAGGCAAGGCTTCCTAATAATCAGCCTAATCAGCCCATAGAAACGCCGAATATGGCCGTGGAGCAGCCCGTGATACGCCGCCTCGAGCCGACGGAGGAGGCCGCTCTGCTGAGCGCTCAGCACGCCGCCATGCAGCAGGCCGCGGCGGAGGACGAGGACGAGGCGGAGGAGGAGCTCCCTCGAGAGGCTCCTGCCGAGGCGAGATTTGAGAATTGGGAGGCTGCCGAGGCGAAACCCGAGGACGAGGACGAGGCGGAGCCCGAGGTGGAGGCCGCGTCTGACTCACCATCCTCCATAAACTTGAGCAGCCTTCTGAGCAGCCCACCGCCACAGCAGCCGACTTCCGAACCGATTCAAGAGCCCTCATCGGGAAACGCCTTCATCGATTTCTTCGTCAACATGTCGCCGTTCCAACAGCGCGCAGTGGCAGTTGAAATGGCAACTCCGCGGCAATTATCTGCACCATGGGCAAGCCCGTCTTCCCGTCTGATGACATCTACGGCCACAGCAGCATTCACCACAGCTTCGAACGCTGAGTCAGCCCCTAGATCACGGCCTCCGCCTGACTTTGGAGGCAACCCCCCTCCTCGGGCCCCTCCTCCGCCTGACTTCGGAGGCACTCTGTTCTAGCTCTTCTCATGATTTCCACGCCGAAGAGCGAAAGACGTCCCCACACAGGCCCACACAGGTTCTTTGCTACTTCATTTTCTCAAGACGGCACTCTACAGCCACCCAGGCCAGACTCGAGGATCAAGCAGGGCGCCGGGCCAACCATTTATGGGCCAACATGGGCAGGGGTTAAGCGGGGGTACTTGGGTTTGTTAGGGTTTGTGGGTCGAGGACCGCCCCTTTTGGAATCACTTGCGTTGATGTCCTCCACCTCGATCTCTTGCTCGAACATCTTTTCGATCTTTTGATGTGTGCTGTGTGTGTGTGAGAGGAATGTGGGTCTGGTCAACGCTGCAACAGTGTAGCAACAGTGGCTGAAAATGTATGGGGATGAAAATGTATGGGGAACTCCGCCCCAAAAACGACCCAAAAACGACCGGCACGGCTGTACGGCACGGCGCTCTCGCTCGCCACGCCGCTGAACTGTCAACACGTCGATAGGTCGATACACGCCCCTCCTCAATACCTAATCCTGAGCTCAACCTAATGCGTCGACTTTGCACAGCCTTTTCACACAAGAACAGCATGAATGAATCCATGGCCGACGATGGCGAGACCGACCATGACGATGGCGGAGCCGACCATGATCTTCTCACGGCACTGGCGCCCGATGTGCGCGCTCGCACGATTGTCATCGACACGGTTTCCTGCACACATTGCCTTCCGCCGCGCTTGTCGACAATTGCGAGCAGTCTCAATGTGTTGGGAACTGGCAAGCTCCTGGCGATCTTGCATCCCACCTTGGATGCGACGACACTCGCACGCGTCTTGCCCCCATCGCACGCGCTGGAGATGACGTCATTCCGTCGGGACGCGAGTCTGTCGATTCTTCTCGCGATCCAACGTGGTCATCGGACAAAGGGCGGTGGGCCACTGGCAGTGAGCCGTGCCAGTGTTGTTGATCCGCAGGATGTCGCCCGAGCAGCTAAGTGCATTCTGGGTCTCGCTGCAGCCGCCGACGGGCTCGCAGATGACAATGGCTCCGAGCAGGCCGATCGGCCACCGTGGGCGCTCAGCGACGCCTCAGGGCAACGACTACTCGACGTCAGCGTACGTTGCGCGGACGGCACGGCGCTCGTAGTGGTGCCTCGTGGCTCTTCGCTGCCAGCCTATGGCGAGGTGCTGCTTACGAGCAGTTCTCACGGCGCAGATATGCTGATCCTCGAGCTGCTCCTCGGCGTCCGCGTAACTGCATCCGGCTGCAGGACGCTCAACTCGGCGCTGCGGCTGTCCCTCGAGGATCTAAGGCCGCGTGGCCTGGCGCAGGTTCGACTCGAGGTGGGCCTGAGCACCGAGCGGCTTGTCGCCCGTGCATGCGACATGCATACCGGCGTGGCGTGCCATGTGGTGCTGGAGACGGCCGGGTTCGCCGGGCTCGACGCCGACGCTCAGGACGGCGCTCGCCCAAGCGCGCTGCCGCTGCCTTGGCGGTACGAGAATCCCTACGCCGACGAGCCGCATCCGGGCTTTTGCTGCGCCGGTGGGCGATTCATTCGCGTCCTCCGAGAGCCAACGCAGAGCACGGACTCGAGCCAGGCGCGGCGGCTCGATGCGGCGGGGGAGGTGGCGCCCGAGACGACGGCGGCGCGGGTGTGGCCAGGCGCTCACCTTCTCGCCACCTACTTGCACGAGCCCACTGTGACGGAGCACGTGCTGAATGGCGCGTCGAGGGTCATCGAGCTCGGCGCGGGCAGCGGCGTGCCTGGACTCGCTTTATGGACCCTGGGGGCACGCGAGGTGATCTTGACGGATCTCGATGAGAATCTGCATCGTCTGCATGCGACGATCCAACTCAATGGTGCAGCGCGCGCTGTGCAGGCGGTGGCGCTCGACTGGATGCAGCCCCTGCCGCCGGACATCAGAGACGGCGCGCCGTTCGACGTGATCTTGGCCGCCGACTGTGTGTTTTGGCGCGGCCTCTTCGAGCCCTTGTGCGCGACGCTGTGCGCGCTCGCCGCGGTGGGTCGCACTGAGCTCGCCGATGCGCCGCCGCCGCTGGTCCTCCTCACCGTCACGGCGCGCTTGGATCGCGCGCAGGCCTTTGTGGCGATCGCTAGGCAGCACGGATGGGTTGTTGAGGAAGTCGCGGTGCAGGGAGCCGCAGCGATGATGGCATCAACGCACACGCGGCTGTTGAGATTAACATTAGTTGCATAAGGGAAGTACAACGAGACGCCCCAACGCCCGTAACGGCAGCAGCACACGTGGCCGCGAGGGGGGTACCCAGTCATTCAAAGCGAGGCTTCCCCCGGATTAACATTGTGATGATGCGGCCCCACCTTGCAAGGAGCGCACTGTGGAGCTGCGGCCAGCGCGTGACATTGGGGAGCAGGAATAACGCGTTGTGTTGAACAAGTTTGTCAAGTCGCATCTGGAAACAACAGACAAGCCTGCAGGGGAGGATGGGAGTCGATGGACTTGACTTGACTTGACTTGACTTGACATAACTTCACGTGAAGAGTTTCCGCGTTTTGTAGAGCTTCGCGCCGAACTCGTGGTCGCAAAAGTCAGACATGGACCTGCACAGCATTGTGCTGCGTGCGCTCGAGCAATCGGGCATCAGCGCCCCCCCCGAACCACTCGTCGCACTATTACGCGGCAACGTCTCTGCAGCGCCGACTTCGCACCACATCGCTCAACACGCCAAGACCCGGGTGCAGGAACGCGCCACAGACGGCGCACGCTTCGCCGCACTGCACGACGATCTCCGTGCCAAAGGCGTTCGCGATCTCGACCGGCTAACCATCTTCCTCCAGCGCATTTCCGACGAGAAGGCAGTGCTGCAGATGCTGCGCACCGACGCCGCTGGCACGTCAGCCACGGCTGGTTCGACTGCTGCGGTAGCGATGTCCAGCAACTTTGGCGCGCCAACTCGCCCTCCGACGTCCGAGGGGCTGCTGCCCGCGCCGCCGCGCGCATTCGCGCTGCCGCAGTTGCCAGCCGTGAGCTGGGAGAGTGGCTGGCTGCTCAGCCGGCCATACTTGAGTGGTGGCTATCTCGCTGCTGGTGTGCGCGAGCAGCTTGCAGGCGCCACAGGCGGCAACGAGTATGGGAGCAGCTCGCTCGCAGCGCTGCCGGTAGCGCAGCAGGAGGAGGTCCTCGTGACCGACTTGCTCTGCGTGCTCGTGGGTGTCGAAGGGCGGTACGTGCGGGCGGCTACGGCCGCAGCACAGACCGCGTCGGCTTCACTCGACGACCATGGGCTGTCAAGCTCACGCTCCTCGCACGCCGCGGCGATGGCGCGCGTCCGCTTTGCGCTGCCAGCCGCGCCCGCGCCCGCATCCACCAAGAGCGGCAGCGGCGTGAGCGGCGCGGGCGGCGCGGGCGGCGGCGGTCTCGACCCCTCGCTGCGCGAGCTGGCCCTGCAGCTGCTGCCATTAGGAGAGAGGTACCTCGCGCTGAGCCGTTACGTGCATGCTCGCTCCGTCTCGCTCGAGTCGGGGCAGGTGCTGCACGCCTTCTGCGCCGCGCTCCGCTCGTGCCTGCAGGAGCACATGGTCGGCGTCGCGCAGCTCGAGCAGCACCAGCGAACGCGCGGGCTCTCGCTACAGCAGCTCTGCTACTTCGTGCAGCCCGCCGGCCGCTCGCTCGCCACGCTGGATGCGCTCGTCGAGGCCATCGGGCACACGCGGGGAGGCGCGCTGTTGCGAGCGCTTCACGCGCAGCGCCAGACCCTTGCCGGCGATGTCGAGGGCGCCGAGCTTCTCCAATACATGCTGGATCGCACCGCCGCGCCCTTCCTCGAGATGCTCGCACTCTGGGTACATCAAGGGCAGTGCCGGGACCCGTTCGGCGAGTTCATGGTGGTTGAGCGGCCCGAGGAGGCGCGTGACGACCTGACGACCGACTTCAACTGCCAGTATTGGCAGCGACGCTTCACGCTCGCGCCCGCGCAGGTGCCCGCGTTCCTCGAGGAGCATGCCGCCATGATCCTGACTACAGGCAAGTCCTTGCATGTCATCCGCGAGTGCGGCAAACGGCTGCCGGAGCCTGGCGACGCGGGCGTGGGCGCGGGCGGCCGGGGCCTCTCCCCCGGCGGCGGCGGCAGCGGCGGCGCGGCGGCTTCCGCCTTCCCTCTCGAGGAGCGCGCTCTTGCCACGCGGCTCAAGGCTGCGAGTGAGTGGGCGACTTCCCAGCTGGTGGCGTTGCTCATGGGCGAGCATGCGCTGCTCGAACGGCTCGCGAGCGTCAAGCACTATTTCCTGCTCGACCAGGGCGACTTTTTCGTCCACTTCCTCGACTCGGCCGAGGACGAGCTCACGAAGCCCGTGGGCGACATCTCGCGCGCACGCCTGCAGTCCAAACTGGAGCTCGCGCTCCGGCAGTCCGCAGTGGCAGACCCATACCGCGACTCGCTCACGTGCGACCTGCTCCCGTACAACTTGACCAACCAACTGCTGCGCATCATCAACGCGTCCAAGAGCACCGCGCCGCCGCCGCCGCAGGCTGCCTCGCGCACGCCCGGCCTGGATGCCTTCACGTTCGACTACGCGGTCGGCTGGCCACTCTCGCTGCTGCTCTCGAAGCACGCACTCACTAAGTACCAGCTTCTCTTCCGTCACCTCTTCCACTGCAAGCACGTGGAGCGCCAGCTCTCGGCCAGCTGGCTCTCGCAGCAGGAGCCCAAGCAGCTCGTAGGCACCGCGGCTGCCTTCACAGCCTCGTTTGGACTGCGCCAACGAATGCTCCACTTCCTCTTCAACATGCAGCACTACATGATGTTTGAGGTGCTCGAACCGAACTGGCACATGCTCCAGCAGAAGCTGCGCGCCGCGCGCTCGCTGGATACGCTGCTCACGCACCACGGCGAGTTCCTCGACGTGTCGCTTCGCCAGTGCATGCTGCGCGACGCCGTGCTGCTCAAGCTGCTCGCCAAGCTGCTCACAATCTGCGTCATCTTCGCTGACCAGACGCGCATCGTCATGAGCGACGTGGCACACCATCTCGCCGCGAGCCCACGCCCGCCGTGCGGCGCGGCGCGCCGCACGTGGCTGCGCGAGCTCTCGTCGACCGTCACCGCGACCGTCGACGACATGCGGTACCACCAGAACGTCGTCAAGCTCGCGGCCAAGTTTGACGAGGAGCTCAAGCAACTCCTCGACGAGCTGCGCCGCCAGTCGCAGCGCGAGTGGAACCTCAACCACCTGTGTGCGCGCCTCGACTACAACTCATACTGGGCCTCTCCGAGCCACGCGAGTATTGGCCCCGCCGCCAGCCTCAGCGCGGCTGCCGCGCAGGCCCGACAGGAAGGCGCAGCGGGTACTGCGCCGCCAGCCGGCGCGAGTTCCAGCCGAACTGCGACGTGAACTCAAAACCGTTAGGAAAACCGTGCTGCCTCGAGTGCTGCCGTTCGGGCGACTTTTAGTGTGAAGTGTACACTCCGACGTTTATTCACTGTTTGGGCGTTCGCACACAACCGGGAGGCGGGAGCCGGCACCATGTTGCGGCTTGCGCGGGGAGCCGCGCAACTACACGACACCGGTCTAACCACGCGGGCGGCCGGGCACCACCGGCACCGCGCACCGGTCACGAATCGAGATTACGAGAATGATCCTCGGATCGGATGAGATGATCTGAGAGATGGCTCCCCGCGTGGGGCCTGCACACGCGCCGGGTCGCGTGAAGGTCGCGTGCACAACGCATACACAACGCAAATTATGCTTGCCGCCCGCGGCACCGACGGCGCGCTCGTCTCCACAGGGTAGCGCAGCTCGAATGGCGCAGCACGCATCATAAGCACGCACAGGGCGTGAGCGAGGACCGAGACATGACGTAGGCACTGCCCAGGATGAATGTATAGCACTCGCACAATCGCACAGCGAACTCGGCGGCGCAGTTCGATGTTCGAACACGTTTTGTCGCCCATCATTCCAGTGTCACCAGCTCACCAGCTCAACCCTCCCCACTCCGCACGCTTACCACACGCTTTGGAACAAGGCCCTGGAGGTCATCAGTTATCAGTAAGTTATCTAAGTTATCAGTAGAACCTGCCGTCTGCGCTTCGTCTTCTATTCGTCTTCGACCACCTGCTCGACATATTTTTCACCCCTGAGAAGAGAGATAGCTCCACGAACTCGGCCTGGAGATACCTTCTCGCCCAAGTAGGTTGTTGCCTCCAGGAGCACCCATTCGTGCTCCTCGAAGAGCAACTCGACGACTCCTTCGAGCCCTGCCCCCTCGATGAGGTCAAGCAGACTGGCGGCTACGGCGCCAACACGCTCCTTCTTGCACAGCAAAGTGGCGAGCTCCTGTGTGCAGTATGGCCGAATAGAACGGTGTGAGCGTAAGAGGCCACGGAGTGTCGTTAGAGGCCCGCGGGCGCACCGTGGTGCCACCTTTGAAGGAGATGGGAGGTGTCTTGCCGAGGGCGAGCGCAAACGCCGCAGCACACCGCTCTGGCTCCAGCGTGATTCCCCCCTCGCGTAGTGCCTTCAACAACACACCTGTCGCCAAAGACTCTTCGGACGTGAGGAGATTGAGGCGCTCTTCGTACGCGTGCGCGTCTTCGGATGAGCCTTTGATCACCTTCAGCGCCTCGATGTACAGCTCCACCTCGTCCTCGTCATCGGCGTCGAGGAAGGGACCGAGGGCGAGGTGGACGAGACTTTTTTTTTCAAGAATCGACATTGTGAATGTGCTCTGAGAAAAGGATTTTCCACAGATTCTCGACACACACTCGTTCCCCAAAAAGGGCGAGTTGTGCATTTGTCCCAACAGACTGAAATTTGCATGCATTTCGACTTGATGCCGTCCAAAAACGAAATCAGACTTCCTTTTTTTGCTCTCTTCCTCTTCGTGCTTGCAGGCGGAACCCTAGAGGTTGCTACTGCTGTTAGACGTCTGAAGTAAAGGGTGCAGTTTCACGAAGTTTGCCTGCACGGCAAGGATTCCACGTGTCTTTGGGGTGTTTCGCACCAGGCGTCATCCGAGCAGACACACTGTCAATGGGACCCCTCTGTTTTTGTGCATGCACCTCGGAAAAGCGGTTGTTGGTCCGTTTCGAAAACTTTTGCCCATATCTATCAGTCACCAAGATGACAACGATGTCACCACCGAACGTTCCGATGACCATGATCACAATAAACCCAACGACCAGTTGTTTGCGCTTCGCCGTGTCCGAAATCTTGCCCTGCGTTCCGCTGCCGCCTCGTGCCAGCGGTTCGCCAGACACGAGGTACACAGAGCCGGAGATGGATCCTGCTGCGGAGCTCGAGCCAGAGCCCATGGCGGAGCCAGAACCCGACCCTGAACCCGAGCCGGACCCGGAGCCCGAGCCGGAGCCCAAGCCCAGTACATCTATCACGAAGCGGTCTATCATCGTTTCTCCTCCGAGCAATGACACGCTGGTGCCACACCTTCGGCTTCCGAAATATGAGGACATGTTCGAACTGGTCGAGAGCCATTCGGCCCGGCGCCGGTTGGCCATCAAAGAACGAACCATGCTCTGGGAGATCATGAGGAAAGACTTTAGAAGGCTCTTGTGGGGCGAGTTGGTGCCCTCTGCAGAGTCACTCAGCCACGTACAGTCAACTGGCGTGCCTTGCAAGGTCGGCGCGCCATCGAATATGGAATTGGCAGAACTCGATGGGCGCCGACAAGCGCTGGCGGTGATACGGGCTCAAGAGCGACGTCTCGAAAGGGGCCGCCTGCAGAGAGAGAACGCGACCATCATGGCGCGGATCAAGAGCACTGTAAGCAAGACGGACGACGATGCACGAGATGACGCGGCCGGGTCTGCGCGTCGGCACGCGGCTGAGCTGGCTCGAGAGAGGCGGAAGCAGGAGCAGCGGGCTCTAGCGGTCGAGAATGCCAGCCTTAGGGCTCGCATTGCGCGCACGGTGGCAGCGACGGACGACGACATCACTGATGATGTCAGTGATGACGGCACTGTCGGCGGGGGCCGCAACGCGGCGGCTGCGGCATCCAAGACGCGCAAGGCAGCGGAGGCGGCGCAGTTGGCAGCCGAGACTGCGGCGATGCGTCGGCGCATTGCCAAAACTGGCGCAGCCACAGACAATCACATCTCGTCCGACAATCACAATGCTGGAGCGGCGCGGCGCGTGGGGGTGGGGGTGGGGGCGGTGCTCGCACCGCGCGGCCGCGGAGTCCGCGGGAGTGGTGCAAGGGGGCAGACGACGACGCGCGTATGAAAGGAGAGTGGATGCCCTCTATGTCTATCATGACTGTACCCCGTCACATCCGACAGCATCTCGGAGCATCATCATGATCGTTCATGATCCGGCTTGAGATCCGGCGATCATGACTGCTGAGCTTTAAGTTGTGCCATGCTACTTACTTGACAACTAGCCCCCATTTGAGCCCCCATTACTTTTTGAGAGTGGACCGTGCACATTAAAGTCACACTCGCGACACAGATCGCCAGTCTACCGGGACCCTACCTGCGCTCATCGTTCAGTTGCCGCTTGCCGACTCGCCACGAACGCCCACCGCGGCCGGGCATCACCGATTGCGGCTGCTCGGGCAGAGCGTACGGCATACGGAGCATGGGCCGATCGACTAACTCGACGAAGGCCATCTCCGCATGGTCGCCCATCCTCGGGTAGGTCTTGAGCACCCGCGTGTAGCCACCCTGCCGTTCCTTGAAGCGCATAGAGAGTATCGTGAAGAGTTTTGTGATGCACTGCCGCGTGCGTACGTAGCGTGCCACCTTCCGGTAGCCCTGCTGGTCCCCGCGCTTCGCCCACGTCACCATGCGGTCGCAGAGCCGCGATACTTCCTTGGCCTTCGTCAGATTGGTCTTGATACGCTCATGCTCAATGAGCGATGTCACCATGTTCTTCATCATCGCGACGCGGTGCGACCACCCGCGGCCCATCTTGGAATGGAATTTGAACCCCCGCTCGGCCTTGCGTAACAGCGGCGGTGGTGCGAGCATGCTCGCCGCCACTCGCGAGACGGTGCTCCGGAGAGTTGCGAACATGAAAAATCGCGTGCCCACGATCGTCTGTACGTTCACAGATTTGGGCTCTTTTGTTAACAGTGAAACAGGACACAGTGAAGACCAGTAACCAAATCTCAGATACGCGCTGGGGAGCGTTAAGCGGGTAAAGGTTAGAGCAACCGGTGATCTGCGAGCCCACCCTCGAGGAGTGGGGCACAGGCCGGCGCTCCCCGCGTATCCAAGACTAGTTACAGATACCCCTCCGTGGCAAGTAGCATGTCGACTCAGGCTGGGGCGGGCAGGGCTGAGGGGGCGCGCGCAGGCGGGCAGTGTGCCAAGGATAGCGCGACGGCTCGAGGGAAAAAAATAAACCTCATCATCGCCGTGGCTCGTGCCGGCGAAGGGCAACAAATCCCTCGTCCCTCGCCGATGGTGCCCAGTTGGCACAAACAAAAAAAGAAAAGGGTAGGTTCGGAGTTGGGGCGGGGCTTCGAGGTCAAATCCCCGATCGGCCGCCGATCCTCAAGGGATCAGTCGGACCGAGTAAAGCCCCGCTCGCTTATCGTCCTACGTCCTCCCTGCCCAACCCCCCGGGCCAGGTGAAAA
>Ga0210241_101780_pt1 | contig 14749 bp, 10 predicted proteins | sample ChrtobMetP5a_8mM_FD_155488 | JGI IMG/M metagenome (GOLD analysis project Ga0210241, IMG submission 155488) | Chrysochromulina tobin associated microbial communities from unialgal haptophyte culture, Seattle, Washington, United States - P5a_8mM | ecosystem: Host-associated > Algae > Haptophytes >...
TCGCCCCCGCCGCCGTCGCCCTCGCCCCCCCCACCGTCGCCTTCGCCCCCGCCGCCGAGCCGACCGCGTCAGCCGCCTCCAGGGCTTCCACCATCACCACCCAGCCTCGGCTGCACGGACAGCACCAAGCGCGGCTTCAATCCGAACGCGACCGTCGACGACGGCTCGTGCATACCATATATAGTCGGCTGCCGCAACTCGACGGCGGCCAACTACAACGCGAGCGCCGAGGTGGACGGTCTGTGCCTCTTCTACGGATGCACGGCCTCGATGGCGACCAACTTCGACGCGGGTGCCGGCGTGGACGATGGCACTTGCACGTTCGTGAGCGTGAGCGGCACGATTGCCTCCTTTGGATACCTAAGTGGGTGCCGCGTCTTCCTAGACGGGTTCGGTTCCTCGTACTCGCCCGAGGGGAAGCGCGGGCGCGAAGATCCCTACGACACGAGCTCGCCGATCGGCCACTACACGGTTGTTTACCGCCAGCAGGGTGTGATCAACGTGCAGCCGGCCAACGCCACCGGAGGCTTTCCATGCACAGACACCATCAGCGGTTCCTCGCTCACCGCGCCGCTACGCACCCTGATGAACGCGAGTCTCGTCAGTCCTCTGACGACGATCGCTACGGCGCTCGTGGGCGCCTCGCTCAGCAACAGCACCGGCCAGCCCACCCTACACGCGAGCCCCGACCAAGGGCAGCGCAACTTCTCTGACGCGCTGGGCAACTTCTCCGTCGCAGCTGCCGCCAATATGGTCTGCCGCAACCTCATCCCACCGGTACCGTGCGCGGACTCGTTCCAGCCGTGCGACAGCGCCACGGGCTTTGCCGACGCATGCACTCTCAATGGGTCGCCGCTCTCGGTCTTCCACTTCGACGCGCTCAACGAGTACATCTACTCCGACCTACCCGAAGCGGCGTGGTCGGCGTGGATCGTCGGGCAGCTCAACGCGTACTTTACTGTCGGCTGTGCGACGAACGCGCTCATCTGTGCGTCGCGCGAGGCACAGATTGGCACAGCTGCCGGCTCAGGATGGACGACCAGCTGTGCGGCGCAGGGCGTGGTCGTGGGCAATCACTCGAAGGAAGCGCTGGGCACGGCGATCTTCTTCTCGCTCGCCGAGATGATTGCGCTCGGGCCGGCGAATCTCGAGGACCAGACGGGAGCTGGCGTGGCAGATCTCATCAGTCGCGCCTCCGCCCGCCTCGGGGTGGCTCCCATCAACGCGCTCAGTCTCAGCCAACAATGCGGAATGCAAAACTTCGTCACGTACACCTCGCTCACTGGCGCCGGCAGCGGCCGTCGCGCACTTGCGGCCGAGCAAGCATCGTTGTCGTCATCGACCGACGCGCCCTCGCGCGCCGCGACCGAAGCGATGCCGGTAGCGGTGGACGAGGACGTCGAGGAGCTCGCCGGCGAGGTCGCCAAGCGCGTGGGACGCGTGTGCGACGCGCTACAGCCCCACAGGAGCCACTTCCCCACAGGAGCCACTTCCCCACAGGAGCCACTTCCCCACAGGAGCCACTGCCGCCAGAGGCTCGAGCGCGTGCTAGTGCGCCTCAATGCTCAAGAGGAGAAGAGGAGACGAGTGCTCACCACGGCGCTCGATGTGCGCTCGTCACGGCGCTCATCGACGGTTGGAGGGCTGGCGCCGTTGGAGGCGGGGCCAGCGCCGTTGGAGGTGGGGCCAGCGCCGTTGGAGGCGGGGCCAGCGCCGTTGAAGGGGGGGCCAGCGCCCGAGCCGACGCACACGATCCCCGGGTGGTGGTTACACGACTCGGGTGGTGGTTACACGACGCACACGATCCCCGGGTGGTGGTTACACGACTCGGGTGGTGGTTACACGACGCACACGATCCTCGGGTGGTGGTCTGCGCCGCCGCTGCTCCTCACCGCTCTCGTGACGACGATCCTCTTAGCACTCAAGAAAGGAGGGCAGCGCGCAGGCCGTAAGCTCGATCAGAAATCTCGATCTCAATCTCAATCTCGATCAGGCCGCAAGCTCGATCAGCGCGACCAGCACGGCGCGCGCCTGCCGGCGGGCATGACGTCGGCGCACGGTAGCCTCGCGGGCAGCCCCCCCCTGGTCATTCCCCCATCCTCACCCCATTCCATAGATCTCGGCAGTGCGACCTCACCCTCTACCCAACCCTCACCCGGCTCGGTCGAGGGGGGCAGCGCGCCCACATCCAGTGAGCCCTCGCCCAATTCAATCGAGCTGGGCAGTTCGGCGCGCGTCTCCAGCGGCTCGTCCTTCTTTTCGCGCACGCCCCTGATGTCGCGCTCGCGCTCGCTCCCGATGGCGCTCGCGCGGCGCCGATCTGAGGGCGAGGGCACCGAGGTGGCTGCCCCACGGGTGGCTGCCACCTCCAACGCTAGCCCGGTGGCCAGCCGCATGGCGAGCCACATGGGGGGCTCGTCTGCACGGAGCCCCCGGCTTGCGCCGTCGTGCGGAGAGGAGCCTCCACCCGTGCCCACCTCGGCGCTTCTCATGCACTCCGTGCCCACCTCGGCGCTTCTCATGCGCTCCGGCCGCAAGCGCTCGACATCGTTCGAGCAGCCCGAGGCAGCATCAGAGGCTGCGCCTTCGCCGCGGGGCGCCGCCGCGAGGGCACGCTCTGACGAAAAAGGAAGGGCGAGCTCTGACGAAACCGGAAGGGCGAGCTCTGACGAAACCGGAAAGGCGAGCTCTGACGAAACCGGAAATCCAAGCTCTTGGTTGCCTCACCCCGCCATGCCACGCACGCTCGTGCTACAGCTCCCGCTGCTTGAGACGTCGATGGACGCGACGCAGCGCCTCGAGGGGCAGCGCCGGCGCAGTGGGTCAAGCAAGTCTGTGGGTGCTGCGGCCGCCACCTCCCCCCCACCGGCCAGCTCGATCCTTGGCTCCTCCCCCACGTGCTCGCCACGGCGCTCGCCACGGCGCTCGCCACGGCCACCCCCGACGCCGCTCTCGAGAGTGAATCTCGAGCAGATCTCGGCGCGATCTCCCCTCTCCCGAGATCGTCTGCTGATGCAGGAAGGGCCGCCGCTGCGCCCCCCTTCCTCGACGGACGAGTCGTCCGACTCGAACCGATCGCTCTCTCCCATCTCCTCCGCGTCGGAATGTAGCTCCGCCCCTCCCATTCCACGGGGAGCCAACAGCTTTGATGATGTGTTGAGGTAGAGGGAAGGAGAATGAAGAAGGGAACGATGGGGCGCGGAACAGTCCATAGAGAAGCATGTACAAGGAGCACAAGGAACATACAAAGAGCACAAGAACACAATGCGAGAAGGAGAGAGTGGGGTTGTGGGAGAGATGTAGCATGCGCCGAGCACGTACTTCGGAGTACGGCCGTATAATGAAAACGTGATGACACGCTTCTCCGATCCGCCACGACCGCCGCTTCCTCCCTGCTCCTGCTGTTCACACTGCTGCTGCTGTTGGCAGCAGACCATTCTGCTCGCCCGGTCGACGAGGTGCAGTCCTCATTTTGGTGTAGGCAGCGCTCGCGGAATCTCGAGAGGAGAGAAACTACTTGTACGAATGCATGTTTGCGACTCAAATCGCAGACCAGGATCCATGTCAAGATCACACCATGTATCCCCTTCCCCCCAAAACGAAAGATGAGGCGAATCTGCAATCTCCGCGAACGGCCCCCATGTGACGGCCCCCTTTCTTCTTATTCTAGAACGGTGTTGTACGCACTCACACGCTGACGCCGCGGACTCGTGGGTTCAGTCGACGTCCTTGCTGGATATGTGGACGTCCTAGCTGGGTAGGTCGACGTCCTCTTCCTCTTTTGATGTCGGGCTGTGCTCGTCGAGGCGCGCGAAGACGGTGGCGATCGCATCGTTCGAGAAGAGGAAGCCCTCAGGGTCCTGCAGCGCGAGGGCACGCCCCGGCTCGAGGCGCGTCCACGCGCTCGGGAGCTCGGCCGCCGCGTCCGCGCACGCCGCGGCCGCCGCCGCGCCCAATTCGGCGCCAAAGCGCGCTCGCAGCTCCTCGAGGTCGACTCCCTCGCGGGTACGCAGCTGCAGCATGAGCGCCGTCGTGAGCGCATCGCGACCCTCCTCGTAGACCGCGTCGCCCGAGGCGAGGGCGGCCTGCGTGCGCGCCTCCCAGCCGCCCCGCTCGAGCTCGTCCACCCAAGTCTCGTACTCCTTCATCTTGCGTGGGCGCGCCAGCCGGACGCCGCCGACGTGTGACGTCGCCCCCATCCCAAGCGCCAAAAATGGTTCGTTACGCCAGTAGGCGCTGTTGTGCTGCGAGCGGTGGTGCGCCTGCGCGTAGTTGGACACCTCGTACCGCTCAAACCCCGCCGCGCCCAGCGTGGCCGATGCCGCCCGTACCATATCGGCCGCCACTTCCTCTGTCGGCAACGGAGCTGAGCCCGGCGCAAACCAGCGCCCGAACGCTGTGCGAGGCTCGATCTGCAGGTCGTACACGGAGACGTGGTGGGCGCCGCTGCGCGCGGCCGCATCGAGCGAGCGCTGCCACGTTTCCAGCGTCTGGTGCGGCAGCCCGCCGATCAAGTCCAGGCTCACGGAGAGAGGCTGCGCGTGGCCGAGCAGGAGCTCTAGCGCGCCATGCGCGTCGTGCACGCGGTGCACGCGGCCGCACGCCTCGAGCAGTGCGTCGTCGAAGGACTGCACACCAAGCGACACGCGCGTCACCCCGGCTGCCACGAAGGCGTCAAGCGCGGTGCGGTCGAACGTGCCTGGGTCCATCTCAAGCGTCACCTCGCAGCCTTGGGTGAGCCCGTGCTTCTCGTCGAGCTGGCGCAGCAGCTTGTGCAGCAGACGCGGCGGCGTAAGCGAGGGCGTGCCGCCGCCAAAGTAGACGGAGGTCAGCGGCCGCGCATCGGGCGAGTGCGCCAGCTCCCGGTCGAGGAGGGCGCAGTATCGTTCGGCGGCGGCGTCAGCGGCTCCGGGACGGTCGCCGACTGCAACGATCGGAAAGTCGCAATAGAAGCAGCGCCGGCGGCAAAACGGCAAGTGCACGTAGATGGCGCGTGGCAGCACGCTTCCTACGGTCGGCGCCGCCGACGACGCGGCCGCGAGGCTCGCCGTCGCGGCCACGTGGAATTTGTGCATGACGCCGGCCGGCCGATACGTTGTGAAATCACACTTGAAGAAAGGGCAAGCCCTCGCTCGGACGTCAGAGCCTTCTTTTGGCGACGCGTGCATATTTCGCCCTCGCTCAGCCCCAGTGCAGACCTTACAAGGTGACGCGGGTACATGTATTGAAGGCGTATTGGTGCGCTTTACTGGTGAGTGTCGAAGGTTGTGTTAGAAGTCACACAGACGCCGTTCACATCACACATACATACGAGCGGGCAGTACAGTGCCGTAGCACCGGTTGACGCGTCTGTCGTGTTAACGTTCACATACATGAGTTTGTAATTAAAGGCTTTGGCGCGAATCGGCAAATTCGCAGCGTCGGCTTCGTCGATGAAGCATGTGAAAGCCTTCATAGCCCAGGGCGCGGCCGCCGCTCCTGAGTCGGAGACACAGCTTATGGAGGCCTACGATAGCGCGGAGATGCCAGGCGCGGCCGCGGTTCCTGAGTCGGAGGCACAGCTTATGGAGGCCTTCGATAGCGCGGAGATGCCAGGCGCGGCCGCCGTACCGGAGTCGGAGGAAAACGTGTGGTGGAGGGAGAACTCGGACAAGCTCACTGACGCAGAGCAGCAAGCCTTGTCGCCCTCGAGGCTACGCACCCGTGATCAAGGCGATGTGCAAGAGATGAACGAGGAGGCAACTTCCCCGATCGCCGCCTCGTCGCCGCCGTCTCAGCCCATGGCTATGTGCACGATTACGTCTCCAAAGGGATCTCCAGGGCGAAGCATTTGCCACGATGCATCACCACCTCGTCCGCAACATGCTGCAGCTGGCACCCCTGCGGCAGGCATGAAGCGGCCACTGGAAGCTCTTGGCAAGAGCAAGGCCAGAGCTGTGCCCAGCTCCCCAGCAGCCTCGACACCGCTCTCGCGGGCCTTTGTTCAGCAGCGCTGCGAGGCCTCTCCATTACCGGCGGCTGGCATGTCGCGTGCGGCTGGCATGTCGCGTGCGCCGCGCGAGCTCGCCTTCGACCAAGTACCTGTGGCGGCCTTACAGGAGGTCTCGCCGGTGGCAGTGCCAGTGCCGGTTCTCGCATACCCGCCGACGATGATGGACGACTCGGACGAGCTATATTTATACCCCTCGCAGGCGTCAACTGCGGACTCGGCGCCGCTCGATGACGTCGATGTCCCACCGCAGCAAGATGAGTCGCAACTGTCGGCCTACTGGCAAAATGACGGCGTCTTCGAGGATGCTGATGCTCTCGTGGCGGTGCACATGACCCACAAGCAAGAGGGCCTGGCAGGACCAGGTGCCAAGCGGAAGCAGCCTCTGTTGGCTGTCATCCCAAAGTTTGCGCGCGTCTCTACAGCTCGACCTTTGCCTGCACTTTCATCACCCAGCAGCGCCATCTCGCCGGGCGGCACACCACCCTCTACATCGCCGCCAAACGAGCCCCTGCCGTTCCCGCTCATGTTCGTCCTGCACGCTGCGGGTGTCGACGACATCAGCCTCCCTGATGCACCTGTGAGCAAAGTGCTCGTCGATGCGTACCGTCAGCATGGATGGGCAGGTGTGGCTGTTGCGACCTCTAAGGGCCTCTCCGGTGTGCCCGGTAGCATCAAGGTGGCCGAACCGGCCCACTTGCGTCCCGACAAGCCCCACGTGCTGGGATACCGAGTGCGTTTCGACGTCCAGCGACAGGAGGTCCAGTACCAATGGCCCAGGCTTCGGCCGGAGACCAAGGCCGATCGCGTCCTCGGTGCTGAGCTACTGCTGCAGGTGGAGATGGTGACGGCGCCGGACGGGGAGAGCAGCAGCTCATCTGCGCGGCGTGGGCTGTGCTACAAATGCAACGAGCCGGGCCACTTCGCCAAGGACTGCCGGAAGGGTGAAGCGGTGTGCTACAAATGCCACGAGCCGGGTCACTTCGCCAAGGAATGCCGGAAGGGTGAAGCGGACCCGAACGCGCTGCGCCAGGCGCTGCTCGAACGAAAAGCAGCGGAAAAGGAGCGATCTTGTTCCATCTTCGAGCACGGCTGCCTGGTGTGCGGGCGTACGTACGCGTTCCTGGGCTCGAAGGACTGGGGGCAAACCCTTTTCTTTGTGGCCGTCAGCGGCACTCCACTTGACGAGCTGCAACTTGGCCGCCGGAGCCTCCACTTTTGGAACGTGGAGGAGGCGTTGCGCGCGCTCGCCGATTTTCGCGCCTGTGCAACCGTGCCTAAGATGTGCGCACGTGTCGAGCTCAGCTTCAGCGGGACCACCTCGGTCTTTGCAGGCCGACCCTTCCGTGCTCTCGACCTGCGAGGGCGCGGCCTTGGCGGCGCGTGGTCGCCGGCGCTGGAGGCGGCGCTCAAGGGTGAGCTCTCGCGTATCTCTGGGACGCGATGCAAGGACGAGATCGTGGTGGTGGCGATCGACGACCTTGTGGGGATGGCAGAAGGCGATCAGCCGGCTGTGTCCCCATCGGGGGGACCATACTTGATGAGCGATGGGTGCGGCATGATCTCTCTCAACCTCGCCGAGCAGCTCACGAGAACGCTGTGCTGGGATCATGTGCCTCTGCTCACGCAAATACGTTTGTGGTGGGGAGGAGGCTTCCTCGCCAAGGGTGTGCTGTTTACCTCCGCGGCCCTACCTCCGAACGTCATCCTCGTCCGCGACTCCCAAATTAAGGTGAATGCGAGGGAGCCCGCACCCTGCTGCTGCGTGGCGTCCCTCGATGTCAACGACTGCCAACGCAAACCCGGCGAGGCCGCCACGTCGCCCTTCCTCGTGCCTCTGCTTGAGCACTTGGGCGGCCCTGCGTGCGTGGAATTGATGCTGCGCTGGCAGCGTGAGGCCGCCGCGCCGATTGCGAAGCTCATCAGCCTCGTCGACAGCGGCGGCGCCTTGAGCGACGAGAATGCGTCATTGCTCATCTCTGAGCTCATCTCCGAGCAGCGAGCTGCGGACGCTGCGCTGCCCGGCAAGGTGGACGTGCAGCGTATGCTTCGCGCGGGTTGTGACCCGTCTGATGAGCACGTGCGCACTGAAGCGATCAGATCGCTGCGCGACAAGCTGAATGTTCTCCAGAGCGGCCGCTTTTCCATCCCTGACTCGTACACTATGATGGTCGCCATCGACCACACGGGCACGCTGCTCGAAGGCGAGGTTGTGCTGCTCGAGGCAGGCGTGCCACGCGTCGCGGAGCGCTGCGTGCTGTACAAGTCGCCAGGCATCCATCCGGGCGACGTGCGAGTGCTGCGCGCAGTGCCACCCACAGCGGAGATGCGCGAACACCTAGGCTTCGCACCCAACGGCCAGCATGCACTGATCGTCTCGTGCCTTGGCCGCCGTTCCGTCCTTGACATGATCGCCGGCTGTGACGCCGACGGCGACCGCTTCAGCATCATCTTCGACGCTGAGCTGCTCGGATGCCTGCCTCCCGACCGGCTGCAGCCGCCCTGGGAGAAGCGACCGCGCGCGCCTCCGCCGCACGCGCCTCTGCCGCCGGCTTCAGCGCCATGGATGCTGAGTGAGGACGAGCGCTGCCGTGCAATGATCGAGCACGTGCGGCGTTGCAAGGCTGGCCAGAAGGCGATGACGCAGGCCGCCCAGTCCTGGAAGGCATGGGTGCACAAGCAAGGGCCGGATGGTGCGGGCGACGAGGGCGCCAAGGAGCTCTGTGCGCGCTACATGGAGGCCCTCGACTCGAGCAAAGCAGATGTGGGCCTGAACTCCCTGGAGAAACGCTTCAGCAGCTGCCCTTTGCCACGTCACCTTTGGAAGAGCCGAGCCATGGCGCCGATGGCCAGGATGTGTGACGTCCATGGCAGTGGCGGTGGCGGCTTGGGTCACGTGGATCAACCGGCGCTGCTGCCCAAGACGGCGCTACTGCGCATGTTCGAGGCCGTCGAATCCGACGCCATCACTGGCGGGACGCCACGGCAGACATGCCCCAAGGTAATGGTTGATCTCGATCTAAAGGTGAGCGTGGCAGACGAGGCTCGCCACCAAACACAGAAGAACTTCTGGTTCTCCAAGTACTACGAGTACAAGGAGGAGATGAGGAAGTTGGGGGAGGCCTATTCTCCGGAGCGATGGAAGGGCATCGTCGGCGACGTCCGGCGCGAGCTGCTGGCGACGAGCGGCGACAGCGCCTACGACGGCGGCATCCCAAACGCGGCGCTGCGAGAGAGCGTGTGCGTGCTCTACGAGGCTCTATACGACTCGAGCGGTGCGCTCAAATGCGGCGAGTGCGCCGAATGCAAGCGCAACGGCGAGACGGGCCAACAGCGGGCTTCCGCTCTCAAATTTGTCTGGGTTGTGGCGGGCGATCTGCTGCTGTGCATCAAGGGCGAGGCTCGGCACAGGCACAACCAGATGAGGTTGCCGCCTTGCGCACGGGTCGCACCGATGATCGTGGACTTGGCCCGGCATGAGCAGCTGATGCGCAGGCGGGGCAGGCGGCCGATCGAAGCAGAGGAGCGTGCGCCCCCCGCGGACGACGAGGACGAGGAAGCGGAGAACTTGGAGTATCCTGGGATTTAGTTTGGTTTAGAGAGCACAATTCAAATGGACAATCTATGGCCATTCGAGGGTGCTTCTGCCGTTCTGGTTCTCCCTTATCTATCTCAGGCGCGAAAGCCACATAATCGAGTATGAGTGAAACGTAGTATTTTGTTTATTAAAGACCAAGCATGCAGACCAGGGGGGGGGCCGGTATAGTAGGACCAACTTTTAGACGGACCAACTTTCCCAAAATGTTGGTCTGTTGTTGACGTAATGACACCGGGGGAGCCGGGACAGGCACGTCGCACGACCTACTTTTCAACTCGATACTCGTGACGGAGGTTGGTGCCTTCTCGGACAACCGCGCACCCGCACGCTCCGGCTCACAGGACACAGCCGTTTCACACAGAGCTGCACACGGGACACTTTCGGTGGCACCTTTCGTCGCCATTGTTGCATTGATTCCTCGCGCCCTCCCGCTTGGCAGGCTCACAAAACTTGCGCGCGCGCGCGGCGAGGCAGCCACCTTACTTCATGCGACATGCCATGCTTCATGCATCTATGCATGATTTCATGGTGTTTGAACCCGTCCCGTACGGAGTGTAATTTATATCTTAGACTATTGTTACCCGGTCGAATACGTGGCGGATCTGGCCGTTTCATCTCTCAACTACGCGCGTCCTGTCTCTTGAAGATGCGCTCAAAGCACACGGCCCCGTCGCCGCTAGCGTCAGCGTCTCCACTGTCCCTGTCGCCGCACCTGCGTGCACTCGAGTCGCTGCCCTCGTTCCCTCGCCGAACAATGCTACTCCTCTGCACGAGGGCTCCGTCGCAGATGGCGCGCGTGGTGCGCACGTCCGCGAGTTTGCCACGCCGGTCCTGCGCGAGCGTCACGAGCACCGAGCCATCCCAATACGAGTGCTTGATGAACTCGTTGCCCAAGGGGTCCCGGTCGACGACCTCGGTGTCGATGGGCAGCTTCTCAACGCGTTCGCCCATGGGTGTCGGCATGCGCACCTGCAGCACGCCGTCCGTGATGCTAACCTCACACTTCGGGCGGAAGCGCAACGCGAGCTGGCTCTCGACCCAGGACACGCCGAGGCACTTAAGGTAGTCCTCGAGCCCGGTTGTCGACGTATTGTACCACGTGCCAACGAAGGTGCGAGCGGCGCTCTCGGCTGGCTGTTGGTGCTCCAGCTTTGTCACCGTCGTTATGCGACGTAGCTGAGAGCCTCGCTGGTCACCGCACAGGCCACACGCAGCCATCCTGCACAAGCGGCCAACGAAGCCAACGAGCGCCTCTGTGCAAAAAGGCGCGGTGCAGTACCGGGCGTTGGAATGTAGTTGCTCAAAGCACGTTCGGGCGTGCGCTTGAAACTGCTCGAAACTGCTCAGCGGCGGGCGCGAGTACGTCGGCCGCCAGTGCGGCGTCGAAGTCGGCGTAGTGGTCCGCATCGCGGATTCTCAACGCAATCACAGAGGCCACGTCACTCATATGAACATATAAAAGTCCAAAAGGCGGGCAGGTGCTTGCAAAAGGCGGGCAGGGCCACGTGACTCAGTCCAGGTCAGACGCTCAGTCACTCAGTTAGTCGCGGACCCCCCGCGCTCTCACCTCACCACCATTTCAAGGTACGCCTCCGCTCTGCCTCCGCTGGGGTGCGGGGGGGTTTCCTATCATTTTTGGGGGTAGTTTCCTATCGGATACGTATCCTGATGTATTCTGATGTATCTTGCATGTATCTTGCATGTATTCTGAAGGATACATGTATCCCTTATGTATCTTGATGTATCTCAAAATGTATCTTAAATGCCCTGTTATATTCCAAGAGAATACATGTATCTTGATATTTTGCGTGTATTTTACACGTATCCCAAACGAGTCCAAGATACATTTTAGGATACATATCAGATACATCAAGATACATGTATCTTGAGCGCTTCCTTGATGTCACTCTGGATACATTTCACGATACATCAGGATACTATCAGGATACATGTATCTTGAATTCTTTATCACGATACATCAAGATACACCGAGATACAAAATCACGATACATGTATCTTGGACGCGTCATGATGACACTTCACGATACAATCAGGATACATCAAGATACATGTATCTTGAACGCTTCGTCCGAGCCGCGCTGGATACACACAAGATACATACGGGATACACTGCAGATACATTTAGGATACGTATCTTGGACTCGTTCTATTTGCCCTCTTGCCCAAGGAGCTCAAGGCGCTCCGCCTCTTCGTCGCTCGAGTCAGGCTCCACGTGTGGAGCACGCTGAAGGGCAGGCACCAGCTTTCGACTTCCCCTTTGCCCAGCCTTCTTCAACGCATTCGTCTGAATCGCCTTGAGCTGAAAGCGCACGTTGAACCTCAACAGCATGTGGTTGATGGTCAGCACGTGGGAGCAGATGCCCACCTGCTTGAAAGCCTTGCACGCCTTGCAATCGAATCCACATGGATTCCCCTCGCATGGCAGCACCGATTGGCCGTCTGCAGGAGGGCCCACGACATGCAGCGCGCACGCTCCTGGCTTCATCTCCTGTCCGAATACCTGGACCGCCAAGACGTTCAGCGCATCGATGAGCATGTTCGCCGAGCCCAGCTGCACTTCCGAGCCGGACTCCACCTGCTTGCTCATCAAGTACATGAGGGGCGCGAAGGACGTGGAGAGCTGATCGCGCTCCGCATCGTATCGTAGGTAGTGCGTGCCGAGCGTCATGAGCACCCACCTGCCGTGATGCAGCTTGTGCTTGCCGTCCGCGTGCAGCACGAACTGTTGCGGACGTTGGAGAAGCTGCCCAATCCACTGCACTTGCATTGGGCCCGTGAAGCACATGCCCTCTGTGTCGTATGTTGCGCAGTCCATGGGCACGTTGATCACCCGTCTGAGCGTCGAGTGCGATGTTGCGAATGAGCTCGAGCCGACCAGCGGAACAACTGCAGCGGCCGTCTGCTGGGCCGCCAGCTGTGTGCCCGAGGGTGCGCCGGCCAGGGGAACAACTGCAGCGGCCGTCTGCTGGGCCGCCAGCTGTGTGCCCGAGGGTGGGCCGGCCAGGGGAAGAGCTGCACCGTCCGTCTGCTGGGCCGCTAGCTGTGTGCCCGAGGGTGGCATCAGGGTCAGTGGTTCTGGCATGGGCTGAAAGTATGTGAGAGCCAGGTTCTTCAAGTCAATGAGCTGATCGAGCTGCACGGCAGCAGTCTTCGCCCTCTTCATCTCCTTTGCGCGCCCTTGTAGCTGTTGCAAAGTAGGCACACCTGCGAGGAGGAACGCACGTAGGATACATCAGAGATACATGTGGGATACATGCGGGATACATGCGACATACATATGGGATACATGTATCTGCAGCGGTTCGAGGATACATGGACGATACATTCGGGATACATGAGGAATACATAATGAGATACATGTATCTCAAATGTATCCGGAGAGGTACGTATCTCAGATACAAGATACATGCGGGATACATGCGGGATACATGTATCCTCAGAGGTCGTCGAGATACATGAGGGATACATGCGGGATACATGCGGGATACATGCGGGATACATGAATCTCAAATGCATCCGGAGAGAGATGTATCTGATATGAAGGCGACATGCGGGATACATAAAGGATTCATTCGGGATACATGCGAGATACATGTATCCTCAGTGGCAATCAAGATACAATCGAGATACATTCAGGATCCATGCAAGATACATGATAATACATGCGGGATACATGCGGGATACATGCGGGAAACGTGTCTCGGGGGGTTGGGGGAATGTATGGATGCCATCATGGAGAGCAGCGCACCCATCAGGCCACCCATGTCAGCCTTGTGCAGAAGTGGGTCTGCTCCAGCACCCTCCAGCTCTTCTATCTTCTGCTTTGTCATGGCCACCCTTATCCCTGCTGGTTTACCGCCCTGGTCGAGCGCGAAGCGCACCAACTTCTCCTGCTGCACTGTAAGGGTTGAGTTGGCCCTCTTTCTCTCCTTTGGAATTACTTCATGGGACCCTCTGCCCTGGATCATGTAAACATCATTGACTTTGACCACCCTCAGCTCACGCTTGCAGTCTTCATGCCCATTGCACTGAAAGTTGGATCTGGTGCGGCCATCACCTGGTTGAGTCACATGCCATTTCCACATCCCTCCTTCTAGGGTCTTGAGCAGTGTTTGGCCTTCCTTCATACTCCCCAGGTCTCGTGCGTTTACTGGAAGCCACACTTTGGAGGAGTCGGAGCGCGGCGTGGGTCGCATCATAATGTCTGAGGAGCGCGGAACGCCAAGCAATTCGCGGTCTCGCGCGCTCAGAGATACAGAAACTTTTTGTTCAGGATCCGTCGGCGCTATGACAAGTTTGGCGCGAGATACACGCGATTCCATGGCCTCCACTCCCTCCGTGGTTGCGCAGGAGCTCGCCGAAGTCATGGACCTGAAGGCGCTCGCTGAGGCGTGTGGCTGGGACGAGAACAGCAAGGAGTACAAGGACAGGATGGCAAGCATCAACAAGAAGTACAAGGCCCTGATGAAGATGGGCAGCATGACTGTCAGCATGCAGGGGGGGTCGTCTTCTGCGAAGCAGACCAAGCAGAACTTCATCTGGGTAGATTCGGCGAAGAGGGACGCCGGCGACATGGAAGAGGCGGCGGGGCTGCTCCCCGAGGTCTTCGGCGAGGGCAAATACGGCACTTCTGGCGTCAACTCCCGTGGCGGAAAGCAAAAATACAAGGGGGAGGAGTGCGTGTGGAAGCGCGTGTCCAAGGATGGCAAGCACTACCGCATCTTCGCGCACTCCACCGGCTTCTTCTACCAGAAGGGCTTCCTGCCCTCCGACACCGAGGAGCAAGATGAGGAGCAGGAGAAAGAGGAGGACAAGGACAGCGCCGACGAGGGCGACGGCGATGAAGTCGAGGAGAAAGGAGAAGAAGAAGCATCTGAGCCCCCAGCCAAGAAGCCAAAGAAGGGAGGCAAGGATGCTAAGGCACCTGCCAAGGTACCTAAGGCAGCTAAGGACGCGCCCAAGCCGTCGCCGCCCAAGCGCGTGTCCAAGCGCAGCAACAAGTAGGGCTCGAGATACGTATCCTCAAATGTATCCCTATGTATCCGACATGTATCGTGAGTGTATCTTGTGTGCCATGTATCTGAGGGTTAAGATACATTGTATCCTAAATGTATCCTAAATGTATCCTAAATGTATCTTAA
>Ga0210241_101786_pt1 | contig 14684 bp, 7 predicted proteins | sample ChrtobMetP5a_8mM_FD_155488 | JGI IMG/M metagenome (GOLD analysis project Ga0210241, IMG submission 155488) | Chrysochromulina tobin associated microbial communities from unialgal haptophyte culture, Seattle, Washington, United States - P5a_8mM | ecosystem: Host-associated > Algae > Haptophytes >...
GCGGCATGCTCCGAGAATGTGCCGACGGTCTCCGGTCGGCGCTTTCGAATATCGATGCGTATCAGTTCTGGGAGTGTTATGTGTCCCCGCCCACCCACCGCGATTCAGAGCCTGGTCTAGCTTTAGCAGGGACCGGGATGTCGCGCTCACCAGGCTGCCGTTTGTGTAGTTTGATGAACCGCCAATCAACCAACGCGACCAAGTTTACGAGGTGCATAACCGTCGCATGCAAGTTGCCCAGCGCATCTCTCCTACCTCGACCATGTCCGGCGCCGACGGCTTTGACGAGATATCTGAGCTCCAGGCGGCATCCGCACGTCTGCTCACCAACTCCCTGACCAGCGTCCTCAAACGCCTCGAGAGCTCGTGCACCCAATTTGTGGACGAGCACTGCAGCGCATTCGGCAGCTTCACCGAAGATGGCGAGCACCTAGTCGAGTGGACCCACTGCCACGCTGCGTACTGCGACATCGTTGAGGACACTCTGGTGCAGGAACTGTCAGTCCTTGGGTGCTCTGAGGATGCACTGCTGGAGCACGCAGTCCGCGCGGAAGGCGATCCGACGGCGGACGAGGTACTCAGGCGGCTCATCGCCAAGACGGACTATGTACGCTTCTGCGCGATGATGAGGAGGAAGGCGTACGAGGGGCCGACGCTGTACGAGGAGGACGGCGAGTTTGTTGAGGTGCCAGAGGACGAAGAGGATGCGGCGCATGGCGAAGAGGACAAGGATGACGACGAGGGGCTCGTGGAGGCGCTGCTGGAGCAGGCTGTGGCGAGGTTGCGCGATGCGGAAGTGTAGCGAGGAGCAACACCCCAGGCAGCACACACAGACCGCGCGGCACGCGTGCCATGTGGGAGCGTTTTGCCGACTGGGGAGGAGCAGGGGAGCTTTCAGCTTAGGTGCATGCGCGGCGAGGCGACTATCTGAAGAACCAAGATGAGCAAGAGGACACGCCTGGGCACCTGGTTGGGAGTCTCTAGTCTCGAGGACTCGATGTATACGTTAATTAATGAGACCGCGCTTGCTCATGGCAGAGACGCAGGTCAGACCGTACCGGGAGGCGGGCGGAGGCAGGGTCGGGTTTGCTGGGGGCGGCCTCTTCTGAGTCGGCCGCGGGGAGCGGTCGGCTTCGGGCTTGCGGCTGTTGAGTCGGCCGCGGCTTCGGTCGTCGCGCTGACGTGCGGGGTGTGTGTTGTTGGTGGGTTTGGTTGGTTGTGAGATTCGTCTGTGTGCCTTTGTGCGTCCGCGTGTCCCGTGTGTCCCGTGTGTGTCCCGGCTCCCCCCGGTGTCTTTTTACCGGGAGTCGTCGTGTATATGCCTGTTTTGGCATGTTTGGCGACGTCCGCACGAGGTCGCTCAGGTGCCCCCCAAACCCCGTCATGTCCTGGATGGAAGCCGAGGCCGAGATCGCGTGTTACCAGAATGGCTGGCAGCGTGCACTGCGCCTGCTGAACGAGTGCGAGAGCCGTCTTGGGCCGCCGAGCGATCCATCACTGTATACGGCGGTGATGGGTGAGCTTACACGCGAGGGCCAGCTCGATGAGGCGCATGCCCTGCTGCGGCGTGTTCACAGAATGCCGGTTCTCGTGCGCCAGGACATCTGGCCGATGCATCGGATGCTGCTGGTGGCCTTCCAGCGGCACGGCTTCCACGAGTCCGCTGCCCTCGTGCACACCATGGCATCGTCAATTGGACAAGCGCCCGCAGCGCTTGACCCGTCCACCACGCCGACGTCCGAGGTCGCCACGGCGTCCGCGCACGCGGCCGACGACGACTACCTTGAACATGATAATTTACCACCGAGGCGCTCCGCAAGTGCTGAGGCGGCGGCGGGGGAGCGCCTGCAGGGTCAGGTCGAGTTTGAAGAGTATGTGGATCCCAATCTCGAGGCTGTCAATACGACCTTACTCCTCCCGCCGCGTGTGGAAGCGTGTGGCGTGGCCGACGGCGCCAAATGCCACGTGGCCGAAATCCACGTCGTGGCGGACGGGGCACGTCACTCCGGCTTGGCGCAGCACGGGTGCGCGCACCGACCGCCGAAGTTCACGCCGACGCTGCGATTGCGAGCGGGCTCGCAAGCTGCCGCCGCCGCCCTCGCACGAGCGCTTGAGGAGGAGCGACGACGTTTATCATCATGCTGCGAGGCGCCGCCACCGCCGAAGCGCCGGCAGCGATGGGAGAGCGACGATGAGGACAAGAACGATGCCGCGAAGAGGAGGCGGCCGATGCAGGCGAGCGCGGCTGATGATGGTGGCATCTCCCTGTCCTCGTTCCCCTCGTCCTTCTCCTCCGCCTCGTCCTCGTCCTCGTCCTCGTCCTCTGCCGCCTCTGCCGTTGCAACCACCGCCCTTGCGCGTACAATCGACCCGAGGTCGAGCTATGATATGAGCTGTGGCATCACGGAGGTGCCGCCAGAATCACAGCCCGATCCGAGCCCAAGCCTGCCGCCCGCCGCCGATGAGTGCGCTGGCGCCGTCGAGGCGCGGGAGCGCCGACATAGAGCCATCGAAGAGCGCCCTCTCCGAATCCCGAGGGTCGGCGAGATTCTCTCCGAGGTCCGACGAGATTCTCTCCGAATCCCGAGGGCCGGCGAGATTCTCTCCGAGGGCCGGCGAGATTCTCTCCGAATCCCGAGGGCCGGCGAGATTCTCTCCGAGGGCCGGCGAGATTCTCTCCGAATCCCGAGGGCCGGCGAGAGACGCGACGCAGCCGCCGGCGTGTCAGCGCGCTCGTCTCGGGTCGCCCTCGAACTGATCATCGATCGCCTCAAGGCGCGCGAGCAAGCTCGGCGGCAGCACGATCTCCGCCAATCTGATCGGATCCTTGATGAGCTACTCCAGCTCGGCGTCAGCGTGTACGATGCGGTGGATCGCCGCGGCGTTCGAGGTATGGTGCAGGCCTGGAGGGCAGACGATGGTCGCAGCGGCCTCTACGGGGATGAGATCGATCACTCATCCGCATACATGGCCTTGCTGCACGAGCGGGCGGGCGTGGGAAGTGCCTCGCGGGAGGAAGCCGTTGGAAGCCGTTGGAAGGCGTTAGAAGCCGTTGGAAGCCGTTGGAAGGCGTTGGAAGGCGTGGGAAGTGCCTCGCGGGAGGAAGCCGCGCCCCCGCCCGCCCCGCCCCCGCCCGCCCCCAAGTCGCCTCCGATGCGCAAGCTCACGCGAATGCCGGGTACGCCGCTGCCGCCCCCAAGGCAAGCACCGCCGCCCCCGCCGCCCCCAAGGCAAGCACCGCCGCCCCCGCCGTCTGCATCAGCTCTGTCGCCGCCCGCATCAGCTCCGTCGCCGCCGCGCACCGCACCAGCACCGCCGCCGCCCACGGTGCAAGCACCTCTGCCTCTACCCGCGGCTGGAGCGCTCACGGGACAAACCGCCACGCTAAGCTGCCTCAAGCTCTCGAACGACGGCATCGGAGGAAAGTATACGCGCTCAATCTGGTCATCATTGTCGAAGCATCCGGGGCTGTAGCTCGTCTCACCGCCGATGGGCAACCGAACGAGACGCGCATCTGCACGGTGCGACGCTATCTCGAGAAGCTCGTAGACGAAAGCGCCGCGACAGCCGCGCCGAAAAGATCATGAGAACCAAAATAGTCTCTCGCTTCGTATTAACGTTCTCGCTGGATTGTCTGCAGATCATGTGTAAAATTTATGATGCGGATAGTTCACAGCCTCAGTTTATAATTCACAGTGAATGCGCGTAAGGCGCGAGAGCGGCGTCAATTGCGGCGTCGCCCCTGCCGAGTCTGTGCGGCGCGATGGACTCCAGGAGCAGTGATGACGAGTCGGACGCCGAAGACGGCCACGGAGAGCGTGGCGCATCACGCATGGATGGCACGGTGTCGGCTGATGAGGAAGAGGAGCGCATTGTGTTCGATCAGGACGAAGGAGCAGCGGCCGCCAGCGCCGCTGCCGCCGCAGGTGCTGGCAGCAGCGCTGCTGCCGATCCGGAGGCCGCCGCGCAAGCCCCACCACCCACGGCACTCAGTGACGCCGACAAGGAGGAACTCATCGCCAAGCTCGAAGAGATGCGCAAGGCGCGCTCCAACCAGCGCTTCGAGCTGCACGGCTGGTCGTGCGCCTGGAAGTCGCGCCCCGGCCAACACACCGCCTTCGACATGACGTGCATCGAGGACGCGACTGGGGCCAAATGCTTCTCTGTGCGTGCGCCGCCCAGCTCGCGCGCACACGATGCAGCCGCGCCCTGCGAGAACCCTCGCCGCGAGGAGCTCACCACCCGCTCTCCTCCCCCGTGGTCAACACCACAGATGCTCGCAGTCAAGCGCCGTCTGGGCCTCATCCCCGACCCGGATGTGCCGCCACCGCCGTCTGCCGCAAGCACAGGCGAGCCCGCCGCATCATCGTCGGCAGCGGCGGCGGCCTCTGGCAAGGGCGGCAGCTCGTTCGACCTGACGGAAGAGCAGCAGGAGGAGATACTGCAGAAGGTGGAGGAGATTCGCAAGAGGCCCAGGAGCACGGACGAGTACCTGCATGGCTGGCGCCTTATCTACACGCTGCGCACCGCAGGCTCGGCCGCCCGCGGCGACCTGACGGCCGTCGACCCGCGCGACGGCAAAAAGATCTATTCGCTCGTGTCGCTGCGTCGAAGGTTCGCAGGCGAGGAGGACCCTTGGGTGCTCGACGACTCGGCGGGCAAGAAGCGAAAGCTTGACGGGCCCGGCAACCTGAGGAACCTCGATGGCGGCCGTGAACGGCGCGCGCGCGCCACGGTCAATTACGCCGAGGTCGACGCCTCCTCCATCGCGCCTCGCCTGACGGACATAGTGCTGAGCGCGCTCGATGATGAGGTGAAGGCGCGCAAGGGGTTGCCCGAGGCCGCATGGGCGGGGCTCGACTACTTGACGCTCGCCGAGCTGGTGCACAAGCGCGCGAAACGCGTTCGCGGCTCCGAGCACGTGCCCCTCGGGCCGGTGCGCGGCGCGCTCACCTCGCTGCTACGGCAGGGCAAGCTACGCCGACGGCTCGCTGCCGCTGATGATGAGCGTCATCTGGTCAACGACGGCAGCGTCGCGTACCATTTGCGACGACTCGTGCTCAACACGCTGCAGGTGGAGCCCGACGAGGGGGCACCGTGGACGCTCACGCCTTGGGCAGACGACATGCATGCGGGTACGAGCGCTGCGACGGGCGTGCGCGAGCATGTGTGGAAGGGCGTGACGTCGAGCCGGTTGCCCTCACTGCAGGGCGCGGCGCTCGTCGGGCGCACCGTGTGCATCTGGTGGGGGGGCAACGGGGCCTTCCTACCTGCGCGGGTGACAGCGTACAATGCGACCAAGAGCGCCGTGGGTGACGTGGACGGGGCGCCGGGCAGCCACGTCCTCGTGTATGGCTTCGGGCTGCGAGCGATCGAATGCCTCGAGGGGCCCGGGGAGCCGCAGCTGTGGAGGCTTGCAAGTGAGGCGGAGGCGGCGGCGCTCCAGCACGAGCTGGACGGCGCGGGCGTCGTAACCGACGAGCCGCCTCCTCCGGAGGGCTCTCTCTTCTGCGCGCGTCGGCCTAACGAGGACGAGGACGAGGAGGGCGCCCGGGAGGACGAGGAAGGCGCTCAGTCTGAGGACGACGAGGGTGACGAGGACGGCGAGCTGCCGCCGGTGCGCGTGACGCTCCGTTGCCACGGGTGCGTGCCCGTGGGCTCGCGCGGCACGGCAGCGTACGCGGCGAGGCGCGCGGCGCGGCGACGCGCCAAGGCGGGCGAGGCGGCACTCCTCGCCAAGTCGCTCGAAGTGTACTGGCCGCACGACCGCTGTTGGTACGCGTGCGAGGTGCTCGACTTTGTCGAGGCGGACGGCACGTACCTGATCGAGTACAATTTAGATGGTGTGCAGGAGTACATTGACCTCCAACAGCATGGCTGGCGGTACAAGGACCCGAAGCTCCGACTCGCCGCGGCTCGGTTAGCCGCGCCCGTCAGTCAACTGAGCGAGCTGGCCGATCGGCTGCTGCCCGCAAAGCCCTCGACAGCGGCGGCGGCGGCGGCGGTGGCGGCGGTGGCGGCGGGGAGCGTAGAGGCCGCTCGGGACGACGCCGATGCTGAAGACGTCAAAGAGGTGAACTGCGCGTCGACGATCGACGGTGCGTCACATGCGCAGCAGGAGGAGGCGGGGGAGGAGGACAAGGCGGAGGTCACCAAGTGCGAAGCGGCGCCAGCGGTTGAGGCGGCGTCGCCGAGGAAATGGGCCGCGGCTGGGGAAGAGGTCAAGGTCGCCTTCGGCGCAGACGGCGCAGAGGTTGCCGCGCCGCCCGCCGCGCAGCCCCCAGCCTATAGCAGTGCTCAGGCCATGCATGCGAAGCTTCGTGCTCAGCAGCAGGGGGGGCAAGGCGGCAGCAGCGGGGTGGGGGCGGGTGCAGCGGCAGCGTCCGGTCCGGCGGCGAAGGCGGACAAGGAGGACGCCGGCATGGAGGATCCGCCGGCTGGCCCGCTTGGCACCATCCTCTGGGCCAAGCAGGCGGGCTACGTGTACTGGCCGGCGATCGTCGCGCTCGAGGCGAAAGGCCCCGACCCTCACAAGCGCGAGGGAGGCTGGACCTTTGTGCGCTACTTCGGCACGAAGCAGGTCGGGTACTGCAAGCTCACGATGCCGTGGGCCGAAGGGAAGGAGAAGTGCCTCAAGGAGGCTGAGGAGGCACAGAAGAAGAAGCCTGCGTCGGTGCGCGGCTTCAAGCAGGGCGTTGAGGAGGCCGAGGCGCAGATCGCCAACCCGTCTCAGGAGGCAGAGGTGGATGACGTGCTCCTTACGGCGATGGAGGTGGACGAGGCGTCGGCCGACGCGACGGCGGCGGCGGGAGAGCGGCTGGGTAAGCGGCCGGAGCAGGCGGCACTGGAGAGGTACGCGGACGACGACGAGAGCGGCAGCGACGCGAGCGCGGAGAACGCAGGCCCCACGCTGCAGGCTAGCGCCGAACATAGCGCAGCCACGGAGCCAGAGACGGTGCCCGCACGCGACTGGAGGGCGGAGGGCCCGAGAGTCGAGACAGCGATGTCACTCAACCAGATCAAGGCGGCGCTGCCGTTGGCCGACAAGGAGGTCTCTGAGTTCAAGCCGGTTGCCGGCTGGGCGCAGCACAGCGGTGAGGGCGGCCCGCGGCGCAAGGTGGCGCCCAAGTGGATCCGTCTCACGCCCGCGCACGGGCGCACCGCGGCCGTGCAGGACCGCGAGGCGCTTGAGAGCTTACTTGAGCGCGAGGCGCGCGAGGCGGGCCGTCCTTGGCTGGGCCAGATGAGCATGGAAGGCCAATGGGAGATCCGGCGGCGCGCCGTCGACGAAGCCATCGACGCGATCCTCGGCGATCTCGTGGCGGCTGGGCTCGTGTGTGCCTTCCCCGGAGACGCCGCGGGCAAGGGCGCAGGCACGCTCTACTGCGCGGCCAATCGGTACGTGCGCGGCGAGCCCTTCCCCATCGACCGCAGACGCCAGGACGAGAAGGAAAAGGAGCCCGAGGAAGAGCTGTGCGACTTTGAGCTCGAGCGCAAGCGCAACATTGAGCGCAACAAGGCGCTGCTGCGTGAGCTGGGCCTGCTTTGAACAGCGGCGCCAACACTGAGCAAACACGGTGTAGTGTGAAGCCGTATTCGGCACCGCCGCGCGTGCACCGCGGTCATCGCCGTCACGCGGTATCTAGAATGTGTCACGAAAATCGCAAAATTACCGTACGGTACTGGCGTCCCACAGGCGGAACGGATGGCTCGTGGAGCTGGGACACTGTCACTTCTTGACACGCGGAGAAATCACCAATCAGGCGACACTGACAGGACCAGCTGCCTGTACTCATCACCCGACGCTATACTACGCTATGCTCTATCTAGAATCGACCGCCGCATACACTGGTCTGCAGCTTGGACCAGAAGCCGAGCCAGTCGTCGCCCACGCCCGAGGGGCACACGCCCTTGCCGCCGCCGCCCGAGCGGGCGAAGCGCGCCGCGTTCATGCTGACCTCAGCCCAGAGTGTTTCGTTGCGATGGAGCTGCAACACGCCGGCCGCAAAGTCGGCCGGATCGGTGGCGACGAGCGCGACGCGTACGAGCTCGTAACGGCCGAGCGCATGGCTCCACGCATCGCCGCGGCCACGCGCGTCGAGCGATGCGGGCGCGACGTGCCGAGCAGCTGTGGGCGTGATGACGGTGGGCAGGCCGTGTACGTGCGCGAGGGTCTGCTTGGTCAGGATGCCGGTCGCCCATCGGATGGGCACGATGAAGACGCGCGCCTGCTGGAGCAGACCCCCCAGCTGCTCGTCCGTCACGAATCCCATCGCCTCGACGCCCGGCGCCGTCTTGAGCAGCTGCGGCAGCCCGCTGCTCACCGTTGCCTCCCCCTCAAGATCCCCGAGGACACGCAGCGTGGCCGTGGGATCGAGGGCACGCACTATGGGCCAGACCGAGAGTATGAACCAGCGCAGCCCGAAGAGGTTCGTCGGGTTGTTCAGGTTACCCACAAAGAGGAGCCCGTGCCGGTCCGCGAAGGGGGCACGCTGGTCGAGCGGGAAGAGCGGCCCGTCCGCGTACACGTGACGCAGCGTCGAGAAATGCTCCCCCTTCATCGCGCGCACGCGCGTGAGCGACGCGAGGATGGTGGCCTTGTCCGCGTGCGAGATGGTGAGCACGTGGTCGGCATGGAAGTACCATCGCAGCTCCTCCTCACGCGTCTTGCTCACATCTTTGCCTGGCGGCCGACCCTCATCCTCCGCTGCGAGCATGAGCCGCTGATGATGTACGTCATCTGAGATGATCACGAGCTTGGCATGCGGCAGCCTCGTGCGCAGCAGCCGCAGGTAGCGTGCTGGGAGCGTCTCTTGCTCGCCCCAAAACCAGAGGCTGAGCACCACCACGCTCGCGTCCTGTGCCTTTGCAAAGCTCACCAGGCTCTCGCCGCCCTTGATGGGCGTGAGCACCTGTATGCCCATCTGCTCGAGGACCCGGCGGCCACGCACCGGCCCTGGGTCGTAATTCTCCGCACCTGCGTAGCTCACGCGCCAGCCGAGGCGATGTACCTGTGTGAGCAGTGCCAGTAGACGGCGGTCAGAGCCTAGCCTCTGCTGAGGCGGGTGGTGGTGGACGAAGAGGACAGAGCGCTTGAGCGCAACGAGCGCCGCCACGTGGCCCATCGCAGGCACGAACATGGACGAGCGGGCGTGTGGCGAGAGCTGCTCGCTCGAAAGGGGCTGGTGCAGCTCGCACACGCCGCCACCACCGCCGGCGCCGGCGCCGGCGCCGTTATGAGCGCCGTTGACCTCCGTGACTGCACCCTGGGTGGTGGACAAACGCATGAGAGGGACGCCGCCGCCTGCGCCTTCGGCGCCGCCGCTGGCGCTGGACGCCCCGGCAACCGGGTAGACGGCGGCGGCGGCGGCGGCGGCGGCGGCGAGATGGGGCGCCGTCACGGGCGCCCAGGTCCACGCGCCGCAATTCTGGTGCAGCATGCATGCGGCACAGCAACCGGCCGCTGTGCGCGCGCCCACGCTGGCGAGGACCGTCGAGTTGCGCCCTAGCCGAGCGTTCACACCTAGCCGAGCGTTCACACTCGCGTCGCACCCACAAGAGGCTTCCCGCCCAAAGTGGCCAGAGACGTAACCTGGGCGGGGGATGGCCGTCCCCATCCATTGCTTGAGCCAGCACTGCCCGTTCGGCGCCCACGTGAAGCCGGCGCAGTACTCGGTGCTAGTGCACAGGGCGCAGCATGCGGCAGGTGTCGGCGAAGGGATCGCCTTAATCGATGGCGCGTCGAACCGCACGCCGGGCATGAGGTAGCAATGGCCAGGCCCGTCACTGATCAGCCCACTGGGTGTGAATGTCAATGGGGCGGCGCCTCCGTTGGAAGCCCATGGCGGCGTCAGCCCGCCCTCAACGGCATCGTGGGGCAAGTGAAGCCGTCCACCAATGTCCTTATTAGGCAAGTCGGCGCTCGTGCTCGACTCGAGATCCGAGCTCCCGCCCGCGCCCACGTCGACGGACAGCGACGCGACATCCACCATGTCGCGCAGCATCAGCTTCAAGGGCATCACCGAAAGACGCGCCTCACGATCGTCGGAGCCGTACGAGATGCCGACCATCGCCTCGCCACCGCGTAGGACGCCCAAGTAGCTGAGGCTCGACGCGAAGCGCACTCGCTTGCCGCGCAGTGCAAGCGGCCGGCGGCCAAGCGAGAGGATGCGGAACGGAGGTTCCGCACCAAAGGTGTACGCATAGTTCTCATACTGGAGAGCGCTGTCCTTGGTATGTAGCACGGACGCGAAGTACAAGGGATGGCCTGTTGTGGAGCTGACCAGGATCGGGTTGGCGCCGCCATGGATGGCCCTTTCGGGCAGCCGTCGCGAGAAGATGGCGTTCGAAGTGCGATGCCGCTCCTCGCACCGGCCGGTTACGCCCAACCGGAGAACGACGTGTGGCTCGATGGAGAAGACCACCTGCACGTGCCCGCCATGGGCAAACAGGACCCAATTCCGATCGCTTGCGCTCGCGGCCGGCAGCCAGCTGAGTGTCGTCGGTAGCCCGAGCTGCGGCTCGAGGGCCTGGAGTGCCATCGCGCGCCGGTTGCGCAGCGTGGTGCAGTCGGGAACCTCCGACGGCCCCGATGTGCTTCCATTCCATCTGGCCACGTCCTGCGGCTTCAACGGCTTGGCCACGTTGAAGCTGACGTGCAGGCCCGCGGCGAGGGCTTCGGAGGCGCTCGGGTTGTAAAAGAGACGCGGGTCTTCACTGCCGAGACCGACCGAGGGGGCGAGCCCCTGCCGTGCGCACCGCTCAGCGTACGCCGTGCTGCCGCCACCCCAGCTCTCATCCCCGAAAGTGTGCGCAGGCAGTGACGTCGTCATTTCGGTCAGATCGGCGACGCAAGCCTGCACGGCTCCGGCACGCAGGTTCACAGCTCCGGAATTGTTGACAGCTCCGGCACGCATGACGGTGGCGGTAGAAGCTGCGGGCGTGCTCGCGTTGCGCTCCGTGTACAGTGCCGGGCCAAGCGTCCGCGTGGCGGCGTCGTAGGCAATCGACGTGAGGATCGAGTGCGACCGCCACACGTCCGTGCATGGCGGCTGCACGGCGATGGGCCACATGGCTCGTGCAGCGAGCAGCAATCGTCCGCGCCGGCAGAGTACGCTCGGGTTGATCAGTTGCACGCCCACGTTCGGCCTCCGCGACGTTTGTGGAAGAGGCACATCGATGCGCACGTCGTGGTCCTTCCACCAGTGCTGCTGCTCAAGCAGCGTGTTGTGCGTCTGGCGCACCGGAGCCAGCAGCCCGAGGCAGTCCGAGGCGTCCTCCGCTTCGTTGGTCGAGTCGAGCAACGCGGTGACGCAGGCCTGGCCGGTGAGGGATGACGGCTGGCGCGGCTGCGGCGTCGACTCGCGTTCAACGGTGCTGCCATCTCGCTTAGGCGTTGCAGAGGACTTACGGTGCGTCCTCAGTCCGAGCGGCTGCGGCTCCAACGGGATGCGCGGCCTCTGCAAGGGTGTGAACGCCGAACCAAACGGCGTCTCTACGCCTGCGAGGTCCGCCATATTGAGGAGTGCCAGCTCTGTAGACGGTGGACAGCCTGCCATGTTTGGTGCATTTGTTCCGCAACTGTTCCGCAACCTTTCTACATGTAGCTACTTTCATTCAAACGAAATTTCGATTTCGTTCCACAACCCGAAAACAGCCCTTTCGACATGTCAAAGCGATGAATTTCTTCCACTTTTGTGACGAAACTTGGATTGAGGATCGTGATTTTACAAGCGAGACGAAGGCGTCCTTGCTCGAGGGCGGGCGTAAGGGCGCACCGTAACGTAGGGCTGCGACCCGACAATGCTCTATACTATTCTGAGCGCAATAGTGGCTTTCCACGCGCCGGCAGTCGCCTTCCACTCGTCGTCGCCGCCGCGCCTGCACACGCAGACACCACAGCGGGCGCACCTCGCGATGAGTTCAGATACACTGGGCGATGGCGCGGCGATGAGCACGGACGGCGGCACTTTCTTCGCGACGCTCGATGGGCGCGCTGAGGATCGCATTTCGCCCGACGGCGTGCTCCCTCCTGGCGAGGACTTGATCGAGGATGATCTGCGCCGTCTCTTCAACATCGACGATGATGGCTCGAGCATGCTCGAGGGCAGCGAGATGGATGACCTGGCTCTCATGTTCAAGCTCCGCAAGGAGCTGGGCGACGCAGACTTTGCACGTATCTTCGAGGACCCGCGCGTCAAAGGTCCCACCGGCCCATGGTAATGTAATTCGGATCTGCTGAGACCCCCCTTCCATACAGTAAAATTCAAGGTCATTCTTAAGTGTCAGAGAACCAGAGGAGAACCAGCCCCCGCTCACAGTCATATCCCGAGTGTGCGTGACCGACGCTCGCCTTACGGCTCTCCTCCGTGCTCGCGAGCGCTCTTCGTCCGGTCTCAACTCTCATGATGACTCTCGGCCGCGACCTGCACCCCCCGTTTCGGCCCCGTTGGCCAACACCGGGCGCGCACGGGACAGGGGGAAAGCTCGGAGCACCCAATACATGTAGTCTAACCGCCAGACTCCACACGAGTCCGCAAGTGTTGCGGGGCCAAGAAGCTGAAAGAGGCAGAATCCGAATCGTCGTCCCACTTCGCGTTCGCATGCGGCAGCTTCGGAAGAGCAGCAAGGCTATTGCAGCCCTCGAGCTTCACAACTTGTAGGCTGGGGAGCGCGGCGAGGCTGCCGATTGTGGTGAGGGACGAGCAGTTGATGAGCGACAGCTGGCGCAGCTTGGGCATGTTCGTGAGCTCTGGCAGCGCCTTCATGTGCGGATTGGCGTTCAAGCTCAGTGAGGTGACCGTGGCCAGCGAGCCAACGGCTGCTGCGGCCGCCAGAGCCTGAAGATGCTCATCGTGTAGCATCTTGGCGCCGATGTCAATGGTGCACGATGCGCCCTCGGCGGCCGCCGCTGCGACAGCCACCGCGTTGCGCACGACCGCGAAGCCGAAGGAACTCATCATGCGCTCCTCGAGCTGTTTGATGGCAGCTCTGTCGGAGTCGAAGCTGAATTCGCCTTGCGAGGGGAAGTCGCCGCGGTCGCCCCCCAGGAACTCGACCACCTTGAAGTGCTTCAGCTCGCCGTTGGCACCAACGGCGTAGAGCTTCAGCGGCGGAAGATCCCCGTCGACCACCATTGACGTCTCGCCGATCGAGATTTCGGAGAAGAGACCGAAGACGAAGTACTCTAGGCGGCACCAGCCGCGCGAGCCGTACACGGCCACGTCCTCGGGGTAGTAGGCGCCGTGCTCCTCGGGGTCGTCGCCCTCTTTGAAGTCGTGATTCACCACTTGCGCCGTCGGCACAGGGATCAGCATGAATGCGCTGTGAGTCACGTAAGAGATCATCGACTTGACCCCCGCCGCCTTGCGCACCTCGTCGAGCTGGTCGATGCTGAACCAATCGAGCCAAATGGTGAGCTTCTCCGGATCGACTCCCTGGTCTGTAATGAGAGCTCGCACGCCGCGACACACGACTTCAAACTTGAGGTGCTTCTGGCCGCCGGAGGTGAAATCTGGAGCCGCCTGTGCACCGGTGCGGTCCCACCACGAGTGGGAGACGAAGATACAGGTGGAGGAGGCCACCTGCTCCTCGAGCAACCCGCGGCTCGCAGCCTCGTCCGAGCGCGGCAAATATCCAAGCTTCTCAAACGTCAACCAGCGTATAACGTTCATGGGGAACTCACGCGGGAAGGTTGGCATCGTTGGCTTCACGATGCCCGAAGAGTTTGTTGCTGGCTGCGTAATCTTTGCGGCCAGCATCGTTGCGTATGTTGCCTTTTCGTGGGGCTCTTCTTCTGACGGCGTGCGTTCCTGGTGGATGGCGCAGCCGTACATGTTTCACATTGTGAATACATGTACCACACCGCGACAGGTGACGAAAATCCGATCTTTTCATGAACAAAGTTCGAAAAGTAGAAGTTGGAGACGCTCAGCCTCACAGTTCGTTGGGCTCGGTTGGGATGTATAGTGTTAACGAACACGACGTCCCCCCCAATGCCTCAGAAACCCCCAGGGAAGGGAGGGTGGGACACAGCAACAACAACACGACAGAGCGCACGAGACGCGAGAGCGGATTCTCGAAGCTTTCTCGAAGCACTCAGCGCGGGACGCACTCAGCGTTCATCACGACTCGAATTACGACCCGATATGGTAATATGGGCGGTATATGCATGCATGCTCGGCCGGACCGAAAGGTCGGCTCGCCTGCGGGAGCCCTCATTCACACCTAACTGAACACAACCACACCTGCGGTGAGCTTGAGCTCAGCCTCACAGTTCGTTGGGCTCGGTTGGGATGTATAGTGTTAACGAACACGACGTCCCCCCCAATGCCTCAGAAACCCCATTGTAGTCAGCTTCCGCGCCACCGTGCGCGGCCATAGGTCATGGAAGTTCCCCTGGGCTGTAGCGAGTCCTCTCAAGTGCGGTGAGCGGACGAGCGTGAGAGGGCATCGAAGATGGGCATATGGGCCAGTGTGGCATCATGCATAGAATCCATTCAGTATCAGAGTCAGTGGTAGCGGCGCCTCTGCGCACAGAGGGTGTTAAGAACACGAGCACCGCATACCGGTTGTTGTCGCCGCCGCGATGCGGCGCATCGGGGGTACGTTTGCCCTGAGGCCAGTCCCTGAGTCACTGCGGAGCGAACGATCGAGCACGAGGGCTCGAGTCACTACTCTCCGCA